>Ga0137409_10004473_pt1 | contig 14653 bp, 14 predicted proteins | sample CZODoug1_16funga_FD_122059 | JGI IMG/M metagenome (GOLD analysis project Ga0137409, IMG submission 122059) | Vadose zone soil fungal communities from Angelo Coast Range Reserve, California, USA - CZODoug1_16fungal (Hybrid Assembly) | ecosystem: Environmental > Terrestrial > Soil > Vadose zone... | reverse complement strand
AAGCCGCATAAGCTCAACTGCGGGATAAGGGATAGGGGATAGGGGATAGGGCTCGGGCGTATTTTTTCCGCGCAGCGCGCGGGTGCCTTATCCCTTATCCCCCATCCCGTTTCACCGTGTTACATTTCCGGCTCGATCGAGGCTCGCTTGAACTCCACTAACCCATCGCCAGCAGGAATAACTGAACCGACCGCAGAAATCGCGGCGCGCGTGTGCCGGATCGGTTACGCGGATCTCGACCGGGCGACTGTTGCCGCGGTCAAGCGCCTGATCGCGGATGGCGTGGCGGTGGCCATGGCGGGAAGCGGGGAAGAGGCGCCTGCCATTGCCGCGGGCTACGTCCGCGAGATGGCGGCCGCGCCGCTCTCGACTGTCTGGGGATTCGGCTTCAGGACGACGCCGGCGCAAGCGGCTTACGCCAACGCCGTGTCCATGCACGTGCTCGATTTCGAGCCGATGTCGAATCCGCCCACGCACGCGGTGTCGCCCACGGTGCCGGTCGCATTCGCGCTGGCCGAGGCCCGCAACGCCGGCGGACGTGAAATCGTCGCGGCGTGCGCCAAGGGCTTCGAGATGCAGGGACGCGTACTGCTGGCCGCGAATCCTGCGCGCGGATCGTTGCCATTCCACACGCCAGGCGTCATCGGCGTCATGGGATCGGCAATCGCGGCGGCGCACCTGCTGCGGCTCGATGCGGGCCGGACCGCCAATGCGCTGGGCATTGCCGCATCGCGCTGCGGCGGGTTGCCCGCCAACACCGGCTCGATGGTAAAGTGCACCCACTGCGGCAATGTCGCCGCGGCCGGGCTGGAAGCGGCGATGTTGACCGCGCGGGGATTTACCGCGCACCCGGGAATATTCGAGGCGCCGCATGGTTACGTGTCGACGTTTTTTCCCGCCGGCTTCGACTACGACAAGCTGCTCGAATTCGGACGGCCGTACCGGTGCGTGGATCCCGGCATGGCGATCAAGTTCTTCCCGTCCAAGTACCCGACGCATTTTGCGATCGCTGCCGCGCTCGACGCCCGCCCGGCAGTAGGCGACCCTGCGCGCATCCGTTCCGTCCGCATCGTCACGCCGGAAATACTCGACGCGAACCGGCCGCAGCCGCGCGGCGGGCTGGAGGGAAAGTTCAGCTTCCAGTACACGGCAGCGGCAGCGTTGCTCGACGGAGGAGTCGGCTTCCGGTCGTTTACCGACGAGCGCAGATTCCGGACCGACATGGCTGCGCTGCTGGAGAAGATCTCCGTGGTCTACGACAAGAGCATTCTCCAGGACACGCGCAGGATGCAGGTTACCGTCGAGATTACGTTCAACGACGGGACGCAGCATAGTTCGACCTGCCGCAAGCCGCCCGGCACCTGGGGCGAGCCCATCGACGAAGCGCAGCACCGCGCGAAGCTGCGCGATTGCCTGGGCGTGAGGCTCGATGCCGCGCGGACCGGTCGCGCGCTGGAAATGCTGGAGTGCCTGGAGCAGCTCTCGGCGGCGCAAGTGCGGGAATTGATGGCGCTCTTGAGCAAGTCGAAAGTCGAAAGTCGAAAGTCGAAAGGACGAGAGCAAGGCGCAAGGCGAAAGCCGAAAGGCGGAAAGGCAAAACGCCGAGTATGAGCAAAGAGATTTTGAACTGCGGTTTTACTTTCGACTTTCGACTTCCGACTTTCGCCTTCGGGATAGCGCTGGTGTTCGCCGGGGCGGCGCTCTGCACCACGGCGAACGGACAGGGCTATCCCTCGAAGTCGGTGCGCTTCCTCGTGCCCAACCCGCCGGGCGGCGGGACGGACCTGGTGGCGCGGATTGTTTCGCAGAAAGTTTCCGAAAAATGGGGGGTGAACCTGGTCGTGGACAACCGGCCGGGGGCGGGCGGCATCATCGCGGTCGAGGTCGCGGCCCAGGCGGTGCCCGACGGCTACACGCTGCTGATGGCGCATTTCCCCCTGGCGATCACCGTGAACATCGCCAAGGTGTCGTTCGACCCGGTGCGCGATTTCGCGCCCGTGACGCTGCTCGCCACGACGCAGAACCTGCTCGCGGTGAATCCTTCGGTCCCGGCAAAGTCGGTGAAGGAGTTCATCGCGCTGGCAAAATCGAAGCCGGGCCAGTTCAGCTACGCGTCCGGTGGAAACGGCACTTCGATGCACGTGTCGGCCGAACTGTTCAACCTGATGGCCGGCGTCAGCATGACGCATGTTCCCTACAAGGGCGCGGGCCCGGCGCTGGTGGACTTGATCGGCGGCCAGGTGCAGGCGAGCTTCCTCTCCGTGCCGGCGGCGGTACCGCAGGTCAAGGCCGGCAAGATCCGGGCGCTCGCGGTGACGGGGTCGCGACGTTCACCCCTGGTTCCTGACCTGCCGACGTTGTCCGAGGCGGGGCTCAAGGGCTACGGCTCGGAGCAGTGGTACGGCGTGCTGGCGCCGCGCCAGACGCCGCGGGCCATTGTGCAGCGCCTCAACCGGGACTTCGCGTGGGCGCTTGGCCAGCCCGACACGCGCGCGCGGCTGCACGATAGCGGATACGACATCGCCTCCGACACGACCGAGGAATGGTTCGGCCACTTCCTCAAGAGCGAGATCGAGAAATGGGGCGGGGTCGTCCGGAAGGCCGGCATTCGAGCGGAGTGAGAATGCGCCAGAGGAAATTTCAACTGCGGGACAGGGGATAGGGGATAAGGTACCCGCGCTGCGCGCGGAAGCTGAATCCTATCCCTTATCCCTTATCCCTTATCACCTATCACGCATTTATCAGCGAATGCTGATTACCAAGGACCATTTCGTTGCGCACGTTTCCACGGTGCCGGCCAACGCGGGACAGCTGGTCGGCATCCACGTGCGCGAGAAGGTCCAGTCCCGCGCGCGCGGCGCGGCGCATGGGGTGCTGTTCGTGCACGGTGCAACGGTGCCGTCGGTTCCGGACTTCGATCTCGATTACAAGAGCTACAGCTGGATGGCGTACCTGGCGCGCGCGGGCTTCCGGGTCTACGCGATGGACCAGACCGGCTACGGCGGCTCGCCCCGCCCGATGATGGACGACCCTTCCAATGTGGATCCGAAGCAGCAGGCGATCGTGACGCCGCGGCCGTTGAGAGCGGCAGCGGCACCGAACTATCCGCACCAGCTCAACACCATTCGCAACGACTGGGACGAGATCGACACGGTGGTGGACTGGTTGCGAAAGAAGGACGGCGTCAGGCGCATCAGTATCATCGGCTGGTCGGCCGGCGGGCCGCGCGTCGGCGGCTACGTCGCGCAGCATCCCGAGAAAATCCACCGCGTCGTTCTGTACGCGCCGAGCCCGACGATCGCCGGCCTGCAGATCCCCGAGCAGCCCGGCGCGGGTTTCCCGCTCAGCCTGCAGACGCGCGAGGACCTGGAGAAGCTGCGGTGGGACCCGGACGTGCGCTGCCCCGGCCAGCTCGAACCCGGCATTCGCGACGTGGTGTGGAAGGCGATCATGCAGTGGGACCGGGTCGGTGCGAGCTGGGGGCCGGAGGAAGGCGTGATGCGCGGACGCACGGCAACGCGCTTCGGCTGGACTCCGGAGCTGGCAGCAAAGGTAGTGGCGCCGACGCTGGTCATGGTCGGCGAATTCGACCGTCTCGACGAGCGCCGCAAAGTTTTTGATCAGATCAGCTCGAGGGACAAGGTTTTCTTGCACGTTTCCTGCGGCTCCCATTTCATGTTGTGGGAAAAGCAGCATGCGGCGCTGCACTCCGCTTCAAAGGAATGGCTGGTCAATGGCCATCTGAAGAACCTGCGGCGAGGGGAGATCCGCGTCGATCCCGAGGGCGAGTTCAAGACTGTTGCGGGCGCGCGCTAGCCCGTGACCATTGCGCGCGGGAACTCAACGGGCTAGATCGTTGTCATTCGTGAACTGGCGGGCCCGTGTCCGCCGCTAATCCGGTATCATCACGCGCTTGATCGGGGTCCAGCCCGGTGTTTCCCCATGAGGCTGTTTCGGAAATAAGAAACAGCCCCTGATGCAGGGGGCATGAGGCAAGCATCCCCTCTATCGATACCGACTTTAAAAAACTTGATCGGAGAACCCGCATGATCGCATCGTCATTTGCGCGCCGTCTTTTTCTGGCGCTGAGTCTTTCCGCATTCGCGCTCGCCGGCTACGCCCAGGACAAGGCGAGCATTGAATTCCAGCCGGAAGTCGGTCAGTCCGGCAAGGACGTGGTGTGGGTGCCGACGTCGCAGGCGCTGGTGGACAAGATGCTCGACATGGGTAAGCTCACGCCGAAGGATATTCACTTCGACCTCGGCTCCGGCGACGGTCGCACGGTCATCACCGCCGCCAAGCGCGGCGCCGACTCGACCGGTATCGAGTACAACCCCGATATGGTCGCGCTGTCCCAGCGCAACGCCGCAAAGGAGGGCGTCTCCGGCCGGGCGAAGTTCATGAAGGCCGACCTGTTCGAGACCGACTTCTCGCAGGCGACACTGATCACCTTGTTCCTGCTGCCCGACATCAATCTCAGGCTGCGCCCCAAGATCCTCGACCTCAAGCCCGGTACGCGCATCGTGTCGAACTCCTTCACCATGGGCGAGTGGCAGCATGACCGCACTGTGCAGGCGAGCGAAAAGGAAGGCTGCCAGTCCTATTGCACCGCCTACCTGTGGATCGTTCCGGCGAAAGTGGACGGCAACTGGAAGCTGGGCGACGGTGAACTCACGCTTAAGCAGAGCTTTCAGATGTTCACCGGCACGCTCAAGGCCGGCGGCAAGGAGACCGCGGTGAAAGGACGCCTGAACGGTGACCAGATCAGCTTCAAGGCCGGCGACACCGAGTATAGCGGCCGCGTCAGGGGCGACGTCATCGGCGGCAGCGTCAAGTCCGGCGCCGGCGCCTCCGAGTGGAGCGCGACGCGCCTCGGGCGGTCCGCGACGGCTTCCGCGCCTTCGAAGCCCTGATCCACAGCTGCTTCGACGCGAGGCGCGCGCCCTCGGCGAGCGCCTCGAGCTTGGCCCACGCGACGCGGGCGTGCCCGACGCGCGGGCCGAGCCCGCAGTCCGTCCCGCCCATCACGTTTTCCCGCCCGAGCAGGTTCGCGTAGCGCACGAGGCGCTCGGCTACCAGCGCCGGGTGCTCGATGAAGTCGGTGCAGTGGCCGACGACGCCGGGGATCAGGACGGCGCCTTCCGGCAGCCTGACATCCTCGAACAGGCGCCATTCGTGCTCGTGGCGGGGGTTGGAAGCCTCGATCGAGTAGCCGCCCGCGCGCACCCGGAAGATGATGTCGATGATGTCCTTCAACGGGATATCCTGCTGGTGCGGGCCGTGGAAGCTGCCCCAGCACACGTGCAACCGGACTTTCTCGCGCGGGATGCCGCGCAGCGCGTGGTTGAGGGCGTCCACCCGCACCGTCGCGTACTTCCTGTAGTCCGAGACGCTCATGTCGGGATACATCTGCCAGCCGTCCGGCAAGTCGGGATCGTCGATCTGCAGCAGGAAGCCGGCGTCCACGATCGCCTTGTACTCCGTCCGCATCGCTTCCGCGATCGCATAGACGAACGCCTCGTCGTCCGGGTAGTGCTCGTTGCGCAACCAGTGCTCGATCGTGCCCGGCGTGTTGGCGGGCAGGAACGCTTCCGCGATCCTCACGCCGCTCAGTGCGGCCTTGAAGCACTCGAGCTCTTCCCGCAGCGCGTCGTGGCCGACATATTTCAGCGGTGCGACGCAATAGACCTGTTTCTGGCTGGGCCCGGCGCCGGCGAAGGCGCCGAAGCCACGGCCGCCCGCCGCGAAATATTCAGGAAAGCGGATGCGGTCGCGGCCGGCGATGGATAGCGGCTCGGGGTCCTTGCCGGGGCGGTAATCCCGCGCTTCATAGCCGCCCAGGCGTCCGCGGACATAGTTGGTGAAATTGGTCTTGCCGACTTCGCCGTCGTTGACGCTGTCGATGCCGCAGGCTACCTGCTTGCGCACAACGTCAGCGACTTCCCCTCGCAGCTTTTCCGCCAGGGCCTTCTCGTCGTACGGCCGGCTCTCCGCGCGCGCGAAGATCAGCTGACGTAGCTCGTCTGAGCGCGGCAGGCTGCCTGCGTGCGTCGTCAGGATCCGATTCGTATCGCGCTTCATGTCAAAAACTCAGGAGCCACAGATAAACACCAATAAGATCAAAAAAAATAGATAGGATTAACAAGATTAACAAGATTAACAAGATTCAAACAACACAACCAGAAACTCTATTCAGTTTTGTTTTGCTCTATTCCTGTAAATCTTGTAAATCCTGTTCATTTCTTTGGATTTACGGTTTCGCGGCTACTCCGCCGTGATGTTGTTCTTCTTGATGATGCCGGCCCACAGCGCATCCTCACGCCGCATCAGCGCGCCGAACTCCGCCGGAGAGGACGCGGTGGCGTCCATGCCCTGGGCGCTGAAGCTGGCCTGGACCTCGGGCAGCGCCAGGATCGCGCGCAGCTCGCCGTCGAGCTTGCCGATCACCGCGGCCGGTGTTCCTTTCGGCGCGAGGAAGCCGTACCACATGTCCGCTTCCACGCCTTTGACGCCGAGTTCCTGCAGGGTCGGCAGGTCGGGCGCGGTCGAGTGGCGTTTTGCGCTGCCGATGGCCAGCGCCTTCAGCCTGCCCGCCTTCACGAATTGCGTCCCGACGTGGATCGGGATGAACATGATGTTGATCTGCCCGCCGAGCACGTCGGTGACCGCGCCCGCGGTGCCCTTGTACGGCACGTGAAGGAGGTTGGTGCCGGTGCGGTCCCGGAACAGCTCCATGGCCATGTGGTGCGGCGTGCCGACGCCGGGCGATCCGTAGGTGATCTTGCCCGGGTTGGCCTTCGCCTGGGCGACGAGGTCGGCCACGCTGTTGATCTTCGTTCCGGGGTTGGCGACCAGCATCAGCGTGCCCCAGGCGGCGAGTGAGACGGGCGCGAAATCGGCGAGCGGCTTGAAGGGGACGTTGCGGTAGAGATGCGCGGAAACGATGAGCGGGTTGCCTGAGACCATTACCGTGTGCCCGTCCGCCGTCGACTTGGCGACCAGTTCGGCGCCGAGATTGCCGCTCGCGCCGGGGCGATTGTCGATTACGACCGGCTGCCCCAGCCGTTCCGAAAGCCTGGGCCCCACGCTGCGGGCGATGATATCCATGCCGGTGCCCGGCGTGAACGGGACGACGACCCGGATGGGCCGGGAGGGATAATCTTGGGCGGCCGCGCCCAAGCCCGCCAGCGCCAGGCATGCCGCAAGGCTGACTCGGGAAATTATGCGCAACATGGGATTCCTCCTCAGGCAGCCCCGTCCCGGATGCTGGACGGGCCTGCGCATTTTCGCAAATTTCCCGGCTGGCGTGTGCGGGAGCCTCGCGGCGGGGAAAGACGTGATAAGTGACGGGTGATAAGTGATAAGGCTCCCGCGGAGCGGGGTTAGTAGCTCCTATCACCTATCACTTGTCACGCCTCATCGGGCAAGCGCTGCTCGGCGGCTCTCAGGGGCCCCAACGGCAAGAGCGGCGGGGGTCGGCTCGCGCGACCTGCATCGCTTCCTCGGGTTTCACCTTTATTATTTATACAACTTTCCTGCCTAACTCCTTGACTGCCTTGAACGATGACAACGTCACGCGCACAATGCCGGTTTACAAACCGACTATTAATCTAACTACTTCACGTTAGGCCGCGCATGCCCACGACACACTCCGTAGTTCTCTACGCGCCCGAGGGAAGGCTCGAAGGCTCCCTTCTTCAGCACGATGTCACGTGGCTGGAGGGACGTCCGACCTGCCGTCTCGAGCTTATGTGCCTCGGCCAAACCGTTGAGGGTGTTGCTACAGATTGGTTTCAGGCGTTGATTGAAATCAGAAAACAGATCGAGCCGGGCGGTGTCCGATTGCACATATGGGGTGCGAGTCGCGATGTGTGGCCCTCGGGGATGTCCCGTCAAATGGGACTTGGGCGCAGCGCATATCGAATGCAACTGGGTAGGCCTTCGGAGAAGAAGGACTTAGTCAGTGTCTTCGCCACGGGACCGGAAATTGAACCTAGCACTATCACAGAGCAGGAGAAGTTTAAGGATGAATGGCTCGCGTCACTCGAGCGCTCGGCCTAACCCCCGCGTCGAGAGCGACGCTCTCGCGCGCCTCACGCGGACACGTTAGGTCTCCATGACTGCCAGACTAGGTTTATGGATTGTCGCTATTCTGTGCCTTCTTATGAGTGGGTGCGCGGAGTTGGGGCGTGGCTTTTTGGCGGCGAGCGCATACATCGGTGCAGATGGCGATCTAGGTTGTTTGAAAGCATCTCCCGTATTTGAGGCGGTAACTCAATTTCGCGGTGACTACGGAAGTGAACTTCTTGGCATTCCGATTACTGTAAATGAAGCAAATGCACAATGTCGTGGTGTCTGTATCGCGGAGTTGGCTGCAGGTGCGGATAACCCAAGGCTACTGCGAACAGTAATTGCAAAGGGTGCAGATTTTGGAAGATGTAGAGCGCCAAGCGACGGTATTACGATTTCATGGTTAGCCCCTCCTCAATGCGGTAGCCGGCCAACTACCAAGACAATTGAAGTCCTCGAACTATTGAGAATTAACAAGGCGACGTTTTCTCCGTACACATTGCATTTCGCGATTAGTTATTGCCCTGTCGAAGTTACGAAGTATTTGGTAACTTTAGGACTCGATCCAAGCGCTCCGCCGGTTCCTGGTGGGAGAACACCTCTTCACATAGCTGTGTCACTTCGGGATCAAATAAAGATTTCTTACTTAGTGGAAGCGGGCGCCAATGTGAATGCGCGAACCGTAGATGGCCATACGCCGTTCGACTTCGCGGGTGGCGATGCAACGATGGAAAAGTTACTTACAGAAAGGAGACCTAACAGTACCTTGCAGCCGACGCGCTAAAGCGCACGTCTGAAGGTAACGTTAGTTGCTTTATGGCCTACGTTTGCCCAGGTTGCTCGGCTGCAGTGGATGAAATGGCCGCGACTTGTGCTCGCTGTGGCGCCGACTTTACAAGTCCTCAAGGTTGGCGCCCTTCGGCTGTTCCGCGCGATTTGCAACCCGGCATTGACCTAGTCATGTCGGGGCGGCTACCCCCTGACAATGGAGTCGACAAAGAGGCACAGCAGAGAAAGTGGTTAGCTACATCGTTTCTTCTCGTCATGACTGTCGCGATTGTCCTTTTGGCCGCCATTTCTTTTGGCTTCCTGCTTATTCCTGCTATTGGCGCTATTTCCAAAGTTTTTCCTGTGTACCTCCTTGCATTCGTGCTAAACGTTCGCTTGCGTAGTAACCAATTCGCATTTGGGCTCACTCATATGTTCGCGGTGGTTGTCGCAATCTGCGTACATTTCGCTTTTGCAGTCACGGCATGGGGAGAAATGAGCAAAAGCGGCTACTTCATCGTTGCGTATGTCGTGGGAGCGTTGGCTGCCTACTTGCTGTATTTATTTTGCCTAGCGCAACTAACAATGGGTTCGATCCGGACGCCGGGTCCCGAACGCGCTTCGCGATAACGTTCGCTGCCGGCGCCGCTCAACTTAAACGTTAATGGTTCACCGTTGACGCGTACATTCCGGCAGCCCACAATGCGAACGGGTCTAAAGTTCGCCTCCACACCGCGAAACCCCGCTTCGGCGGGGTTTTCGTTTACCCTAACGCCTGCAGACCTCAAAGGCGTGACACGTGATATGGGATAGGGGACAAGGCTCCCGCGCAACGCGCGGATGCACACGACAAAACCTTATCCCTTATCCCTCATCCCTTATCACCTTTCATTAATTGGAGCTTGAACATGGATATGCCGACCGCGACCGAAAAGCTGATTGCCCGCAAAGAAAATGGGATCGGCTGGGTCATTTTCAACAACCCGGAAAAACGCAATGCGATGTCGCTCGAAATGTCCGAGGCGACCGCAGTGGCGATGGAGAGTTACGCCAAGGACCCGGAGGTGCGAGTCGTCATCCTGAAGGGTGCCGGCGACAAGGCATTTGTTTCCGGCGCGGACATCTCGCAGTTCAAGGAGCGGCGCGGAACGATGGAGCAGGTGCGGGCCGGCGAGGCGATCTCGGAGCGGACGAACAAGGCGATCCGTGAGTGCCCGAAGCCGACCATCGCGTTGATCCGCGGCTACTGTATGGGCGGCGGCGCCGGTCTCGCGGTGGCGTGCGACATGCGGTTCGCGTCCGACGACTCGCGCTTCGGCGTGCCGGCGGCGAAGCTGAGCGTCGGCTACCGCTTTGCCGGAATCCGGCGCCTGGCGGAGTTGGTGGGCCCGGCTTATACGGCGGAAATCTTCTACACAGGCCGGCAGTTCACCGCGCAGGAGGCGCTCCAGATGGGCTTGGTGAACAAGATATTGCCGGCTGCCGAGTTGGAGAAGTACGTACTCGATTATGCGGCTACTCTCGCCGCCAACGCGCCGCTCACTCTGAAAGCGGTGAAACGATGCCTAATCGAGCTGCGCAAGGACCCCGCCGACCGCGATCTCGACCTATGCCAGAAATTGGTGGAGGACTGCTTTGCCAGCGAGGACTACATCGAGGGGCGCACCGCCTTCATGGAAAAGCGGAAACCGGCGTTCAAGGGGCGCTGAACGCCGGGAAGGGGAATGCGTGATAAGGGATAGGGGATAGGGGATAAGGTACCCGCGCCCGCGCGGAAGTTGGCCCCTATTCCTCGTCTCGTTTCATTCTTGATCCGCGCCTTGAGGGACTTTCGCAAGGCTCTTAACAATCTGGCTGCACGATCTGCTTGCCCGAGGGATGCGGCATCAGCCCTCATGAATCCGAAACGAATGGCCAGTTCGAGCTGGGTTTCAAGTTCGGCGATAGATCCACACGCAATTCCTAGAAAATGCACATATTCAGGGAGCGTGTTTCTTGCGCAGCCTTCGGCAATATTTGAGGGAACGGAGATTGCGGAGGTCTTAATCTGCCGCGTCAAACCGAAAATCTCCTCCTTAGGAAAATCCGCGGTTTCTCGATAGACGGTTTCGGCGAGCAGCATGGCTTGCTGCCATGCAACCAGGTCTCGATGGGTGGTGTAAGGGGTCATAAAGGGTCGTAACGCACCGGCGACGACACGGTTTACAATGCAACCCCTATCCCTTTTCGCGTCTTTCTCAAGAGCATCTAAGGGCGGGACAAGGGATAAGGGATAAGGCACCCCGCTCCGCGGGAGGAGAGCCCTATCCCCCATCCCCTATCCCGTATCACGCCTTTGGGAGAGCAAAGCATGAAAGTGAAATCAACGTTGAAGGTGATCAATCAGAAAAACTACAAGGGCCGGCGCGGGGTAACCGACGGGCAGACCTACCAGCGGCTGGTCGGGTGGCCGGAAGTGTTCATGACGGACCGCGTGCGGATCGGGCGCGCGACCTACAAGCCGGGAACCTACGAGCAGCTGCACTGGCATCCGATCGAGGCCTGCTATTACGTGATTTCCGGGCATGCCACTGTGCGCAATATCAACGGCAAGGAATTCCCGGTCAGCGCCGGCTCCATCATCTACGCGCCGCCGGGGATCGCGGGCGCCCACGAATGGGAGGTCAAGGAATCACTGGAGCTCCTCGACATCCGTGCCACCAACGAGACCAACCGCAAGATCCAGTACACGGTGGACAAGAAGACCAAGCGCTCTTACATCGATCTCAAAGACCTGAAGTACCGCGAGGCGATCAGTTTCAAGTCACACTACTGAGATGCTGAAAAGGCGGGATAGGGGATAAGGGATAAGGGATAAGGCTCCCGCGCGGGCGCGGGTATGTTTGTCAACGGCGTTGGGCCCTATCCCCTATCCCTTATCACGCCTCTGGAGCAAGCGATGACTCGAAGAGTCAGAGCGAAAGCTGTTGGGCCCTATCCCATATCCCCCATCCCTTATCCCGCCGTTCCAGGTCGAGCGATGACTCGTAGAGTCAAGAGCGTTGATATCCACTCGCACGTCCTGCCGCTCGAGATGGTGGAGGCAATCCGGTCGCGGCCGCGGGACTACCAGATGCGGGTGGAGAACCGGGACGGCGGCGAGACTTTCGTCCGCGACGACAGGCACTCGAGCCCCTTCTACGCCGAGTTCCACGACGCTGATGCCAAGGTCGAGGGCATGGATCGCAAGGGCATCGACGTCTCGGTGATCTCGGTGACGCCGCTCGTGTTTTTCTACTGGCTGGACGCTGATGCCGGACTCGCTGCATCTCGTGTCATGAACGACGGCATTGCGCGCATGGCGGCGCGGCGCCCCGACCGGCTGCGCGGCATGGCGACGCTGCCGATGCAGGACCCTGACGCCGCGGTGGCCGAGCTGGAACGGGTGGTGAAGGAGCATGGCTTCCGCTCCGTCGAGCTCGGCTGCCGAATTCGCGGCGAACTGCTCTCCGAGCCGAAATTCCGTCCAGTGCTGAAGCGTGCGCAGGAACTCAAGGTCTTCGTCTTTACCCACCCCTACATCGCCGGTGCGCTCCCCTCCGATCTCGGCTGCTATTACCTCGGCAATCTCGCCGCCATGCCGTTCGACACGGCGTTGATGGCCGCGCACCTCATGCTGAGCGGCGCGTTGGACGAATTGCCGGATCTCAACGTCGTGCTCGCGCACGGCGGCGGTCATCTGCCGTACCAGATCGGCCGGCTGGCCCACGGCTACGAGGTGAGGAAAGAGGCGAGAGCCAATACAACACACTCGCCTGCGGCATTGCTGCGGCGGTTCTACTTCGATGCGCTCACGCACGACGCCGCGGCGCTGAAATTCCTGGTGGAGAAAGTCGGCGCTGACCGCGTGGTGATCGGCACCGACGCGCCGTTCGATATGGCGGAGGAGGATCCGCTGGCGATGATCGACGCACTGTCGATCACCGAGGAGCAGCGCGAGCGTATTCTGGGACTAAACGCGCTCGCACTGCTCGGAGAGGCGGGATGAGGGATAGGGGATAAGGAATGGGGAATAAGGATGATCAACTGCGGGATAAGGGATATGGGATAGGACTTTGTCTGATTTCCCCGCACAGTGCGCGGGAGCCTTATCCCTTATCCCCTGTCACCCATCACCGGATTTCGGGTTGAGGTCATGAAACCCGAAATCCTGGTGCTGGTGCCGATTTACGCGCCGACGCTTGCACAGCTCGAGCGCGAGTACACCGTGCATAAGCTGTGGACTGCTCCCGATGCCGGTGTCTACCTGAAGGAGCGGTGCGCGGGAGTGCGCGGCGTGGTGACGACGGGCCTTGCCGGTTGCGGCCGAGAGGTTGTCGACGCGTTGCCGCGGCTCGAAATCATCACGAGTTTCGGCTCACCGCGCAGGAACCTGGCTTTCGAGGCGGCGGCGCAGCGCGGCATCGTCGTGACCCATACGCCGGACAGCATCACGGATACGGTAGCCGATCTCGCGGTCGGGCTGCTGATCGCAGTCATGCGGCGCATTTGCGAGAGCGACCGCTATGTTCGCGCCGGAAAATGGCCGGATGGGCCGTTTCCGCCCGGCCGCGACCTCAGCGGAAAGACATGCGGCATCGTCGGCCTGGGCAAGATCGGGCGGTCGGTCGCGTCGAGGCTGGAGGTGTTCGGGATGTCGGTGTGCTACCAGGGGCCGAGCCGGAAAGCGAACGCCACGTGGCCCTATCACGCCGATCTGGAGGCAATCGCGCGCGAATCGGATTGCCTGGTGGTGACCTGCGCCCTGACGGAGCAGACGCGGGGCATGATCGACGCGCGCATCCTGGAGGCACTGGGACCGGACGGATACTTGGTCAACGTCGCGCGCGGCGCCATCGTGGACGAACGCGCGCTGGTTTCCGCGCTCAAAAACAGGAAGATTGCCGGCGCCGGACTCGATGTATTCTGGAACGAGCCCCGGGCGCCCGCTGAGTTGATGACGCTGGACAATGCGGTGCTGCTGCCGCATATCGGTTCGACGACCCTCGAGATCCGGGAGGAACGGGGGCGCAAGGTGCTTGCTAATCTCGGCGCGTGCTTTGCCGGCCGGGTGGTGCCGAATCCCGTGACGCGCCCGAACAATCTGGATTGAGGCGGGGGATAATAGAGCAAGGCGGGAGTCGGAAGGCGGAAGGAATGTCCATGGGCATCGAAGTCAGACCGGTAACCGAAAGTTTCGCAGCTGAAGTCGGGGACGTGGACCTGTCCAGGCCGTTATCCGCGGCAGACGAGGCGGCGATCAAGGCGGCGTTCTGGAAATACGCGGTGCTGGTCTTCCCCGCCCAGGACCTGACGCCCCAGCAGCACATCGCGTTCTCGGAAAAATTCGGCCCGATCGAGCGCGACCGCGTGCTCGACCAGAAAGTCACTCCGCACCGGCTCGACCAGGCGTTCGCGGATATCTCCAATCTCGCCCCGGACGGCAAGATCTGGGCGGATGACAGTCGCCAGCGCATGTACAAGGCCGGCAACAAGCTGTGGCATACCGACAGCTCGTTCAAGTACCGCCCGGGACTGGCGTCGCTGCTGTATTCCCGCACCGTCGCGCCGGTCGGGGGCCACACCGAGTTCGCCGATCAGCGCGCGGCCTACGACGCGCTGCCGGAGCCGATGAAACAGAAACTGCGGGGCCTGGTGGCGGAACACTCGATCGCCACGTCGCGGCGCAAGAGCGGCTTCGACGGCTTCAACACGGACGAGAACAAGCGGCTGCCGCCGGTACCGCAGGTGCTGGTGCGGACGATACCGGAGAACGGCAGGAAGTCGCTCTACGTCG
>Ga0137409_10004471_pt1 | contig 14656 bp, 14 predicted proteins | sample CZODoug1_16funga_FD_122059 | JGI IMG/M metagenome (GOLD analysis project Ga0137409, IMG submission 122059) | Vadose zone soil fungal communities from Angelo Coast Range Reserve, California, USA - CZODoug1_16fungal (Hybrid Assembly) | ecosystem: Environmental > Terrestrial > Soil > Vadose zone... | reverse complement strand
TGTCCTTTTTTTTGAGCGGCGTGCCTGTAAAGCCGATGTAGCAGGCGTTCGGCAGCGCCTTCTGCATCCGCGCGTTGGTCTCTCCGTACTGGCTGCGGTGGCTTTCGTCAACCAGGGCGAAGATGTTGTTGGAATCGCTTTGATAGCTTGACGCCTTCACCGCGCTCTCGAACTTGTCGATCACCGTCGTGATGACCGCGGCCTTCCACCGCGCCAGCAGTTCGAGCAGATGCCGGCCCGTGGTCGCCTTCACCGGCTCCTTGCCGCAACTGTGGAACGTGGCCCAGATTTGATCGTCCAGATCGATGCGGTCGGTCACCAGAACAATGCGCGGATCGGCGACGCTCTCTTCCAGCGCGATCGCCTTCGCCATCATCACCATCGTCAAAGATTTTCCAGACCCTTGCGTGTGCCAGATGACGCCGCCTGCCCGCCTGCCGTCCTCGCCGACGCGCTTGATTCTCTCCAAGGTCTTCTTGACGGCGAAGTACTGCTGGTAGCGGGCGATCTTTTTTTGCCCGGCGTCGAAAACGATGAACTGGCGCGTCAACTCGATCAGCCGCTCGGGCCGGAGCAGGCAATAGATCGCCCTGTCCTGTTCCGTGACCGCCCGCCCTTCCGTTTCCAACTCGTCGAAATAACGCCGCGCATAGGCGAATCGGTCAGCGAAGAGTTTATCCTTCTGCTCCCTCATGAGCGGTTTGTTGACCAGCCTGCCAACCTCTCCGCCGGCTTCTTGCCCGCCGTCCTCTCGCTCCCGCCAATGCGCCCAGAATTCAAAGGGCGTTCCGGTAGTCGCATACTTCGCCTCGTTCCGGGCGATTGCCAGGAGCATCTGCGAGTACACGAAGAGCCGCGGGATATAGTCGCTTTGTTGGTTGCGCAGATGTCTCATGACGGCGTTCTTGATCGCGCCCTTCTCGTTGGGCACGTTGGGCACGTCGGGCCGATTGCATTCGATCACGACGAAAGGAATGCCGTTGACGAAGAGAACGATGTCCGCGCGGCAGGTCCGCGCGCCGCCCGCGATCTCGACCTCGAACTCTTCGGCGACGTGAAAGACGTTATTCTCGGGACGCTTCCAATCAACGTAATTCAATGTGAAGCTCTTTGTGTCCCCGTCAATCGTCTGCTCGAAGCTCTTGCCAAGAGAGAGCAGGTCGTAAATTCGCTCGTTCGCCCGGATCAGTCCATCGGTCAGGACGACATCCTTCAGCGTCTGAATCGCGGCCTCGATGTTCGCGCCGGAAAATTCATGGTCTGCGCCTTTGAAGTTGATCCGGTTCAGGCTACGCAACTGTTTTTCCAGAAGGCCTTCGAGTAGCGCGTTAGACAGCTTGCCTCCGCGCTCCAGATGGACCTCCTCCCGTCGCAAGTAGACGTAGCCCAGGTGTTGAAGCAGTTGGAGCGCAGGAATCTGCGAGGCGTGGTCTTCAAGGAATGCAGGCAATGACGAGGGGCGCTCTCTCATAATTAGGCGGGACCTCTCTTCCCTGACTCGCCAACCTTCACCCTGATCTGTCCCGTCAACAGCTTCTGCATCAGCCCCTGCTTCTGTCGTTTGAGCACGGCCAATTGTCGTCGCAGTAGATCAAGCTCGCGGTCGCAGGCGTTGATAATTGCGGCGATGCGGCGTTGTTCTTCGAGCGGCGGTAGCGCAAGCTTAAGCGACGCCAGGTCCGAAAACCGGGTTCTCATGCGCACGCTTCCGGTTCCGGCGTCCTCGGCGAACTGTGCCCATTGATGTGACAGGCGGAAGTGATTCAGGAATTCGGGATCGAGCCGGCTCTCATCGCATTTGAAGACGACGTAATCAGGAGGCGCCAGCGCGTCGCCGGGGCCGCTCCATTTCGCGATAGAGCCGGTGTTCAATCGCATCGGGTCGTAAACAAACCAGTTTTTCCTGACTATCTTGCATCGCCCCACGCCTTCGCTTCGGATGCTTTTACGCATTGGAACCATTCCTTCGGCTTTGGCGACGGCATAGAGATCTTTTTCAGTAAGGGCCCCATAGTTTCTCAGCTTCGATTCGATGGTCACATTGCCCAGTCTGACGCTCTCCCGCTTCTGACCGTCGAAGTCATCAAGCCGCTTTCGCCCCGTGAGCAATTGCTCTAGCAAGCCACGTTTGAGGCGGCTCTCGGCGGCGACGCGCAGCTCGGCGCGGTCGACGGCGCGATCCCAGGTCAACAATATATCCACGATTTTACGCTGCTCTTCCATTCCCGGCAGTTCGATTTCAAAGGATTGAAGCAGGTCGCTCGACAACCTTCCCGCGCCATGACTCGTTCGATCCACTAAGGTTAACAGGCGGAATTTGTTCGCCGCCAGGTAGAATCCCAGATAATGACCGTCAACCTCTCTGTTGGGGATCAAAGCCTTCAGGTCTTGGTTGAAGGCCACGGCGCGCTCGGTCACCCCGACGGGAACGTCTTTCAGAAGCGTCATCCCGCGAACCAGAATCAGGACGCTTCCCGCTTCAATCAGACGAGTCCCGTCATTGACCCCTTCGCACGTGACTTTCTCTATCGAATCGTTCAGCCGGAATTTCTTCAGGTCTTTGGCGCTCAGCCAGGGGATCTCGCCGTTCCAGAAACGTGGGACTTCACGACTCGGCGTCCCGCCGGAAGCGAACTTTACAAGCTCGCCCAAAGGGACCGTCCTCCATTCATTTACTTTGGTTGCCATATTCGCCCATATTCGCGAGGATGTCACATCCCAAGTTCTTTCAGGTACCGCTTCATTTCCGTCCGAGCCTCGACGAGCTGCGCCTCGAGATCTTCTATCTCTTTCTGCGCCGCCTCAACATCGACCTCTTCGTCTTCTGCAAACGTGTCGACATAACGCGGAACATTCAAATTGAAATCATTCTCCCTGATCTCATCGGACGTCGCCCGGCGAGCGTACTTCTCGACCGACTCGAAGTTTTTGTAGGTCGCTACGATCTTCTCGATGTCCTGCGGGCGGAGCTTGTTCTGGTTCTTAGCGTCCTCGTATTCGCGGCTGGCGTCGATGAACAGAACGTCGGTCGTCTTCTTGCCGCGATTGAAGAGCAGGATCGCGGCCGGGATGCCTGTGCCGTAAAAGAGATTTGCGGGCAGGCCGATCACGGCATCGAGCAAGTTCTCCAGAACCATCTTCTGTCTGATCCTGCCTTCGGAGCCGCCGCGAAAGAGAACGCCGTGCGGGACGATCACCGCCGCTTTGCCCGTGTCGGCGGCAATGGTTTCGATCATATGCGTGATGAAGGCGTAATCGGCTTTGCCGCGCGGCGGGACGCCACGATGGAAGCGACAGAAAAAGTCTCTGGCCGCGTTTTCGGCGCCCCACTTGTCGAGAGAGAACGGGGGATTGGAAACGACGACGTCGAACTTCTTCAGCGCATTGCCTTCGAGCAGCCTGGGGTTGTTGAGCGTATCGCCCCATTCGATGCGCGCGGCGTCTTTGCCGTGCAGGAACATGTTCATCCGGCAGAGCGCCCACGCGCCGCCGTTCGACTCCTGCCCGAAGAGAGAGAAATCGTTGTCGCCGATTTCTTCAGCCACGCGGATCAGCAGCGAGCCCGAACCGCACGCCGGGTCACAGACGCGCGCCCCTTTCTTCGGTTGGAGCAGTTTAGCCAGGAGCGTTGAGACCTCCGGCGGGGTGTAGAACTCTCCGCCTTTCTTGCCGGACTCCGAGGCGAAATGTTCGATCAGGAACTGGTAGGCGCCGCCGATGACGTTGCGGCCGCCCACCCGCGACGGGCGCAGGTCGAGGCGCGGATCGGCGAAGTCTTCGATCAACCGCTTGAGGCGGCGGTTGCGCTCTTTAGTCTCGCCGAGGTGAGTTTCGGAGTTAAAGCTGATGTTGCGGAAGACGCCTTCGAGCTTGGCTTTGTTGGCCTCTTCAATCGAGGCCAGCGCGGCGTCAATAATCTCGCCGATATTCGGCTCGTGGCGTCTCCTGTATACCGTCTCGAAATCGCCACATTCAGGCATGATGAACCGCTCGCGGCTCAATCGGCGGCGAATCCGCTCCTCATCGTCTTTGTACTCCAGATGGTACTGTTCGCCCCTGTCTTTCCATACGTCGCTGACGTATTTGAAGAAGAGAAAGACCAGGACGTAGTTCTTGTATTCGGACGGGTCTACGACGCCGCGAAAGATGTCACAGGCTTTCAGCGCGACTGCATTTATTTCCGCCTGATTGATTTCTTCCCGGCCTTCCTGCCCCTCCTGAATTGATAGTGACTGGCTCATTGAGTGATTGCTCCATCGGGATTGGAACTGAGGCGGCTAGCCGATCTTCTTGAGTAGAGTTATTTCGATCAGCGCGCGGCGTTTGTTTTTAATCGCTTCCATCAGCTCTTTTTCGCGCAGGCTGAGTTGATGGATTTTCGTAACACGCGCCTGGATCTCTACGGGTGGAACTTCAACGGGCAAGCCCCTTATCGCTTCCAGATTGATCAGGCTGGCGCTAGTTCCGGTTGAATGCTCTTCAATGTAACGTTGCGCCGGACGCTGGTTGATATACCATGCGAGGAATTCCGGCAATATTCTTTCATCGGGGCGCAGAACGAAGAATTGCGAGGTGGCTATAGCGTTTTCGATCGGCAACGTGATTGCGAGCGCCTGTTTGCGCGGCCCGCGCGAGATGAACAGGACGTCGCCTGTTTCGAGAATCTGGCTCCGCTTCACATCCGGCAGGCTGATGCGAACCAGCGAACTGTCCAGGAATCCGGCGTCAGGCGTGACGTCGCCGACCTGAACCACCCGATATTGTCCCGACGCGTCAGGTTTGATCCTCTCGCGGAAAAGATAGCCGGAACGAATTGTGGCGACGTCTTTAAGATAAGGCATTGAATTACTCGTCGGCGGAAGAATCTGCGGGAGGCGGCCTCTCCCGCATTTGTTTACTGCCTATGTTTATTGCCCATGTTTACTGGATATCCGATCCGGCGCCGGCGCCTGCAAGCAGGTTGCCGGATCGTTTCAGAATCAAGTCTTCGGGCGGATTAGGCGCGAAGCAGGCCCAATCCTGATGGATTTGATCGCCCGCATCCTGCCAGCTCAAGACGATCTTGTCGCCGCAGCGATTGTTCAAAATAAAGTTGTCGCTTTCAACGTAACCGTGCCAATCGACCCCGGCTTGATCGTCTGCTGACATCAGATGAGCGTCTTCCCGGCGTCCGCCATGTATGCGCAAGATTTGGCCCGGTTTAAGTAGATCGCCGTTGTCGCCGATCCAATAAAGCTCCAGCTCGCCTGTGGTGTGGCAGTCATGGTCGAAAAGCGCATGGCGGAGCTGCATTGTCTGGAAGTTAACCGCATCCCTGCCGGTGTTTTTTACGTCTACCCATTCGCCGAGAAGTAGAGACGCAAGATTTTGCGTCTCTACACGTCTCGGTCCGAATCCGTCTTGGTCTTTGCCACTCTCTTTGCACGCCGGATTCGGCTTGGCCTGAATAATTTGTAGGCTCATCGCTTTTATTCTCCTTTCCGCTTCGGTCGGAAAACTGACGAAGCAGTCTGAAGGTTTGTATGAAAGGCCGGCGATGAGCTAGAATTCACGCGCTAAAAGGAATCAGCTCAAAGCTGACCTGATAAGCCCGGACGATGGTTGAAATCGCGTCCGGGCTTAGTCGTTTTTGAGGCGGCCAATCCTAAACACATTTCCATGAGCTGTCAAAAGAAAACATAGTGAATGGCAAACTTTTTCTATGTAATGATGTAGTTTGGCGATAACTACGACCAATATGTGGATGATTATATATAGCTGAAGGTTTTAAAAACCCAGGTTTCGGCACATTCCGCAATGATCGCAGGGCTTATTCTTTTCGATTGAGCAAAGTTTCGATTCAACGAATTCAAGCAGATCGCCGGTGGAAATGGTCGCTTCTTTAATATCGAATTGCCGGCGGCTGGGATGCGCTTCATACTCCATACCGGTCCAGGGAGCGTAGTAGACGGACGGAGACCCTCGGTTTTCGGACGGCGCCTCGACGTTCAATTCGGTCAGAGCCTGTCGCACGATTTCCCTAACGATCTTTCTGATCGCGTCTTCGTTAGCCATCACACTCTATTTCCCTCATTGTCTTGCCCGATGTCTTGCCCGATGTCTTGCCCGATGTCTTGCCCGATGTCTTGATGGATGAAATCGACCACGCCGATGATCGCGCTGTCAATCGCCGCGCCTGCTTCGCCAGTGGAGGCCGTCGAAGCCGACCAGCCTTCCTGTACGACTATCACGACATCGCCCTCGCCGGCGTCAACCGAATCGAGCGCGAGCATCGAAGCGCCGCGCGGCGCGCCATCGGGAGTGATGGGCTGGACGAGCATTATGCGCGCGTCCTGGTAGCGCGAATTCTTTTGTGTGGCGACGACATTGCCCAACACGCGAGCCAGAATCATTTGCGCTCTCCCCTCATCGCAATTGATTTCACGTGCGATTCTGAATCGACGATTCCGATAATTGTACAATCGGTAGGCGCTTCGATTCCTTCGAGCGCGAAACTGGCTTCTTTGCCGCGACACCAGAAGACAAGTTCTCCGGCGCCGGCCCCGACCGAATCGACTGCGACGAGCGGTTTGCCCGCCGGCCGCAGATCGCCGTCGAGAATCTGTATGACCAACAGCTTGCGGCCTTCGAGCGCGGCGTTTTTGACCGTCGAGACCACGTTTCCAATAACGCGAGCGAGTTGCATATTTCACAACGCCTTGATCACGACCAGAGTCAGGTCGTCATGTTGATGCGCGCCCGCGGTAAATTCTTCGATCTGATTGAGGAACGCCTCGATGATCGCCGACGCGCGCAAGTGGCGATGTTCGAGCAGGAAATCGAGAATGCGCTCTTCGCCGAATTCGACGCGATGGGGTTGCGGCGTGTGCGCATCCGTCAAGCCGTCGGTGTAAAATAAGATCGCGTCGCCTTTTTCCAGGCGCAAAGTCTCGCTCTTGTACTGCTGCTTGTCGAAGACTCCGAGCAGCAGCCCGCCGGTTTTCAAAGCCCGCCATTTGCCCGAAGCCTTGACCAGCAGCGGCGGATTATGGCCCGCGTTGCAATAATTGAGGGTCTTCGTTTTGGAGTCGAGGACTGCGTAAACGAGAGTCAGAAGCAATTGCCGGCCCAGATCGCGGTGCAATCGCAGGTTGGCGTCGCGCAGGACGCGCGCCGGGCCGCCCCCTCGCCTGGCCACGCTGCGCAGGATGCTGCGCGCGGCCGCCATGCCCATCGCCGCGCGCACGCCTTTGCCCGCGACGTCGCCGATCAAAATCCCCACGCGGTCGCCGGTGCGGTCGGAGGAAAGCGGGATATAGTCGTAAAAATCGCCGCTCAGGTTCAACGCCGGCTCCAAGCGCGCGGCTATTTCGAAGCCCTTCATCTGCGGCGGCGCCTCGGGGATCATCGCCCGCTGCACGTCGCGGGCCATCAGGATTTCACGCTCCAACTGCCGCTCGCGTTCGACGTGTTCGGCGTAGAGCCGGGCGTTGGCGACGGCAATGCTCAGGTTGTTGGCGATGTTTTCGAGCAACCGTCCGTGATATTCGTCGAAGGCGTTCACGCGGCTGCTTTCGAGCGCAAGAACGCCGATGACTTTGTCTTCATATATGAGCGGGACCGCGATCTCGGAGCGCTGTCCCTGGCCTTCCCATTTGTCCGAAACGTAATAATCCGGGTCGCGCGACACGTCGCCGACGATTTGCGTGCGGCGTTCGCGGACGGCGCGTCCGACCACGCCGTGAGAGACCTTCGTGCGACTGGCGTGTTCCCGCTTCGTGGCGCCGTAACCTTCCTCGATGTGCCAGACGAACTCTTCGCGCGCCTCGTCGATCAGGCCGACGAGCAGGAATTCGTAATCGATTATCCGGTCGAGCAGCGCGGCGATGTGATTGAGCAGCCGGTCCAGATCGAGGATCGAGGCGATCTCGTGGCCGATCTCGATCAGCGTCCGCATCTCGCGTGTGCGCCGGCGCAGTTCGTCGTAGACGCGGGCGTGTTCGAGCGCGACCGCGAGATGATTGCCGAGCGCGCTGAGCGCCCGCTCGTGGTCGCGCGTGAAATAGTTCGGCTCCAGGCTTTCCATCGTCATAACGCCGACGATCCGGTTCTCTCTCTCGAGCCTGAGCGGGACTGCGATCTCGGATCGCGGGTGACTCCATTCCTCCGTCGCTACCGGCAGATAACGCGAATCGCGCGACACGTCGCCGACGTTGATTGTGTGACCTTCACGCCAGGCCGCGGAGGCGACGCTGCGATCAAAGGGGATGACCTTGCCAGCAGGCGCCTCTTCCGGACTGTATCCGACCGCCTTCTTCCATATCAGACCGCCCCCCGCCTCATCGACCAGAAAAAGGCCGAAGAACTGGCAGTCGATCACTTCGCCGACGCGACGAGCCACGGTTTCGATCAACTCGTCGAGGTCGAGAATGGAGATGAATTCAACGCTCAGCTCGTTGACCAGGCGCCCGAGGCCCTGCGCCGACTGCGTGGCGGACGAGGATGCGTCGTTAGTGGAGAGGTTGGGGAGCATATCAAAAGCGGTTCAGGGATTTATTTCGAGGCCTCATTGATCGCGTTGAGGACTTCGTCGTCGGCGGGCCGGAAGATCGGCATCACCACTTTGCGGAAGCGGATGATACCCTCCCTGTCTATTATGATCACGCCGCGCCGTGTGCCGATCAGGTTCTTCATGTCGTAATCGCCCACGGTCTTGCCCTCGGAATCCGAAAGCAGCCGCATCGGCAGCTTGTGATTCGCCGCGAAGCGGCGATGCTTCTCTATCGAGTCGGTGTTAACGCCGACGACTTCGGCGCCCGTCTGCTGATAGCGCCCCCAGTTGTCGCGCACGCTGCACAACTGTTTGGTGCAAACCGGCGTCTCATCGCCAGGGTAGAAAAACAACGCGATCACCTTGCCGCGCGCGCCGCTCAACGTCCATCTTTCGCCATTGCCGTCCTGGAGATCGATCTCCGGCGCCAACTCTCCGACATTCGGTCCTGTAGTTGTCATAGCTGATCCGTTTCGTTCGAGTTTTTGGAAGAGGAGCCTGACGCCCTGTCACTGTGATCAGATTGGCGTAACTAAGCTGTATATTGTGCTATAGCGCGGGGAAATTTGCCAGTTGTCATTTTACGCCGCCTATGATCAAGGCGAGATAGATTTATTCGCAGTCTATTGCCCTGACAATGCAAAAATCTACATATGGCAATTTGGCGACAATCCTGGACAAGGATACCTCAGATGTTCAGAAGCAGGGAACAACCAACAGCAAAAAATTCGTTGGGCGAAGGATTACGAATTTGAGAAGTACGTTGATGATTTAAGGGAGGAGAGTGGAGCTAGTCGGGCTCGAACCGACGACCTCATCAATGCCATTGATGCGCTCTTCCATGCTGAGCTATAGCCCCACATTTAGCGATTCATATCCTAATGGTCGAGAACGTTGCCCCTGTTCAAGGGCCATAACATATTAGCCAACCGGCTTTGGCGCGTCAACCATGCCAAGGAGCTTTTGCGAGCCTGGGAGCGCAGGCATCCTTGCCTGCGCCGATCACGCGGCTTTCTCCAGGTCCTTCGCGTTGAGATGGCCGATCAGGAGGCCGTCCTGATCGATGACGGCCAGAAATCCGAGACTGTTCATGTTCAATTTACGCCGCGCGTGTTCGACGGAGGCGCGGGCGGTGATGAACAGCGATTCGTCTATCGGCTTCATCACCTCGGCGATGGTCATTCCCTCCCATTTCTCCTTCGGCTCTTCGCGCAATCTGTCGAGCGAGAGGATGCCGTGCAATCGCCCTTCGCGCGCCACGGGAAAATGGGTGTGGCGGTGAGCGGTGAGAACTCGATCAATGAATTCCGCGACCGACAGCTCCGGCGACACGCTCACGGCGGGCGACCGCATCACCGCGCCGACCGTGCCGCTGACATCCCAACGCTTGCCGTCGTCGCGCGGCATTTGCTCGCCGGCGGATTGTCGTTCGCGGTAGCGATAATCGTTTTCCGCCGCCGATTTCAGGAACACGCCGAGAACCAGCAGCCAGACCGCCCCCATAAAGTCGTGCCACAATCTTCCGCGCAGGGCCGCGGACGCGACCAGCAACACTCCGTAGGCGATGAGCAGGTAGGCCAACCAGACGCCGAGCTTCATCGTCGTGCGCGTGGCCGAGAGGATGTCTTTGCGTCTCTGCCAGAGGATCGCGCGCAAAGCTCTTCCGCCGTCTAGTGGCAAGCCTGGCAGCAGGTTGAACATGGCCAGAAACAAATTGGCCGCGGCGAGATAGAGAAACGCGGCGCAGGCGGCCTGCGCCTCCATAGAGTCGCCGCTCAAGCGTTCCACCACGAACAGCCATAGCCAGAAGAAGACCGCCAGCAGGAATGAGCTTACCGGCCCGGCCACGGCGATGCGCAATTCGGCCATCGGCGTGGGCGGCTCCCCGATGAGCCGCGCCCATCCGCCGAAGATATGGAGCTGGATGTCCTGTATGCGGATGCCTTCCATCCTGGCCGTGAAAGCATGTGACAGCTCGTGTATCAGGACCGAGGCGAAGAAGAGCGCGGTGATGACGCTTCCGATGATCAGGTTATGCCAGAGTGGAAGCGGAGGTTGGACTTCGGCCACCATCCAAAATCTCGACACCACCCAGACGTGCAACACGACGACCGGCGGCCAACTGTAATCAATAATCAGCGGGATGCCGAAGATGCGCCCTAATTGGAATTGCTTTAGCCGCATGATAAATCACCGCTCGTTGACGGTCGTGGCGCCGTCAACGAAATTTTTGATGGCCCGCATCAATTCGCCGGCATGATTGTCGAAGAAATGTCCGGCGCCTGCGATCCGTTCTATCTTGAAGTCGCTGTCGGCGGGCAGCATGGCCAGAAACTCTTCGAGCGGCGCGAGCGGCGCGAGGTCGTCTTCGGTCCCGTGGATGAAGAGCTTAGGTTTCGCGCAACCGGCGAGGAAATCCGGATTATCCATCTGTAAGGGCAGCAAAAGCCGCGCCGGCGCGCCGATGGCTATCAATCTGTCCACGCGTTCATCCGAACATCCCACTCTCAACCCGACGATCGAGCCGAACGAAAACCCGGCGACGATGACTTCGCGCGCGTTCGGCTGGCTGTCGAGAAGGTAATCGAGCGCGACCTGCGCGTCGGCGCATTCGCCGCGCCCTTCATCGAATTCGCCCGTGCTCAGCCCGACGCCGCGAAAGTTAAACCGCAGAGTCTCGAAGCCGCATTCGTTCAAAGCCTTCGCCGCGCGGAAGACGACCTTGTTGTGCATGGTTCCGCCGTGCAGCGGGTGCGGATGCAGAACCAGCGTGACCCGCTCGGCATGATTGCTTTTCGGACGATAGATAGATTCCAACCGCCCGTGCGTCGCCGGAATGAAAAGATTTCCCGCCGGATACATAGATCAATTCGTCAACAGAACTTTGAGAGTCCCCGGCCGCTCGGCTTCGGCCATCGCCTCGACGCCGCCGGCCAATGTGTATTCGCGCGCGATCAACGGCTCGAGGTCCACTTCGTTGGATTCGAGCAGCCGGAGCGCGGCTTCAAAACGCCCGCAGCGCGAACCGATCACGCTGATCTCATTAACGACTACCCTGGAAGTGTCGAGTCGGACCGCGCCGCGAAAAGTGGACTTCAGGATAATCGCGCCGCGCGGCCGGATCAAATCGAGCGCAAGCCCAAGCCCGCCCGGCGAACCGCTCGCCTCGATCACGAAATCGAAGCGCGACGCCTTTGTAGTGACGACTTTAGTCGTCACTTGACGACTAAAGTCGTCACTACAAAGGTCGATCCCCTCGGCGCCGAGCTTCGCTGTTTTGACTCCGGCGCGCGCCGCAAGTTCCAGCTTGGCGTCGTGTTTGCCGATCAGGGTCAAGTCGCATCCCGTCCTCGCGACCACGCGCGAAATCAGTTGCCCAAGTTTGCCGTCGCCGATGATGGCGACGCGATGTGAAGCGTCGATCTCGATCTGGTCGAGGATTTCGAGCGCCGCGGCCAATGGCTCGGTGAAAACGGCCTGCCGGTCGCTGACGCCGTCGGGCACGATCAACAGATTGCGCGGCGGCAGGCTCAGATATTCGGCGAACGCTCCGTCGCGCCCGCGAATGCCGAGCGCGGTTCGATCCGGACAATGGCGCGGATCGTTCCCGCGGCAAAGATCGCATTGGCCGCAGCCCACGTTGATCTCGCCCACGACGCGTCGTCCGATTTGCGATCTGTCGGGAGACTCCTCGACGACGCCGACAAACTCGTGTCCGAGCGTGCCGCGAAAGTCGGCGTAGCCGCGCGCGATCTCGATGTCCGTGTTGCAAATTCCCGCCATCGTCATCCGAACCAGCGCTTCGCCGTCGCGGCGCGGGACGGCCGAATCGGCCAGTTTCAGGTTGTTGTCTTCAATGCGTAACACTTTCATCATCGACGTTGATAAGACAATCTCGCGCCGTTTTCAAGAGCGCGCAGAATTAGCCACAGAGCCACGGAGACACAGAGAAGATAAAGAGAAAAAGAGCGCCCTATTGACCTTTATTATTTTCCCTCCGTGTCTCTGTGTCTCTGTGGCAAAGCCTTTGGGTTACTGGCTTTTTGCTCATCGCTATGCGATGCTGCCCGCGTGAGCGTTTCTAACAATGATATGAACTGCCCACGTGAGCGTTTTCAATAATGATAGGAGAATCAAATGTCTACAGTTAAAAGTGGCGACACCGTGAAGGTTCATTACACGGGCAAACTCGACAACGAAGAAGTCTTCGATTCGTCAGAGGGCGCAGAGCCGCTGGCCTTCACCGTCGGTGTGGGTGAGGTGATTCCCGGCTTCGATCAGGCGTTGCTGGGAATGCAGATTGGCGAGACAAAGGACGTCGTCATTGAGCCGGAGCAGGCTTATGGAAATCGGATCGAGGAATTGGTGCAGATCATTGACCGCAACCAGTTCAATCTAGGTGGCGCCGAACCTGAAGTCGGCATGCATATAGAGATGCGCACTCCTCAAGGCAGTATTCCGCTGACCATCACCGATCTCACCGACACAACGATAACGCTCGACGCGAATCACCTCCTCGCCGGCGAGACGCTGCATTTCTCTTTGACGCTGGTCGAGATCGCGGCTTAGAGAGGTGAGGCGCCGGCGCCATTGCCCATGACTTCTCCTTCCTTGCACAGTTGGGATCTGACTCCCGGCGAGGCCATAGAGGTTCAACAGCGGCTGCGCAATCTGGTTCGCCTGCGACCGCTCGCTCGGCCCGTGGATACAATCGCCGGGGCGGACATCTCGTTCAACAGATTTTCCGAAACAGTCTATGCCGGCATAGTTGTTTTAAGCCTGCCCGATTTGCGGATCATCGAATCCGCCGGCGTCCGCAGCGTTGCGAAATTCCCTTACGTACCTGGACTGCTGAGCTTCCGCGAGGCGCCTTCATTGCTCGAAGTCTGGGAGAATCTCAAAACGAAACCCGACGTCTTGATGCTCGACGGACAGGGAATCGCCCATCCGCGACGCTTCGGCATCGCCTGCCACATCGGCGTATTGCTCGATTGGCCGACCATCGGTTGCGCCAAGAGCATTCTGGTGGGCAGATACGGCGAGCTTGGGCTTGAAGCGGGAAGCCGCTCGCCTCTTGTCGATAAGGGCGAACAGGTTGGCGTCGCGCTGCGAACGAAGAACAAAGTCGCTCCGGTCTATGTTTCACCCGGCCATCTGATCGATCTCGATTCGGCTGTGGATCTGGTCTTGCGGTCGACAACCAAATACCGCCTTCCTGAACCAACGCGTCAGGCACACCTGCTGGTCAACCGGTTGAGGGTTGAGAGTGAAGGGGAATGATCAGCCACCTCCTTGCCCCGCCCAACCTGATTTCCCGGGCAATGCCTGTCCCGGCTGTTCCCAGAGAGCCATAAAATGTTCCCGAAGTCAGCAATATTTTCTCAATTTCGCGTCTTTACATCATGAAGGAATATTCTCTAGGAATGTTGAGAACCCTTCGATATTATGATCATGCCCGATATGCCTACCCGACGGGCCTACAGAGTGATAAGCATTCCACAAGCTATGATCGTCTCCGAACATGGGACGGTTGAATGGGTTCATTACGGGGTGATGACCCAGAACAAGGTTGCTGAACTTCAATCAAGGCTGGCTGGGGGCGGATAATCATCAACTCCTGTCGCGCTGCTATGAACCAGGGAAATATGGGACACGTTCTGCGGGATGCCTGCCATGCTCTTCGTGCAGTAGGTAGGTCTCCAATCTTTAGTCTTACTGTGGTTCTGATTCTTGTTCTGGGGATTGCAGCCAACAGCGCCGTCTTCAGCATAGTTCAGCGTACGCTTCTGAATCCAGTCCCTGGCAAAGATCCACAGCAATTGATGGTTGTTGAAAACTCAATATCCCGGTCGAAATCGTGCCGTGGTTCTCAGCCACTCTCTATGGCAGAGACGTTTTGGCGTTGATAGCAACATCATTGGGAAGACGATCCGGCTTAACGAGGTCACTTTTACGGTTATTGGGGTCGCGCCACCTGAATTCCGCTTTCCGCGCAGCGCTGACCTTTGGATTCCAATCTCTCTCGGCGAAGACCGCATCTTCACCGCTAGCGGGGTCCCCAGTGTGTTGGGACATCTCAAGCCCGGAGTGAGCGCCGCTCAAGCCCAGTTAGAAGTCAATGCGCTA
>Ga0137409_10004470_pt1 | contig 14656 bp, 15 predicted proteins | sample CZODoug1_16funga_FD_122059 | JGI IMG/M metagenome (GOLD analysis project Ga0137409, IMG submission 122059) | Vadose zone soil fungal communities from Angelo Coast Range Reserve, California, USA - CZODoug1_16fungal (Hybrid Assembly) | ecosystem: Environmental > Terrestrial > Soil > Vadose zone... | reverse complement strand
CAGGCGGATCAATGTTGCGAGAACACGACCCGCCTCTCGGCGAAAGACTTCTTCGACCAAACGATCGACAACGCTCACGTTCATGGCGGATCGCCTACGTTCATGCCGGAACGGATCGCGCGTGACCGCTCTTAAGCCTCGGGCGGCCAGATCGGCCGCACTTCGATGCTGCCGTGCTTGGCGCCGGGGATTCGCGCCGCAATGGCGATGGCCTCATCCAGGTTCTTCGCCTCGACGAGGTAGTAGCCCCCCAATTGCTCGCGAGTCTCGGCAAACGGTCCATCCGTGGTGGCTAGTTGACCGTTGCGCACTCTCACGGTGGTAGCTGCGGATGTCGGTTTGAGCCGGTCGCCCGCCTTGAATTGGCCGGCCTGGATGATGCCCTTGGTGAATTCCGTATATTCCGCCGTCATTGACGCCTTGGCGGACGCGGTCCTCCCCGCCATTTCCGCTTCGTTGGCATAGATAAGTAACAGATACTGCATTTCAAGCTCCTTTGTCGGCGTGATTCGCCGTTCAATAGTCGAACGGCTCGGGGTCATTTCGACATCGAGGGTGCCAACGAATTGATCAACAATATTCGCAGACCCCAATTGGCGACTCGGGGATCGTACTGCCATATCTGTGTGTAGGCATGCCTACCGCGGTTCGCGTCGCTGAACTCGCCCACGGAATACGCCAGGGTGGAGTCGGCGGAGCGCCCGCGGGCACCTTCCTTCCACCCGCCCGGAACCGCGTGCCCGGTGAGATACCGGTTGGCGGCTGCCAACCCCATCGGGGCCGAGCCGTCCGTGTAGAAGCGAAAATCGGCAGTCCGCGCGTAGGTTCGCAAGCCTGGCGCGAAACCATCCTGCCGGGAAGTATCCCGAAAGTCGCTTATCGCGCGGCTGACCGCGTCATCCGCGACGAGTTCGGGCGGCGGCGCACTTCGGGTCGTCGACCATGTCTGATCGGGTTCGAGCCTGGGCTCGGCGTTTGCCGGCGCGGCGTGCGAAACGCCTCCATCGAACTCGGCTCGCCAGCGGCACATCGCATCGCGCTTCCAAATGGTCAAGAAATGACCGTGGATTTGTATGCCGCTGGCGGCGGTCGTGTAGACCCAAGGTCCGCTGGTGAAGCCCAGATCGTCGCTGCCCGCAAGATCAGCCGTCGCCGGATACCACTCGAGCCTGCCCGAATTTTCCTTTGCGGCCGCATAAAACGCGCGGCCCGGCGTGGCGTACTCGGTCTCCAGCAGCCCCTTGAGGGCGGCGGTGTCGGCGGCGCACTGCGGCGATAATCCCATCTAAAATCCCTTCTCCGCGGGCTTGGCCCCGACTATTCTGATCAACTCTATAGTCTGAAACGCCCCTCGAGGGGCGGATCGAAGGAACTAAATACCACCCGTTCACTCCAATTTTATTACAAAATCAGCGACTTACCGATGCAATGCTGAATGCTGGCGGCTTTTCGCCCTTTGGCCGTAAGATCGCAATGGCTCTGATAACTCATTCGTACTGATAAAGAGGACTCCCGATGAAGGCTTGGATACCGCTCATGTTGGTTTTCGCACTTGGCACCGCCGCGCGCGCACAGGCGACTTGCACTTATCCGCGCTCCCCGGACGCGCCCCCCGACGGGAATACCGCAACCAAGGACCAAATGATCGCGGCGAAGCATGATTTCGATCGCTTCAACGGAGAGATGAACTCCTATCTGGATTGTCTCAAGCTCGAGATGGATGCCGCCACGCCCAAGGATCCCAAGAAACTGTCGCCGGACGAAAAGAAAAAGGCGGATGAGCAGCAAAAGATTTTAGTGCAGAAGAACAACGCTGCAGTCGATGAGCTGCAGGCCGTTGTCGGGCGCTTCAATGAACAATTGAAGATTTACAAGGCGAAGCAGACGCCGTAACTTTTGAGTGCGGCGGAGCAACTCCGCCGCAAATTCTATATGCAGGCTGGAACGCTCATTACCCCGCGTCTGGCCGAAGAGGCCATCTACTCTCGGCTAACGTGTCTGCCGATCGAATCACTGCCGCTGACGCAGTGTGTCGGCGCGACGCTGCGCGAAAATATTTATGCGGAGCGCGATCAACCGCCCTTCGACCGCGTCGCCATGGACGGGATGGCGGTGGACAGCGACGCATTGCGGAGAGGCCTCAAGCGCTTCCGCGTCCAGGGCATTCAGGCGGCGGGCGCGCCGCCCATGAAGCTGGGCGGCGGCGACGCCGCGATCGAAGTGATGACCGGTGCGATTTTGCCTCCGGGCAGCGACTGCGTGATTCCGGTCGAGCAGCTCGAGGTCGCGGAAGGCTACGCGTCGCTGAGCGCCGCCGTGGTGAATTCGCCCTACCACAACGTGCATCGGCGCGGCAGCGACAGCCGTCAGGGAACGCTGTTGCTGGAGGCAGGCACTCTGCTGCGCGCGCCGGAAATCGCGGTTGCCGCATCGGCCGGCATGGCGCGGGTGCGAGTGAGCAGTCAGCCCGCCGTGATGATCATCTCGACCGGCGATGAGCTGATCGAACCGGGAGATCCGATCGCGGACTATCAGGTGCGCCGCTCCAACGCGTACGCCGTCGCCGCTACCTTGCGCACGCGCGGCTTCGGCCGGGTCGGCGACGATCACGTGCCCGACGATGAGGTCCTGATGCGCAAACGGTTGGGCCTGCACCTCACCACCCATGAGGTCGTGGTATTGAGCGGCGGTGTCTCCATGGGCAAGTTCGACCTGGTGCCCAAGGTGCTGCAGCAGCTCGGGGTGCAACAGGTGTTTCACAATATTGCACAGCGGCCCGGCAAACCCATGTGGTTCGGCATCGGACCCCAGGGTCAAGCGGTGTTTGGATTGCCCGGCAACCCAGTCTCCACTCTGGTCTGTCTGATCCGTTATGTCATTCCGGCCATCGCTGAAGCCATGGGCACCAAGCGCGCACCACCCGAACGCCTGGCTCTGGCGGCGCCCGTGAGTGTCCAGCCTGCGCTCACGTATTTCTTGCCGGTGGCCATCGAGCACGACGATTGGGGGCGCCCCTGGGCCAATCCGCGGCGGCCGAATGGGTCCGGAGATTTCTTGAGCCTGACCGGCACGGACGGCTTCGTCGAACTTCCTCCGGGCCCCAATACCTACCCGAAGGGTTTCGTCACCACTGTGTACCGCTGGTAAAGGGTTATGAGCTCCACCGTTCACCACATTCGTGGGCCGCAAAATCCGCTCGATCGTCTCGGCCGGCCGCTGCACGATCTACGCATCTCGGTGATGGACCGATGCAACTTCCGCTGCCCCTACTGCATGCCGAAAGAGCAATTTCACGAGCATTATCGATTTTTGAAATCGCAGGAGCGATTGTCGTTCGAAGAAATCGTGCGTCTTGCGGGGTTGTTCGCGAGCTTGGGCGTGCGCAAGTTGCGTCTCACCGGCGGCGAACCGCTGCTGCGGACGAATCTCGCGGACCTGGTCGGCGATCTCACCGACGTCCCGGGCATCGACGACATCGCGCTGACCACGAATGGAGTGCTGCTGGGGCAGCACGCGGTCGATCTGCATGCCAACGGCCTCAAACGCGTGACCGTGAGCTTGGACACCTTGGATCGGGAAGTTTTCACGCGCATGAGCGGCGGATTCGGCGCCCTCGAACAAGTCCTGGCCGGCATCGAGGCCGCCATCGCCGCCGGCCTGACCCCGGTCAAGATCAACGCCGTCGTCGAACGAGGCTTGAACGATCACACGGCGCTGGATCTCGTCGAGCGCTTCCGCGGATCGCCCGTGATCGTACGCTTCATCGAGTTCATGGATGTCGGCAACCGCAATCAGTGGCGGCCCGACTTGGTGGTGCCTTCGCGCGAGCTCGCCGCCCGCATCCATGAGCGCTGGCCCATGCGGCCGATTTCAGAGAACTACAAGGGCGAAGTGGCGCAGCGATGGCGTTTTGACGATGGCGGCGGCGAAGTGGGTTTCATTTCGTCGGTATCGCAGCCATTTTGCGGTGCCTGCAGCCGGGCGCGTCTGTCCTCGGAAGGCAAATTCTACACCTGCCTGTTCGCGACTCACGGTCTCGATCTGCGCGCACCGCTGCGTGCCGGCACCAGCGATGCGGACATTCTTCAATTGATCCGCGGCGTCTGGCATGGCCGTACTGACCGCTACAGCGAGCTGCGCGAGCAATTGCGGGGCACCGTGCCCGAGGCGAAGAAAATCGAGATGAACTACATCGGCGGTTGAACTCATGACCTTTACTCATTTGGATGCCGGGCACCACCCGGCCATGGTCGATGTCAGCGACAAGAAGCCGACCAAGCGGACGGCCACGGCCGAAGCGCGGGTGCGCTTCCCGCCGGCCGTCGCGGCGGCGCTGCGTGACAGCGGCCTGCGCTCGCCGAAAGGCCCGGTCTTCGATACGGCCATCGTGGCCGGAGTCATGGGCGCGAAGCGTACCCATGAACTGATTCCGTTCTGTCACCCGCTTGGGCTGGAAAATTGCCGCATTACCATCGATCTCGACGGCGACACCGCGGTGATTCGCTGCACGGTGAGTGTGCATCACAAGACGGGCGTCGAAATGGAGGCTCTCACCGGCGCCGGCATTTCCGCCCTGACCGTGTACGACATGTGTAAGGCGCTATCGCACGACATCGTCATCGGCGACTTGCGCCTGCTCGCGAAGGACGGCGGGAGAAGCAGTTATGCCTTGAAGGCAGCGCCATGACGCGGATGGACGTCAATCCCGATCGCCCCGAAAGCCCGGCGGCGCCCGTGTACGGCCTGATCCTCGCCGGCGGCTCGAGTTCGCGCATGCATCGCGACAAGGCCGCGCTTCAGTATCGGGGCAAGAGCCAGTTGGATCGCGCCTTCGAGTTGGCGAGCCGGCATGTCTCGACGGTTTTTGTCTCGGTCCGCGCCAACCAAACCGCCGACCCGACGCGGGCGCAGCGCCCGATGATCGTGGATTCCGTCGCGGGCGAAGGGCCCATCGTCGGTATCCGTTCGGCGCTCGCCGCGCACCCCCAAGCTGCCTGGTTGGTACTGGCATGCGATTTGCCGTTTCTGTCGGACGCGGCGCTGTCTCAGCTCTTGCGTGAGCGCGATCTCGCCGGCCTGGCCACCGCGTACCGCAGCGCCCACGATGGATTGCCCGAACCCTTGTGCGCCATTTGGGAACCGGGGGCAGCGGCCGCGCTCGAGTCCTATCAGGCCGGCGGCGGTCATTGCCCGCGCAAATTTCTGATTCGTCACGCGGTGCGGCTGCTGGAGCCGCAGGACCGTCGCGCTCTCGACAATATCAACACGCCCGAGGAATATGCAGAGGCATTGGCGGCGCTGGACGCCGCTTCTTAGGTCAATAATCCCATGCAATTGAAAATCCAATACTATGCTCTGATGCGTGAACAAGCCGGCCGTTCCGAGGAGACCCTCGAAACCTCCTCCGCCACGCCTGCGGACCTGTACGGGGAACTCTCCACCCGGTACCGGTTCACGCTCACCCGCGAACAATTGAAAGTCGCGGTCAACGCCGAGTTCAGCGACTGGTCCCGCAGGCTCACCGCCGGCGACGCCGTCGTCTTCATCCCACCGGTGGCGGGCGGATGATGCGCTTTCGCTTTACTCAAACGGCCATCGATACCATCGAAGCGCGGCGCGAGCTCCTCGACTTGGGCGCAGGCGGCTATGTCAGCTTCGAGGGGTGGGTTCGGGATCACAATGAGGGGCAGGAAGTCACTCGCTTGGAATACGAAGCGTTCCAGGAGCTCGCGGTGAAGGAAGGCGAGCGCATCGTCGCCGACGCCTTGCGGCGCTTTCCGGTCAAGCACGCTCTCTGCATCCACCGTATCGGCTCGCTGGCCTTGAGCGATATGGCCGTGTGGGTCGGTGTCAGTTCCGCGCATCGCGGAGAGGCCTTCGACGCCTGCCGCTTCATCATCGACGAAGTGAAGCATCGCGTGCCGATCTGGAAGAAAGAACACTATCGAAGCGGCGATTCCGGCTGGGTGAACTGCGAGCGCTGCGCGGCGCCGCCGGGTCACACTCACGGGCACGGGCACGGGCATGATCATGAACTCGAGCATCATGACGAGCCCGCCGCCAGCCATTCATGAGTCGGGCGCGATGCAGCCCGACTATTCACGGCAAACGTTACTCAAGGAGATCGGCGCGCATGGCCAGGCGGCGCTGGCACGCGGCCGGGTGCTCATCGTCGGTGCGGGAGGACTCGGCAGCCCGGTGCTGCAATACCTGGCCGGCGCCGGGGTTGGTCACCTCGGGATAGTCGACGCCGACACCCTGGACGCCAGCAATTTGCATCGCCAACCCATCTTCGCTCTGGCGGATGTCGGTGAACGAAAAGTTGAGCTGGCGCGGGCCGCGGTCGGGCGAATCAACCCCACCGTGCAGGTCGAATTGCATTCCATGCGGCTCGACGCCGACAACGCGGTCGCGCTGATTGGCGGCTACGACGTCGTGGTCGACTGCAGCGACAATTTTCGCACCAAGTACCTGATCAACGACGCCGCCGTGCTCGCACACCGGCCGGCGGTCTTCGCCAGCGTCTATCAATACGAAGGCCAGCTGCAAGTCTACAAACCGGAGCAGCGCCACGCCTGCCTGCGCTGCCTTTGGCCCGATGCCGTCGCGGACGGCGTGGTGGGCAACTGTGCCGAAGCGGGGGTCTTGGGTCCGGTTCCCGGAACCTTGGGTACGCTGCAGGCCCTGTTGACGATCAAGATTCTTCTCGGCATGTCCGGTCAACTCGATGGAGAATTGCTGCTGTTGGATTTCACGAATTTCTCCAGCCTCAAGATCAAGGCGCCGCGCCGGGCCGAGTGCCGCGCCCCCGATTGTGCACACATTCGCGAGATTCCCCGCGAGGATCTTGGGATCGAGATCGTCCTGCACTCGCTCGCCGATGCGGCGCAGCGCGGCCTGGAAGTGATCGATATCCGCACCCAGGATGAAGTTGCGGCGCGGCCGGCCGCGGCGCGCCATGTCGCCATGCCCGATCTGCTGGCGGATCCCGGGCTGCTCTCGCCCGGGCGGGAGTATTTGCTGGTATGCGCGTCGGGCAAGCGGAGTTTGGCGGCGGCGCGCGAGCTGCGCAGGCTTGGGGTTGCCGTGCGCTCGCTCGCCGGCGGACTGCAGGCCCTGGAGGGCTGATCCTTGCGCTTCAACAGTAAATTGCCCGACGTCGGCACCACTATTTTTACGGTGATGTCGCGCCGCGCGCTGGAAGAGGGCGCCCTCAACATCGGCCAGGGATTTCCGGACTATGCCATCGATCCGCGATTGGCGAACCTCTTGGTGGAGGTGGTCGGCGAAGGACGCAATCAGTATGCGCCGATGGAGGGCGTGGTCGAGTTGCGCGAACAGATTTCGGCAAAACTGCACGCGAGCTACGGCCGCCGCATCGATCCGCACACCGAGATCACCGTGACCTGCGGCGGCACCGAGGCGCTGTACGATGCGATTCAAGCCGTCGTGGGCCCCGGCGATGAAGCCATCATTTTCGATCCCGCCTACGATGCCTACGAGCCCGCCGTGCGGCTGGCGGGCGGCCGTTGCGTCCGCATCGCGTTGACGCCGCCGGCTTTTCGCTTCGATTGGGACGAGGTGCGGCAGCGCATGAGCGATCGCACCCGATTGATCATCATCAACAGCCCGCAAAATCCCAGCTGCACCGTGGCGGATGGCGCCGATTTGGATGCACTCGCGGCCTTGATCCGTGATCGGCCGATCACCGTGCTCGCCGACGAAGTGTACGAACATGTGCTCTATGACGGCCGGCGCCATGCGTCGGTGCTGGCGCACTCCGAATTGCGCGAGCGCAGCTTTGCGGTATTTTCGTTCGGGAAGACGCTGCATGCCACCGGATGGCGCGTCGGGTATTGCGTCGCTCCGCCGGCGTTGACCCGCGAACTTCGCAAGGTGCATCAGTTCAATACATTCAGCATCGTCTCGCCGCTGCAATACGCCATCGCGCGCTATCTCTCGGCGCACTCCGATGCGTGGACCGGGCTGTCGGCGTTTTTTCAAGCCAAGCGGGACCTGCTCGCCGGGCTTCTGCGGGGCTCGGGCTTCGAACCCATCCCGGCCGCCGGTACGTATTTCCAGCTGGTCGATTACGGCGCTCTCAGCGCCGACAGCGACGTGGATTTCGCCGACCGCCTGATCCGCGAGGCCAAAATCGCGACCATTCCGCTGTCTCCCTTTTATGCAGTGCCGCCGGCAATGACGCTGCTGCGCCTCTGCGTCGCCAAGCACGATGCAACGCTCGAGTCGGCGGCCGAGCGGCTCTGCGCCTTCGCCGCCGCCCCGCGCATGAGGAAGAACCGCCAGGAGCCTGTCTGACTAATGATCGCCGTCGCGAGGGCGCTCCACATCGAGCAGATTTCTGCGATCGTTTCGCGAGCATAGTGGGTACTATGTGAGTGAAACGATCGCAGAAATATGCCGATGTGGGGCGGCCGCAGCAGGCGCATCATTAGTCAGACAGGCTCCTACCGGTTCCAGGTTCCCAGGCGGCGCGGCGCCGACCGCAGACTCTGGCGCTGCCGTATTCGCGCCGCGTCCATCAACATGCGCCCCGCCCAGCGATACACATTGTTCTCTTTGACCGTGCGGCGCATCAGGCTCATTCGATTGCGCCGTTCGTCCCGTCCCATGCGCATGGCGATCTCGATCGCCTCCGCTGTTTCCGTGACGTCGAACGGATTGATCAGCACCGCCTCCGCCAGCTCCCGGGATGCGCCCGCGAAGGTGCTGAGTATCAGAACGCCATCCTCGTCGTCGCGCGCTGCGACGAATTCCTTCGCCACCAGATTCATGCCGTCATGCAGACTGTTGACCAGGCAGAAATCGGCCGCCCGGTACAGCTCGTAAATGCGCAGCGGCTCTTGATGTTCGTCGATGAGGATGATGGGCCGCCAGTCGCCTTCCCCAAATCTGGCGTTGATCCGCTCCACTTCGCCGTAGGTGTGTTGCTGCAGCGCCTGATATGCCGGCAATTGGCCGCGTGAGGGCGCCGCAACCTGCAACAGGACGATTCGCCCGCGGTGCCGCGGATTCTTGTCCAGAAGCGCCTCCAGCGCCTGGAATCGTTCGATGATTCCCTTGGTGAAATCCCAGCGCTCGACCCCCAGACCGACGGTCATGTCGGCGCCGATGCGGTACCGCTCGCGCACCGCCGTCCGGCACGCCGCGACATCGGGTAGACGCCGCAGCCAGCGCGGCGGCCATTCGATCGAGATCGGATAGGGGGCGACGCGACACACGTGTCCTTGAAGGGTGACGGTCATGTGCTCGTGATCGATCTGGCATTCCACGAAGCGGTCGACGGAGTCCAAAAAATTCTGGCAATGATGCCGGGTATGAAACCCCAAGATGTCGGCCGACAACATGTACATCAGCATCTCGCGCTTCCACGGGCACACGCCGAAGGTCTCGGCGTTGGGCCAGGGAATGTGCCAGAACAGCGCAATCGTCGCCTTCGGTATCTTCCTGCGGATCAGCTGCGGCAACAGCGCGAAATGAAAATCCTGGATCAGGATCACCGGACTGTCGGTGTTGGATTCCGCCGCCACCACATCGGCGAACCTCTCATTCACCTCCGCGTAGGAATGCCAATCGCCGGCGCGAAATGCCGGCCGGACATAGGCGAGGTGGCACAGGGCCCACAGGCCTTCGTTGCAGAATCCATAGTAATAACCCTGTTCCTGCTCCGGGGTCAGCCATACCCGGCGCAAGGTATACGAAGGATCATCGGGAGGCACCCGGATCTGATCGTATCGATCCACCGTCTCCCGATCTGCGGTGCCCGCCCCGTGCGCCACCCAGATGCCCGAACAGGCACGCATGATGGGCTCGAGCGCCGTCACCATGCCGCTTGCGGGGACCTGCACGACGGGATTCTTGTCCGCGTCGAAATTATGGATGTACGGTTCCCGATTCGAAACGATGATGACCTGCGCGGAATGCAGGTGATCGCGTACCACCTGGCGCAGCGCCTGCGGGGTCCAGTTCTCGTGGAAATCGATCTCCAGCCGCTGCTTTTCCTCCGCCTCGGCCAACACCTTGCGCACCTGCGACAGTATCGGCATGGATGCGCGCGGCGACTCGGCATCGTCGAGATAGCGCTTGCCCCGAATGTCGCCGATCAACACTTCGACCCACCGGCGCAATTGCAGCCAGGCCACGAGCACGATGAGAAGCGCCAGCAGCAGGACCGATATGCCGACGAATACCAGCACGAAATCCCGCGCCGTTCTCTGCCGGCGGTCGACGAAACTCAAATCGTGCAGCATCAGCACGCGAAACGGCATCGGCTGCGCCGAATCGAAATCGAAGCGCGACACCTGTACCGACCCGGACGGCAGCTGCACGACGTGCGAGGCGGCGGGTTTCGGACCGTCGGTTGCATCGCACGAAATGCTTGCCGGCGTGCGCTCGGATCTGAATATCGTCGATCCGTTGGGGCGGCACACCAGAATCGCCAGCAAGCGCTCATCGGCGGCTGTCTTGGCGAGATAGGCGCGCAGGCGCGACTCATTGCCTTTTTCGACGAGATCCGTGATCGGCTCTTCCATCGAATGCATCACGAGCTGTGCGCGCAGTTCGACGTCGGAGCGAAACCACTCCGCGAGCAGCCGCTCGATATAGGGCAAACCGAAGTACGCCACGACGCAGGACGCAAACGCAACCGGCAGCACGAAGCGCAGCATGACTGAGCGAAACATCGCAACAAAATACAGAAATTCAGCGTGCCGGTGTCGATTTTTACCGCGCCGGCGTCGATTTTTACGCGGGCTTTTCGTGTAAAACTTACATTGAAAAATTCGCTCGCACGGGGCGCTAATGCGCTCGCCTCATTGCGGACGGCCATCCTGTAAGCTTTGCATCATGATAGAAACGCTGCCGCCGCCGTCGCTCGAATGGTGCTTGTTCTTGGACGTTGACGGCACTCTGATCGAGTTGACCGACACACCCTTCGAAACCCATGCGGACGCCGATCTCAAGGCGTTGTTGGGTGAGGTGGCGGAGCGCCTCGGGGGCGCAGTGGCGTTGGTGAGCGGCCGCAGCATCGAGTATCTCGATGCATTGTTCGCACCTTTGCGGCTGCCCGCCGCGGGTCTGCACGGAGTCGAGCGGCGCAAGGCCACGGGCGTCATGCACGGCGCGGGCTTCGTGGATTCGCAGCTCGACCCGGCGCGGATGGCGCTCGGCGCGCTGGTGAAGGCTTGGCCGGGCACCTTGCTCGAGGACAAGGGCCGCACGGTCGCCGTACATTTTCGCTTGGCGCCGGAGGCCGAATCGAATGTTCGCGGCGCGATGGCCGCCGTCGCATCGCAGCTGGGCAGCAACTATCACATCCAGGAAGGCAACATGATGTTGGAGATCAAGCCGCGCGGTTTCACCAAGGACAGGGCCATCAAGGCATTCATGCAAGAGCCGCCCTTCTCGGGCAGAAGGCCCGTGTTCGTGGGCGATGATCTCACCGATCAAGACGCCTTCAAGGGTGTCGAGGATCTCGGCGGCATGTCGATTGCAGTCGGTGATCGCGTGCGTGCCCAGTATCGCGTCGAGAATCCCGCGGCGGTCCGAGCCTGGCTTCAAGGAATCGCCGCACTGCACGATTCGCATAGGGCATGAACTAAATTTCAAGTCGGCCGGAAATCGGGTGTCCCGCATCCGCCAGCAGCGTCGGCACTGTGATGCTTGTCGGCGTGAGCGCTCGCCCGGAAGGGTAAGGAGCCTCGAGGCAACTGCTCTCTTCGTTGCCTCGAGGCTCCTTACCCTTCCGAGCGAGCCCTACCCGAACCGCTCACAGCCAAGACTCTAGCTGCGAATCTGCCCGCTCCCCCGCACGACATACTTGTAGCTGGTCAACTGCTCCACGCCGACAGGTCCGCGGGCGTGGAATTTGTCCGTGCTGATGCCGATTTCCGCGCCCATGCCGAATTCCCCGCCGTCGGCAAATTGCGTGGACGCATTGTGCAGCACGATGGCGCTGTCGACCCTCGCCAGAAACCGCTCGGCCGCCGCGGCGTCATCGGTCACGATGCACTCGGTATGCTGCGAGCCGTATTGGCGAATGTGGGCGATCGCCGCATCCACGTCCTCGACCACGCGCACGGCGATGATGGCGTCGAGATACTCCGTGTACCAGTCTTGCTCGGTTGCGGACTTCACTCGCGGCTCGACGCGGGCGCTCGCCGCGTCGCCGCGCACTTCACAGCCCGCATCGAGCAAGGTCTGGATCAAGGGCGACAAATGCGTCGCCGCACAGGCGCGGTCCACCAATAAGGTCTCCGCCGATCCGCAAACCCCGGTGCGCCGCATCTTGGCGTTGAGCACGATCCCAATTGCCATGTCGAGATTCGCACCTCGATCGACATACACATGGCAGACCCCTTCGAGGTGCCCGATGACCGGCACGCGCGCTTCCTGCTGAACGCGGGCGATGAGGCTCTTTCCTCCGCGCGGCACGATCACATCGATGCTGTCCGCCATATGGCTCAGCATATGGCCGACGGCCGCCCGGTCGGTGGTCGGCACCAGTTGAATGCAGGCTCGCGGCAGACCCGCAGCTTCGAGCCCCTGTCCCAAGCAAGCATGAATCGCCGCGCTCGACCGGGCGCTCTCCGAGCCGCCGCGCAGGATCACGGCGTTGCCCGATTTCAGACACAGCGCGCCGGCATCCGCCGTCACGTTGGGGCGGCTCTCATAGATGATGCCGATCACGCCCAGGGGCACGCACACGCGCTCGATCTGCATTCCATTCGGCCGGGACCATTGCGCCAAGCGCTTGCCGATGGGATCGGCGAGACGCTCGATGTCATCGAGTCCCTGGGCCATGGCTTCGACCCGGTTGTCGTCCAGGCGCAGCCGATCGAGCAGTGCGCCGGTCAATCCCTTCGCGACAGCCTCGTGCGTATCGCCTGCGTTGGCCGCCAAGATCTCGGGGCGTCGGGCTCGCAGCGCAGCCGCGGCCGCACGGAGCGCGCGATTCTTCTGCTCGGTGGGGGCGAGCGCCAGCACCTCCGCAGCGTCCCGCGCCGCCCGGCCCATGACTTGCATGAGATCTCCCACGGTCTCGTACGTCATGACCGCCGTTGTCTCGTGCGTCATAGGGAACCCGTCACATGAGCTCGTATCAATACCAAGTCGTCCCGGTGCACGATTTCATCGCGGCCTCGAAACCCCAGCACCTTCTCGATGTCGCCGGACCTGCGGCCGATGATGCGCGCCGCATCGCCGTCCGAATACGCACAAATGCCGCGCGCCACCTCCGAGCCGTCCGGACCGATGATGCTCACGGTATCGCCCCGATCGAATCGCCCCATTGCGCGGGTCACGCCCGCCGGCAGCAAGCTCTTGCCTCCCATCAAGGCGCGCACGGCCCCGTCATCGACGACGATCGCACCGGCCGGCCTCAAGGTGCCTGCAATCCACTGCTTGCGGGTCGCCATAGGCGTCGAGGAGGGTACGAACCAGGTGCAACGCGCGCCCTCCTCGATGCGCTGCAGCGGGTGCTGGACGGCCCCCTTGGCGATGCACAAATGACACCCCGCGCCCACCGCAATTTTTGCCGCGGCAATTTTCGTCTGCATGCCGCCTGAACCCATGTCGCTCCCCGCTCCGCCCGCCATGGCCTCGATGGCGGGCGTGATCTCGAGCACGCGGCCGATGAACTCCGCGTCCGGGTCTTCATTGGGATTGGCCGTGTACAAACCGTCGACGTCGGACAACAAGATCAGGCAGTCCGCGCCCACCATTTGCGCCACCCTCGCTGCCAGCCGGTCGTTGTCGCCATAGCGGATCTCGGACGTCGCCACGGTATCGTTCTCGTTGATCACCGGCACGGCGCCGAGCGCCAATAGGGTGTTCAAGGTGCTTCGCGCGTTCAGATAGCGGCGACGCTGCTCGGTGTCGCCCAGGGTCAATAGAACCTGCGCCACGGTGATTTCGTGCGCATCCAAGAGTTCCTTGTAGGCATGCGCCAGGCGAATTTGTCCTACAGCCGCCGCCGCCTGGCTTTCCTCGAGCTTGAGCTTCCCGGAGTTCAATCCCAGATGGCGCCTGCCCAAGGCGATGGCGCCGGAGGAGACCAAGATGACATCCTGGCCGCGCTTGCGCAGGGAAACCACGTCCTCCGCAAAACCCTCGAGCCAGGCGCGATTGAGGCGGCCTTTTTCCCCGTCCACCAGCAAAGTGGACCCGACTTTCACCACCACGCGTTTGGCCTCCGTCAAGCGGTGGGCGATGATCTTTCGGTCTGCGGCGGTCATAGGATCACAATATTGCCATTTACTTGAGCAAGCAGCCTCCCCTAATATTCGCCTGGCCGAATCCGCAGCTCGTTCAAAGATAGGTGAATCGTGGGCAGAGAGTACGAACCGACCGTCGGTCAGTGGTATGAGGACTTGGAAAACGAGGAAACGTTCCAGGTGCTCAAGGTGGACGAGGATCGAGAAACCGTTGAGATTCAGCATCTCGACGGGGATATCGAGGAATTCGACGTCGACGGCTGGGCGGAACTTGACCTGGAGCTTACCGAGGAGCCGGAAGGCTGGTCGGGCTCCAAGGCCGAGAAAGACGCGGAAGAGGAAGAAGATGACGAAGACTGGGACGAGGACGAAGACGACGAGGATGACGACGACGACGACGATCTCGACGAGGATGAAGAGGA
>Ga0137409_10004469_pt1 | contig 14657 bp, 13 predicted proteins | sample CZODoug1_16funga_FD_122059 | JGI IMG/M metagenome (GOLD analysis project Ga0137409, IMG submission 122059) | Vadose zone soil fungal communities from Angelo Coast Range Reserve, California, USA - CZODoug1_16fungal (Hybrid Assembly) | ecosystem: Environmental > Terrestrial > Soil > Vadose zone... | reverse complement strand
GGGCGCGGAAGTCGTGTTGGTGAAAAAACCTGAGCAACTCGACGATATCGACGGCTTGGTTATTCCCGGTGGCGAGAGTGGAACTTTCCTGAACCTGCTCGGGGAAGCAGGATTTGAAAAGTTGAAGCAGTTCGTTCAGCTTAAACCCACGTTTGGCACTTGCGCGGGCGCAATCCTTTTAGCCAACGAAGTGGAAAATCCCAAGCAGACGGGCTTGGGCGCTCTCGACATCCGCATTCGCCGCAACGCCTACGGACGCCAGATCGACAGTTCCATCCGCACCGGCAAAATGGGAAATTCACCTTTGGAGATGGTTTTTATCCGCGGACCGATTATTGAGAAAGTTGGTCCCGGGATTGAAGTACTAGCCGAGTATGCAGGAAAACCGGCGCTGGTTCGTAAGAAACAAATTCTGGCTGCAACTTTTCATCCCGAGCTTACGTCAGATACTACGGTGCATGAATTGTTTTTGAAAATGGCAGGAAACCATACAGCAAACACTGTAAGCACAGCCAAGAGCTAATCTACAAAGCTCTCTTTCCAACCTTGGCTTGATTGGGATTACAATAAAAACGCGATGAAAGTCCTGTTCGTCTGCCTTGGGAATGCGTGTCGCAGCCAAATGGCGGAGTCTATTGCCAGAAAAGTCGGTGCGGATGTGATGGAGGCTTTCAGCGCGGGTGTTACTCCTTTGGGATTCGTTCCGATTGAAACTACCGACACGATTGTGAAAAACGGATATTCGGCACCCTGCACGAGGCTCTCGCGGCAGCGGGCAGCGGCAGTCCCGGGGCAGCGGGCAGCGGCAGTCCCGCGGCGGTGACGGGGAAGGTCGAGCCTGTCTGAATTCAAAAACCCGGGATGCTGAATTCGCGCAGGACCCGATGCATCTCGTCACGCTGCGCCTCTACGAGCTCGCGTGCCGCATGAAAGCGATCCGGGCAGTGCTTGACGCCCAGTTCGGCAGCCAGCGCATCCGAATCGATGACAGCGATGTTGTGGTGGCGGGTCAGGTCCGACAACATCAGGTTGGCCTCGTTGCCGATCACCGCGACGCTTGCGTCGAATGCGTCGCCAAGCCATGAGTAGTTCGAAATCCGCTCAGCCGCAGTGGACGCAATGAGGTTCTGCACCAGCAGGGCGGCGCCTGTGCGTGCCTTGACCTCACCGGCCAGCGCAGCGAGATCACGCTGCGAATCCGCGACTGTTCGCGTCAGGGGCTCGAAGTCGCGCCGCAGCCACTCGGTAAAATTGGCGCCTATATAGAGACCAAATCGAAACCCATGAAGGGCGATGATCCAGTCGGTACGGCGATGGCGGAAGTGCGGGGCAAATTCGCTGCCCAACGTGAGCGCCACGGCGTCGGGAGCATTCAACTCCACGATGCCGCCGCCGGTAATCACTTCGCTACGCTCGAGGATTGGCGATGCAGCCACCGCCTCCGCCAGCAAATGCATGGCAAACAGGATGTCCTGCGACTCGGGCCAACGGCCATGCAGGGTCCCGCGCGCCGACCCGGGCTGGAAAGCGGGAAAGCAACTGGAATCGGTACGACCGATGCGCTCCCCAATCCACGAGTAGACTGCGTCAGTAATCGCTCGCGCCTCGTCGGGCGTGCGGCGGAGATGCTGCAATAGCACGGCCGATGAATGCACACAGCGCTCGTCCGAGACCGCGACCAGCTGGGCCGGGCCGGGCGCGCGCGCGAACCAGGAGAGGAATGCCGTGTCCTCCCCTCTGAAAATAGCCGTTTGCTCGCAGGTTCCCAGCGCAAGCACGGTGCCGAAACGGCCGGTACCTTCTCCTTCCCAGAATCCGCGGACTTTCTCGTGCCAGCCCGCGAGCAGCGTGCCGCGACCCTCGCCATTTTCAAAACCGCGCCGGCCGGCCAGCACCAGCGGCAGGAGAATCCCCGATCCGTGCAGCGATTCGGCATCAGCGACGTACTCGCCCGAGCGCCAATCGCCGCTCTCAACCATATCCTGGTAGCCGCCCTTGGACAGCCCCTCCGAATAGGTGATCTTGCAAGCGTCGCTCGGCGCCAGTACGACCTGCAAATCGTTTTGCTCTTCCCGGAGCGGCAGCGGTCGATCGCTGCTCCGCGGATCGGACAGCCGCACGTAACAGAAGGCGATGGGCGCACGCGCCTCGATGATATCGCCGGAGCGACGCAACCAGCGCAATCCGGAGCGACGCAGCCGCGCAGGTGTGGCCGACAATTCCGGCATGGTCAGTTTGGTCATCCCGCCGTCTCCGCATCGAAGCAGCCGCGTTCATCCAGGATTCGAGCCACCTCCTCCGCCACCAATCGCCAGCCCTCGGCGGTCAGGTGCAAGAGATCCACCTTGAGTCGATCCGCGCCGGCGCAGGCCACGATGCGATCGACATCCACGATGGAAAATCCGAGCTGCGCGGACAATTCCGCCAGGCGAAGATTGAAGCGCTGAACCCGCAGTGCGATGGAGTCTTCGGCACCCAGCCAGCAATGGATCCGCTCCCCAGGGGTCAAGGGCGACAGATTATAGACCAGCACGTGCGCTCCCAGCCTCTCCTCGACGGCGGCGATGAGTTGCGCCAGCCGTTCCATGGTGGCTTCGATCGGCGCCAGGCCCGCATATTCACATTCGCTCTCGAGGAAACTGCGCGACTCGGAGTTCCACGACTCGAAGTCGTCGGGCAGCAGCAACCAACCGTCGCGACGGTGCCGGACCAGGGCGTTGGTAGCCGCGGATTGGAGGGAGAACACCACGACGTTTGCGGGTTCGTCGAACAATGCCGTGCGCTGCTGCCGCTCTATGGGGTGCGCACCTGAAGGCAACCGGCGCGCAATCTCCTCGGGCGGCTCCAAGGGAGAGACTTCCCCGGGAAGGGGTATCAAGTCCAGCCGGGTACAAGTCTCGTGCTTGATTTTGGCCAGCGCTCCAGGGTGTCGCGCTCGAATCACTTCATTGATGCCGTTCCACTCCAATACGCCCCCAATACGCGACCATAGGAGCGAGTCTCGTACGTCGACATTGCCCTTGGCGAAAACCCGCACTATACGCCGCGATGTACGCATCAACGTCTCAAATGACAACGCGACCGTCGGTCGCCCGAGGCCGCAACAGCTCGTCCGCACGCTCCAAAGAGGTCACCCGCTCGGCAGGATCGATACTGCAGTCGGCGGCGAGACTACGCCAGAATCTCATCATGATCTGCGTTTCGAGCGGATGACGGCGTGCGAAGGCTTGCTCCCATCCGTCCTCACCGGTCAATGGATCGCGATAACCCTCCCGATGGGTAATGTGTATGGACACGGCGCCTTCGACGACGACCACGCGCGCGCCGCACCGGCACAACCTCAACGCCAGTTCGCGATGCTCATTGATCGAGATGTCTTGATCGAAGCCTCCGGCAGCCAGAAAAGATGCGCGCGGAATTGAAAAATTATGTCCGGCCGCCGCCATCCACTCCGCGTGCGGCGCAGATCGCCCGCGCAAGGCGCCCATCTCCAACTCGTAAAGCTTGCGCGCCGCCCCGCCCGGATAGATGGCGGCCTCTGAACGCGCGAGCAGCTTTTCATAGGGCTCATTCGCGACCATCTCTTCGGTTACGAGGTATTGCGCAACATCGCCAATGCTCCGCACCCGGGCTTCCCGGCCCGGCCAGGGAATTCCCGTACGTGGATCGAGGAAGAAGCGCGTGCCGCGCAAATGCCGCTGTTCGCCGCGTCCCAGCTCATCGTCTCCCAAGCGTCCATGCCGCAGAACCGCATCGGGCGATAGCAGCACATCACCGTCGAGAAAGAGCAACCGCCGGCCTCGGGCAGCTTTGGCCCCTTCATTGCGTGACGCCGATCTTCCACGACTTCGCTCGTGGCGGATGATCTGCGGCTGGGGGCCGTCCGACGGAATGTCTGCCGCTCCGACGGGTATGGCGCTTCCGTCATCGACCAGAATGATCTCCGCATCGTTTTGCCAATGCACGGTCTGTCGTCCCAGTGCGAGAACGCAGAGCCTGAGCCGTGGCTGTTCGTCCTTGGTGATGATGATGACGCTGACTTGCATGGCCATGCGACCTATCGCCGGGACAGTGGATCGATCTGGATGGCAACGGATGTGGTTCGAAGAGCTCTGACCGGCTGTCCTTCGAGGCTTTCCGTCCCATCACTCGTCGCGACTCCGAGTCTCGCGCCCGCATCGAGAACGTCGCCGGGTGCCACCTCCAGCGAGCGCAAGCAGGCACGCTCGGTGGCAATGATCCTGAAGAATAACAGCGGCGGACAGTCCTGAGCCTTTGCGGCACCGAGATCGACTCGCACTTCCAACAATGGCGTGCCGGGCCGGAGGTCGTCTCCAGCCTTCGCCAGCAACTTATGGATGGTTCCTTGGTGCATCTGGGAACCGACTCGCGGCAGGGTCAGTGCGAGGATCAAGGAGCCTCCAAGGGCATGAAATCATCGGGCATCGCATCCAGCAGCAGCGCGGCGAACTCGTCCAACGCGATTTCGGCGGCGCGCCCGCCTCCGCCGAAACAGTCGGCATCCAATGATGCACCACCTTCTTGGGCAAGCGGGCGGTCGAGGTCAAGAACGAAGCAGCCGGTGCGCCGGGATAGATGGACCACTTCCCGATTGATGCGGCGAACCAGCTCGCGCAGCGCCGGCCGGCCTTCACGGCCGCGATGTTCCAGTGGCTCATTCACATGCCGGAATGCGTTGCACACGGCAACGGCTGAACCGCGGGCCTGCAAGCGTTCAATGACGGGCTCCAACGCCATCGCGGCTTCAGCCGCAGAGATGGGTAATTCCTCGCTACACTCGGCTGCTACCGCCGCCACGGTCTCGGGTGACCAGTTTGCCCGTAATCCCTGATGGGCGAGGAACACGGCACCGGACCGATGGCGCAGAGCCGGTCGTGTGACGGCCGGCAAAAGCGCGAAGATGACCAAGCGATGTGGCTGTTCCAGCAATTTCCGGACATCTGTGCCCGGGAGCACGGCGGAGCGGAGGGGGAAATCCGCCGGTGCAGATGCGATCGGATCGAGCCAGTCGGGCCGGGTGGTCCACTGCCGGATCAACCGCACTTCCCGATCGGGAAACACGGATTGGATGGCGGCATCGGCATCGGCCAGCAGTCGATGCTCGGCTTCGCCTACCAGCAGCAATATTGAGGTGACGGTTGTCAATGTGAAGGGCTGGAATGCATCAAGTGATGTCGAAGGTAACCATCAGCGTGTCGCCCGGAATCTCGCTGCTCTCGGGCAGCGGCTCATCGGGCGAGTCGCTCAGCCATGCGGCCACATCACCGGGATTCATCCAATCGCCGGTGGCAAAGAAGCACCGGCGCAGAGTACCCGATTGTACGGCCGTCACCAGAACGATTGCCTTGTCAGTTTCGAATTCCAGCAGCGCCTCGCCGGCGTTGACTGCATCGGACTCCGCTTTCAACCAGTCCAGCACGCGCACCTCGATGGACTCGCCCAGTTCCACCGGAATTACCAATTTTCGGATCACAAACTACCTCTGCGCTGTTTCAGACCTGTTGTCTGCCACGCGCCCGAGCAGTTGTCGCGCGGACAGAACTATTCGCTGTGCATTCGGAATCGCGTCGGCCTCCAACACGGGGCTCGCCGAGACTGGCACACGACGCGCCCCCAGGCGCGCCACGCGCAGCCCCGAGACACGCTCCTGCAGACCAAATGCCAGCTCCGCGCCCACACCGCAGACCACCTGCCCCTCTTCAACAAACAGGGCATGTCCCGTACGGCGTACTGAATTGGCGAGGGTCTCCCAGTCAATCGGCCAGAGAGATCGAAGATCGATCACATCGGCCTCGATCCCGGCCAGAGCCAGTTGTTTGGACGCCTCCAGCGCGACCACGCTCATATATGAGTGGGCAACGATCGTAATATGACGGCCCTCCCGCCGCACGGCCGCGCTGCCGGCGGGAATGAGTTCCTCGCAGTCCGGCACCATTCCGCCGAGCGGGAAGAGTCGCTTGTGATCAATATACACAACAGGTCCAGGCGAGCGAATCGCCGTCTTGAGCAAGCCATAGGCATCGCCCGCAGTCGAAGGGGCCAGGACCGTCAGCCCGGGTACATTCATCAGCCAAGAATCAAGTGCCTGCGCGTGCGTGGGGCCCTGCCCTTTTGCACCGGCCGTCGCCTTCACCACCATCGGCGCAGTGAGTTGGCCGGCACTCTTGAACCGCAGCTTGGCGGCATAGTTGACCAGCGGGTCGAGGCCCAGCATCAGAAAGTCTATGTAGGTTATGAATGCAAGCGGCCGCAAGCCGGCCGCGGCCGCGCCGGCGGCAAGACCCACGGTGACCGCCTCGGCCACCGGCGTGTTGCGCACCCGGGATGGCCCGAACCGTTCGAACAGTCCGCGCGTCTCGGCGTAGGAGCCGCCATGCGCGGCAATATCCTGGCCAAGCAGGATTACTCTCGCGTCGCGGTCCATTTCTTCAGTGATCGCCCGAGCGATCGCCTCACGGAAAAAGAGCTTAGACATCGAGCATCGCGGCCTCGGCATCGGGCCAGGAAGCCGCCTCTACGAATTTCTCAGCCTCTGCAATCTCCGCGTCGACCTCCGCCTGAATGCGCACCCAGCGTTCGTGATCCAGTACACCATCGTCGCGCAAGCGCCGTTCGTAAAGGGGCAAGGGATCGAAGTCCATGAAGCGCTCGACATCCGCTGCGGAACGCTCTTCGCGGGTCAGCGTCGAGTGAGACCCCAGGCGCGTACACCGCATTTCGAGGAACCTCGGGCCACCTCCTGCGCGAATGGCGGCAACCGCTTCAACGGTCGCCGACACCACCGCATCGACGTCAGTGCCGTCGACCGCCGCCGCGGGCACTCCGAAGGGGCCCGCGAGATCGGTCAGTTTCGCGGCCGCGATCCCTTGGCGCACGGGAGTCGAGACCGCAAAACCGTTGTTATCACAGATCAGCAAAAGAGGAAGCTGCCAGAGCGCGGCAACGTTGAGCGTCTCATGAAGTGAACCCGCTCCGCAGGCCCCGTCGCCGAACACGCAGCAGGTGACCGCTTTGGTCCCCAGGTGCTGCTGCGCAAGCGCCACGCCCGCGGCCACCGAAATGTTACCTCCAACCACCCCGTGAGCGCCAAACAGACCAACCGAAGGCATCGATACGTGCGCGCGCCCGGCGCGCCCTTTGTTGGGACCACCGTCCTTGCCAGTAAGCTCTGCCAGCAGGCCGCCCGCAGGCACGCCGCGCGCCAGTGCGATGCCGATGCTGCGGCCGCTGCAGAGAAGCGGGTCCGTGCGTTCGAGCGCGGTACAAATGCCCACCGCAATGGCTTCCTCGCCGCGCGACAGCAATTGAAATCCCGGCTTCGGTTGTCGGAGCAATGCCGATTCGAACGAACGCAGCAACAGCATGGCCTGTAGACGACGGCGTCGTTCAATAGCGCCAATTACGGCTGTCTGCAAGGGAATATTCGTGATTTTGTTCACATAAATCATCGATGTTGAAAAAAGTTCAACTTTCGAGTGTAGATTGTAAGCCTCCAGGGAGTCGGAAGGCCGTCTCACTTCTTTCAAGGAGAGCTCTTGTGAGCGATCAAGTCGATAAGCGGTCCGATCCGCCAGCCATGCACGCTGCTGGTGCAGATACCATTCTAATGAACTTCCTGCTGGGAAGTTCTGGTGCGCGGCTTGCTGCCTCTTCCCTGCGATCGGGTGCCGAAGTCGGCGTCACGTTCACCAACCTTGCCGGCGAGTGGCGCATTTTTTCCAATGACGCCGGCGGAATCGCGTTTGAATCCGGGAAGGCCCTAGACCCTGACTTCGAGCTGCGAATTCCTCCACGGGCGCTCAATTCCATTTGTTCACGGCTCGATGCGGACGTCGGCGACCTCGGAATTGCCTTCTTTGAACACATCAAGGCGCGGGAACCGGACCTGAAGATCGAGGCGACCGTGCATAGTGGATTGCTCAAGCTGACGCGCCGGGGATGGCTGGGTGTGATCGCCCGAGGCGGATCAAAAGTCGTGATGTGGATGGCTCAGAAGGGATTGCGCGGCCCCGGTGCCATCGCGACAGCCATTGCCCGACTCAAGGGCTAGATTCGATTACCGCATGGCCCGATCACCGCAAGGCCAATGAAATCCAATCTGGTTCTCCCTCGGATATTCTCCATTTGTTTGGCTCTGTTCGGTCTGGCCCTGCTCATCGGTGGGGCGAAGCTGCTGGCATTGGGCGGATCACGCTGGTACGCCTGCACGGGACTTGTCCTGGTCGTATCGGCGATTCTGCTATGGGGCGGCAGTCGCTGGGGATCATGGCTCTATGGATTCATGCTGGCTTACAGCGCGGCGTGGTCATTGTGGGAGGTAGGGCTCAACGGTTGGGCTCTGGTTCCCCGGCTCGTGGCGCTCGCAGTCGTCGGGCTATGGTTTTTGACGCCGTCTGCACAACGCGGGCTGGACTCGGGACCGCCGCCTCTCTTTGGTAAGTTCAGGCACCGCCCTGCAAGTGCGGCAATCTGGATGTGCGCCGTCATTGCGGTCATTGCCGCGGCGGCTTTGGGTACTACCCTGACTCACGTCGGTGTTGTCGACGCACCCTACGCGCCCGTCCCGGAGGGGGCCGGCACCGCAATGGCCGGCGATTGGCGCAACTACGGCAACGACACCGCCGGCACGCGCTATTCCGAACTCACCCAGGTGAATCCCGGCAATGTCGGCCGGCTGAAGCTGGCCTGGAGCTTCAGAACCGGTGACATTGCGAAGCCCGGCCAGGGTTATGACTTCGAGGCCACGCCTTTGAAAATCGGCCGCCTTCTGTATTTGTGTACACCCATCGGACAAGTATTTGCGCTTGATTCCGCAACCGGGAAGTTGTCCTGGCATTTTGATGCGAAGACCCCTCTCGAGGGCGTCGGGACTTTCGCTTGCAGGGGAGTCTCCTATTACTCGGCTGAGTCGGCATCGGGTGAATGCGCCAAGCGCGTCTACGTTACGACGCCGGATGCCAGGCTTTGGAGTGTTGATGCCCTGACCGGCAAACCCTGCGCAGACTTCGGTGAAGGCGGCGCGGTCGACCTTCTCTCGGGCATTGGGGAAGCTGCAGGAGATACCTACACCGTGAGCTCTCCACCCGTCGTAACGCGCGGCAAGCTCGTGATTGGTTCAAGAGTCAAGGACAACGTCTCCACCGATATGCCATCCGGTGTCGTCCGCGCCTTTGACGCCGTGACGGGCAAGCTCCTATGGGCATGGGATGTGGGCCGGCCGGATCGCACGGACGCGCCGCCCACCGGTGAGACCTATACCCGCAGCACGCCCAACGCCTGGGCTCCGATGGTCGCCGATGACGCGCTCGGACTGGTCTACATTCCTACCGGCAATCCCGCAGTTGATTTCTGGGGCCAAAAGCGACGGCCTTTCGACGAACACTACGGGGATTCACTGGTTTCCGTGGATTCGAGCACCGGGAACACTCGATGGAGCTTTCAAGTCACCCACCATGATCTTTGGGACAACGACTTATCCTCCCAGCCGGTGCTGATGGATCTGCCGACTGCACGAGGCATTCAACCCGCTGTCATATTCGGCACCAAACAAGGCAGCATATTCATTCTCAATCGCAGGACGGGAGAGCCGATCGTACCGGTGACGGAAAATCCCGCGCCGGAACGCAGCAATATCGGCGAGCACCTTGCAGCGACACAGCCCGCATCGGCTTTAGCCGTGAATCCTGGTCCATCTGTTCTTACCGAAAAAGCGATGTGGGGAATGACGCCCATCGATCAAATGTGGTGCCGCATTCAATACCGGAAAGCACGTTATGAAGGACCCTACACGCCGCCGGGGACCGGAGCAGCGTCGATCGTCTATCCGGGGATGTTCGGAGGCATCGAGTGGGGCGGTGTAACCGTTGATCCGGTCCGCAAGATTCTCATCTCGAACCCGAGCGCAATGCCGTTCCTGGTGCGGATGGCCGGTGCGGAGGGCGCACCAGCGGGTCTGACGGAAATGAAAGGAACGGGCTACGCGGCCTCATATTTTGGCTTCCTCAGTCCGCTCAAAGTTCCCTGCATGCAGCCGCCGTGGGGCAAACTGTACGCGATTGATCTGCGGACGAATCGCGTGATCTGGGAGCATCCGGTTGGCACCGCGCGTGACACCGGCCCCTTGGGCATTGCCACGCGGTTACCCCTGCTCATCGGTACGCCGCAGGTTGGAGGAACGATAGTCACGCGCAGTGGACTCATTTTCGCGGGTGCTACGCTTGATGACTACCTACGGGCCTATGACCTACAAACGGGTGAAGAACTGTGGAAGGCACGCTTACCCGCCGGTGGCCAGGCCACGCCGATGACCTTCCAGTCCGATGACCGTCAGTTTGTCGTCATCGCGGCGGGTGGACACGAGGTCTTGGGCACGAAGACCGGTGACTATGTACTCGCTTATGCGTTGGACTGATGGCTATGCGCTGGAATGACGGCTGATAGGTCATGAGCCAGCTATTGGTCGCCAGTGCAGATGACGTCATCGAGCAAATCATTGTCCAGTGCTGGTTGTTTCAAGCCCGTGCGGGCGACTATTCGGACGCACGAGCACGCGCCGAGCGTACGCTCGAGCGCCTTCTCTCCAAGGGCTTACCTTACAGGACCAGCCCGAGCGGGTTGCTGCTCGACCCGTACGCCGCCAACAATACGATCAAGTCGCGTGCAGGCGAGCCGGCCGACGACGCCTGGGTGGACTGGCAACAGACCACGCGCCGCAATGCGGTTTCACTGCCGGCCGCCCCTCATCTTTACCGCTTTTCACTGCAGCGTGAGTGGCATTCGTACGCCGCGACGGCGGAGCGGCCCGTCGTGCTTCGGTTGCCGCTGCCGCTGCGGGAGACGCAGCGCGGGACGGCGCAAGTGCGGCTGCTACAGCCCACGGGAATCCCGGTGGAGATTCGGGAAATGCCCGGCCGCGTTGAATTACGGCTGGACTCCACCGCGGTACGCGGTCCGATCGTGGCCGAGCTTGTCGTGGAGTTCTCGGGGGGCGAGGTGGGCGACTCGATGGCGCCATCCGCACCCGTCGGCGCATCCGTGGACTCCGCGGATCAGATCTGGCTGCGCGAACGCGAGGGTTTGATTGCGCCGAGCGCAGCGGTCGCGGCGCTGGCCGAGCAATTGGCGAGAGCCAGCTCCGATGCGCGTACGTTCGCGTACGCAGCCTGGGAATGGCTGATGGCCACGTTGCGCTTCGGTGATGTGCATCGCACGGAACTCGACGCGCATGATCCGCTGGGGGGATTACTGCAGAATCGATTGGCGGATTGCGTCCTGGGCTCTTCGTTGCTGGTTGCCCTGTGCCGCGCACGCGGCATTCCCGCGCGCCTGGCGTCAGGTTACCTTCTTCATCCAGCCAATCTTGGTCCTCATTCTTGGGCGGAAGTGCGGGTCGCTCCGGGTCTGTGGGTGCCCTTCGATTACGGTTCGTGGTGCTACTGCGCCGGCGATTCGAGCGATCCGGTTTGGGGAAGGTTTTTCCGCGGGAGAATTGACGCCCGATTCCTTGCCGAAGTCGCGCCTCGCGATTTCACGGGATGGGGGAGTGCCCCGCCGCCCGAGCATTGGTTTCGCTTGGAGCGCCTCCGCGGCGGGCGGATCGAACACACGTTGCACACCTTGCCCGACGGATCTATCTTCCGGCGTGATCTGCTCGATCTCCAGATTGTCGGTCCGGTCCGAGGATTCCCATGAGCGCCCATGAAGTCACGGTTCGCGAAGCAGTTTATGCGTTGCTGCGCGAGTTCGGACTGACCACGGTGTTCGGCAATCCCGGTTCCACCGAACTGCCGATGTTTCGAAATTTTCCGGAAGATTTCCGCTACGTGCTCGGACTGCAGGAGTCGGTGGTAGTCGCCATGGCCGATGGCTTTGCTCAGGGAAGAAACGACGCCGCGCTCGTCAATCTGCATTCGGCCGTCGGCGTCGGCCATGCGCTGGGCAGCATCTTCACGGCGTACAAGAATCAGACGCCGCTGGTGATCACGGCTGGACAGCAGGCGCGCTCCATATTGCCGTTCGAGCCCTTCCTGTTTTCGGAACAGGCGGCGCAGCTGCCCAAGCCCTACGTGAAATGGAGCGTCGAACCCGCACGTGCGGCGGACGTTCCCGCGGCCATGGCGCGCGCCTACTACGTATCGATGCAGCCGCCCCGCGGCCCGACGTTGGTGTCGGTTCCGGTCGACGACTGGGATCGCCGGTGCCTGCCGGTGGCCGGGCGGCTGGTGAGCCGCGCGGTTGCCGGGGACCCGGTGTTGCTCGCGCATGCCGCCGATGCGCTCCGCCGGGCGCAACGGCCGGTGATCGTGGTCGGCGCCTCGGTGGCGCGGGACGATGCGTGGGATGAGACCGTCGCGCTCGCGGAGTTGCATCGAGCCCCGGTTTGGGTCAGTCCCATGTCGGCGCGCAACAGTTTTCCCGAGCGGCACCCGCTGTTCGCCGGATTTCTTCCGGCGGACCGGGCCGGCATCGTGTCGCGCCTCGAGGGTGCGGATTTCATCCTCGTATTGGGCGCTCCGGTATTCACCTACCACGTGGAAGGTCATGGACCGCATATCCCGGAAGGCGCCACACTCATGCAGCTTACCGACGATCCGGGCGCCGCGTCCTGGTCGCCGGTGGGCACCGCCATCGTCACGAATCTGAAGCTGGGTGTCGCTGCCCTGCAGGGCAGCGGGCCGCTCGCCGCCCGAACGCCTCCCGCGGTCGCGCAGCGTGCGGCGCGGGTGAAACCGGATGTGTTGACCGACCGCTACTTGCTGCAGCAGATTGCGGCGCTGCGCCCCGCCGATAGCATCGTCGTCGAGGAGGCGCCGAGCAGCCGTGGGGCCATGCACGATCACCTGCCCATGCTCCACCGCGATACCTTCCACACCTGCGCAAGCGGCGGACTGGGCCATGGTTTGCCCGCGGCGGTGGGCGTGGCGCTGGCGCGGCCGGGGCGGAAAGTCATCGGCCTCCTGGGCGACGGGTCGGCGATGTATTCGATCCAAGGCCTCTGGACGGCCGCGGAGCTCGGCCTGGCCGTCGCTTTCGTCATCGTCAATAACCTCAGTTACCGTGCGCTCGAAGAATTCGGCACGCACTTCGACATCGGCGTCCTGCCGGGCGTGCAGCTGCCGCACCTCGATTTTTGCGCCCTGGCTCAAGGTCACGGCGTGAAAAGCATCCGAGTCGGGCGCTGTGAGGACTTGGATGCTGCGCTGCATGAGATTTTTTCTGCCAAGGTTCCGATGCTGCTCCAGGTCGATATTCAGTCCACCCCGACATAAGCTCCTCCCCGTCATGCGCCCCAACCCGTCCGTGCTGGCCCTGGCCGTGGTGGCCTTTTTGCCGTTGGCCGGCATCGCGCAAGTCCAACCCGCGGCGACGACTCACACAACCACGGCGCCCACACACACAACCGCCCTCGGTCGTACACGCGCGACCGCCACATCGCTCTACATCGAGGACGTGACCGTCATCGATACGGAGACCGGAAAGGAAGCGCCGCATCGCACCGTCAAAATCCGGGGAGGACGAATTTCCGCGGTCATCGACAGCCGCACGGCCAAGGCGTCTGCCGGCGCCAGGATCGTCAAGGCTTCCGGCAAATTCCTGATCCCAGGCCTTTGGGACATGCACGTTCACGGCAATAACCAACCGTGGTTCGCCGACTTCTTTCCGCTCTACCTGGCGAACGGCGTCACGGGAATCCGGGAAATGTTCGGGCCGGCCAACGCCGGCCAATTTCGAGCGGAGTTGGCCGCCCGCAAGATCGATGCGCCGCGCATCTACCTGGGAAGCCCGATCGTCGATGGATATCCACCGGTGTGGCCGAAGTCCGTCAGCGTGAAAACGCCCGCGGAGGCACGTCAAGCGGTGGACGAACAGGTGCGCAACGGCGCCGACTTCATCAAGGTTTACAGCATGCTGTCGCGAGATGCCTATTTCGCGATCATCGACGAGGCGAACAAAAAGCATATTGACGTCGAGGGACACGTACCGCGGCGCATCAGCATCTGGGAGGCGACTGCCGCGAAACAAAAAAGCATCGAGCATCTTATCGGCATCGGCATTGGATGTTCCAGTCGTGAGGAAGAACTATGGCCGAAGGTGGTAGCCGCCAAGTCGGCGGAAGAAGTCGAGCGCTTGGTCGTGGACGCATCGCGCAGCTATGACGATGACAAGTGCCGGCGCTTGTTCGCGGAATTCAAGAAGAACGGATCATGGCCGGTACCGACGCTCGTGGTCAGCCGCTCATTTGCCTCGCTCAACGATCCAAAGTTCACGAGGGACGAGCGGACGAAGTACTTCGGAGGCGAAGCGCGCAGGTGGCTGGTGGCCGACGATGATTCCCGGCTGCAAGGCAAATCGGACGAGTACTTCAAATTGCAGCGCGAATACCTCGCCTTCGACAAGCGATTGGTCGGCGAGTTGTTTCGTGCCGGCATTCCCATGCTGGCGGGCACCGATGTCGGAAATCCATACTGTTTTCCGGGATTCAGCCTGCACGACGAGCTCGCGATGCGCGTCGAGTCCGGAGTCAGTCCCTTGGGCGCGCTTCAGGCGGCAACCCGCAATGCCGCGCTCTTCATGGGCGCGTCCGACAAGTACGGTTCGGTGAAGCCGGGAATGGCCGCCGACCTGGTGTTGCTGGA
>Ga0137409_10004468_pt1 | contig 14659 bp, 12 predicted proteins | sample CZODoug1_16funga_FD_122059 | JGI IMG/M metagenome (GOLD analysis project Ga0137409, IMG submission 122059) | Vadose zone soil fungal communities from Angelo Coast Range Reserve, California, USA - CZODoug1_16fungal (Hybrid Assembly) | ecosystem: Environmental > Terrestrial > Soil > Vadose zone... | reverse complement strand
GTCGCCGGCCTGCAGGATCTCGCCTTCCCACATGCACACGGTGCGGCCGCCGAGCAGCAGGGCCTCCGACGGCTCGGTGGTGGCGTAGACGAAGATCGCGCCGGAGGCCTCGAAGATGCGCGGCAGTTCGGCGCGCAGCTCCTCGCGCAGCTTGTAATCGAGGTTGGCCAGCGGCTCGTCGAGCAGCACGAGATCGGCGCCCTTCACCAGCGCGCGCGCGATCGCGGTGCGCTGCTGCTGGCCGCCGGAGAGCTGCAGCGGCGTGCGCGCCAGATACGGCTCCAATCGCAGCAGTTTCGCGGCTTCGGCGACGCGCTTCTCGATTTCGGCGCGCGGCTTGCCCTGCACCCGCAGGGGCGAGGCGATGTTCTCATAGACCGTCAGCGAGGGATAATTGATGAACTGCTGATAGACCATCGCGACCGAGCGCCGCCGCACGTCGATACCGGTGACATCCTTGCCGTCGGCCAGCACGCGGCCGGTCGAGGGCTTGTCGAGGCCCGCGAGCAGACGCATGATCGAGGTCTTGCCCGACAAGGTCGGGCCGAGCAGCACGGAGAGCGTGCCCTTCTCGAGCGTCAGCGAGACGTCGCGGATGGCGGGAACACCATCGACGAGCCTGGTGACGTGCTCCAGCGTAACGCTCACGGCCGCACTCCCGCCTCACGCAGAGAACCCTCGGGCTGAACCTTCAGCGCGGCGATCCAGGCGTCGATGACAGCGATTTCGTCGGCCGACAGCCGCAAGCCGAGCTTCGATCGCCGCCAGACGATATCGTCCGCAGTCAACGCCCACTCCGACGCCATCAGGTATTTGATTTCGCTCGCGGTCAAGGTGGCGCCGAAGGATTGGCCGAGGTCGGCCAGCGATTTTGCATTGCCGAGCAGTTTCGACGCCCGCGTGCCGTAGGCATGCGCCAAACGACTCGCGTGCTCCTCGGTCAGGAATGGATAGTTGCGCCGCAATTCGGCGGTCAGCGCCGGCAGCGCCGAGACGTCGAGGTCGCCGCCCGGCAGCGGCGATTTTCCGGTCCAGCCCTCGCGCGCCTTGGCGCTGCGCAAGTACGGCGACAGCCGCTCCAGCGCCTCCTCGGCGAGCCGCCGATAGGTCGTGATCTTGCCGCCATAGATCGACAGCAGCGGCGCGCCGCCCGGCGTATCGAGTTCGAACACATAGTCGCGGGTCGCGGCCTTGGCTTCGTTGGCGCCGTCGTCATAGAGCGGACGCACGCCGGCATAGGTCCACACCACGGCCTCAGGGGTGACCGGCTTCGCCAGATATTCGCTGGCTGCGTCGCAGAGATATTTGATCTCCTCCGCGGTCGCTTTCACCTGCGACGGATCGCCGTGATAGTCGCGGTCGGTGGTGCCGATCAGCGTGAAGTCATCCTGATACGGGATGACGAACACGATGCGGCCGTCCGCGTTCTGGAACATATAAGCGCGGTCGTGCTCATAGAGCTTGCGCACCACGATGTGGGAGCCCTGCACCAGCCGCACCTTGGCGCGCGCATTGACGCCGGCGCCCGACCTCAGCACGTCCTCGACCCAGGGACCGCCGGCATTGACCAGCACCCGGGCGCGGATGGTCGCGCGTTCCTGCGTCAGGGTGTTTTCCACGGTCACCTGCCAGATCCCGTCGGCCTGCCGGATGTCGGTGGCGCGGGTGCGGGTGCGGATGTCGGCGCCGCGGTCGGCGGCATCGCGCGCGGTCAGCACCACGAGCCGCGCGTCATCGACGAAGCAGTCGGAATATTCAAAACCCTTGGTGTAGCGGTTCGCGATCAGCGGCTTTCCCACCGCGTCATGGGCGAGATCGACCGAGCGGGTCGGCGGCAGCAGGTTGCGGCCGCCGATATGGTCGTAGAGGAAGAGGCCGAGCCGCAACAGCCAGGCCGGGCGCAGGCCGGCATGGTGCGGCAGCACGAATCGCAAGGGACGGATGATGTGGGGTGCGATCTGCCAGAGGATTTCGCGCTCGATCAGCGCCTCGCGGACCAGGCGGAACTCGTAATATTCGAGATAGCGCAAGCCGCCATGCACGAGCTTGGTCGACCAAGACGATGTCCCGCTCGCCAAATCATTCATTTCACAAAGGAAAACAGTATTTCCGCGCCCGGCCGCGTCGCGCGCGATGCCGCAGCCGTTGACGCCGCCGCCGATGATCGCGAGGTCAAAAATCCGGTCCAACTGGCACTTCCCCCGGCGCTCGCCCTTCACTTCGGCGATTTCGCTTTCGATTTTTGTGTAATCACAAACCGAAACGAAAGCAAATGAAAACGGGGAGCTGGGGCGTCAGACTTGAGGATGAGGCGGGGCGCGGCCGCACGAAGCCGCTTCGGTTTGGCTTGCCTCCTCCAGTTATACTCCGCCTGACGCTGATTCTAGCAGGCATCCGCCGTACGAGCGGTTTGCTTAAACCGCTCGCGAACTTGGCGTCGATGACGAGGAGTGCGCTCGGCACCAGCTCCGCTGGAAACCGATCCTTGCGGTCGTCCTCTTCCGCAATCGGCGCGGCTTCTTTTATGAATTTTCTTGAGGTGCCGCGAAAGACGATCTGGTCTTCGGTAAACTGCTTCATTTCCCTCCGTTGAGGCCGATAACTGAACAGATCCCTGTCACTTCGACGATGCCGGCATTGCCGGCTCGTCGACCAGTTTCCAGGATGAGCCCTCAAATCTTGCCATCCGCAGCGTTAGATAGGGTGCGTAATCCTCAGCTGTCGTATTGAGCCGGATTCCCGGCAACATCATCTTGAAGCGCTGTCCCCTCATGCTGGTCGCCTGCTTCAACAGGTTCTCCCGTGTCAGGTCGTCGCCGCATTGCTTGATGGCTTGCGCAATTCCCTGGGCAATGACGTAGCCGGACAGCGCCACGAAGTCTCCGGGATTGTCGTTCGGTACCCATTTCTTCATGAACTCGACGTACTCGTTCACCTCGGCATCGCCGGCCCATGCCGGGTCACCCGCCTGTTTCGTGAATTGCGTCGTGATGATGCCTTGCGCGTTGTCGAAGCCGGCCGGCTCCAGCACCGTCTTGACCGAGTTGGTCGGGCTCGCGAGGAACTGCAGCGGTCTCCAGCCGATCTCCTTGACCTTGCGCAACCCCTGCGCCGTGAATTTCGGCGTCGAGAAGTATATTAGAACGTCGGCCTCGGAATCCTTCAGCCGCACGATCTGCGAATCGATCGTCGGCTCGGTAATTTCATAGGCGACCTCGGCGACGATCTTGGTCTTTTCACCGAGCGCGGCTTTCAACCCGGTCAGAAAATCCTTTCCATAATCGTCATTCTGATAGAGCACGCCCACCTTGGCATCGAGTTTGTTCTTGAGAATGTACTGCCCGAAGGTTTTGCCTTCCATCTCGAACCCTGGATACATGGGCACCGTCCAGGGGAAATTCTGGGGGTCGGCAAAACGGCGGCCACCGGCCGATACAAAGACGTGCGGCACCTTGGCGCCGTTGAGATATTTCTGGATCGCAACATTGGGCGTGGTGCCGACGGTACCGACATCGGCCAACACGCCGTCGTCTTCAACCAGCTTGCGCGTCTGCTCAATCGCCTTCGGCGGGCTGAAGGCGTTGTCGCGCGAAATCAGATTGATCTTGCGGCCGTTTATGCCGCCTCCGTCGTTGATCATCTGGAAATAGCCTGTCATGGTGCGGCCGTAGCTTGAGAAAGCCGATGCTGGCCCGCTATAGGGAACGGTTTGACCGAGCTTGATCTCGGTATCGCTGACGCCCGGTCCGTAATTTTTCTCGGCCGCCGAAACGCCGCCGGCAATCAGCAACGTCGTCGCTATGACCGCCACACCCGACCTGCATTTCCGGCTCATCCGTTTCTCCCCGATTTTTTCTTCAATCCGATGGCAACAATACTCAGTTTCCCGTGCCACCGATCGAAACCTCCGGCAACGCAAGGGATCCATAGGCGCCGGCCGCGATAGCGTCGCGCAGCTCCGCCTTGCGGATTTTGCCGCTTGCCGTCATCGGCAACGTCTTTACGAAGATGACATCGTCCGGCAACCAGCGCGGACGAAACGCGTCTGCAGCGCGCATGGGCTGCGGAATAGGAATAACGGTAGATGCTGCCGTCAATGCAGCGCGAAACTACCTGGGTTTCACCACGCGCGACGGCGGCATAGTGGAGTATGCCCGTCGTCAGCAACGGCACGTCCATCATCAGCCCGAGCAAGGCGAGGCTCCCGCCGACGTTTCCATTCCCGCTTCAGCGGATGTTCGGCGGCGGAACGCTTAGCAAACGCGAACGACACTTACAAGCAGCCCAGCCGGTTTCCTGCTGAAACACCTCGTGATGGCGAAGATCAGTCGCAGGCGCTCGCCTCGCCTGTTGTCCTTGCGGTCGGATGCGATCGATTTTCGCAAACATTTCCTCACCAACATCAAGGTCGATCGGAAAGTTCTTGCAATGAGCGTGGCCGCAGATGACGTCCGCGAAATGCCAATCGGCCGATGCCAACGCCTCGTCCGCGGCCATGACGGAAAAATCTTTAGGACATGCCGAACTCCAACGGCGCGTGTGCTCTGATAGCCGTCAGCGATACAATAGAGCTCAAGCTGGACCTGCCTTTTGCCGCATGCTGCGCCGAAAGCTCGATACCGAGACACAGAAACGAGCAAATCGAGACACAATTCCGTCGAGTTAGTATCGCCACTTTATTTGAATTTAAGGTTGTTCTAGTAAAAGGCGCCAAAAAAAGCGCCAAAAAACAAAATACCACGACTCTTGGGGAAGAAACTCTTGGGGAAGAAACGATGTGGGCAGGGACAGTTCGAAAGACGGGGAAACCAGGACTATGGACAGCCAACAAACCCATCGATAGGCCGCCTAGCTCAAAACGGCGGAAGGCTGCCGTAGCACTGATCCTCGCCTCCATGGCCGCTTCGGCAACGCTTGAGCCTGCTTCTGCGGCTGGACCGGGCACCGACGAGATCCGGATCGGCAACACGATCGACTACACTGGTCCGGTTCGCGCCGCCGGTGTGGTCGGCAAAGTAATTTCCGCCTATTTCGACAAGGTCAATGCCGAGGGCGGCGTCAATGGTCGCAGGATAAAGTTCATATCGTACGACGATACGTACAACCCAGCCAAAACCGTGGAACTGACCCACAAGTTGATCGAGGAGGACCGGGTCCTCTTCATGTTTGCCAGCGTCGGCACGGCACAAAACGCAGCTGTTCAATCCTATTTGAACACAAACAAGATTCCACAACTGTTTTCCATTTCGGGATCGTCGATGCTGGACCATCCGAACGAGTTCCCCTGGAGCATGGCCTACACGCCCAGCTATGAGACCGAAGCGCACATCTACGCGCAATATCTGCTCGAGAATTATCCGCAAGGCAAGATTGCCATCCTTTATCAAGACGACGGCTTCGGCAAGGACCACGTCAAGGGCCTGAAGGATGGGCTGGGCGGCAAGATTCCGATCGTGGCCGAGATTCCGTTCAAGGTCACCGACCCCACCATCGAGCCGCTGATAGCCAAGCTAAAGGCCTCGGGCGCCGACATATTGTTCGACGCGACGACCCCGAAATTCACCGGCATGGCGATCAAACGAACCGCAGAACTCGGGTGGAAACCGCTACACGTCGTTTCCTCGGCATCAAAAATGATCTCGGCCGTGGTACCGGCGGCGGGCCTGCGCGATGCGGAAGGACTGCTTTCGGCGAGTTTCGCGTTGGAGGGTGATGATCCGTTGGTCGTCAACGATCCGGGCTTACCGTGACTGGGCCGCGTTTGTGGATCGATATATTCCAAACGCGAGCAAGGCGAACAGTCTGGTTGTTTCGAGTTATGTGCTCGCCAAGATGATGGTTGAGGTTCTGACGAGATGCGGCGATGATCTGTCCCGCGAAAACGTCATGCGGCAGGCGAGCTCACTCAAGGGGCTGCCGCTTCCAATGCTGGTCCCCGGGATCGTGATCGATACCGGCGCGAGGGACCACGCACCAATCGAACAGATGCGGATGATCCGGTACACGGGCGAACGGTGGGAGCAATTCGGACCGGTACGCAGCGGGGTCGACGCCGGCAGCGTCAGCGAATCCTTCAAGACGATCTTCCATTACGGTACGGCAAAGCGCGACCTGGCGAACAAGCTGAACGCCAACACCGTGAGCCTGATGACCGGCTCGTTCAGCAGCACCTATGCCCAGATCGGCTCCGACCTCGCCTCCGTGCTCGACGATGGCGAGAATCTCAGGGTTTTGCCGGTCCTCGGCCGCGGATCGGTGCAGGCCGTCGCCGACATCCTGCTTTTGCGAGGGGTTGACGCCGGAATCGTGCGCAAGGACACGCTCGCCTATCTCGAGCGAAAGGATTTTGCGAGCAACATCCGCAACCAGTTCGTCTACGTGGCAAAGCTGTTCAATGAGGAAATGCACGTGCTGGCGCCGCGCAAGGTCCGCAGCATGAAGGATCTCGACGGCCGCGCGGTGGTGGTCGATTTGCCGGATTCCAGCACCTTCGTCACCGCGATCAACGTCTTCGAGCGGCTGGGCATAAAGCCGCACCTTCTGTACATCGAACCGCGGCTTGCGCTCGACTTGCTGCGCAAGGGCGAGGTCGACGCGATCGTGGCGGTCGAGGGCAAGCCACTGCAGTGGATGAGCCAGATCAGGGATGAAAACCTGCACCTGGTGCCGGTCGAGTACAAGCAGTCTCTCCAGGATGAATACCTACCGGCCGGGTTTTCGTCGGCGGACTATCCCAACCTGGTTTCCGACACCGAAGTGGTCGATACGATCGCGGCCGAAGCGGTTCTGGCGGCCTACAATTGGCCTGCGAACAACGACCGCTATCGCCGCCTTTCCCTGCTGGTGGATACGCTTTTCCCACAAATTGCCCGATTGCAGCAGCCGCCGTTCCATCCGAAGTGGGCAGAGGTGGCGCTGAGGGCACCCGTAGCGGGATGGACCCGCTTTCAGGGAGCTCAGCAATGGCTCGACCGCAACTTTCCGAGGGAATCGCCCGTCCCACCACCCGTCCCACCAGCAGGCGTTTCGATGGAAAGCAGGCCGCCGCCGGGCGTCGACGGTCCGCTGTATCGTGAGTTCCTGCAGTGGCGCGCCAACCGACCAAGGGCCAATCGTTAGCGCCATTTGAAACACCGCCTTGCGTGGAAAGAAACGGCGTTGCTCGGCTACGTTTCCGAGTGGTGCGGTCAGCATTCAGCTTCCTTTGAAGGCGATCTCAATTCAGAGGCTTCGCCGGAATGTAACACGCGCCGCGGGTTACTGGATCGCCTGGGCGTTTAGCGCGACGCGCTTTTGCGCCTTAGCGGGCGGCGACGAGCGGAGAGCGGTTCGACGTTTCGGGGGCCCACGTTACACGCGGCGCAAGGGAATCGGCGCGGTCTCAGTGTCCGCCTCATCGATATCCGCCGCCGGCTTTTCCATCGCCTCGATCACCTCGATGCCTCTGCTGTGGCAAATGTTGGCGAGGCCCGCCGGCAACGCCGCGTCGGTGACGAAGGTCTGGATCTGGCTGATATGGGCGATGCGGACCGGCGCGCTGCGGCGAAGCTTGGTCGAGTCAGCGACCAGCATCACGCTGCGGGCGTTGGCGATGATCGCTTGCGCCGCCTGCACTTCGCGATAATCGAAATCCAGGAGCGCGCCCTCTTCGTCGATCGCGGAGGCGCCGATGATGGCGTAATCGACCTTGAACTGGCCGATCAGGCTGATCGCGGTCGAGCCGATCACGGCGCCATCGGCGCGGCGCACCGCGCCGCCGGCCACGATCACCTCGATGCGCGGATGCCGGTACAGCAGCATCGCGACATTGAGGTTGTTGGTGATGACCAGCAGGTCCTCATGCGAGGTCAGCGCGCTGGCGACTTCTTCGGTGGTGGTGCCGATGTTGATGAACAGCGAGCAGCCATTGGGGATCAGCGCCGCCGCGGCAGCACCAATGGCTTTCTTTTCTTCGGCGGCGACGAACCTTCGCGCTTCGTAGGCGAGATTCTCGACACCGGAGGCAATGATGGCGCCGCCATGAATTCGCGTCAGCGACCTGTGATCGCACAGATCGTTCAAATCCTTGCGAATGGTCTGCGCCGAGACTTCGAAGCGCTTGGCGAGATCTTCCACCATCACCCGGCCAAAGGCGCGGGCGATATTCAGGATCTCGGATTGGCGGTTGGTCAGGCCAGTCACAGGGCAACCTCAGGCGTAATGAGCTCTATGGTGCGGCTGTTCCGGCATCCGGTCAACGCGGCAGATCGGTCTCAAAGCGGTCCGACGGCCGAAAGGCTAATCCTGGTTAAAGCGACTGGCGCTGGAAAACGACCACCAGAGCCAGGGTAAATCCGTGGCGTTAGTGGGCGGAAGACAACAGCCCCGGCGTCATGATTGTGAAACTGCTCGTCGCGAAGCTGACACGCTGTCACCGAGGCTCGGGACGACGACGAGGCGCTTGATCTCACCGTTGTTGAAGGCCTTCAGGAATTTTTCATAGTTCTTGATCGACACGCAGCCGTTGGAATCGCCGTTGGCCCCGAGCATATAGCTGTGCGCGAGCAACCCGGACCGCCCGAGCGTGTCGTTGTCACCAACCGGAATCATACGGAGCGCCTGGACGCCGTGAAACAGTCGCTCCCGCGGTTTCAAGTCATAGACATTCGGTGGCGTCGCTCCAGCATTTCGCTCGTTCACATGTGCTGGATCATCCATCAAACTGCCCAATCCTGAATGCGCCTCAAGCTTCGCCCCGTTTGGCATGTAAACAGTGCGCGCCGAGATGTCATAGACGGCGGTGAGATTGTCGTAGCCAAGAGCGGCGAGATCTGGCCCGCCGCTAAGGAGCCCACCATCGAGGGATGGAGATAGAGACGCAAGCGTGACACGGGCCGGGAGCAGATCGGAAAGCTTCTGCAGCAGCGTGCGATTGTCAGGTTGTGCCGCAGGAGGGCTGTCCCGTAACTCGAGGTTCGCCTCAACCGGACGAGGCCTGGGAACGGGAATGGCAGCGACGCTTGACGGCGTGGGTTCCTCCACGAGGGCTGCCTGCCGATCTCGAAACTGCAATTTCTGCGCGAGCTGGTCTTTCGCTTGTTGAAGTTTGATCTCGAGTTCTGGCGGCAAAGATCGAACAACGGGCAGCGCGAAGTACGTCGGAGGCAAGCTGGACCCCGAGGGGAACCGGTCATCGAACGATAACGTGTTGATGTCCTCGGAGGATGCGGAATCCAACACTGAAGTAACCGGAAAGGCAGTCCAGGCCGCCGCTCCCGATGCCAATGCGACCATCACCAATGCAATCGGGCCGGAGAATGAAAGGCCGTGCCCCGACGAAACCTTATTAGCTGTCGCTGCGACGTAGGTCATCCAGTTTACCTGTCGGACGCCTTGCAACCTAAAAGGTCGATCGTGGTCTAGAATGCGGCAAAATCGAGACAAACGCCAGCAGCCTGAGCTATTCCCGGCGAGTAGTGGCACAATGACCACACTCCGATGAATTGTGTGATTGATCCCCTGCCGGTTGTCATCTGGCCATGGTGCCGCCTATTCCGTTCCGCCATTGTTACTTGTCGGATTTCGGTGGGTTGGAGGTACAACATGTCTTCCATCAGCTGTGCCAGAATTGCGTACGTCGACATCAAAGCAAACCGTATTCACCTTGACACCCCTTTGGTCTCGGCAGCTGGTGTTCGGAACGTCATTCGGCTGTTTGCCGTCGCGCTGGTCGGGGCTTTGCTCGCGGCCTGCGCTCAGTCCTCCGTGGTGACCAGAAAATCTGAGTTAGCTTCCGCCAGTCGACAGGCATCGCTGGAACAGAATCGACAGACGTCATTCGTGACGCACAGGCGCGTGGCGGTTACGAGAAAACATACCCCCTTCGCTTCGCACAAGAATGCAGCCGAGACGGAGATTGCGTCGCATGGACTTGCCAGCTTCTACACAGAAGGAACACAGACCGCGAACGGTGAAAAGTTCGATACCAACGAATTGACCGCCGCTCATCCCACGTTGCCGTTCGGCACCCGGTTGCGCGTGACAAGCGTCGCCACCGGGCGGTCCGTGACCGTTCGGGTCAATGACCGCGGACCGTTCGTTCCCGGACGGGTCGTCGACGTCTCCTATTCTGCAGCCAGAACGCTGGGAATGGTTGACGGGGGTGTCGCAAAGGTCAAACTGGACGTCGTCCAATAGCTGGCGGAAGCGGACTGGAAGCAACGAAAGACCGTTTCGGGTCAATCCCGTCAGTTTTGCGATGTCCTACTCACTTTTTCGCTTTTTGCTCGTCGCGGCACGTCGGTCTCGTGCCAAAGTGCATTGGTCAACACGACTGACCGGGATACCCGGTTTGGCGGACTTGATGGCCATAACAAATCGGCGCAGAGTCACCCCGGGGGGTGCTGAGCCAACGATCTAGCCAAGGGGCTCGTATTATGACTGCCACATCGATAACCCGAATAGTCGTGCCGTCGCTGGCGCTTGTTGCGGCATGTGGTGCTGCACTCGCCTTCGGCATCACGCACGTATGGCGCGAGCCGCCGGTTGAAACCAGAGCCGCAACCGCCGCGCCGGAGGTTTCACCGCCGGCATCGGGCGCTCCAGATAAAGGCTCGGCCGCGCTCGCAACGCTACAAGCTGAAGCGAACGCCGCAACGGCTGCACTTGCCGTACCGCCCCGCGCGCCGGACACCGATCAATCCTTGCCCGCCTTCGACATCGCCCGCATTGAGCGAACGGGTGACGCGGTGATTGCCGGCACGGCCACGCCAGGTTCGGTCGTGGAACTGTTGCGCAATGGCCTGTTCCATGATCGAACGGTCGCTGATAAATCCGGACAATTCGTCATGGTGCCTCCCCGGCTTCCCGCCGGGGACTATGAGCTGACGTTGAGATCTCAACAGCCGGACGGCAAGCAGGCGACATCCAAACAGAGCGTGGCGGTCGCGCTGGCCGAGCTGGAGTCCAGCCCCGGCGCGCTCCAATCGCGCGCCGAGGTGCCGTTCAATGTTCCGGAGACGGTGGGGACAAACCGTTCCGTGCTGGATCAGGGCGTTAGCTCTGCGCAAGCGCGCCAGTCCTCCCAGCCTCCGTTGCAAACTGCGAAGCGGCAGGAAATGGCCGTTTCACGGCCGCCGCGCCTGGCTGCCGCCGCGCCAGACGGGGGCTCACCGTCCACCCTGATCTTGCCCAGGACAGCGACCACGGTCGTATCCCGTGGCGACAGCCTCTGGCGCATCAGCCGTAACACCTACGGCGCGGGCATGCGATACGCAGTCGTTTACAGAGCGAACCAGAACCAAATTCGAAATCCTGATCGTATTTATCCCGGCCAGGTTTTTGTCCTTCCGATGAACGCGCGCTGAAAAGTGGCGGCAATTACAGCGCCTGCACGCAGGATGGCTGCGCGCGTTCTTTGCGCGCGCTCGACCATACGCGGCTCGCCTGCGACATGTCCGCTTATCCCCGATAGCGACCGAGCAACCGACATCACCTGATGTCTCGAACGCGCCAACACCAACGCTTGGTTTGGCACAATTGTCTTGAAATGAAAGCAATCCAGAGCAAAGCAAGAGGGCTGGATTGCGTCGTCGCTTCGCTCCTCGCAAAGGCAAATGGGGGTGGGATTCGGCTATGGAAATTACTTCGGGGCGAAACTCGGCGGAGCGGCCTGAGGCAACTGGGGGAGCCGGTCACGAACCGGCCAGCCAGGTCAGGACCATCAACCTGGCCCTCCAGGGAGGCGGAGCTCATGGTGCCTTTACCTGGGGTGTGCTCGACCGATTCCTGGACGAGAAAAACCTTGCCTTCGAGGGGCTCAGTGCGACCAGCGCCGGAGCAATGAATGCGGCGGTCTTTGCCTATGGGCTTGCGGTCGACGGTCGCGAAGGGGCACGCAAAGCGCTCACCGGCTATTGGAAACGCGTCAGCGATGCGGCCAAGCTGGGGCCGTTGCAGCCAAATCCCATCGACCGAATGCTGGGGGATCACAAGTTGACCTGGTCGCCGGTTTTCTCCCTGATGGGCTTCGTGACCCGCGTGCTGTCGCCATATGAGTTCAACCCCGCGGACTATAACCCACTACGTGATGTGGTCGAGCAATCGATCGATTTTGACGTGTTGAAGCGCCCGGACTGTCCGGTCAAACTCTTTCTCTCTGCGACAAACGTTCGCACTGGCAAGGTGAAGGTCTTCGCCGGAAAGGAAATTTCGGTATCTGCCGTGATGGCTTCGGCGTGTCTCCCCACCATGTTTCGCGCGGTGGAGATCGACGGCGAAGCCTATTGGGACGGCGGCTATATGGGAAACCCGGCACTCTTCCCGCTAATCTACCACTGCAAGAGCACCGACATCGTCATCGTTCATATCAATCCGCTGTTTCGCAAAGAGGTGCCGCGCGCCGCAGCCGATATCTTGAACCGCATCAACGAGATCAGCTTCAATTCATCCCTGATGCGGGAGATGCGGGCGGTCAGCTTCGTCACCGGGCTCGTCACGCAAAACCGTATCGTCGGCGAAGGGCTGCCGCACGTGCGGATCCACAGCGTCGCGGACGACGAATTCATGGGGGCACTCAGTTCGACAAGCAAGTACAACGCCGATTGGGACTTTCTCGTTTTTCTTCGCGACCAGGGACGAAAATGTGCGGGCGACTGGCTCGCGAAAAACTTCGCCAAACTGGGCGTCGAGTCATCGGTAGATATTGATAAAATATACCTCTGAACCCGGGAGGTCGTAATTCCCTCTGAGGGATCGTGGCGCATCGACGAATAGCCGTCGAAGACCTGGATTGTTTCGTCGCTTCGCTCCTCACCGCGGTGGGGAACCGCGTTCGCAGACGCAGCATATTGTTCGGTCTTGTACGGGACCGAAGCGGGTGCTCGACAAAACAAAGCGTGGCTGCAAGACTGCGCTCAAATCAAAAGAATGGAGGAAACGATGGATATCGATCGTCGCCAGTTGATCTTGCCGGCGCTTGCGCTCGGACTCCTGAGCGTGGTCCCGGTGGGCGTGGTCCCGGCCTTCGCGGCTTCGGGGGATGAAGATGCGGTCGCGAAGAGCGTCGAGGCATTCCGCGCGGCGCAGTTCGCCGCCAACGCCGAGGCACTGGCCTCACTCTGCGCAACGGAACTCAGCTACAGCCACAGCGATGGCCGGGTCGAGGACAAGGCGACCTTTATCGCCAACGCCACCAGCGGAAAATCGAAGTTCTTGTCGTTGGAATACCAAGACACCAAAATTCGTGTCGTCGGCCCCGCGGCGATCGTGCGTTTCCACTGGATGGGCGAACAGGAGGCCGTGGCCGATGGCAAGAAGAGCTCCACCAATCTCCACATCCTGATGAACTGGCAAAAACAGGCGGCCGACTGGAAACTTCTGTCGCGTGCGGCAACCAAATTGTGATCCCGTAAAGCTGGATCGCTTCGTCGCTGCGGCGTGCCCTCCAGCATGCGCCGCAAAAAGGTGGGCACGGCGCAAGCACGCCTTTGCCCACCCTGCAAAACCGTCATTCCGGGGCGATGCAAAGCATCGAACCCGGAATCTCGCCCGATGTGCAATTGCACATCTGAGGTCTGGTGCTAACGCAACATCCCGGAATGACGGAAGTTTCTACGCCGAAATCGGCGCTCCATCCCGCGCGATAACTTGCGGATGCCCCTGATCGTCGATCGAGACGTAGGTAAAATTGCCGTCGGTCACCAGGATCGAATGCATTTCATTGCGGCGCAGGACCCAGGCCTCGATATGGACGGTGACCGAGGTCTTGCCGATCCGGACCAGATTGGCGTGCACCGAAACCACATCGCCGACGAACACCGGTTTGCGAAAATTCATCGCCTCGATCGCAACTGTGACCGTGCGCGACTTCGCGACCTTGGAGGCGAAGATTCCGCCGCCGATGTCCATCTGGCTGAGCAGCCAGCCGCCGAAAATATCGCCGTTCTGGTTGGTATCGGCCGGCATCGCCAGCGTGCGGATCGACAGATCGCCGACGGGTTCGGTTTCCGAATCCGGCGGGGCGTGAACGGCTTGGGTGTCGGTCATGAGGAGCGCCCCGTCGGTCGGATCGGAAATCTTGTTATTTGAAACTGTCCCAGCCGGCGTCCGGCGTGAACCGGCCGCCGAACTTTTGCGCCAGCGCGCGCAACGCCGACGCCACGTTTTCAGGCCCGCGGGTTCGCGCATAGTTCAGCGGACCGCCGCGAAACGGCGCATACCCGGTGCCGAAGATCATGGCGCCATCGACCACGTCGGCATTGTCGACGATGCCCTCGCGCAGGCAAGCGACACAGACGTTCGACATCGGCAGCATCAGCCGGTCGATCATTTCCGCCGTCGGCTGTACCGTCGCGGGCGAACGGGACATCTTGTCGGGCTTGCCGTCTTTCCAGACATAGAAACCCCTGCCGGTCTTGCGGCCGAGATCGCCGGCCGCCACCTTCTCGCGCAGCCACGCCGGCGTCGGCGGCAGGGAATCGCCGAATTTCGAGCGCAGCATGTCGCCGACCGCGAGGCAGATGTCGAGGCCGACCTGATCGGCGAGTTCGATCGGCCCCATCGGCATGCCGAATTTTTCCGCTGCCGCGTCGATGGTACGCTTGTCGATTTGCTCGTCCAGCATCACCATCGCCTCGAGCATGTAAGGCGTCAGCGCGCGGTTGACGAGAAAACCCGGCGA
>Ga0137409_10004467_pt1 | contig 14662 bp, 15 predicted proteins | sample CZODoug1_16funga_FD_122059 | JGI IMG/M metagenome (GOLD analysis project Ga0137409, IMG submission 122059) | Vadose zone soil fungal communities from Angelo Coast Range Reserve, California, USA - CZODoug1_16fungal (Hybrid Assembly) | ecosystem: Environmental > Terrestrial > Soil > Vadose zone... | reverse complement strand
CTGATCTGGCGCCGCAAGGCGATGCGGGCGAATTCGGTCAGCGATGCCACTTCCTTGTCGCGTTGGCTTGCTTCCGACAGCGCTTCCAGGATGTCGCGCAGGTTGCGGATCGACACCGACTCCGAGACCAGGCGGCGCATGACTTCGGCGACGCGCAGCAGCGGCAGCGTGCGCAGCAGCTCCTTGACCACGTCGGGAATCTCCTGCGATGCGCGGGTGAGCAGGTTGGTCGTGTCCTGCACGCCGACGAACAGCGGCGCGTTGCGGCGCAGGGCCTGGCGCACGGGCTCGACCAGCGCTGCATGCGGCGCCTGGCGCGCGATTGCGCCCTGCGCGATCGGCACTTCGTAGGCAAGCAATTCCCATTGGCCGGCGGCGTCGTCCCTGGTTTCGCCATGCAGGTGGATGCGCGGCAGCGACAGGCCAAGGTTGAGCTGGAAGTCGTCCAGCACCTCTTCGAGGTTGCGCCTGAGCGTGTGCGCTTCTTCCATCGCGAGCATGGCGGTGGGAAGGCGCAACAGCAGGGCCACTGCCGGACGCTGCACGAGCGCTGCGGTGGTTGTTACTTGCTGTTGGACCTCGAGCCGCTTGACGAGGCCACGCACCGCCGGGTGACGGACCTTGCGAATCCGGTCGCGCAGGCTCGGGGTCAAGATCACGCCGAAGCTGCCGGCGATCAACGCGAGCACCATGAAGACCGGGGCCGGGAAACCGGGGACCACTGCCATCAGCAGGCAGATTCCGGCGGCGACCAGCAGCACGCGCGGCTTGGCGGTCATCTGCTTGCGGATCGCGTCGCCGAGGTGCTTGTCTTCTTCGTCGCTGCTGCGCGTGACGATCAGGCCGGCCGCCATGGCGCCCAGCAGCGCCGGAATCTGCGCAACCATGCCTTCGCCGATCGTGAGGATCGAGTACTTGTTCATGGCCACGCCGAGGGCGAGGTCCTGCATCATCACGCCGATCGCCAGGCCGCCGAGCAGGTTGATGACGATGATGACGATGCCGGCGATCGCGTCGCCCTTGACGAATTTCATCGCGCCGTCGAGGCTGCCGTGCAGCTTGCTTTCCATCTCGAGATTCTTGCGGCGGCGCTTTGCTTCGTCCTTGTCGATCAGGCCGGAACGCAGGTCGGAGTCGATCGACAGTTGTTTGCCCGGCATCGCATCGAGCGAAAACCGCGCCGCGACCTCGGCGACCCGCTCCGCGCCCTTGGCGATGACGATGAACTGGACCACGGTGATGATCAGGAACACCACCAGGCCGACCACCAGGTTGCCGCCGGCGACCACCTTGCCGAACGTGGCGATGATGTGGCCGGCGTCCGCGTGCAGCAGGATCATGCGGGTGGTGGCGATCGAGAGCGAAAGCCGGAACAGCGTGGTCATCAGCAGCACGCTGGGGAAAACCGAGAATTCGAGCGGCGAGCCGATATAAAGGGCCAGCAGCAGCAGGAGCAAGCCGGACGCGATGTTGGCGGCGACCAGGAGGTCGATCAGCCACAGCGGCAGCGGCAGCACCATCAGCGCGACGATGGCGATCACGCCAGCGACCAGCAACAAGTCGCTGTAGCGCGCCAGCGCGCTTTCACGCGTGACGGCGGCGCTGCGGAAGTAGGCCGACATGCTCATTTATTTGTCTCCACGTTGTTCGTTGCGTGCCACGAGTACGCCGTTCGGCCCGACCGTGAACGTGGACGTCAGACGCCGGTAGATGGCGAGGACGTCGCGCACGTAGGCCTGGGTTTCGGGGTAGGGCGGGATGTTTCCGCCGTTGCGATCGACGGCACCTTCACCGGCGTTGTAGGCGGCGAGCACCAGGCGCAGGTCATCGCCGTAGCGCGTGCGCAGCGTGCGGATGTAGGAGGCGCTGGCGCGCAGGTTCGCGTCGGCGTCGAACAGGTTCTTTTCGTCGGCGACACCGAAGCGGCGACCGGTGGCGGGCATCACTTGCATGACCCCGCGCGCGCCGGCGGGCGAGACCGCCGCGGTGTTGTGGCGCGACTCGACGTGCGCAATTGCGTGCAGCAGCAGCGGATCGACGTTGTAGGCCTGGGCCGCCGCGGTGATGGCCGGCGTGAGTTTCATCACCCGCACGACGTCGCGTTCGCTCACGTCGGCAAGCGCGGGCGCTGCGACGGGCAGAATCGGCAGCGGTGCCTCTTCGATCGCCGGCTCCGACATGTTGATCGTCACCGAACCGCGTTCATACAACTCGAGCTGGGGCGCGCGCTGGATCGTGATCGGCTCGGCCAGTCCCGGGCAGGCCTGGGTGATGAGCTTGAACTTGGCGCCGCCCACTTCGGTCTTGCCGTCGGGCGTCGGCAGCTTGCCGCCGCAGGTCTGGGCCGTGGCGATGGACGCGGTTGCCAGCAGGGCACTCGCGACGATCAGGCTGGAAAAGGAAAAAAGACGCCGCGTCTGCTTGGTGCCGGACATGCTGGAACTCCCAGTCGGAGGATTACTAATCGGTTGCTCCCGGAACGGGAACGGTTCTGTTTTCCGGACCTGGGCGTGAAAATTCACGGCGGCGATTGCGCATACACCGGCGTCCGCCGGGCGGGCAGAACCGTTGCACCCGTTTTGTCATCCTGAGCCGAAGGCGAAGGATCCCGGTCGTCGAACCGCTGAGATCCCTCGCTCCGCTCGGGATGACAAGAAAGTCCGTGGGTCGGAGTCTTACCTCGGCTGGAGCTGGAAGGTTTCGTGGGCCAGGGCGCCGTTGGCAGCCTTGACGAACGCGCTCTTCACTTGGTCGAGCGAGGCGACCGCCAGCGGATCGAAGTCACCCACGTTGATGCCGGCCGGAAGTTGCGCCAGCACGTCGCGTTCGGTGGCGAAGCAGGTAATGGTTTCCTGCTGCCCGCGCGGGTTCATGACGATCTCGAAACGCATCGACCCGGGTAGCGTCAAACCTTCGGCGGTTTGTACGCGCGAGTCGCGTTGGAAGCGGTTGGGGAAGAAACGGATGATTTTCTTGGTCTCATCCTGCAGGAAGCAGTAGACGTGCGCGTCGCGGCTGGGGCGGATGGTGAGCTGCACCGGCTCGCCGCGACCGAAGCGGCGCACGTCATTGACAGTGCCGACACGCAACGCGAGCTGGTTCTTTGGTGCCTGCCCGGTCACGACCATCACCGTGTCCGCTCGCGGTGCGATTGGCGCTGTCGCCGCTGGAGCTGGCGCCGGAGCCGGGGCCGCTGCGACCTGAGTGGGAGCGGGCGCCGTCGGCGCGACCTTGCCCTCGATCTCGCGATGGTCGGCACCGAGGTAAGCCTTGAAGAAATCGAGTGAGATCTTGTTTTCGCGGGTCAGGCCGAGCGCCTCGCGATAACGCGCCACCGCTTCCTTGAGTTGCGCGTTGATGGCGCCATCGATCGGGCCTTCGTAGATGCGCCGCGCGCGCAGCTGGGTCTGGAAGTACCTGATGATCTCGGACGGCTGGCTCGCCATCGTGTCGTACCAGCCCTGGATCTCGGCCGCCACGCCCTCGTGAGCCTCCGTCATTCCGAGGCAGGTCCAATACGGCACGCGCGCGAGACGGCCGAACAGTTCGATCGAAGCGAGTTCTACCAGTGCGCGCGACGCGTGTCCGACCACGTCGCCGCCGGAGGCCGACAGGCCGAAATTGACGCCGAACTTGCGGATCTCCGCCTTGCCGTCGTATGCCTTGCCTTGCTTGAAAAGCACGACCGAATTGCGGGTGGCGATGCCGGGGACGACGCTCAGATCCTGCGTGGTGAGCATCGTCAGATCGATACCGAGCACCGACGCGGCCACGTTTTCACCGTTGCGCTGCACGGTCTGGTTGTCGAGCAGGTTGATCGATCCGCGCAAGGCGTATTGCGGCGTGACCGCAAACTGCTCCTGTTTGAGCGCCAGCATGGCGTTCACCGTGTTGCCCCAGTCCTTGCCGGAGGCGACCAGCCGGATTGCGCGGCTGCGCTGGGTCATGTCTGCGACCACTGCGTTCAGCGTGTCCTTGGCGCCACCGCCCGTGCCCTTGGTCTGGTCGGCCAGGTCCTCGACGATCACGGTGAGGTCGCGCGCGCCGTAGTCGAGCAGCAGCGTGTCCATGCAGCGCAGCGCGGGCGAAAAATTGGCGATCGGCTGGACCGGCGCCGGTGCGGCGGCAGTCCTTCGTTCGGGAGTTTGGTTGTCTGCGGCGGGTCGTTGGGGTGCGACCGAGGTGCAACCCATCAGCGCCGCAAACGCTGCAACGGCTAGCGGGAAAACGAGACGGGCCGAAGCATGAATCGGAAGCATCGTCATAGTGGTCCGAGGCGCAAGTCTGCGCGAAGCGCGTAAAGGCGGCGGTCGAGGCCCGGCTTTGATTGTTTTCCCTTGGCCGTGCCCTTCAGTTGCAGTAGCGCGGTTTCCGGTTCAAAGAAAATTCGCGTTGACGCGCTGCGTTTGCCGTTCGCGATTGCGGCCACCCCGATACGGACCGCTCCTAGCTAGAGCACGCCCCGTCTAGGCGCGACATGCACCAGCGACTTAAATGGAGGCTAGCGATGCGGAAAACTTTGGCTGTATCGCCGAACCCCAACCCACTGACTTAACGGAGCAACGCCATGTCCCTCTTCCCGATCACCATCGGTAACAACGTCTACACCGGTCCCGGTAACGACAACGTCCACATTTCGAAGGCGCCCGGACTCCTGGGCGCGCTCGGCCTGTATGAAGTGGACATCAACGGCCAAAAGCAATACATGACCAAGCAACAGCTGGAGAACACCAACTTTCACCTGGGCGCCGGCAACGACACGCTGGTGGTCGACAGCAACGTCACCGCCGACATCCATGCCGACGGCGGCAGCGGCAACGACGTGATGATCGGCGGCAGCGGCGACGACGTCCTGAAGGGCGGCGACGGCAACGACGTGATCGCAGGCCGTGGTGGCAATGACCGCATCGACGGCGGACGCGGGCGCGACATCCTGTTCGGCGGCGCCGGCAACGACGTGGTTAGCGGCGGCGACGGCAATGACTACATCGACCTCGGGGCCGGCAACGACGTCGGTTTTGGCGGACGCGGCAACGACGTTATCCGTGGCGGCACCGGCAACGATATCGAGTTCGGCGGGCCCGGCAACGACGTTCTCATCGGCGGCCCAGGGTGGGACTTGCTGTTCGGCGGCCCGGGCTTCGACATCACCCAGCAGTAAGGCAAACGCACCAGCCGTGCTGTGCGCAGCGGCGCAGTGCTATGGCGCGCGGAGTTCGACTCCGCGCGCCATTCCTTTTTGTCGTCAGCCGAAGTGCTTCTGCATCGCGGCCGCGCCCTGTGCCGCCATCGCGCTGATCGCCGGGGCCAACTCGTTCGGTAGCAGGTCGATCACCCAGACCAGCGTGCTGGAATTCGTGTCCCGCTCCAGCACCTGCACCGACGCGCCATAAAACGTCGCGCGCCCGCCGACGATCGCGTAGGCAAGCCGGCGTGTCGCGTCGTTGCAGTCGACGAGCAGTTCACGCGCGACCAGGCCGTTGACGAAGGTGACCACGCGCGCATCGCCGTCGAGGCGACAGTCGGTCACGAATCCCGGTACCAACCGCTGGTGCACGGCGCCGAAATCGCGCAGTGCATCCCAGACTTCCGCAGCGCTTGCATGCAGCGGAACTTCGTTGCGGATCGAAGCCATCGTGTTGTCTCCATGATTGCTCTTGACCAATGCTAGTTGTCGGACGGCAGCAGGACTTGGCAATTCTTGCGCATCGCCGCGCCCGCTGTAGCGCCTTACACTGCGCGCCTCTTGGGCACGGTTGTGAACGCCATGGTTCGTTCGATCCTGCTCTTCACCTGCATCATGGTCTGCTCCTGCGCCACCGTTGCGCCGCCACCGCCGCAAGCGCGCGCCGAACTCGCTGCCGCCGGCAAGCTGCGCGCGGCGATCAACCTCGGCAACCCGGTCCTGGCGCAGAAGGACGCGGCGACCGGCGAACCACGCGGCATCTCGGTGGATCTGGCACGCGAGCTGGCAAAACGCCTCGAAGTTCCGGTGGAGTTCGTGGTGTTCGACGCCGCGGGCAAGGTGTTCGAGACGCTGCAGACGAATAGCTGGGATGTCGCGTTTTTTGCGGTCGATCCTGCGCGTGCGACCGAAATCGCCTTCACCGCGCCTTACGTTGTGATCGAAGCAACCTACCTCGTGCGCACCGAGTCGCCGCTGCGCACGATCGAGGATGTCGATCGCGATGGCGTACGCGTAGCGGTCGGCAGCAAGAGCGCCTATGACCTTTATCTGAGCCGCACGCTCAAGCGTGCGCAGCTTGTGCGCGCCCCGACGTCACCGGCGGCGATCGAAATGTTTCTGCACGAAATACTCGAGGCGGCGGCCGGCGTCAAACAAGCGCTGGTCGCGTTTGCAAGAACACACTCCGACCTGCGCGTGATCGACGGCCGCTTCATGGCGATCGAGCAGGCGATGGGCACGCCGAAACGCAACGCGGCAGGCGCGCAATACCTGCGCCAGTTCATCGAGGAGATGAAAAAATCGGGCTTTATCGCCAAAGGGCTCGAACGCAGCGGACAAGGCGACGCAACGGTGGCGCCGCCGGCGCCGGATCAATGATTCAAGTCCACAGGAGCTAGCCTGACGATGGCACTGAAGCGCCCCAAGGGTTCATCCGGCACGGTGGTCGTGCTCGAGCACACATCGAAGGTTCTCAAAGGCAACGCGCTCGGCGATCCGCACGTGCGCAAGCTTGGTGTGTGGCTGCCGCCGCAGTACGACGAAGGCGGAGACAAACGCCGTTTCCCGGTGCTGTATGACCTGGTTGGATTCACCGGATCCGGCCTGGCGCACCTCAACTGGAAGCCGTTCGGCGACAACGTACCCGAGCGTCTGGCCCGCTTGATGCACGAAGGAAAAATGGGACCGGTGATCGCCGTGTTCCCGGACTGTTTCACCGCGCTCGGCGGCAATCAATACGTCAATTCATCCGCAATCGGAAACTACGCCGACTACGTCACGCGCGAGATCGTGCCGTTCGTCGACCGCGAATTCCGCACGCTTGCGAGCCGGGAACATCGCGGTTGTTTCGGCAAATCATCCGGTGGTTACGGCGCCATCCTGCACGGCATGAAGTACGCCAAGACCTGGGGCGCGGTAGCGAGCCATTCCGGCGACGCTGCCTTCGATTTCGTCTATTGGGCCGACTGGCCGAACACACTGAATGAGCTTGCGCGTTTTCGCGTGCCGAAGCGCAAGCCCGGCGCCTACGACGCGCGCGCCGAAGCGAGTCGCAAGGGACTTGCCGAGGGCCTGGACGACGGCCGCATCAAACGTTTTCTCGCGCACGTATGGAAAAAAGAGAAGATGTCGATGAAGGAGTCGATGTGCATCATGAACCTGTGCATGGCCGCCACCTACGATCCCGATCCACGTGCGCCACTGGGGTTTCGGGTTCCGTTCAATCTCGAGTCGGGCGAGGTGATCGAAAAACGCTGGCAGCGCTGGCGTGAACACGATCCGATCAACCTGGTCGCAGAATATCGCGACAGCCTGAAGTCGCTGCGCGGCATCTACATCGATTGCGGGTGGCGCGACCAGTTCCACATCCACTACGGCGCGCGCACCCTGGCGAAGCGCCTTGCCGCGGCCGGCATCAAGCACACGTACGAGGAATTCGACGACGATCACTCGGACGTCGACTACCGGATGGATGTAAGCCTGCCGTTTTTGTATCGCGCGCTGAAAGGGTGAGAAATACGTCGCCCGCGTGTTCCGCATCCGGTTCTTAGTGCCGCACTCTGCTCGCCGGTGCCGTTCTGAACTGTTCGAGCGGCGCGTCCGGCACCTGCGCTTTTGCGGCCGTGACAGCGCGCAACTCCGGCGCATGGTCCTGCAGCCACTGGCCAAGTGATTCGAGCACGGGTATCACGCTGCGCCCGAGTTCAGTCAATGCGTACTCGACTTTGGGTGGCACCTCGGGATAGATCGTGCGCTGTACCAAGCCAGTGCTTTCCAACTCGCGCAGTTGCAACGTCAACATGCGCTGTGTCACGTGCGGCATTACGCGCTGCAACTGGCCGAAGCGCAACGTGCCTGCACTCAGGCGCCAGAGGATGAGCGGTTTCCACTTGCCACCGAGCAGTTCGAGCGCCTGGTCGACGGGACAACGGTTGGTTTCGATTTTCATTGCGACTCCATAGGCACACCCGTGTGCCTATGGCACATCGCTGTGCATTCTTGCGCGACGGTTCGTTAGCCGAGATATTTACGGTACACCAACCTTGATGATGGAGTACCGATGCAGCACCACGATGTGAACCCGGCCGCGCGTCCGGCGATTGCACCTGTCGGCGCCATCGACGTGATCGATTTCTGGGTCGACGCGGGCCATGCGCTCTGGTTTGCCAAGAACACAGAATTCGATCGCCGCTTTCGCGAGCGTTTTCTCCCGCTGCATGAAGCGGCTGCGCGCGGCGAGCTTGGCTACTGGCTGCGCAGCGCGTCCGGATCGCTCGCGCTCCTGTTGCCGCCATTCAGAGCATCTCGCCGACCAGGAACGTTGCGTGTTGTTCAGTCGACGCCTCGGTCAACCGCATCTCGCGCACGCCGAGCGACATCGCGACATCGTGCGTCGTTTCGGCCGTTTCCCACATCGCAATCCCATCCTGGGCCGAGCGACGTCGCAGCATGAACAGCAGTGTCTCGACTCCCGCGGCTTTGGCGGGTAGAGGTCTTGGCCTTGTGCCTAGCTCACCGCGGTTCCGAACAAGGTCCCGACGCCTGCAGTGACCAGCATCGCCAGCGCGCCCCAGAACGTGACCCGCAACGCGCCGCTCACTATCGGTGCGCCACCGGTATAGGCCGCCAGCCCGCCGAGTGTTGCGAGGAAGACCAGCGAAGTGATCGCCACCACAGGCGCGAGCCAGCCCAGTGGCGTGGCGACTGCGGTGAGCAGCGGAAGTGTCGCGCCGATAGCGAACGTCGCTGCGGACGTGAATGCCGCTTGCATCGGTCGCGCGACAGCGTGCTCGGTGATGCCGAGTTCATCGCGTGCGTGCGCGCCCAGCGCATCCTTTGCCATCAGCTGCTCCGCAACCTTGTGCGCAAGCGCCGGTTCGAGACCGCGACTGACGTAGATCGCAGCAAGCTCGCGGTGCTCATGTTCGTGGTCGGACGCGAGTTCCTTGCGCTCGCGCTCGAGATCAGCGCGCTCGGTATCCGATTGCGAGCTGACCGAAACGTACTCGCCCGCCGCCATCGACATAGCACCAGCTACCAGTCCGGCCATGCCGGCGACGAGCACGCTCCCGCGGTCGGCGTTCGCCGCTGCAACGCCGATTACGAGGCTGGCGGTCGACAGGATGCCGTCATTGGCGCCGAGCACCGCCGCACGCAGCCAACCGATGTGGCGCATGCGATGCCACTCGCGATGAAAATGGCCGCGCAATGCGGCCACCTGGTGCAGCGATCTCCGCGCCATGACGCTCTTTCTGCGGCCAACGGCCGTTCTTAATGGTCCTTTGCCGGCGGAGCGTGCCTGCGCGCACGCTGCCGCTGCCCGAGCAGGTACAGCATCGCAGCGGCGGCCAGCCCCAGCAACAGCCAGAGCTCGATATTGCGCAATTCCCCCAGAAGCGCATGCGCCGCTTCGCCGAACATATAGCCGACACCTGCTACCAGGACTGCCCAGATGATGGCACCGAGCGCATTGAACGCCACAAACCGCAAGCTGGAGATGCGCGAGGTGCCGATGATGATCGGTCCGGCAATGCGCAACCCGTACGCAAAGCGCACGCCCACGATCACCCAGCCCTGGTAGCGCTCGATCAGGCGGGCCACGCGCTCGACATGCTGCGCAACTGAAGGAAAACGCGCCAGCACGGCAGTGCCGTGCTTGCGGCCAAGCCAGAAGAAGATCTGATCCCCGATAAAACCCGCGGTGGCTCCGATCGCGACGACGAGGACGATGTCGAGGTGACCTCGGCTCGCGGCGAAACCTGCAAGCAGCAGCAACGTCTCGCCCTCGAGCAGACAACCGAGCGCCAGGACCCAGTAGCCGTACGTGGAGATGAGAGCGTGCAGGTCCATGTTTGTCTCCCTCCGCTGCGAAGCCGGGGATGGCTGGGGCAGGGGCCGAAACGCGCGATGCCTCGAGTGGGAGGCAGGCGTCCCGATGCGTCCTACTTCAGCCGTCGCCCGCGTGCGTCCGACGGGGACCCTATATAGAGAGGATATAGAGGACTAAGCCGGCAAGAACAGTGCCGGATCGACCGCGACCGTGTTCAAGTACACCGAGAAGTGCAGGTGCGGGCCGGTGACGCGGCCGGTTGCGCCAACTTTGCCGATTTGCATGCCGGGTTTGACGACGTCGTCGACGTCGGCATCGATCGCGCTCAAGTGCGCGTACAGCGTGAGCAGTCCCTGGCCGTGATCGATGATCACCTGGTTGCCGGAGAAGAAGTAATCGCCGGTGTCCAGCACCTTGCCAATGGCGGCGGCAACCACCGGAGCACCAACCGGCGCTGCGATATCCATGCCGGTGTGCGGATTACGCGACAGGCCATTGAAGAACCGCCGCATTCCGAAGGAGCTCGAGCGCGCTCCCGGCGTCGGTTGGATCATCGCGGTCGAGAGCGGTGGCTCGACACTGAACGTGCGCAGCACCTCGCCCAGGTGAATACGTTCGTGGTCGTAGCGTGCCATGTCGACCGGTGAAAGTTCGACCTGACCCGGCGGCACTTTCAGATGCTGCGCTGCATACTGCTTGCGGCCGATCACGATCTCCATCTGCTCCACGCCGCCATCGACGTGTTGCACATCGATCATGAGCTTGGTGCCCGGTTTTGTGCCGAGGGCGAGTCCGACCAGTGCCACCCATTCGGCGCCTTCGCGCACGACCAGGATGCGTTCGCCGCCGAGACGGACCTGCGGCGGCTGCTCGGATCTGCCGAGGCGCACCCGCGCCACGCCACCGGGGACCGTGGCCGCCCGCGGGGGAGACGCAAGTGGACGCGGAAGCGACTCGGCGAACGCGCGAACCGACCAGAGCGGTCCGAAAGCGGCGGGTGCAAGAGCGACGAGCATGCGGCGGCGATTCATCGCATCAACCTGGAGAGACGGACCAGCAAGAACGTTTCACCGTGAGACTGCGCTGACCGCGCGTAGTTCGAGCGCTGCTCGAGCGCCGGGTTACCGATGCTAGCGAAGTCCTGCTTTTACGAGATTCTTACGATTGCGGTACGAATCATTTACGAGCGCCGCGCCAGTCCAATCCCTAGTCTGGCGGCATGCAACTTCGCGTCGGCTCATTTCTTCCGCTTGCGTTTGTTCTCGGTGCTGTCCTGGCCGCCGCGAGCGCTGGTCCGACGGCGCGCGTGCGCGAGAGCGCGATCGCGCCGTTGCCGCAGCGCCTCGCGGACACCGGGTTGTTCTTGCCGGGTTCGAGCACCGTGCGAGCCGAGCACCTGCTCTTTTCGCCCCAATACCCGCTGTGGTCCGACGGCGCGAGCAAGCGCCGCTGGCTCAGCCTGCCCCATGGCACCTTCATCGATGCGGCGCGCCCGGATGCGTGGGAATTCCCGCGTGGCACGCGGCTTTGGAAGGAGTTCGCGTTCGCGGGCCGCAAGGTCGAGACCCGCTTCATTGAACGCCTGCCCGACGGTTCGTGGCGCTTTGCGGCGTATGTCTGGAACGAAGCCGGAAGCGAGGCGGTGCTGGCTCCTGCCGCCGGTTTTGCCGCCTTGCCGGTCGAGCAGGCGCCGGGCGGGCGGTATGCGATCCGGCCGAGGCCGATTGTCGGTCCTGCCATGAAGGCGCAGCGGTTCCGGTGCTCGGCGCGGGCGCGTTGCAGCTTTCGCCGGATCGCGACCCGCTCGCGCCGCACGCCGAAACGCCGGAAACTGCCGGCATCGATTTGCGCGATCTGATCGCGCGCGGCTGGCTGCGTTACCTGCCGGCGCAACTGCTCTCGCACCCACCGCGCATCGTTACCGCGTCAGCAGTCGAGCGCGCTGCGCTGGGTTATCTGCACGCGAACTGCGGCCGGCACTGTCTGCACCCAACGAGGAGACCAAGCCGGGCAGCGCGGCGCCCGCCGACAAGCTCGCGCGCGGTAAATACCTCGTCACCATCGCCGGCTGCAACGATTGCCATACACCTCTGAAAATGGGACCGGCCGGCCCCGAACCTGACATGAGCCGCATGCTCTCCGGTCATCCCGAAGGGATGCAATTGCCGCCCGCGCCGGCGCCGGCGGGTCCGTGGTTGGTAACGGTTGCTGCAACGAACACTGCCTGGTCCGGTCCCTGGGGCGTGAGCTACACCGCCAACCTCACACCTGATGCCGAAACCGGACTCGGCAAGTGGACGCTGCGCGACTTCATGGCGACGCTGCGCACCGGTCGCCATATGGGGCGCGGGCGGCTAATCCTGCCACCGATGCCGATCCCAATGTATAAACATTTCACCGATTCAGATATGGATGCGATCTTCACTTACCTGCGTTCGATACCCCCGGTGCAAAACCGGGTGCCGGAGCCGCTGCCGCCGCTTGCCACGACGGCGTCGACGCAATAACTCTTGCCGCCGCCAACCTCAGCCCTCTCCCGCATGCGGGGGAGGGATGAAGTCCACAATCCCGTCGTTGCAGACGTGGGATCTACGCGACTAAGTTGTCGGTCCTGAGCAGGACGTAGATGGAGGTTGTGATGGCACTGCGACTTGGCGACGAAGCGCCGGATTTCACGGCGGAAACGACAGAGGGACCAATCCGCTTTCATGAATGGATCGGCAATGGCTGGGCGATTCTTTTTTCGCACCCGAAGGATTTCACGCCGGTTTGCACGACCGAACTCGGCTACATGGCCGGGCTCAAGGACGAGTTCGCGAAGCGCAACACGAAGATCCTGGGCCTCAGCATCGATCCGGTCACGGATCACAATCGCTGGCTGAAGGACATCGAGGAAGCGACCGGGCAAAAGGTCAACTATCCGCTGATTGGCGATCCGGAACTGAAGATCGCCAAGCTCTACGACATGATCCATCCGAATGCCAGCGCGCAGACCAATCGCACCGCGCAGGACAACGCCACCATTCGTTCGGTATTCATCATCGGCCCGGACAAGAAGATCAAGTTGAGCCTCACTTATCCGATGAGCACCGGGCGCAATTTCGACGAGGTGCTGCGCGTGCTGGACTCGATGCAGCTGACGGCGAAGCACAAGGTCGCCACGCCGGTGAACTGGAAAGAGGGCGAGGACGTCATCATCCTGGCGTCGATTCCCGACGCCGACGCGAAGTCGCTGTTCCCGCAGGGTTGGCGTGCGGTCAAACCGTACCTGCGCATGGTGCGGCAGCCGAAGTAGGAGTTGTCACCTTTCGCGCACGAGCGGATAACCGGCCTCGCGCCACGCCATGATGCCGCCGTCCAGCGCCACTGCGCGCTGGAATCCCATCGTGCGCAACGTTGCCGCCGCCAGCGTCGAGATGCGGCCCAGCTCGCAGTAGGTGAGGATGCGCTGGGTCGGGTCCGGCAATTCCTGATTGACGCGCAACTCGAGTTGTCCGCGCGGCAACAGATGCGCGCCGGCGATGTGCCCCTCCTCGTAGGCATCGCGCTCGCGCACGTCCAACACGATGAGATTGCCGTCGCTTGCGTCGACGCGTGCTTTCAGTTCTTCGAGCGACATGAAGGGCACGGTCGCGGCCGCCTCGGCCAGCATTTGTTCGACGGTCTTGCCGCCGCTCATGTTCGTGCGCAACGCTTCGGTGATGTGGGTCGGCATCGTGAGATTGAGGTTGCGCATCATTGCGATGAACGCAACGCGGTCCTGCTTCAGCAGGCGCGGATTCGACGCGGCTTCCGCGCCGATGGTCGAAAACGCGCCCCCTTTGTAGTCGTGCGCGGGGTAGACCTTGAGCGCGGGATCGAGGCGCAACAGGTGGTTGAAAAGGCTGTCGTAAAGCGCCTCCGGATCCCCGGTCGGAAGGTCGGTCCGGCCTGTGGCCCCGATGAGCAGCGTATCGCCGGTGAACACCCGGTCGTCCGCAACCAGGCACATCGAGTCGCTGGTGTGACCCGGGGTGTGCAGCACGTGCAAGCGCAGTCGGCCTACGATCAGCATCTCGCCGTCATCGACGCGCAGGTCGACGCCAGGGGCCGGGCTCGCCCGGTGCATGACCGTCGGAACTTCGAGTTGGCGCGCCAGCTCGCGCGTGGCCGAAAAATGATCGGCATGCGTGTGTGTGTCGATGACGTAGCGGATGCGTAACCCGTTGCGCGCGGCGAGTGCAATGTAGCGATCGACCTGGCTCACCTCGGGATCGATGAGCGCGGCGGCGCAGGTTTCGGCGCAGCCAAGAAGATAGGACTGGCAGCCGCCCGTGGCGATCTGTTCGAACATCATTGAGGAGTTCCCCGCAAACGGCCGCGCGCGGCTCGCGCATGCACGTTACGCAGCCACACAGGCAGCGTCAATGCGCCCGGGTTGAAGCGGAGCGCGCAGTCGGGTTACCCTCGGCCTCGATGCGAAGCAACTTGCAACGACGGCTTGCAGTCGCACTGGGTGCGGTACTGGTGTTGCTGGCAGTCGCGGTGTGGACTCATTGGCGCAACACGGTGCAGGTCGACGCCACGGCGGCGCAGATCGCGCACACGCGAGAAGTGATCGGTGCGCTCGAACTCGTGCTGCGCCTGAACGTCGACGCGGAAACTGG
>Ga0137409_10004466_pt1 | contig 14671 bp, 10 predicted proteins | sample CZODoug1_16funga_FD_122059 | JGI IMG/M metagenome (GOLD analysis project Ga0137409, IMG submission 122059) | Vadose zone soil fungal communities from Angelo Coast Range Reserve, California, USA - CZODoug1_16fungal (Hybrid Assembly) | ecosystem: Environmental > Terrestrial > Soil > Vadose zone... | reverse complement strand
CCCTTTGACGAAGAGGGGGGGCTTGGCTTGACAGGGAGCGGCCGGGAGAAGTAGGTTCGAGGGGGTGCACGCCTACGTCGAGGATCTGCAGAAGCACGTCGGGCAGGAGGTCACGCTCCGCGGCTGGCTGTACAACAAGCGGGCCAAGGGCAAGATCGCCTTCCTGATGCTCCGGGACGGGTCCGGCGTCGTCCAGTGCGTCGCCGTCAAGAACGAGATCGGCGATGCGAAGTTCGCCGTGTGCGACCACGTCCCGCAGGAGAGCTCGCTCGAACTGACCGGCACGGTGCGCGCCGACGAGCGCTCGCCCGGCGGCGTCGAGGTGGGCCTGAAGGACATCCGCGTGATCGCCGAATCGGCGGCGAACTACCCGATCCAGATCCAGGACGTCGCGCCCGAGGTCGGCTTCCTGATGCAGAACCGGCACCTGTGGCTGCGGTCGCGGAAGCAGGCGGCGCTGCTGCGCGTGCGCGCCGAGGTCATCCGTTCGATCCGCGAGTTCTTCGACACGCGCGGCTTCGTCTGCGTCGACTCCCCGATCCTGACGCCGGCGGCCTGCGAAGGAACGTCGACGCTGTTCCCGGTGGACTACTTCGACGAGAAGGCTTTTCTGAGCCAGAGCGGCCAGCTGTACGGCGAGGCCGCGGCGATGGCGCTGGGGCGCATCTACTGCTTCGGGCCCACGTTCCGCGCGGAGAAGTCGAAGACGCGGAAGCACCTGACCGAGTTCTGGATGGTCGAGCCCGAGGTGGCCTTCCTGGAGCTCGACGGGCTCATGGAGCTCGCCGAGCAGTTCCTCACGCACCTCGTCACGCGCTGCCTCGAGCGCCGGAAGGAGGAGCTCAAGGTCCTGGAACGCGACGTCGCCAAGCTCGAGAAGGTGTTGCCGCCGTTCCCGCGCGTCCACTACAACGACGCGGTGAAGAAGGTCGTCGAGTCCGGAGGGACGATGACGTGGGGCGACGACTTCGGCGCCCCGCAGGAGGACGCCGTCGCGAAGGGCTACGACCGGCCCGTGATGATCCACCGCTATCCGGCGGAGATCAAGGCCTTCTATATGCAGCCCGACCCGGCCGACGCGAAGCACGCGATGTGCGTCGACGTGATCGCCCCCGACGGTTACGGCGAGCTGATCGGCGGCTCTCAGCGCATCCACGACTACGCCCTGCTCGAAAAGCGCCTGGCCGACCACAAGCTGCCGCGCGAGGCCTTCGAGTGGTATCTGGACCTGCGCAAGTATGGGACGGTGCCACACTCGGGGTTCGGCCTCGGCGTCGAGCGCACGGTGGCGTGGATCGCGGGCACCGAGCACATCCGGGAGTGCATCCCGTTCCCGCGGATGCTGTACAAGATCTACCCGTAGGACCGCATCACGAATTACGAATCACGAATCACGAATCACGGGAGGAGAAGCCGCCCCTCCCGGCCTTCCCACCGGGGAGGAGAAAGAGCAAACCGGCGTCTACGTCCACGTCCCGTTTTGCCGGAAGCGCTGCCCGTACTGCGCCTTCGTCCTGATCGAGTCGGACGGATCCCTCCACGAACGCTTCGTGGAGAAGGTCTGCGGCGAGATCGCCCGGGAGAAGCCGGCCGCGAGGACGCTTTACTTCGGGGGCGGGACGCCGTCGATGCTGGGAGCGTCGCCGATCGCGCGGATGATCGGGGCCGTCGGCGGCCGGCCGGAGGAGGTCACCGTCGAGTGCAATCCGGAAGGCCTTCGGCTGGACGGGCTGCGGTCGGCGGGGGTCACGCGGATCACCCTCGGGATCCAGGCCCTGGACGACGCGCTGCTGAAGACGCTCGGCCGGGAGCACGATGCCGACGGCGCGCGCAGCGCCTACCGGACGGCGAGTCGCGAGTTCGACAACGTCTGCGTCGACCTGATCTTCGGCGTCCCCGGGCAGACGCGCGAAAGCTGGCGTCGCACGCTCGATGAAGTCCTCGCGTGGCGGCCGGCCCATGTGTCGCTGTACGGCCTCGCGTATGAGGCGGGGACTCCCTTCGAGAAGCGCCGCGACCGGCTTCCCGAGGACGACGAGCGGGCGCTGTACGAGGACGCGATGGACCGGCTCGACGGCTACCGCCACTACGAGATCTCGAACTGGGCGCTGCCGGGCTTCGAGTCGCGGCACAACCGCGCGTACTGGGAGGGGCGGCCCTATCGCGGCTTCGGCCCGGGAGCGCACAGCTTCGACGGGACGTCGCGCTGGTGGAACCTCGCGAACGTGAACGAATACCTCGCGCGGGAAGACGTCGTCGCGGGGCGCGAAACGCTGACGCCGGAGCAGGTCCGCGTCGAGAGGCTGCTGCTGGGCCTGCGGCAGGCCGGGGGCGTGGAGGGCGGGGCGGTCCCGCCGGGGCTCGAGAAGCACCTGGAGATCGTCGACGGCCGGCTGCGGCTCACGCGGGCGGGGAAGTGCGTCGCCGACTCGGTGATCGCGAAGCTGCTCTGATCACTTCTTCCGGAGCTCTTCGAGCAGCTTCTTCGCCTCGAGCGTACCGACGTGCTTCGGGAACGTCTTGACGACGTCTTCCAGCACGTCGATCGCCTTCGCGTTCAAGTTCCGTTTCGCGAGGTCGAGCGCGACGGCGATGCGGGCCTGGATGAACTTCCGGTCGATCTCGTCGTCGGAGAGCTTCTCCCGGGGGGCGGGCGGAAGGATCGTACCGGGATCGGGGGCCGGGGCCGCCGCGGAGGGATCGTGGGCGGCGAGCGCTTCTTCGAGGTCGCGCCGGAGCTCCCGCGCGCTGCGGCTGCCGGCGACTTTGAGGAGCAGCTTCTCCTCGGTCCTGGAGACATCCACGACGACGATCGCCGGCGCGTGGGCGACGTCGAAATGCGTCGAGAGCTCTTCGGTCTTTCCGTACCTGTGCTGCGTGAAGACGATGCGGTCCAGCAGCGGCTTCACGGCGGGGTCGAGGAAGGCCGCATCGACGCTGAGCGACGCCGGCGAATCGTCGTAGAAGTAGATGCCCATCGGCTTCCGCGCTCCGCGGGAATCCTTCACCCCCTGGGAGAGATTGTCGGTAAAGGCGGGGCGGTCCGGGCCCTTGGCCGCGGCATTGCCGGCGACGGCCCGGAGGCCCTTCAGGATCCCGTCCGTGTCCAGGGTGGCGATCGTTCCGAGCGTTTTTCCGGAGGCGTCGCAAAGGATGAGGGTCGGCCAACCGTCGACCTTGAGGTTCTTGGCCAGGTCGCTGTTCTTCTTCCCGCCCGAACGCTCGACGTAGATGCAGACGAAGCCGGCCGAAGCTTCCACGACCCTGCCGTCCCGGAGCGGCCCCTCGTTGAGGGCCCTGGAGGCCGCGTCGTCTTCGCTGGCGAAGTACAGGAAGATGGGCTTCTCTTCCTTCTTAGCCTGGTCCAGATAGGGGACGAAGCTCTCGGAGCCCCGGCCCTTCCAGTCCACGCTGCCGTCCTGGGCGGCCGTCGACAGAAGGAGCAGGAGCGAGGCGGCGGTCATCAGGGGGTCCCTCGAACCGCTGAAGTCTATCACGCCGGGGCGGCGCGGGTTCAGGATCCAATGAAGGAGAGGACGGCGGGGCGTGTGAACGGCAGCTGGAGGACGGCGCGGAATTTCGACACGTTCTCGCGGGCGAGGGTCTGGAGGCGCTCCGGGGCGCTGCGTCCCGCGTCCAGGAAGGCCTGGACGGAGAAATCCACGGTGGCCAGCGTTCGGGCGACCGTGGGGAGGGAGAAGCTGGGGACGAGGCGGAAGTTGACGACGGCGTCCTCGCGGGCGATCCAGGGGAAGGCCTCGCCGGTGACGGGCGTGGGATCCTCGACCTCGCGGCCGGCCTCGTTGATCGGGAAGGGGCCGGTGAACTTGAGCAGGGCTTCCCGCGTGAGGCGGAACTCCTCGCCCTCCTCGGGGGTGCTCGAGAAGCCGCGCTGGACGAAGAGCAGGTTCAGGACCTCCTCCACCCAGTCGCGGCCGGAGCTGCAGACGAACTCGCGCATCCAGGGCCGGCCGGACGCCCCGAACGCGTGCAGCAGCCACTTGAACTGGCTCGTGGTCCGGGTCCGGATGTAGTCGGCGGTGACGTCGTTCAGGTGGGCGGGCAGTTCGGTGCGCGGACCCTGGCCGGTGACCATGAGGCGCCGCGCCATGACCATGGTCTCGCGGTCGGCTTTGCGCAGGCTCTGAATCTGCTGCTCGTCGGCGAAGGCGAGCTCGGCATATTCCCGGAGGCGGTCGCCCGGGGTGGGGCGCTCAAGGAATTCGTCGACGTAGACGGAGAGCGGGAGCTGGAAAGCCTTTTCCATCTCCGCGAGATCCGCGGCGAAAACACAGTGGCGTACGGGCATCGCGTTCCCTCTCTACGGGCGCCCCGCCGGTGCGTGAGGCTACTTCTTGACGATCTGGCCGGCCTTGGTCTTCTTCGAGACGACCGTCGAGGGCTTCGGCGCGGTCCAGGTGGATTCCTTGACCATGACGAGGCCTCCGGTGGGGCCGGGCACGGCGCCCTGGACGAAGATCAGATTCTTGTCCTTCTGGACCCGGACCACATCGAGGTTCCGGCTGGTGACCTGCTCGACGCCCCAGTGGCCGGCCATCTTCTTGCCGGGATAGACGCCCTGGGAGATCGAGTGCTGCCGGCCGAGGGAGCCGGGGGAGCGTTCGCGGTCGGACTGGCCGTGGGTGGCGGGGAGGCCGTGGAAGCCCCAGCGGCGGACGACGCCCATGAAGCCGCGGCCCTTGGAGGTGCCGATGACGTCGACCTTCTTGTAGGACTCGAAGATGCCGACATCGAACTTGGCGCCGACCTTCACGTCTTCTTTGCCGTCCCAGGGAATTTCGCGGAGGATTTCGGGGGCCTGCTTGGTTTCCTTGAGCTGGCGGTCGAAAGCTTTCTTGCGCTCATCGGGCTTGAGGTCCCCCCTGGGGATGATGTGACCCATCTCGGCGCGGGAGATGTTCTTGCTGCGGCGGGTGCCGTAGCTGATCTGGATCGCGGCGTATCCGTCCTTGGCCTTGGTCTTGACCTGGAGGACGGTGCAGGGGCCGGCTTCGATGACGGTGACGGGGAAGCACTGGCCCTTCTCGTTGTAGACCTGGGTCATGCCGAGCTTGCGGCCGAGGAGGCGGGTGACCATGGGGAGTCTCCGAAATCCGAACCAGACCCGGGAACCGGGAGCGGGGGCGTGAAAACGGGAAGGGGGTTGTCTTACAGACCGACAACCACGGCTCCGGTGAGGAGCCTCGCATGTCCAAAGCTGAATGGAGTTCGTCCAGCGCCCGCGGAAATTGACCAAGGTTGGTAGTCAAATATATGCGGACAAGCCGAACGGCCGATTAGTACCGGTAAGCTGAGACCCTTACAGGTCGTACACCTCCGGCCTATCAACCTCGTGGTCTTCGAGGGGCCTTCAGGGACACCTAATCTTGGAGGCGGCTTCCCGCTTAGATGCCTTCAGCGGTTATCCGTGCCGTACATAGCTACGCTGCGATTACCCTTAGCAGGATAGCAGCCACGCCAGAGGTACGTCCACTCTGATCCTCTCGTACTAAGAGCAGCTCTCCTCAAGTGTCCTGCGCCCACCACAGATAGAGACCGACCTGGCTCACGCCGGTCTGAACCCAGCTCACGTACCGCTATTGATCGGCGAACAGCCGAACCCTTGGGACCTTCTCCAGCCCCAGGATGCGATGAGCCGACATCGAGGTGCCAAACCGCGTCGTCGATGTGGACTCTTGGACGCGATAAGCCTGTTATCCCCGGAGTACCTTTTGTCCGATGAGCGATGGCCCTTCCATTCGGAACCACCGGATCACTAGGCCCTGCTTTCACATCTGCTCGACTTGATCAGTCTCGCAGTTGAGCACCCATCTGCCCTTGCGCTCGTCACGCGATTGCCAACCGCGTTGAGGGTGCCTTAGGACTCCTCCGTTACTCTTTTGGAGGATTCCGCCCCAGAAAAACTGCCCGCCAAACACTGTCCCCTGCTACGATTCAGTAGGTCAAGGTTAGGATTCTAACTAGACAAGAGAGGTATTTCACCGTCGACTCAATCCGACCCGGAAGCCGGATTTCAAAGTCTCCCTCCTATCCTACGCAAGGCAAGTCAAAACCCAATATTTGGGCTGCAGTGAAGGTTCACGGGGTCTTTTCGTCTTGTGGCGGGTAGGCGGCATCTTCACCGCCGTTTCTATTTCGCCGAGTACCAGTTGGAGACAATGGCCAAGTGATTACGCTATTCATGCGCGTCGGAACTTACCCGACAAGGAACTTCGCTACCTTAGGCATGCCGAGAACCAGGTCGCCCTGGTGATCGGACTGGCTCTTGAATCCGTGCAATCGTTGGACGGGTAGACGGATCAAATAGCGACTTGACGCATCATAACATCGACTTTCCAGCCCTGGGCGTGAACTGTTTACGGCACGGTTCTCCGGCGTACAGTCTCTGAGGATCCTTCAAGACTTGCGTCTCTCGGTTTCCTGCTGATAGTCCGCACCTCACCCGTTGTCACCTCACCTTGCGGTGGGGTAGGGGAGGATTCACGGATGTTCCAGCATACAGCCGGATTTAATGAGGGCCCTGTCGAAGCCCGACCCTCATAGTTAGGGCCGCCATTCACTGGGGCTTCGGTTAGGAGCTTTGCCTTGCGGCGGACCCCACCCCTTAACCTTCCAGTATTGGGCAAGCGTCGGTCTGCATATATCGTCTTAATTGACTTTGCGCAGACCTGTGTTTTTGATAAACAGTTCCCCAGCCCGCTTTGCTGTGACTCTCGGTCGCTTCAGGAGTAAATCCCTACACGATCAAAAGCACCCCTTCTTCCGAAGTTACGGGGCTAGTTTGTCTAGTTCCTTCAACTGGTTTCACTCGAGCGCCTTAGGATACGCTCCTCGCCTACATGTGTCTGTTTTAGTACGGTCACCTGCAGTCGTCCCGCCGAGGCTTTTCTCGTGAGCATGGCATCAACCATTTCCCCTTCATTTCTTCCGGGTCACCTCATCCCTCAACGTTGCTTGCGCAGGGCTCCGGATTTGCCAAGAACCCCCGTCTACGAACAAGGACGCACATTTCTAATCGTGCGCTGGTATAGCCTCCTCCACCCCCCCTTGCGGTGATAACCTTCTACAGGTGGCTGGCGAATATTAACGCCATTCCCATCAGGTACGCCTTTTGGCCTCCCCTTAGGGACCGGCTAACCCTGGGGCGATTTACGTTGCCCAGGAACCCTTAGGCTTACGGCGTGCGGGCTTCTCACCCGCATTGGCTCGCTACTGAAGTCCGGATTATCACTTCCAAACGCTCCAACACCACTTACCGTGATATCTTCGCAGCCGTTTGGAACGCTCCCCTACCAAATGCACCGGTCAACGACCAATGCAAGTCCGCAGCTTCGGCACAGGACTTGAGGCCCGATCATTTTCGGCGCGGCAGTGCTCGACCAGTAAGCTGTTACGCACTTTTTAAATGGTGGCTGCTTCTAAGCCAACATCCTGGCTGTCTTAGCACTCCCACATCCTTTTACACTTAGTCCTGATTTTGGGACCTTAGCTGGCGGTCTGGGCTGTTTCCCTCTTGAGAAGCAAGCTTATCCCCACCTCTCTGACTCCCGGGATAGTCGACATGGTATTCGGAGTTTGGTTGGGCAGGGTAGTCGGGTAGACCCCCAAAACCCATTCAGTCTCTCTACCCCCATGTCGTAGTTTCCCGAGGCTAGCCCCAAAGCTATTTCGGGGAGAACCAGCAATTCGCCAGTTTGACTAGTCTTTTGCTCCTACACGCAGCTCATCTCAGAAGTTTTCATCCTTCAAGAGTTCAGACCTCCCCCTGATGTTACTCAGGGTTCATCTTGGCCGTGCGTAGATCACTGGCATTCGGGTATGCTACGTGGCACTAAATCGCCCATTTCGGACTCGCTTTCGCTCCGCCTCCGGTGCAGAACACCTTAGGCACGCACCACACAGCAACTCCCGGACTCATTAAGCAAAAGGCACCACGTCAGCCCTTGCGGGCCTCCGAGTGTTTGTAGGTAGATGGGTTCAGATCTTTTCATTCCCCTCACGGGGTGCTTTTCACCGTTCGCTCGCGCTACTTAGTTCACTATCGGTCTCCGAGGAGTATTCAGCCTTATGCGATGGTCCGCACAGATTCACGCCTGTTTTCCCGTGGCAGGCGTTACTTGGGATGTTCCCAAAGGAAACCGCATCTCTTTCGTTTACGGGGCTGTCACCTTCTATGGCCGGCCTTTCCAGGCCGTTCAACTAGAAATGCAGTTTGTCAAATCCTCTCCCGCAGAGTGGCAGGGACAGGACATCCCACGACACCGCGCACGCAACGCCCACTCGCTTGACACGTGCATCGGTTTAGGCTCTTCCGCGTTCGCTCGCCGCTACTGACGGAATCGATGGCTCTTTCTTTTCCCGCGCTTACTGAGATGTTTCACTTCGGCGCGTGTGGCTCCTTCCCTTGCGGGAAGGGGACGGGATTTAAATCCCGCCGGGTTTCCCCATTCGGAAATCTACGGATCGAAGCCTGCTCAGCGGCTACCCGTAGCATATCGCAGCTCGCAGCGTCCTTCTTCGCCTCTCGGAGCCAAGGCATCCACCATCTACCCTTAGTAGCTTGTCCGCACATATTGGAATACCAATACATGCTTAGCCAATTTCCTAAGCGCTGGTTTACCTTCAAATTTCAGCCTTGAACAAGTATCGCCAGATACTTGCTTAGACCTTCCCGTTTTTCACAGAGCCCGCATCCGCCGGGAACCTGTCCCGACGGACCGTACAGCAACGGCAAAATTTTTCCGGTCGCTTTCGAATATGCGACTGCGCCGCTCTTGGTTTTCCTTGTCGAAGCGCGTGAGCCTTAGAGGTGAGTGCTATACACCTTAGGCAGTAAGGAGAAGTATATAAATCCGCGCCTTCGTGTCAATGAAAAACTACTGATTCCCTTTAAGATTTTTCCACGGCCTCACCGGCTCCTCGACCCGACGCGACCGCACTTCGATCTCCCCGCCGCGATATTCAAATTCCATTTCACCCACGAACGTCGCGTCCAGGCGGTGAAAGCCCGGGCTCCGCGCGCCCTGCTGCTCCGACGGAATCCACGACATGTCCACCGACGCGCGCTCCACCACGCGCGAGGAAAGTTCCACCGTCCCGTGCTGATCGTACGCCCACTGACGGCGCACGTAGCGCACCGTCGCGACGAGCGGCTTCGACGTGTTCTCCTGCGTGAGCTCGAACATCGGCTTCACCTGCGCCTTCGCGCCCTCGAACGCCTCCTTCGTCAGCAGCGCCGCATTCGGCTCGCGCGGCTTGCCGTCGGGTCCGAGGCACGTCTTGCAGGGCGATTCCTTCCGGTTGAAACCCGCGCCGTGCTGCACGTAGGGACAGTGACCGCACGACGGACACAGATACTGCGCCTCGGGCGATGTGATGATCAGCTTCGTGTCGCAGGTCTTGCAGTGAAAGTCGAACACGATGAACGCGTTCTCGTCGAAGAGGTAGGTGCTGTAGATCGACCCCGTCGGCGTGATCAGGCCCAGGCGCGCATCGGCCTTGCGGAGATCGTCCTTCCGGGTCTGCGCCTCGTTGTTGAGATTGTTGAAGTAGAGGTGCAATTCCTTGATGAAGCCGGCCCTTGCCTGCGCCACGGGCGGCGGCTTGCAGGACGCCATCGCGAGCGACGTCAACACCGCCAACGAAACGAGCGTCAGGCGCATAAATGGATTCTCCTAGGGTTCATTAAGATGACGTTCACTCTATCGCGATTCATGCGGGCGCACAATAAAAAACCCTAGGCGCCGGCCGGGCCGACGATTCCCAGGATCTCGGACCGGCGGGCGACGCCCCAGTGCGGACTCGAGTCCCCCTTGTGCAGCCACCAGGGGCCGAGATGGAATCCCAGGCGGTGAATCTCGAGCGTGCCTGCGCAGTCCAGCAGGGCGATCTCCCCCCGGAGGGCCGGGCGCTCGCGGTGGACGAGAACCCACTGGCCGTCGTGAAGGGAGGGTTCCATGCAGCCGCCGCTCACCGTCACCGTCGCGACGCCGCGTTCGGCCAGGTCGCGTCGCACCGCGGCGACGTCAGGACTTGCCGCCCTCATGGCTGTTGATCGTAGGCTTTTGGAAGATGGACCACAAGATCGCGAAGGTTCCCGTGGGCATCTTGGCCTCGTCGGCGGGGCCCCAGCGGAGAGGCATCGACTCGCGCCGCTCGCCCTCGGGGCGGGGACCGTCGTCGAAATAGAATCCGCACTTCTTGTCGGGCATGACGATGTCGCGGTCGCGCAGGTCCTTCTCGTCGAGCGGGAAGAGGCTGCACACGCCGGGGCGGTCGTTGTAGATGAGGCACTTCGGGTTGCCGTCGCTGTCGTCGTACGCGGGGCACTTGAACATGATCTTGCAACAGGCGCCGCAGCGGGTGCAGGCGCCGCGGCGGCGGTCGAGCTTTTCGATGACGCGGCCCTTGCGGAACTTGACGAGGAAGGTGCGGCGCACTTTTCCCCAGCCCATGCGGGCGATTTCCAGGAGCGATGGCATGAAGGGAGGGATTATAGGAATCGGGGAAGGGTGAACGCAAACTTTATGTATCTTTGCTCGGCCGGCGTCGGAATTTTGCTTGATTTCATCGCGCCTTCCCCGTAGATTACGCGCCCTATGGCTGACCTGAAAGAAGCGCTCCAGAAGAAAGTCGCCGAGCTCAAGGAGAAAGTCTCCAAGGAGTTCGCCGCCGGCAAGGATTCCAAGAAGGATCCTGCGTTCCGCCAGCTCCGCAAGGACCTGAAGCGCGCGCAGCGCCGCCTCTCGCTGCTCTCGCCCCTCACCCACGAGCAGAAGACCGCCCGCGTCGCGAAGCTCACCGACATGCTCACGAAGCGTCTCAGCGAGCTCACCCAGGGCGCGAAGAAGGTCCAGGCCAACCCCTACGTCCGCTCGATCAAGAAGAAGAACAAGTCGCTCAACAAGCGGAAGAAGAAGCTCGACCGCATCGCCAAGAAGATCGCCGCCAAGGCCGCCGCGAAGCCGGCTCCCGCCCCGGCGGCGCCTCCCGCCGCCGAAGGCGAGAAGAAGTAGACTGGCGTGACCCATCCTGTCATCATGGAGAGAGATACTCCGTCCGCATGAGCGCTTCCCGGAGCCTGCCGTGAAGGAATACGTCCTCAAGCCCGCCGTCCCCGCCGCCTCCTCCATCGACTACAAGAAGGAACTCAACGAACAGCAGCTCGAGGTCGTCATGGCCGGCGGCGGCCCGCTCCTCGTCATTGCGGGCGCAGGAAGCGGGAAGACCCGGACCCTCACGTACCGCGTCGCGCGCCTCCTCGAAGGCGGCGTCCCGGCCTCGCAGATCCTCCTCCTCACGTTCACCAACAAGGCCGCGCGCGAGATGCTCCACCGCGTGAGCGCGCTGCTCCCCGGCGACGAGCGCCGCATCACCGGCGGAACCTTCCACCACGTCGGCCATCTCGTCCTCCGCCGCAACGCGGAGCTCGTCGGCTACAAGTCGAACTTCACCATTCTCGACCGCGAGGACGCCAAGGAACTGATGGACGACCTCGCCGCGGGCCGCCGCACCGACGAGGACGGACTCAAATTCCCGAAGGGCGACGTCCTTCTCGACATCACGAGCTACGCCCGCAATACGGGCCTCTCGCTCGAGAAGATCATCTCGACCCGGTATCCCCAGTTCGGCGAGATCCGCGACCCCGTCGTCCAGACCTGCCGCCGCTACGACGCGCGCAAGCAGGAGCTGAACCTGGTCGACTTCGACGATCTCCTCATCCTCTGGCATCAGCTGCTGACGAAGCATCCGGAGGTCCGCGAGGCGCAGAACCGCCTCTGGCGGCACGTCCTCGTCGACGAATACCAGGACACCAACAAGCTCCAGTCGGAGATCGTCGAACTGATCACGGGCGTCGACGGCAACCTCATGGTGGTGGGGGACGATTCGCAGTCGATCTACTCCTTCCGCGGAGCGAACTTCTCGAACATCATCGATTTCCCCAAGCGCCATCCCAAGGCGAAGGTCTACAAGCTGGAGATCAATTACCGCTCGATCCCGGAGATCCTGACGCTGTCGAACGCGTCGATCGCGCACAACCAGCGGCAGTTCCCGAAGGCGCTGCGGGCGGTGCGCCCCGAGGGGGGCCGTCCCGAGATCGTCTGCGCCGGCGACGCATCGGAGCAGGCGCGCTTCGTCGCGCAGCGGCTCCTGGAACTCCGCGACGAGGGCTTCCAGCTGCGCGACTGCGCCGTCCTGTACCGCGCGCATTACCACTCCATGGAGCTTCAGATGGAGCTGACGCGGCTCCAGGTCCCGTTCCAGGTCCGCAGCGGCCTGCGCTTCTTCGAGCAGGCGCACCTGAAAGACGTGGCCGCGTACCTCAAGATCGCGGTGAACCCGAAAGACGAGCTGGCCTGGAAGCGGGTCCTCAAGCTCGTCCCGCGGATCGGCAAGGCGACGGCCGAGAAGATCTGGGCGCTCGTCGAGCAGGACCGCTTCGGCGACGTCAAGCCGATGCTCCCCAAGGCCGCGCAGAAGGGCTGGGAGGACGTCGTCATCCTCATCGGCAAGATCCGGAGCCTGACGAAGACGCCCGCGGAGATGATCCGCCGCATCCTGGACGACGGTTACGAGGTCCACCTGCAGACGTCGTTCGCGAACTTCGCCGCGCGCATCGAGGACCTGCGCCGCTTCGCCGACTTCGCGCTGCGCTACGACAGCGTCGAGATGCTGCTCTCCGAGCTGGCGCTGACCTCGGGCGTCGCCGGGAAGGACGCCCTCGAGCAGCCGGACGACGAAGACGCGCTCGTGCTCTCGTCCGTCCACCAGGCGAAGGGTCTGGAGTGGCGCGCGGTGTTCCTGCTCTGGCTGGTGGAGGGGAAATTCCCCGACGGTCGCGCGATCAAGGAGGAGGGCGGCGAGGAGGAGGAGCGCCGGCTCTTCTACGTCGCCTGCACGCGCGCGAAGGACCGCCTCTACCTCGTCCACCCGACGGTGGCCGACGAGCGCTATATGACGAACGTCATCCAGCGCCCCAGCCGCTTCGTCAAGGAACTCGACAAGGCCACCTACGAGGAGGTCACGGTCTCCACGGCCGACGGGTTCGACACGCCCTTCGACAGCGCGGACTTCGAAGACGCGTAAGAGAAACACATCGACACAGAGCGGAGGGTGGGGCCCGCCTTGAACGACCGCGGGGAAAGTTCCGGAGGAAGGGGCTCCCGCCGGCGGGGTGCGCTCGGCGAGCGCGGTGGGCCAGCGGTGATCGTCCACGATTCTCAGGAACTCGTCGAGGACCCGGGCGAAGTGTGTCTCGTGGCCCCCGTCGAGAGAGGGCGGCACGGTCACCTCGTACGTTTCCGGGCCGGCGGGCACGACCGCGACGCCGGGGAGCTCCGCCTGCCACGCCGTGACCGTGTCGCGCAGCGCGCGCGCGACCCCGGCGGCATCAGTGCGGGGCTCGAGGAACACTCTGCGGCGGTGGCCCGTGCGGGCGCTCTGCTCCAGGCGGATGTCGGCGCGAGTCCCGTGAGCGACGCTGTGGGAGGCGTCTCCCCCACCCGGCAACGGCGAGAGGTTCCAGCGCGTCGCGGCGCTCGCGGTGACGCGACCGACCCGGTACACGAGCTCGGCGTTGCATCGATAGCTGAGCGCGTCGCCGTCGACGAAGGGCTCGAGCTCCCGCGGGAACCCCGCCTCTCCGGTGATCCGCCGGAACGCCTCCGCGGGCACTCGCGTCGACCACGCGCGGGCCGAGAGGAGCGCCGGCGCCGCGGCGTCGCCGTCCACGAGCCACTGCGCCTGGTCCACGACGTGGGTGGGAATGTCGACCGGACCGCTTCCCTGCACGCGCACGTCGAAGAACCACCAGGGGCGTCGGAGGGGGGCGCCATCCACGAGCTTTTCCAGCTGGTGCACGCTCTCCTGTTCGATGGCCGGCCCGTCCTCGCGGAAGGCGCCGAAGAGCGCTGGAGTACCGACGAGCCTCTTGACCAGTCCGGCCACCGGGTCGTGGCGCCCCGTCATGATCTCCGCAGCCAGCGGCCAGCCTTCGAGGCTCGCCCGCACGTGCTCGAGGTCGGCCTTCTCCACGAGCCACGGCTTGTCAGCGAGCACGTGGAAGCCCGATTCGTGCAGCCGTCGTATGGTGCGCGCCTTGCCCCCGTTCTTGCCCGCGAGGACCACCACGTCTCCACGGCGCTCGTCGACGAGCCGCCCGAGCGGGTCGTCGGACGTGGTCACGACGGGGCGCCAGCGCGTGGGATGCGAGGAGCGCCGGTTGAAACGCTCGACGAGGGCGAGGAAATCGCGCAGCTCGGCGCCCTCGCGCGCGTACACGAACACCTCGTCGGCCGCGCGCGCCTGTGGCACGCGCAAGGTCAGGGCGGCGTGGAAGTGCCCCGGATCGAGAAAGAGCAGCGTGTGCATCGCGCTCAGCGATGGTACCGCACCTGTGTGTCGGCTACTGTGTGGCAGTGCTTCCCTGGCCGACTGGGGGAAAAGAGGGAGGAGTGCCATGGCCTATTGGCTCCTGAAATCCGAGCCCGAGGAGTGGTCGTGGGCCGAGCAGGTCGCGCAAGGCGGTAAAGGGGCGGAGTGGACAGGTATTCGCAACTTCTCGGCCCGGAACAACCTGCGCGCCATGAAGAAGGGCGAGCAGGCGTTCTTCTACCACACCGGCAAGGAGCGCGCGATCGTCGGCATCGTC
>Ga0137409_10004465_pt1 | contig 14674 bp, 11 predicted proteins | sample CZODoug1_16funga_FD_122059 | JGI IMG/M metagenome (GOLD analysis project Ga0137409, IMG submission 122059) | Vadose zone soil fungal communities from Angelo Coast Range Reserve, California, USA - CZODoug1_16fungal (Hybrid Assembly) | ecosystem: Environmental > Terrestrial > Soil > Vadose zone... | reverse complement strand
GGGCGTTTCTGCCATGCCGGTGATCCTTTCATGTTTCGGTTTTTTGCAATGCTTCTCGCATAACCGTGACGGCATGGTCAATCTCCGCCGGGGAGATGATCAACGGCGGTGCTAACCGCACAACCGTGTCACGATGCAGCGTCCAGCCTAGAATGACGTCTGCGGCAAAGCAGTGTTGCACAAAACTCTTCGTGGCTTCCGGAGAGCTGAACTCCATACCGATGAGCAGTCCACGTCCACGCACGGCGGTGAATCCGCCCTGTCCGCGCAGCGCTCGCAATTGCTGGACGAAATCTTCTCCTTGTACCTGCGCGCGTTGCGGTAAACGCTCTGCACGTAGAGCCGTGTTTGCTCGATGGGGATACTCTCGACCCATTCTTCGATCTCCGCCGTCGGCAATTCCTTAAGCCACTTGCTCACACGGGTCGGGCCGCCGTTGTAGGCGGCGGCGGCGTATTCGAAGCGATTGAACTTGTCCATCAACTCTTTCACGAAGGCCGTGCCGAGCTGGATGTTGAGGACGGGGTTGAAGAGGTCGTTGGTTGTGATGGCGCCTGCGCCGGTCTTGCGAGCCACGTCCCGCCCGACGTATGGCAGAAGCTGCATTAATCCGTACGCGTTCGCGTAACTGTGCGCGTTCGGGATGAAGACCGATTCCTGGCGGATCAGGCCGGCGATCATGTAGGGGTCAAGGTTGTGCCGCTTCGATTCTTCTTTGATGTTCGACCACCATTTGAGAGGGTAGAAGACTTCCCATACCTCGCGCGTCGCCTCTTCGGGCAGCATCTGTCCATAGTCGGGGTAAGCGCGTTTAAGCGCGTTGAGCGCCGCCACCGGCTCGCCCTGGATGCGGAAGATTTGGGCGATGCGCAGGTTGACCGACGGCGAATTGGGATATTTCTCTCTCGCGGCGTCTAGTTCGTTCATCGCCGATTGATAGAACGTTACGCGCGTCAATTGTTCGGCTTTGGTTACGTGTTCGGCGTCAGCGTCATTGACCGTCTCCTGAGGCAGTTTGACCGTTTGGAGGCCCGCGACGGCGCGGCGCAGGAGCAGGTCGGATTCGAACGGTTTGCCGCGAACCCCTTCGCTCGCGAGTTTAGCGATGCGGCGTTCGGCGTTGACCCCGAACCATCCCGCGCCGTAGCGCAGCAGCATTGCGCGATAGAGCGTCATCGCGGTCTCTTTGTCGCCCGAGCGTTCGGCGTCGTATGCGGCCCAGAACCCAGCCCTGCCGCGATTGTCCGTGACGTCGCTGTAATTGGCCACATGTTCGGTCAGCAATCGCGACGACGTCCGGTAATCCTTCGCCAGGTGAGCGCGCCACGCCAGCCAGAAATGCGCGTCATCCGCGCCTTCCGCCTGTGGGAACTGTCTGACCAGTTGAGTGTAATATGCGCTCGCCTGCCCGTCGCGGCCGCTCTTCGCGTAATGACGTCCGGCGGCGTAAAGCAGATCACCGATCCGCTCGCTCGACGGCGCGACGCGGCGCAACTCCGCGAGGGTTTCCAGCCCCGCCGCCTCGCTGTCGAGCGAAAGCTGCGCCAGACTCTTGTAATATAGCGCTTCGCACGTCACTTTCGGAGAGCGCGAGCGAACTTGCGAGAGCGCGTCGACGGCCTGTTTGAACGAATTCGATTTGTAATACGAGACGCCGGCGCGCAAGCCTACGTCGCCGGTTGCGGCGTTGGGGAAGAGGTTCGGTATCTGACCGTAAGCCTGCGCGGCGAGCGCGTATAGTTTGGCTTCATAAAGCCTGTCGGCGCGTCGTATCTGTTGCGCGGCGTCGGCCGGAGCGGTCGTCGCGCCGAGCGCGGTGAGACGGGCGCCGACCTTGTCGGCCTCGGCCGATTGCGGCGCGTCGTAATAAAGCTTCCGAAGCGTGAGTATCGCTTCGTTTACGCGGCCCGCTTTCTCAAGCGCGTCGGCCCGCAACTTGAGCGCGGCGCCGTCGTTCTTTTCGACGAGCGGCGTGAGGTCGCCCGTCGCCGTCTGGTAATCTCCGCGCAACATCGCGGAGCCTGCCGATTGCAAAGTCGCCGTTCTAGCCAGCAGGGACGACGGGTAGAATTCCGCCAGCCGGCGGAATTCGCGTTCGGCTTCCTCGGCGCGCGCGGCTTCCTGCAAAGCCTGGCCGCGATAGTAAAGCGCGTAATCGCCGATCGCGGTCAAGCGCGCGATGTTCTGATCGGCCAGGAGCGTCGCGGCGGTCGAGAAATCTTTCGCCTGAAAACGCAAATAGCCTCGCAGGAAATGGGCCAGCGCCGCCTCTTCAGTTCCGGGAAAGGAACTCTCCACGCGCTGTAATTCGGCTTCTGAATTGGCTGAGGCGGCAGCCTGCAATTGCGCTCCGGCCTTGTCTCCGGCTTTATCCTGCCCGGAGACTGCCCGGGCGCGCGATTGCGCCCCCACGTTGATCAAAGCAAAGATCAATGCCGCAGCCCAAACGAAGGGAACGATGGGATGTTGCCGTTGGAGGAACGAGATAACGGAGGAAAAATACTTCATGCTTCAGCTCCAAAAAATGCTCCAGCCAAAGGGGAAAACCGAATAGGTTAAGTAGCGGTTGAGCAAAAGAACCACGGGGAACACGGGGGACACGGGGAAAAAAGGGAAAAAGGCTTGATGGAAGAAAGGTTCGGCGCATCTTCTTACCAAGTTCATCCCCGTGATCCCCGTGTTCCCCGTGGTTGGGCTTCATTCTGATGTCAACTCAAGACTGGGATTCAGTTATGCCAGCGCCACCGGCCCCGGGCAGTCCTTGCCCAATTTAGCGGGATCGCCCTCGGCCAGCGTCTGCACCAGTTCGTCGTAAAAATAATCGAAACGCCCGGCGACTGTAGGGGACACGCGTTTATCGTATACCTTGCGACTGCGATCGATTTCGTCCTTAAGACGGTCGTAGAGATCGTAATTGCGGCGCCCGTCGTTAACCTTCGCCGCGTTATAGAGTTTGATCTCCGAAACGAGCAAACGAGCGAACCGCCGCGCGTCGTTATGCGCGCGTTGCTCGGTTTCGCTCCCCGGAACCGACGTGACGGATTGAGCTGACCTGGGCGGCTTCACCGGGGAAGTGAAGATCGGAGGCGCGGGCGGCGGCGAAAACGCCGGAATGTTTGATGAGGCCGGGGCCTCTTCGACCGGATGAGTGGCAAAGTCCGATAGCGGCGTTGGCGAAACCGCCGCGGGTTCATTGAAAGCCAGTTGCTGCTCAATCTCCGAGGGCGATAGCGATGGCTGCGGCGCCAGCGATTCAAATCGCAGCCTGCCAGACACGCCAACGGCCGTTTCGGAGCCTTCGCTGAGTCCCATGCGAGGTTCGGGCGTCGCTCCCGGCTCGGTTTCAATATACGCCGGTTCGGGCAATTGGGCTTCCGCCTGGCGCAAGCTTTCATCGACCTGGGTATCAACCTGGGCATCGACCTGGGCATCGACTTGGGAATTCTTTTCGAAGACCTGGGAATCCTTATCGAAGGCCAGCGGCAATTCCTGGGTCCGGCGTCTTTCGATGGTTACTCTATCCAAAGCAGTTGGCGCGGCGCCTGCGGGTTTAGCAGTCTTTTCGATTTTAGGCGCATCTTCCTGAATTTCACGATGGATTTCGCGCGCGGAGTCTTGTTTAAAACCCGACTCCACTACGACGCTATCCATTTGGACCGCCGGCTGAACTGTCAATTGAGCCGGCGTTTGCTGAATCGCCGCGCCCATCGCCTTGCCGCCCGTTCTGAGAGGCGTCGCGGGAGAAGCCTCCGCCGCCCCCGAGGCCTGGGCGCCTGGTCGCGCAGATTCCGCGACTCGACGGGAAATCAGAAATTCGATCGTCCTGCCGGCGATGCGCATCAGCGATACAGCGGCCGCCGTGTTGACCGAATCTTCGGACTGCGCGCCCGAATCGGCATAGAGCACGGCGACGGCCTTATTCAAGACTATCAGCGGAATGGCGATGGCGCGTTCGGGCGCAGGAGAGCCGTAAAGCCCCAGCGTCTCTGAAACGCCGTCGTCCCCGTCGCCAATGGATTGTGGATTGCTGATGGCGATGCGGAGGCTGGTGAGCGCGTCGCGCAAGAGCGGCGGCTTTTGCGCCGGCACGGTCAGCGATTTCACCGTCTCGTCGTTCAGCCCGTTCTCGAAACCACGCGCCTTCCAGCCGACGGCGTCGCCGCTTTTGATCACGAAGAAGACCACGCGTGGCGCGAACTCGGCGGCGTGGCGCACCAGCGCCGCGAGGGTATCCGATTGCGTGCGCTGGGAGTCAATATCTTCGACCGCGGTTTTGAACGTCTCGAAAGATTGGGACGCGGACTGTCGCGAGGCCACGGCCACAGTCGACGCACGGCTGGCTTCGAGCTGTTCGCGCAGCTCTTCGATCTGGATTTCGGACTCGCGGCGCGCGTTGGCGGCGGCTTCTTCGAGACGTGATTTGAAATCCTCCTCGACTTTCGCCGCTTGATCGTCGAACCATCGCTTGACCTCCTCGATCAGGCTGGACGACTCCGCGCCGGTTATTCCGCTATCCTGTTCGGCCAGGCGCGAGCCGATCTCGGAAATGGCTCCTTGTAAGCGTTCGAACTCGGCTTTTAGCTCACGCGTGCGCCGCGCGAGCATTTCATTGGCGCGTGCCTGGAGTTGACTTTCCCAGTTTGCAAAGGTGGCCATGCTTGGCGATCCTTCCTCTTGGATTTGGTTTCTCTCTTCGGACACTTTGTACCTCCGAATCAATAAAGCGACGGCATGATGATGACGATTGCGTCCGTCGTCGCTCGAATTGCCGGACTATGGATTGAACAGTCGGTTTTGGGGAAGAACCGAAGAGTTAAGCAATGTGTTGGCCGAAAGGGCGCGAACAAAACGAACGCGCCTCTCTTGCGCTTTATCTTCGATTTGCTTTCCGCAGCAAAGTGCGATGTGACTATTTGTTGTTGCGCGGCCCTTCATTGCTTTTATCACATTTATATGGGAACCCATATTATCCCGTAATATAAAGGGCGGTTCATTATCATTTCTCAGGTAGAGCTTGTCAATTTCCCCGGTTTTCGTTTGGTAAGACCGATTAAGTTTTGCCAAAATGAGCGCGTTTGACTTAGAATTTCGTCTGTCGTCAAATGCGGCGTCATCGACACTTCCATCAACCAACGGATCATCACGTGAATGGGACTTATAAGATCAATAGGACCTATGAGTTCCATTTCCAGGGATTTTCGGAGGAGACAATGAAAAAACAGGATCTCATTTCGCGCAGAACCGTATTGAAAGGCGCGGCAGCCGCGACGGCTGCCTCGACCTTCACCATCGTCAACGCCAAGTCGATTCGCGGCACGGCGGCCAATTCGATGGTCGAAGTTGGATTCATCGGCTGCGGCGGGCAGGGCACCCGGGACTCGCAGTTGCTCGAAGCGACCGGCAAGGCCAAGATCGTCGCCCTGGCCGACTATTTCCAGGACCAGCTCGACAAGGCGCGTGAGCGTTTCAAAGTCGATCCGAAGCGCGCCCACCTGGGGATCGACGCTTACAAGGAAGTCATCGGCTCGAAGGTCGACGCTGTGTTGTTGACCACGCCGCCCGGCTTCCGCCCCGAACATTTCAAAGCCGCCGCCGCCGCCCAGAAACACATTTACGCCGAAAAACCGCTGGCCGTAGACGCGCCCGGCTGTCATACCGTGATGGACGCCGGCGAAAAATGCAAGGCCAACAACCAGACGGTCATCGTCGGCCTGCAGCGCCATTACTCGAAAGCCTATCGCGGCGCGAAGAAACTGATTGACGAAGGCGCGCTCGGAACGATCGCAATGGCCCATTCGGCCTGGGACCAGGGCGACCTGTGGCGGCGCGAAAAACGCGAAGAGATGAAGTCGGAGCTCGATTGGCAGATCCGCAACTGGTATTACTTCACCTGGCTTTCGGGCGACCACATCGTCGAACAGAACATTCACAACATGGACGTCATCAGTTGGATGTTGAACGCGCATCCGATCAAGGCCTACGGCAGTGGCGGCAGGCTCTGGCGCAAGGACATCGGCCACATCTACGACCACTTCAACCTGATTTACGAATATCCGAACCAGGTCCTGCTCAACAACACCTGCGTGCAGATCAACGGTGTGAGCGGCGACGTGTCGGAGACGATCCGCGGCAGCAAGGGCACGTTTACGACAACCGCCGGCAAAGGCGGCACCGGCGGCACGCGCATCGAAGGCGTTCCGAAGCGCGGCGCCGAAACGCCGATGATCTACAGTTACGAAGGTTCTGAGGACAAACATTACGACCAGGAGGCGCTGGCCTTCGTCAACAGCGTGCTCGGCCAGGGCGAGGGCGAAGACAAATACCGCAACGACGCCAAATACGGCGTCGAGAGCACCTTCATGGCCATCCTCGGGCGCGAAGCGGCCTACCGCAAAGAATGCATAACCTGGGATGAGCTGTGGAACTCGAACAAGAAGCTCTCGTTCAAACCAGAACCGAAAGCCGATTAAGACATGAAATCGGACTTATAGGTCTTGTAAGTAGAGGCGCAAAATCTTGCGTCTCTACAAATCCCGTTGTTGGACAGGCCTGGGAAGCTATGCATATACTCGCTCATATGCTTTCCAGGCTCGTCTTTTTTCTACTGCTTTTATTAACCGTAATTTTGAAATCGCCCCCCATCGCGCTCGCGCTCGGATTGGGGTTCGGACTCGGCCTCACGAACCCGTACGCCAAACAGACCAGGTCGCTTTCAAAGACGCTGCTGCAGGCGAGCGTCGTCGGGCTCGGGTTCGGGATGAACCTGCGCGACGTTTTGCGCGCGGGCAGTTCGGGCTTCCTTTACACCGCGGTGGGCATTACGGCGACGCTGATCGCCGGCGTCGCGCTCGGGCGATTACTGAAGGTCGAGCGGACGCCCGCGCTGTTGATCTCGGTCGGCACGGCGATCTGCGGAGGCAGCGCGATCGCCGCCGTCGGGCCTGTGATCGGAGCTAACGAAGAAGAGATGTCTGTCTCGCTCGGCGCGGTCTTTATTTTGAATTCCGTCGCGCTGCTGATCTTCCCGTTCATCGGCCACAGCCTCTCTCTGAGCCAGGAGCAGTTCGGGTTGTGGTCGGCGCTGGCGATTCACGACACCAGCTCGGTCGTCGGGGCCACGGCGAAATATGGCGCGGCGGCTTTGGCGGTTGGCGCGACGGTGAAACTCGCGCGCGCGTTGTGGATCGCGCCTCTGGCCGTGGGGACGGCGCTCGTCAAACGCCGGGAGGCCAGGATTCAGTGGCCCTGGTTCATTCTCTTATTCTGCGTCGCCGCGATGATCAGAACCTGGATCCCGGTCGGCAAAGAAGCGTTCGACACGCTCACTGAGGTCGCGCGCCTCGGGCTGACGGTAACCCTGTTTCTGATCGGCTGCGGGATTTCGAAGAAGACTTTACGGACCGTGGGCGCGCGGCCATTGGCGCAGGGCGTGATCCTGTGGGTGATCGTCGGCGCGCTGTCATTGGCGTTGATACGGGCCGGACTGATCGGGCTCTGAAGCGGCGGCGCGCTTGAAGCGACGGTAAAGGGAGCCCTATACTCCGCCATGACTCGCATTCAATGGAAATGAACATATAGGCGCCCCATGCAAATGTCATACGCTCAAATTCCTCGTCGCCGGGTAAATCTCATGGATATCAAAGATACATTTCGTTTCGTTGCGCCCAGAGTGCGTGATGCGGCGGTCAGAACCGCCGCGCAGTTGAATCATCTGGGCATCCGCTATGCGTTGGCCGGGGGATTGGCGGTCGGCGCGCACGGCTACATTCGAGCCACGGCCGACGTGGATTTTTTAGTAGGGGAAGAGGCGTTCGATCATCAGGGGGCTCTGGTAGCCTTCAAAGCCGGTGTCCCAATTGAAGTGGACGGGATACGCATAGATTACCTGTCGCCGACATCGCTCGGGCCGCAGATGGAAGAGGTTCTCAATCACCCTCCGATGAGCGAAGGCCTGGCGGTCGTCCCGATCGAGCCGCTTATTTACATGAAACTCGTGGCGAAGCGGCGAAAAGACCTGGTGGATGTCATTGAGCTTGTCAAAGCCGGAGCGGCTTTGACGTCTGCGCGCGACTACCTCAGGCAATACGCCGGTGATCTGGTTCCGTTGTTTGAAGAACTGGTCAACGAGGCGCTTGCCGAATGACATGTTTGTAGTTCCGCCTTCAGGCGGCTGGTCCGGCCTGACCGCCTGAAGGCGGAACTACAAACATCATCAGGACTCGGCGTTGACCACCTCGTCCACGACGTCGCCCTGACCGGCGCCCTTGGGTAGAAGTTCGGGCGACAGGTCGAAGGGCTGTTGTGGGGCGCGCCAGTTGTCGATCATCGCCACCTGCTGGACGCAGGCGATGGTGCAGAATTTCGCGCAGGGCTTTTCGGTGTGAAACTCATGCTCCAGGTGTTCGATCGTGTATTCCCCGAGCGGGATGCCAGGGAAGCCGCGTTGCTGCGAGCAATAATGGACGAGGCCGTCTTCGCAGATGTAGAGGTAGCGCGCGCCCGCGCGGCAGCGCCAGTCGTTAGGCCGGGCGTAGGCCAGGTTGTCCTGAAACTGATTCAGCCATCCGAACTTCTTCTTACCGCGCCGCCGCAGCTTTTGGTAGACCTCTTCCTCGACTCCGCTGAGCGGCTTCAACTGGCCGTTTCCGTCGTGAATCACGCCGAGCGTCGAACCGAAGCCGAGTTCGATCGCGCGTTCGGCCACCACCAGCGCGTCCTCCGGATTTTTGATCCCGCCGCCGATCACTGAATTGATGTTGACGTGGAATTGGGCGTATTGCGAGAGGTGGACGAGATAGCGGTCAATCACCTTGAGGCTCTTCTGCGAGACCTTGTCGGGCTTGACGTTGTCGATGCTGATCTGAAGATATTCGAGTCCGGCGCGGTTCAATTTTTCGATGTTGTCACGGGACATGTAATAGCCGTTGCTGATCAACCCGGCCATCATCCCCCGCGAGCGGATGTGCGAAATGATCTCGTATATTTGCGGGTGCAACATCGGCTCGCCGCCGCTGATGGTGATGACGGAGGTCCCGAATGAAGCCAGCCGGTCCAGGCGTTCCTTCATCACGTCAAGCGGCACAGGCTCCGAGACCTTGTCATATTCGTTGCAATAGCCGCAGGAGAGATTGCAACGGCGTATCGGGATGACGTGAGCCAGGATCGGATGTTTTGTCGAGGCCAGGCCTTTGATTACGAGTTTCGTTTCACGCGCGATTCTTTTCGGGTTGCTGCTGCGAAGGTTTTTCATCGGGAGTTAGGGTACCGAGGCGCCGCGCTAGCGGGAAGTCTTTTGCTAAACGATCAGGCAAAGATTTTCATATTCCATTTGTCATATTCCATTTGTCATTTGTCATTGCCGGAATGACGCCCTCCGGCAATGACAAATGACAAATGGAATTTGGATCGGAGAATCCGAGGCGGCTGGGGGCCACAACCGCCTCGATGATTGAGAGGTATGCAACTACTTCACGATCTTGGCGCCGGCCGGCAGCTCCAGGGCGAACGCGTCATTGGGCACGTTCATATTCAACTGCAGGTTCTTCAGCGTGACCATCATCAGGTCGCCGTTGCGCTCGGTTCCGCAGAACCGCACCGGGAACCCGTTCTGATTGATCCAGATGTCAAAGCTCGTGAATTGATCGTTGGATTTCGGTGTCAGGCGCAACATGCTGGTCATCGTGCCGTCGACCATTTCGTCTTTGACGAAGCTGATGTTGTATTTGCCGGACGCCGACTTGAGCGAGCCGTCGAGCGCGATGGTGATGAATTGAGCGAGTCCGCCCTGCTTGCCTTTCGAATACTTGGACGCCAGGCCTTTAAACGCCTGGTTGATGCGCGGCTGGTAAAAGACGAAATTGTCGCCGTCAACCGCTAGGATGTCCTTGCTGGGTTTCGTGTAATCGATCCGCAGCTTCTGTTTCGATTTCGTGGCGCCGGGCTTGTAAAGCAACTGGCCGTATTCGGAATCGGTGACGCCGATCTGAGTGTTGGTCTTTTCAAGAACCATCTCGGCCTTGAGGCTCTTCAAATCCTGATGGGCTTTCTCCATTTTGTTGAGAATGCCGGTTAAAATTTGTGGCTGCGCATTGGCGGAACCTGAGCGGTCAGCTCCCGCAAGTAGAAGAGATATTCCCGCGATGACCACCAAGGATATAAGCTTTTTCATTATATAACTTCTCCATAACTGTATGGCGTTTAAGGGCACAACCGGTGGACCGTTATTTGAATCGGACCCAATAAATCACTTTTCCATCGGGAGAGGTAAAATGCTTCAATTCGTCTATTGCGACGTTCCTTTCAAGTCTGTCTCGCAAAAAGAGCCGAATCGCTTCTTTCGGAGTCTGAGACAGTTTGGTCTGATTTCGTTTTCTCAAAAAAACGTCCAACTCCGCGGCCTGGACATAAGTTTCGCCGGGCTTCGGCGCGGCCCCCACGCCACTTTGGACCTCGCTCGCCGATTTTGGTTTCGCGCGATCACGATCTCCAAAGTAACTGCTCGGAACCAGAAAGACCGTCAGCACAATCAGCAGGCAGAGCGCGTCGTATTGCCACGTCCCGCGGCCATACGACCAGAGGAGGACGTTTTTTATTCCGACTAGAAAGGACTTCATAGAACATCGTCTTTCATTTTTCATGAAAAATGAAAACGCCTCAAAATTTCTGCCCGATCACTTTCTTCAGCGCTCCCCGACGATCATCCCGTCGCGCATCTCGATGATCCGCGAAGCCACGGTCGCGGCTTCGGGGTTATGCGTGATCATGACAATCGTCTGGTTGAACTCCTGATTGAGTTTCCGCAGCATATCCAGCACGATTGTAGAGTTTTCCGTGTCCAGATTTCCAGTCGGCTCGTCGGCCAGAATGATTGAGGGGCGATTGATAATGGCGCGCGCGATTGCGACTCGTTGCTGCTCACCACCCGACAATTCCAGTGGTTTGTGCCGCATTTTATTTTCCAGCCGCAATAATCGCAAGATTTCGCGGCGGGCGTCGCCGTCCAGGCCCGGCTTGCCGTTGGCGTGAATGCGCTCGGCCAATTTCAAATTCCCCTCCGCCGTCAGCGTCGGGAAAAGGTTGAACCGCTGGAAGACGAATCCGATCTTGCGGCGGCGCATGTCGGTGCGCGAAGCGTCGCTCATCGCGGCCAGGTCCTCGCCGTCGACAATGACGCGGCCCGAACTGGGTTTGAGCAGACCGCCCAGGATGTGCAGCAGCGTCGATTTGCCGCATCCGGACGGCCCCATGACCGCCACGAATTCGCCGGGCGCGACTGAGAAGTCTACTCCGCGCAGCGCGTTGACGTCGACCCTGCCGACGCGGTAGACCATCTTTAAATTTTCAGTTTTTAGAATTGCGTTCATTCGTAAGAGAGAGCTTTCACGGCGTCCTGATTCGCCGCCCGCACGGCCGGGTAGAGCGCGCCGATTGCCCCCGCGCCGAGTCCGATCAAGGCAGCCGCCAAGAGCCACGTCCAGTGAAATTCGAGCTTCAGGCTGGTCGCCTGTTCGATCCCGAAGCCCGCGATCAGGGCCACGGCGAGGCCGGCGACGATCCCGATCATGCTGATCGCGATGGCCTCTTTTTCGATGACGCCGATGATGTAAGTCTTCGAAGCGCCGAGCGATTTCAGAATGCCTATCTCGCGCGTGCGTTCGGTGATCGTCGTGTACATGGCCAGCAGAATGACGAGCGAGCTGACGACCATTGACAATCCCATGACGGCTCTGACAAAACCTTTAATGCCGGGGATCTGGCCCCCGAAATTCAGGCCGATGTCGCGCGTCAGCACGACCTTGTTGTTAGGAAGTTCGGCGTTGATCCTGCGCGCGACTTCTTCAGGGGCGATTCCATCATCCACTTTGACCAGTATCCCCAGGCATTTATTCTCCTGGGACAGGGCGCGCTGCAGCGCGCCGAGCGACATCTTTATCCTCGATCCGATCTGCGGCGAATATATTCCGGCGACCCTCATTGTTTTGCCGAAGACCTGAATTGGGCTGCCCACGCCCTTGTTTTCGCGCCTGGCCTTGAATTCGTCAACGATGACCTCGTCATCGGACTGGAAGGCGTGCCCCTCGACGATCCGCAAATTGCTGATCGCCGAATAGGTGTCAAGATCGATCGCGTCAACCATCTCAAAGCCGAGTCCGCTGTTTCCGGTCTGTAGGTAGTTCCCGAATGGACTGACCGTCCGCACCCCCGGAATTTTCTTCAGGCGATCGGCGTATCGGACGTCGAGCGGCATGGCGTTCGACGTTGAGAGCGTTTGCGCTCCTATGCGGAAGAATTGAATCTCGGCCCCGACCCCCTGCTCGCGCCTGATGCGGTCATTGAGCATGCCTCGCGCCAGCCCCGTGTTGAGAATAATCAGAATCACGCCCAAAGCCACGCCGGATGTACTGATCAGCGTGCGAATGGGGCGCTGCCGGATGTTCGATAGAACCAGATTGTCCATTGAATTTAGGGTTTCTTCTCCGGCTTGTCCAGATCAATCTCGCGGAACTTTTCGGTGTTTTCGAGCATGAAGGCGTTCGGCTTCAGTTCGGGATTGATCTCGAACTTCTCGTCGTTGAAAGTCAGCCGCGCCATATAGCCGTCGTGAGGACGATTGACCCAGATCACGCCCGGCCAGGTAGCCTCACTACCGGATGGGCTGCCGGGCTGGCTGCCGGAGTTGAGTTTCTTGTAGTCGGAATATAGAACTTCGGTCGCGAGTTGTCCCTGCTGGTCGAAGATTTGCTGGCGGGCGAATCGCGCCCCGTTCGATCGGTCGAACCAGAAACGGCGGCGGACGCGCGCCGGCCCTTGCCCTTCGGGCGAGGCTTCCAGCTCCGAGATCACATAGAAACTTCGCAGAACTCTGGCTCCTTTTTTCGCCCCCGGCCGCGTGTCCGGTTCCTCGACCAGCGTCTCCTCGATCCCGAAAACAAAGCGCGGATCATTCAAGGCCACCGGGCGCATCATCAGGGCTTCGGTGAAATGGAAAGGGCGCGCTGATGAGAGCGCGCTCTCTTTCTCTTTCCCTTTGAGCTTTGCCAGCCACTCGCTGTAATCCGCGTCATTGGTTCCGAGGAGAAACTGCCGGTATTCGGTTGGGTTGTAGATCGCGACCCTGAAATGGTTCGATTCCGAAACCATGTCCGCGATCCTCGTCCCGAAACTCGCCTGAATCAGTATCCGAATCTTATCGGGCCGCTGCAATATTAAAGTCGAGTCCGCTTCGAAGCGATACTTCTCCGACGCCGTGGCGTCGATGAACCGCATATAAGCTTGTGAGGTGCGGAGCGCTTGTAGATCGGTGAAGGGCCGGAGCTGCTTGATTAAGTCGTCGAATTTAGCGTCGGCCAGCGGGGTGAGTAGTTTGGGGATTGTGGGATCGGTGGTTTTTACCAGACTTGCGCACGAGGCGCTCAGGATAATCAACACGAGCGTCGTGACGGCCAGGGCGAGGCGACGGGCGCGCTCGCCGGCGTGGCTTTTCGAATCTTCCTGCAGGGAACAATCCACTCGAACCATAGCGTGGTCAGTCTACTAATCAACGACGTTAAACAAGGTCGTGAAGCTAACAGAAGCCCTTATTCCTTGTCAAACTTTCGCGTCGGACGCCGGCGTCAAAATTTTGCGCGCCCTCAGGGTCATTTCATTAAATAAACGCCAGCTTGACGCGATTTGCGCTCCTCGCTTACACTTCGCCTACGTCGAACCTTCCAACTCGGGTTTATTGATAAGAGCTTGAGCGTTCCAATAGATGGGCGCGCTCACGAACTTTTGATGGGCCAAGCGGGAAAATTTGTCGGCGAACGGGCAAGCAATCCACTCGCCCGCGTTCTGACAATGGCATCCCACACAAATCCTACAAGGAAGGGGCCGCGTGAGGCGGCGCCGAGAGGAGCGAAACCTTTATGCAACACCGATTTTTCGAACGGACGCCGGCGCGCCCCATCGCGCTGTTTCTGATTTTCGCGCTGTCACTATCTTCGTTCGCCATGTCGTCCTTAGGATGGGGCAGCGCCTTCGCCCAGGACGATAAGCAGGACAAAAAGAACGAAGAGCGGAAAAAAGAGAAGGCAAAGAAGAGCCAGGAGGAGAAGGTCAAGAGCGTTTACAAGCGCTGGAAAGACGAAGACGTCCGCTGGATCATCACCGATGAAGAGCGCAAGGTCTTCGACGGGCTCAAGACCGATGACGAGCGCGAGCAATTCATCGAACAGTTCTGGTTCATCCGCGATCCGGATCCAGACACCGACGTCAACGAATACCGCGAAGAGTATTACCAGCGCATCGCCTACGCCAACGAACATTACACCAGCGGCATCCCCGGATGGAAGACCGACCGCGGGCGCATCTACATCATGTTCGGCAAGGCCGATCAGATCGAATCGCACCCGTCGGGCGGCAGCTACGACCGTCCCGCCTGGGAAGGCGGCGGTTCGACATCTACCTATCCCTTCGAAACCTGGTGGTACCGCTACGTCGAGGGAGTCGGTTCGGACGTCGAGATCGAATTCGTCGACCCGACCGGTTCTGGCGAATACCGCATCGCGCGCAGCCCCGATGAAAAAGACGCGCTGCTTTACACCCCAAACGCGGGTTTGACGCTGTCCGAACAACTCGGTCTGACAACGAAGGCCGACCGCATCGCTTACGGCGGATTAGGCGGGGGCAACCAGGG
>Ga0137409_10004462_pt1 | contig 14685 bp, 13 predicted proteins | sample CZODoug1_16funga_FD_122059 | JGI IMG/M metagenome (GOLD analysis project Ga0137409, IMG submission 122059) | Vadose zone soil fungal communities from Angelo Coast Range Reserve, California, USA - CZODoug1_16fungal (Hybrid Assembly) | ecosystem: Environmental > Terrestrial > Soil > Vadose zone... | reverse complement strand
CTCGCCAGTGAACGGATTAACTACTTCAATCTCGCCCTCCTCGACGTACACGAAGCGGTTCGCCTTTTCGCCCTGCTTGGCCATGATCGTGCCCTTGGGATACGTCACTACCTTACCCGCCGCTCGCAATGCCTCAACATGCGAGGGGGAAAGTGGTGTCCGTATCATCTGGCGCAGATCTTCGCCTATCGTCTCCACGCAGGCTCCTCAGGTTGGATTACTACGCATATTACACGGCCGGAATGATCCGTTACCGATGGTCGGAACGGACCGGGCGCTGTAGAGGTGATCGCTAAGAGCATCCGCCTGCAATTGCATACCGATACCGGCTGTGCATGATTGGCAAGCCACCTATTCGGAGCGGCGCGTCTTGCCGTGATATCAGGTTTAAATCGCGCCGCTCGCCGGCCCGACTACGTCGAAGCGCAATGCGGCGAAGAGCGGAAGTTCAGCTCGCTGGAGAACCTGCCTGATAGCGATCGTTCATGCGCCACTTGCAGCCCCGCGGCGCAGGCACGCACGCCGTTCGTTAGGCTCGGCGCCTACTCTGACCTCAATTCATGCAGCGAAGTTTTCTCTCGCTAAGTCCCAGGTGACTTTCGTCGAGACCTTCAAGTCCAAACGTCTTCTTCGCCATCGTAGCTCGGTGCTACATTCCGCGCGGTCGTGCTCGCACAGCATCCTGGCCTGCGCACTACTGTACGTCGAAGCCTCCCTCTCGGTGTTCGGCACGGTCGACGGATCGAAGGCAGGTTTGGCTTGAGAAGCGGCCATTTGCCACCAGTATCACCTGTGCGACAGACTGTTCGTTTTTTGAGGTGCGCTACATGGCTACTGGCTGGACAGGAGACAACGCCGTCAACGAGCAGATCGACGCGACCGTGAAGGACGGCATACGTCGGGCCCAGAGCCGCCTGCCGCACGGTAAGCCCCTCAGCCAGTGTGCGAACTGTGGTGCCGCAATACCGGAGGCGCGCCGGTCCGCAGTACCCGGTGTGCGCCTTTGCATCGCCTGCCAAGAGAGTGACGATCGGGACACCGCCCACTTTTCCGGCTACAACCGCCGCGGCAGCAAGGACAGCCAACTGCGCTAGCTCTGTCGCCCGCCACGCCCAGAAGCTTCAGCCCAGCAGCCGCAGGGGTTACTACGAGATCCACCTGGACGACGGGAACTCGGTCCTTGGTCGGTCGGTCGTAGTCGCAACCGGTGCGCGCTACCGCAAACTCGGTGTGCCGGAAGAAGACCGCTTTGTAGGCGCCGGACTCTACTTTGCGGCCACGGAGCTCGCGGCACGCAGCGCCAAAAATCAGGAAGTCGTTGTAGTCGGTGGCCGATCACACGTGGGCCGCTCATTTGCAGCGGCCGTCGGACCTGATCAGGCGGCATTCATGTCCGAGAGACCGACGCACGTAGCCCTTTACGCTCTAACACCGGCCTCGAACACGCGTTTCTTCTGACGTGAGGCATCCTTCGCCGCGAAGTCGGTTGGCGAGATGCTCTTGCGGGCAAACCTTTTGCGGTAGGCTCCCGGCGGCGAGCCTACTGCCTTGCGAAATACACGCGCAAACGAAGGTACGTCCTTATAGCCGAGCGATTCGGCGATCTGCTTCTGCGAGGTGTCTCCGCCTTCCAGGAGCTCGCGCGCTCGTGCGATGCGAACAGCACGACAATACTTGATGGGGCTCATGCCCGTTGCACTCGCGAACCGTCGCAGCAGCGTGCGCCGTTGGAGTCTTGCGGCCATTGCCATGTCCGCAAGAGAGACCCCGCACCCATCCCTCATGTGCACCCACTCCTGGGCCTTCAGCACGGCTCTATCTCCGTGGGTCTGAGGAGGGGCAAACCCAGTTAGGTAGCGCGCCTCGCCCGCCGCGGGGTTGGCAAGAACAAAGCGCGCGGTCTCCGCCCTCGCAGCCGGGCCTAAGATCCTGCCAATCAGATAGAGGCCAAGATCCACCCATGCGAGAAATCCGCCCGCCGTGATGATGTCGCCATGATCGATGATGCGCCGGTCCGTATCGACGATGATCCGCGGAAAGCGCTTCGCCAGCGCCTCCGCACAAATCTGATGTGTGGCAACTGAAAGGCCGTCGACGAAGCCCGTTTCAGCAAGGATAAAAGCGCCCGAGCACAGAGCAACCAACGCGACACCGGCCGCATGGCGGCTACAGACCCAGGACACCACGCCAGCCGGGACGTCAGGATCTGGGAGATTCACCATCGTCGGCGGGATGATCAGCGTCTGCGGGTTTGGAGTCCCGCGAGGAGCGCTGTCATAGATGCATGAAAGATTCGCAGCATCGCTGGGGATTGGTTTCCAGTGCGTCACGCGAATCGGATTTGGCGCGTATCGACGCTGATCGAGCGCAATCCTGCAAGCGATGGCGAACAAATCCGTGAGACCCAGGATGCAGGCTACCTGCGCGCCAGGGTAATCCACGATGCCAACTTCGTGTGCGACGATTCCAGCCATTGCGTTGTCCCTCTCGGTTAAGACTTTGACGCTTCCGGCAATTGAACGGGTTCGGAGGCACCTTAGCATGACCGGATGCTCGATTGGAGCCGGATCGCCTTCTGTCCCACCTCTCTCCTAAAGGGGTCTCCATGAAGACTTTGCTTGCTGTCCCCGCGTTGCTCGGTATGAGCCTCGCCGCCGTCGGCCACGCCGCCGTCAAGAACGTCGTACTCGTCCATGGTGCATTCGCTGACGGTTCCGGCTGGAAACCAGTGGCGGACATCCTGGTGCACGATGGATATACGGTCTCTGTTGTTCAAGAACCAGAGACCACCTTTGAGGCCGACGTGGCAGCGACCCGTTTGGTACTCGATCGGTCCGGACCTTGCGTCCTCGTGGGACATAGCTACGGCGGAATGATCATCACCGAGACCGGGGTCCACCCCTCCGTCAAGGCTCTGGTGTACGTGGCTGCGTTTGAACCAAGCGTCGGCGAGAGTGCGTTGGAACTGAATGGCAAAACCCCGGCCGCGAGCAACAGCATCGCACCGGTCGGTGGAGGGTTCCTGCAAGTGAAGACGGAGGCCTTCCCTGAGGACTTCGCGGCCGATGTACCACAGCCGGTGGCTTACTTCATGGCAATTTCTCAGGTACCGATTTCCGTGGAAGCCTTTGGGGCCAAGGCCACAGCTGCGGCTTGGACAAATAAGCCCAGTTTTGCGGTCGTCGCCAAGCAGGATCGCATGATCAACCCGGAGCTTGAGCGCTTTATGACCAGTAGAGCCAAGTCGCACACGATCGAGCTTCCTGGCAGTCATGCTGTCTTCCTCTCCCATCCTAAGGAGGTCGCTGCCCTTATCGAAAAAGCTGCCAATGCCGTTGATTGATGGTCAAACGGTACGGGAATGTGAGATAGGAAATACAAGATGGGGTCCCCACGGTTGTTGCGGAAGCTGGCGATCGACCATTGCGCCCTCGAATGCGCTCGTCCATTTGACGAGGTTCATAGGGCCTTGGTCGATTCATCTTAAGCCGGAACTGTCCGAGATCCTCGCGCGAGGCGATAAGGAACAGGTTGAGGACGCACGTAAAAATTCGCCAAAGCTATGGTAGTGCAAGACTTACTAGGGAGGCCACTAATGGTTGAGTCCGCAGCACCCCTCCGCGTAACCGAGGTAACGCCAGCATATTGGCGGATTACTTTCGACTATCCGCCCTTCAACGTTGCAGATGGGACGATGTTCGAAGCCTTGCAGGGCCTGCTCGCGCGCATGGATGCCGATTCAATGTTGCGTGTGGTTGTATTTGAGAGTGCGAACCGTGATTTCTATCTCAGTCACTTTGATTTGACCGGTAAGCTCGGTAACGTCATGACGGCAGTCGGCCCCTCAGGACTTCCAATCCTCGAAGATACGTTTGTCCGCCTCACCAAATCTCCAGTAGTTAGCGTCGCAAAAATCCGAGGCTGCGTCCGGGGCGCGTGCAGCGAGTTTGTACTCGCTTGCGATATGCGGTTTGCGTCGCGCGAAAACACACGACTGGGTCAACCCGAAGTTGGCGTCGGATTGCATCCCGGGGGCGGCGGAACGGAACGCCTCCCAAATCTGGTGGGCCGCGGTCGCGCGCTGGAGATTATTCTTGGTGCGAATGACTTTGACGGCGATAGTGCGGAACGATATGGGTACGTGAACCGCGCGCTGCCAGATGCGGAGCTCGACGCATTTGTCGACACGCTCGCGCGGCGAATTGCTTCATTCGATCGGCGAGCCCTGTCGGCGGCGAAGACCCTCGTGAATAAGGTCTCCTTGCCGTCCGCAGACCGGCTCCTCGACGGACTGACCTCCTTCCAGGCCGCGTTGATGTGGACCGAAACGCAGCGGCGAATCGAGGCTCTATTAAAACGCGGTCTCCAACAGGACAGCGATTTTGAGCGTACATGGCCCGAAGTGCTTAGCACGCTTCTTGAGACTTAGTGGCGATGTGTAACGCCGCGATTCGCTAGTATCAGCCGTTGATACTGATACGGACTGAAGATGAGATCCGTCGGTGTACAGCCTGGGTGAAGTCCCTGGAGGGCAGACTTCACACCCAATGCTAGGACACAAGAAACGTAGTCTGACGAACGACGGCGAACTGCGCCGGATGGATTGTTGTTACCCGCTACGCGACTAACAAAAGGCGCGTTTAAGCAGGCGGTCATCAGCGGGTAATCTAGCGGGCAAAACGTTCGAGCGACTTCCTAACTATCTGAATCTCTTTAGGAAATTCCTCAAGTTCGAGTCCTCTCCCGGGCACAGAATTTTCGTTAATTATCAAAGTACTATATCACTTTTAAAGACTTGTTCGAGACCCGAGATCGCCCTCAACTTGGGTGCGACCTATACAGGACTCGCGCGCGACTGACTCAAAAACACGAGCACCTGAACCCGAGGACGGCCCGCCACCGCTGCTGATCCCTCTGCTCGGACTTATCAGTCGCGCTCCGGGTGACTCTTAACTATCTGCTCGGGCGCGTTAGCTCCGTCGATTTCGGACGACCTCGTTCGTCGTACGCTCAGAAGGTGCACAACCGATACGTGTGCGCAAGCCATCGTCAGTAGCCCAGGAGCTCATCATGACTTACATTGATGGATTCGTTGTCGCTGTGCCGACCGTTAACCGCGAAACCTACCGCGAATTTGCCAAGCGCGCCGCCGAAGTCTTCCGGAAACACGGAGCGCTCAAGGTCGTCGAGTGTTGGGGCGACGATGTGCCGGAAGGTAAGGTCACATCGTTCCCGATGGCCGTCAGACTTCAGAAGCACGAAACGGTCGTCTTCTCATGGATAGCCTGGCCTTCCCGTGAAATCCGCGACGCCGGCATGAAGAAAGCGATGGCTGACCCCAGATTGCAACCCGCCAGAAATCCAATGCCGTTCGATGGTAAGCGCCTTATCTACGGCGGATTCGAAATGATAGTAGATCAATAGCCCCAATGTTCTTGACGAACTCGCCAGCGCCTAATACGAACTGGGTTCTTCGCTGCGTCGTCAGAAGACATTCGCGGAGAAGATTACGAAGAGCTTCGCCCGGAGGCCCTCATGAGAAAGCCAGCACTCGCTGCACGTCAAGGACGCGACGCTCCCGCAGGCGGAGCTCGAGGCTCTCGCCCGCGAGGCGCACGAGAAAATCTGCCCTTACTCGCACGCTACCCGGAACAATGTTCCGGTCGAGCTCTCTGTCGAGGGCGGGTAGTCGGCAATCGCTGCGGTCAAGTGCGGCGATAGTGGCTGAAGCGTCGATCGTCGACGACTGGGTCGCGCGGCAACGGATGAAGCCAAGTTGACGAACGAAGCGGGCCCGAGCTACGCGAGTACTTGCCCTTCCGGAGGTCCAGGCCCGAGCACGTCCGGCAATGCCTCTCCCTGCTCTGTAAACGACAGTCATACGGAGTTGAGGCAATGACGCTCGCCGGTCGGCGGCGGGCCGTCCTGAAAAACGTGCCCGAGATGGCTCCCGCAGCGTGCACAGACCTCTTCCACGCGGAGCATTCCATAGCTAGTGTCGCGCACCCGCCGAATGTGTGCCTCGTTATAGGGCTTGAAGAAGCTTGGCCAACCCGTACCGGAGTCGAATTTCGCACTTGACCGAAAGAGAGGCAGACCACAGAAGCGGCACGTGTAGACGCCATCCTTGTGGTTGTCGAGAAACACACTACACAAGGCGGCCTCGGTGCCGTGCTCGAGCAACACGTCGTGCTCCTCCGCGGTGAGGCCTGCAATGATCGCGTCGCGTTGGGCTGAACTCGGTGGCGTGAGGTCGAATTCCGTCATTATCCTGTAGGTTCCACAGATTATCGCAGTTGTTGATTTAGAAATTCGCTTGTTCGCCCGTTGGCAAGCGCTGCCGCCGCGGCGTTGTAGTGTGCCCCATTATGCCGAGAGAAGGCGTGACGCTAACCCGGATAGGTGTAGATTGTCGCGCTGGATTTGCCGGCCAGTGCCGCCTTGATCTCAGCTTGTGCAGGCTTGGAAATAAACTCATCTTCCTCGGCCAGATGCATCAGCAGGGGCGCATGGAGGCCGTTCACCTCGCCCAGATACTTCTCAGTGTCCCCACCGTGAAAGACGACCGCAGCATCGACGCCGTAGCGCACGGCCGTCAAGAAGACGGCCCGGTAGCTCGGGGCGGTCCGCTTCGCTAGTCCTGGTTTGCTGCGACGTTTCACTCTCGTGAAACACGGTATCAACTATCAACTGAGCGCCGATTGTTTCCGTCGCCTGTGCCTTTTACACTGGACTCGTCAGTGAAATTCACGGCCGCACAGTCCAGTTCGAAGCGCCGGAGACAGACTGCTCAATCGGACGAACGGTCGGCGTGGAGTATCGCCCAACGTCTCGCCGGACCCCTTGGCGCGTGGGACTCTCTCGTCGGCGGGCCCTGGAGGCCCACCGACGTTTTCGCCCTTCTCGCGAGTCGCACTTTCCAGGCAGCCTGCCCTCGCCCCCGACCGTGACTGGCCAGCCAGCCGCCGACTTTACGATCATGCGTCCCGACCACTAAGAAACCCGACCATTTCCATGACACCAAGGTTTCTGATGCTTCTATGCGCGATGCTTGTCACGGCGGTCGGAGACTTAGCGCATGCCGCACTGCGGGATCCCGCGGCGATTCAGGTGCAGACCCTCACCAGTGCGCTGCTCAAGTCCATGCAAGCGGGCCGAGCTGAATCCATGGCGGAGCGGTACCGAAACCTTGAGCCGGTGATCCAGCAAGTTTTCGCCTTGCCGCTCGTGACGCGGCTCGCCGTAGGCCCGGATTGGGCAAACCTCTCGCCGGAACAGCAGAAGGCAGTGATCGTGGCTTTCACCCGCTTCACGATCGCCAATTATGCTTACAACTTTCGCGATTTTGACGGGCAGAAATTTGAAATCGACGACAACGTCCTAACACGAGGTACGGACAAAATCGTCCGCACTCGGCTCATTCCCGCTCATGACACGCCCGTGAACTTGCTTTATCGGATGCACGAGGTGAACGGAACCTGGAAGATTGTCGACGTCTATTCCGACGGGATCAGTGAACTCACCTTGCGCCGGTCGGACTTCGCCGCAGCGCTCGCCGCTGGAGGGGCTCCCGTCCTGATAGCCCATCTGAACCAGTCCAGCGACCGTCTCATGAAGTAGTTTCGGCGGTCTCGTTCTTCACGCTCGCCGGGCCCATCAGCGCCGGTTGGAAGAGCAGTGCCGAGGCGAGCGTCCAGACCAGAGAGATCATCAGGAGCTTGCCCATGCTGGCTGTTCCAGGATGGCTCGAGGCCCAGAGGCAGGCGAAGCCGGTCGCGGTCGCGAGCGCGCTGAAAAATACCCCCCGAGCCAGGCTCGATGTCAGAAGATGCGAGCCGCCCGAGCGCCAAGACATGACGAAGTAGATATGGAACGCCACCCCAATCCCAAAGAGCAGCGGCAGGGCGATGATATTGGCAAAATTCAGCGGCTGCCCGATCAGTACGCAACTGCCCAGGGTCAAAAATCCGGTCAATACGATCGGCGCCATGGTGATCGCTACGTCGCGTACTCGCCGCAGCGCGATCAGGAGCAGGCCGCAAATGGCAACGAATGAGAGCACGCCCGCTTCGACGAAAGCACCGACCACGGCTTCACCGTACGCCTGAAGGTAGATCGCCGTACCCGTAGCGTCCGGCGCAATTTTCACTCCAGCGGCGACGAACCGGCGGAGCACCACATCATCGTTGGAGTCGCCCTTCGGTAAGACCGAGACCCGTGCCCGTCCGTCAGCGGTCTGCCACTGGCGTAGAATCTCGGGCGGAAGCGTTTCGATGCTGACGGGCGCGGGCTGCAATAGATTACGAATCTGCTCGAGAGTCGTCACAAAACCAGGGAGCAGCATCTCCTCGGCATGGGCTCGCGCTGATTTGCTGCCCCGAGCGAGCGCGTCGAACTCATCGGCAAGTCTGCGGGTGTCCGCCCGCAAAGATGAATCTTCAATTGAGGCTTGACGCAGCTTCGCGGCTGCCTGGTTCAGACTGTCGACGAGCTCCGCATCGGTGGGTGGCGTCGCAACCTCGAGCGGATTCAGTGTGAGGTCCACAAGGTTAGCCGCATCGGCGATCAGGGTGATCTTTTCCCGTTGCCCGGTAGGAATGAAACTAGAAAGAGTGTGTGCGCCGTAAACGTTCGGGTCGGTCCTGAAAATCGCGGCCAGCGAGTCCGCCGTGGCGAGGTTGGATCGGATGACCTCGAGCGTGTTGGGCGATTGGTCCGGATCGCGCATCAGATCAACCAGAGTCGCAACCGATTCGACCTCTGAGCTGCGCAGGCGGATGGGATTGAAATCAAAGTGCAACCGCGGCAGCAGCGCGGCGGAGATCAATGCCGCCAGCGCGCCTAGGCCAACCACCAGGCGGCGGTGGCCCAGCACATAGCTGTCGATCCGTGTCAATCGCGCCCCCGGGCGAAGAGACGTGCCAGGGGGTCGACCAAGCGCGATCAGAGCGGGCAACAGCGTGAGGTTCAGCGCCAGCGCAACGAGCAGGCCCAGCCCGGCTATCACCCCGAGTTGCGACACTCCGTAGTACGCTGTGGGTGTAAAGGCGAGAAAGCCCGCGCCGATCGCTGCGGCCGCCAAGGTCAGCGACTTGCCCAGGGTGCTTACCGTCGCGGTGAGAGCCTTGGCCACGTCCCCTCCGGCTCCGCGTTCTGCCCGGTAGCGCACGCTGAACTGGATACCGAGATCCATTCCCATCCCGACAAACAGAGGGATGAAGGCGACCGAGATGACGTTGAACCGCTGAAACAGAGCGAGACCGAGCGCAGTAGCCATCAGCAGACCCACCAGGGTCGTCGCCAGTATGGATGCGATCAGCCAGGGTGACCTGACCGCAAACCAAAGCATCAGAATGACTGCCCCGCTGGCCAGGCAAGCAATCAAACCCGCGCGTTGCGCCAAGGTTGCGAATTCCTCGTCCTGTAACGGCACGGGACCTGTGAGGCGAACGCGCACGCCATGGGCGGTGTCGAGCTGAAGCCGCTTCGCCGTGGCGCGGATCGCATCGATCGGCAATTTGCCCGGCTGCAGTTGGCCAAAGTCGAGCACTGGACCGACCAGAACGATGTGCCGCAGCTCGAGTGTGTCGGGGTCGTGCCGGGTGATGAGGCTCCGCCAGGAAAAGAAGGACGACTTGCTGACCGCCACGGCCTCGAGCGCGTCGGTCAGGGTCCGCATGGGAGTGCGAAGTTCCTCTGGTGAGGCTTGGCCGTTGCTCACGCCTTGAACTGCGAGCGATAGCGTCTTCGCGAGACCGCGTAATGATGGATCGGACGCCATGGAGCCGAGGAACGGCTGGGCCTTGAGGAGTTGAGCGATGAACGTCTTCACGTCCTCGGCGGAGGCGAAGAGCAATTGGTTGCGTGCCCAAAAGGGTCCGCTGTCCGGTCGCTGGATTGAGTGGAACAATCTCGTCTGAGCGCTGAGACTTGCGCCGAGGCTGGCGGCCGCCGCTTCGCTCAATTCCGGTGTTTGGCCGTCGACTACCACGACGATATCCGACTCGTCCTGTGCGAATGCCGCGTTGAACGCGGCCTGTCGCAGTCGCCAGGGAAGCTCGGGCGATAACAGCGCGTAGGTTTCGGTAGTCATGGCAAAGTGGCCTGTGACGTAGTGAGTTATCGCTACGCAAAGGAGGATCACCGCCGTCACGACGAGCCAGGCACGCGCGACGCACAGACCCACCAGGCGGACGATTAGCGAAGGCTTGAGACTCACCGGCGCCGACACGTCGCTCACTCGCCCATGGGCCGGCTGGGATGCCGAGACGCTCACGCAACTAAGCTAGTGGTGAGTGTCTCGGCAGTGCAAAGTTGGTGTCGCCGACGGCGGCTATCCCCAGCGTCCCGACTCCGAGCACCAGATCCCGGGCGCGGCGCGCGAACGACGCAGCGATCGCTCTGCCTGTCTCGCATCTCCTCGTACCTCGAGTGTTTTCGGAAAGGCCCTACTCCCGAAGTCGACGACCACGGCACAACTGGACTGCGGCGGGGCCTGCGTCGTGTGCCGGGTGCAGCGCACGGCCAGCAAGGGTCCAGCGCTCGATCGTCACGAGCCGATCTGGCTTGGGCTATTCTCCAGGCACGTACGGTATTGACCGTAAGTACCTCGAACAATCGCTACCTGATTAACGCAGTATTTCCTGCGAGTACATGGAAGCGCTCGCGCGGCGGTCCACGACACCTAATCGCCAACTGCGCAACTTTCGAGCCAAGTTCGATCGCATCCTCGAGTGCCACGGCTCGACTGGCGCCCGTCGATTTATCTTGAAGTCCATGCTAGCGCGGTCGGCGAACAGCCGGATCTCTCCAAGGGAGCACCGGCAAATGCCTCGCCCGGGCGGCCTTCCGCGACTTTTTGGCGGAACGCATTCCGCTGACGCCAGAGCCCAGCCGCTCGCCCTCGCCGTTCACCCGTGAGCGCCCGCTCGAGCGCCCACTGCGTTGATCGGCCTGCAGGCCGCATCGGATCAACACCAACGGTGTCCGCGCATGCAGCACAGCGTTTACCGGGATGAAACGCTCTATGAATCAGACGCACGTTGTTCCAACCGCAACCGGCAAATACAGTGAGTGCGAGATCTCAAAACGATCCTTTGTGGTGTATCGAGCTGTTTGCAAACGCGCGAAGATCCGTCACAAAGGAAGTCAAGGTGTAGCGGTGCGCTTCGGCACAGACACCGTTGGAGGATGGAATGGACTTACGACTTGCCCAAATTCTCTTGCCCCTCTTGATCGCGCCCGCGTTCGCGGATATGACGCCTGCCACGTCGGATGCCCAAAAACAGCCGCGCACTCTTGGTCAAAAGGCCGTGCTGCATATCTACTATTACGCCCCGAAAACGCTGGAAATCACCTACGTGGACTCCTACCTCTTCAAGGACGAAGACGCCTGCAAGAATGCAATTGGTGCAGCTCTGCAGATTGCTATGCCATACACTGGGGATGGCGATCTGGTGAGCGCCAAGTGCGTCGGTCTAAGTCCTCCCGAGGCGATCACCAAGCCTGAACGGAAACGCGAGTCCGCCGAGAGCACTGAGCTTTAGGATCCAGGCGCCGCAGGCTACCTAACTGGCTTAATGAACAGTTTGGCAAACCAACTGCCTGGAGCTTCGTCAGGGTGCCGCGTTCGGGTCAACCTCTCGCTGTTCTGTTGTGCGCGTGGTGCACTCCGCCGTGAGGTCTCTACTGGCAGCTAAGAGAACCACAACGGCAGGCATGCACAGCATCCGGTGGTCGCGACTTAAGCCGCCGAGGTTGTGGGCATGCTCAAAACACCGAGGAGACGTAAAGGTGACAAGCCTTTTCGGGTCCGGGTTCGCTGCTGCTCGACAGGCTGATCGCCCGCTGCCGCAGCCGTGGACTGAGAGGGCTGACCGCGGTCGTGTTGCAGGAGAATACGCGCATGCTTCGCCTTGCAGAAAGGTACGGATTTGGCAGGGAGCCCGCTGAGCTCGGGGTTACACCCCTGGTTCTTGAACTGGACTCGCTCGCAGCCTAGTGACCGTACATACTTAACGCCTGAGTGCCCTGCGAATCGCTCGGCGATCATGGGAACATTCGACCAAAGGAGAGCTGTATGGACAGCATCAAGACATTATTCACAGCCGTCGGCTCGGTGACCGGCGGCCGCAATGGTCACGGGGAAGCCGAGGACCATTCCGTTTCGGTCAATCTATCGGTGCCCAAGGCCATGGGCGGTCCCGGTCGACCCAACACGACCACACCCGAACATCTGTTCGCGGTCGGCTACGCCGCCTGCTTCGGTGGCGCACTCGATTTTGTTGCGGTCCAGAAGAAGAAGAACGCCAAGGGCGCAACTGTCACCTGCAGCGTGTCGATCGGGCCGCGCGACGCGGGCGGATTCGGCATCGCAGTGAAGCTGCACGTCAAGGACGCGACGCTCCCGCAGGCGGAGCTCGAGGCTCTCGCCCGCGAGGCGCACGAGAAAATCTGTCCCTACTCGCACGCTACGCGGAACAATGTTCCGGTCGAACTCTCTGTCGAGGGCGGGTAGTCGGCAATCATTGCGGTCTAGTGCAGCGATAGTGCGCTGATGCGCCGATCGCGGACGCCTGCGTCGCGCGGACACCGAAGTACTGCCCCAGTACGGGTTGACCGTCGCCGATCGGCCAACACCGGTCACCGAGCCAAGTGAATTGATTGCCGCTAAGCGTCCATTCCTGCGATGCCGCTTCGGCTAAACAGCCCGGAGTCGCAAGACAGGTGGCGGCGCGCAGGCCCTGCGTTGCGCGCGAGATGCCGGCTGGCAAGAAGCAATATCATATGCGGGCAGGGAGTGTTGGGAGAAAGACCCGAATTGGGAGGCGGCCAGCCGATTGACCCGGTGTCGGCAGTGCACGTCCCGAACGCATACGCTTCCAGCCACGTCTTCATCAGCTATGGCTCTGAGGAACGTCGCCATCGCGAAACCCTCGTGGAGGCCGTGGAACGTCACGGTTTGATGTGCTGGATCGCTCTGCGTGATGTAAGGCAGGGGCGCTGTACGCCGACGCTATCGTCCGAGCGATACCAAGCCCAAGCCGGCGATGCCTGAGTCAGAGTCTTTCATCGGCACACCGCAGCGTGCGAGCACCGTGCGCAGAGCCCGCAGCGGCGGAAACACCTCGTTGTTCCAGTCCGCGCCCTGCGAGTCATGCGCGCGCTGCTCGTGCTCAACGATGTCTTTGTCCTCGCGAAAGATGTTCTCCGTAAACCAGGTTACGAATGGCCACACCGCGTGGATGAGCCCCGGGATCCGCGGCTTCTTGACGGATAGATAGCCGTAGGTGCGATTGGTGCGCTGCTCGGCATCCAGGGGCGTGTAGCCGAGCCACACATCCAGTACCGGGTCGCTGGATTGCTGAATGTCCCGCCCGACCCAGACCTTGAGGTTCTGATTCGGGTAGTCGGTACGGATACGCATGTGATCGGAGAAATCCTTCTTCGCAACGCGACGCTTGCGCATCAGATCCACGATCACGTGCTCGGCGAGGGAGGGCTTGCCCGCGGCGCGGCTGAAGCTGTATTCGACCTCTGCCCAGTTCTCACCGTGGTTGCAGCTGAGGCACCGCGCCCGGATGGAGCCCATCTGCTTGCGATGCATGAATTGGTGGTTCATGTCGAAGAGATTCTCGTGCATGAAGGTATAGTGGCAGGCCACCTCGCGATTCAGCCGCCGCGTCTTGTAGTCCTTGCGCTGCGATGAGCCCAGGCTGCCGGGCAGACGGCTCTGGGCCAGCGCAGGATCGCCGGGGAAAACGAAGATGAGGCCGTCGATCTCGCGGGCCGGGTAAGCCCTGACGCCGCCGAGCAGTCGATCCGGCAACATATAAGGGACCGACACGCACTTGCCGGTGCAGCTATAGGTCCAACCGTGGTAATGGCACTTCAGTTCATCCCCATTGACCACGCCGAGGTGCAGCGGTACCTGCCGATGCGCACAACGATCTTCCAGTGCGAAGACTTTGCCGCTCGCGCCGCGGTAGAGGACGATCGGTTCACCGGCGAAACGGCGCGCCAAGGTTTTTCCCACCTTCAGTTCATCGCACCAGGCGACCGGATACCAGTAATCCGGATGCGCGCCCACGCGGCGCAGATCGATGGGGTTGGGCGAATGGGGGGTGCTCAGCGTCATCAGGCTCGGCATATTGTCCGACATCTGAAGGCTCCACCGGCAAAGAACTCTCTTGGGGGCAGTTTGCACGGAATCGGCGCCTCGGGCACACAAACCTGTGCCGGGCGGCTTAATCGTGCGGGCATCGCGGCCCGACCGCTCGGGCAGTACCCTTGCGAGAATCACCTCGAAGAACTCGGCTAAGACCGACCGGCATCACCACCATCATGCCGGACGAGTTCTTCAATGTTTACGACAAGACCGGGCGGGTTACTCCAGCTACACACCCTAACCTCATGGCTTGATCGTAAAGATGACACCGCAAAGCGGCCGGTCGCGACCGTCGCAAAGGGGTCAACACCGGCCGAACAACGCGTCGGCGGCTGCGCCTTGCGTGCCTGTGCGCTTTGTGGTCGGCCAGGACGGCACGATCGTTTGCGCTGAGGCTAAGCGGGACTATGCGGGCAGCCCTGCCCCACAGGAGCTACTGCAGGCGCGCGACAGAACTCGGGACCGCGCAAGGTGATAGGCTTTCGATCGATGTTCGAAGATCTCAACTACGAGGAGCT
>Ga0137409_10004461_pt1 | contig 14687 bp, 8 predicted proteins | sample CZODoug1_16funga_FD_122059 | JGI IMG/M metagenome (GOLD analysis project Ga0137409, IMG submission 122059) | Vadose zone soil fungal communities from Angelo Coast Range Reserve, California, USA - CZODoug1_16fungal (Hybrid Assembly) | ecosystem: Environmental > Terrestrial > Soil > Vadose zone... | reverse complement strand
TCCTGCAGCGAGTTATGTAGCCCCTTGTTCCCCGCCAAAAGACGGTTGTTCACCAGCGCAGTTCGCAGGTGCGGATCGTCCAGGGACGTGGTAATGCAATCACCAACGGTACGAAAACTGTGGCCAACTGCCAGTCCGGCGTCCCATAACAGCCGCAGAAGGTTAGTCAGGACTGGTCTCATCTGACTAAGCCTTTGGCCGCTGTAAAGGAACAGCAGATCGAGGTCAGAATAAGGTGCAAGTTCCGCCCTCCCGTAGCCACCAACAGCCAATAACGCACAGCCGGGTTGGGTGCCATTGCCGATTGGTTTTGATTGAATCACCTGGGCTGCATGATGAAATGCGTGCTCGACCGCAATGTCGAGCACGAAGCTCCTCGCCGCGGCCGTTTCGCACCCGGGTGCACCAAGGTAATGAGCCATCTTGAGACGTTGGTCTTCGATCTTAAGAAAGCGGCGCAGCGTTCGTGAGACCACGGCAGGATCGGTCTCAGCGGTCATTCCTGCAAGACGAGTTTCGGCATGGGTCCGCACTTTCTCGCGATAAGATTGTCCTAAAGACGAGGTCGATCTGTTCTGTGCTCCCATCATCCGTGCCACCGCCCAGTCGTCGCCTCTGTTAACCACACATCGTTTCAGAAATGACGGCACCCGTCGGGCAACCCGCGTACCGCAGCCGCGGTTAGACACCGAATCCCTAATGAAGCAGCTTTGGTTCAGTAATCTCGTGGCACCGCGGAGATGCGACCTGAGAATGCAGACCTGAAGTGAATACGTTTTTGTCCCGCTCTGGCTCTGACGTTACAGAAATGTCTTTCGCCGAACCATCCTTCGGCCTTACCTTCCGATAGCCGCGTGTGATTTATGAGAGGCAAAGAATTACAAATTATGCAAAGGCTTCTTAACGATGTAGATTGAGCTCGCCGGATTTCAATCTTGAACGCAGGAGGTCGCTCGTCGCGCGTGGCGCAGCGCATCCCCGCAGTTGTGATGGTAGCTCTGGAAGCAAATTCATCGTCGTCGTCGGCCCTTCTTTTGCGTGCGTCGGGTCTCGTTAGTTCTATTGATGTTGCTATCGGTGTAGTCGGGAAACCGAAGGATAGCTCTTGATGGCCCTCCGCCGACGTTAGCGCGCTAGAGGCCATCAACGAATGCGGTTGGTGGCCTTATTCATCTTCTGAACCGGTTCAGCAGCGCAGCCAACGAACAAGATCAAGCGAAATGACTCAAGCAGCCTTCCCTTTGAAGCAAGGACTATACGACCCGCGATACGAGCATGACTCTTGCGGTGTCGGCTTCGTCGTTGACGTCAAAGGCCGTCGTTCTCGGCGGATTGTCGAACAAGGCATTCAAGTGCTCTTGAATCTCGAACATCGCGGCGCCTGTGGCTCCGAACCAAACACCGGAGACGGGGCCGGCATTCTCTTGCAAATCCCGCACGAGTTTTTCGCCCGCGAGTGCGAGAATCGGAAAATCAAATTGCCGCGGCCAGGCGACTATGCGGTGGGAATGGTGTTCTTGCCGAGAGACGGCGCGAGTCGTCGTGAATGCGAGCACCTGTTCGAAAGAATCGTCAACGAAGAGGGTCAGCGGGTGCTCGGTTGGCGCTCGGTGCGCACTGATGATTCGAGGATCGGGCCAACCGCAAAAGCCTCGCGGCCGGTAATCCGGCAGATTTTCATTGCCCGCGATGAAAGCCTCTCGGACGATCTCGTTTTTGAGCGAAAGCTTTACGTGATTCGAAAACGGGTCAGCAAAGGCGCTCGGCGTGGAATTCACGAGCGAGGAATGTTTTACGTTTCCAGCCTGTCATCCAGAACCATTGTTTACAAGGGGATGCTGACCGCCGGCCAACTGATGGCCTTTTATCCCGATCTGAGTGATTCATCTGTCGAATCGGCGCTCGCTTTGGTCCATTCGCGGTTCAGCACTAATACCTTTCCCAGTTGGGCGCGCGCGCATCCTTATCGTTACATTGCTCACAACGGCGAAATCAACACGCTGCGCGGAAATATCAACTGGATGTACGCGCGCGAGAGCAAATTCAAATCAAGAGTTTTCGGTTCGGATCTGCATAAGATTTTGCCGGTAATCGATACGGATGGCAGCGACTCAGCGATATTCGACAACGCACTCGAGATGCTCATGCTCGCGGGGCGTTCATTACCTCATGCCATGATGATGATGGTGCCCGAGCCGTTCAGCGGGCACGAGGCGATGAGCGAAGAGAAGAAGGCGTTCTATGAATACCACTCCTGTTTGATGGAGCCCTGGGATGGTCCAGCCTCTATCGCCTTTACTGACGGCATAAGGATCTCCGCAGTGCTGGACCGCAACGGGCTGCGACCGTCGCGCTACTACGTAACGAAGGACGACCTTGTGGTCATGGCTTCGGAGGTCGGCGTGCTCGACATACCGCCCGATCAGATCCTGGTGAAAGGAAGATTGCAACCGGGCCGAATGCTTCTGATCGATACGGAAGAAGGACGGATCGTTGACGACGAGGAGTTGAAGAACCAACTAGCGGCGGAACATCCCTACAGTCAATGGCTCAGGGACAACCTGATCAGCCTGGACAGTATTCCATCGCCGCTGGTCACTACTGAGTCGGAAGACTCGACCGTGCTCGCCCGACAATTGGCATTCGGCTATACCAACGAAGACCTCAGCGTGTTGCTCGCGCCAATGGCTCGCGATAAGAACGAGGCAGTCGGCTCGATGGGTTCGGATACGCCGCTGGCGGTGCTCTCTGAACGGCCGCAACTGCTCTACAACTATTTCAAGCAGCTTTTCGCGCAGGTAACCAATCCACCCGTGGATGCGATTCGCGAAGAATTGATCATGTCCACCGACACCACCGTCGGCCCGGAAGCGAACATGCTCGAGCCGACGCCGGAGTGTGCCCGCCAGATCAAGCTGAGTTCTCCGATTCTTACCAACAGGGAGGTCGAAAAGTTAAAGCACCTGGGCGATGTCGGGTTTTCGGGATTCAGGTCAATAACGCTGCCGATGCTGTTTCCGGCAGAGGATGGCAAGCGCGGCCTCCGCCGTGCACTGGACAACCTTTGCCGCCGATCGAGCCAGGCCATCATCGAAGGATACGGCATCATCCTGCTTTCCGATCGCGGCGTGTCGCGCCAACAGGCGCCGATGCCGGCGTTGCTCGCCGTTTCGGCCATTCATCATCACCTGATTCGAGAAGGCACTCGGACCCAGGTCGGTTTTGTAATCGAGAGTGGCGAGCCGCGCGAGGTGCATCACTTCGCATTGCTGCTTGGATACGGCGCGGCGGCGATAAATCCTTATCTCGCCTTCGAGACTCTGCGCGAAACGATCCGTCAGGGTCTGCTCACCGGCGTCAATCCTGATCTGGCCGTCGGGAATTACATCAAGGCCATCAACAAAGGTGTGGTCAAGGTGATTTCGAAAATGGGCATCTCGACAATTCAGAGCTATTGCGGCGCGCAGGTCTTTGAGGCGCTCGGACTCGATCAGGATTTCGTCGATCGCTACTTCACCTGGACGCCGTCGCGCATCGGAGGTGTCGGCCTCGATGTAATTGCCGAAGAAGCCAGGCTCCGGCACAAGCAAGCGTTTCCCGATCGCTCCGGCAATAAACAGAGACTAGACAGCGGCGGGCAGTACAGTTACCGGCGTGAAAGTGAACACCACTTGTTCAGCCCGGAGACAATCCACAAACTGCAACACGCCTGTCGCGTGAATAGCTACAAAGTTTTCAAAGAGTACAGCCAGCTGGTAGACGATCAATCGCAACGGCTTTGCACACTGCGCGGTTTGATGGAGCTCAAGTCTGAGCGGGAACCGATTCCGATCGATGCAGTCGAGTCCATCGCCGAGATCGCCAGGCGATTCAAGACGGGCGCGATGTCCTATGGCTCGATCAGCAAAGAGGCGCACGAGGCGCTGGCCATTGCGATGAATCGCATCGGCGGCAAGAGTAACACCGGTGAGGGTGGCGAAGATCCAGCACGCTATTTCTTCGAAGCGAACGGCGACTCGCGCAACAGCGCGATTAAGCAGGTAGCGTCCGGACGCTTTGGTGTAACCAGTAACTACCTGGTCAACGCTCAGGAATTGCAGATCAAAATTGCGCAGGGTGCCAAGCCCGGCGAAGGTGGGCAACTCCCTGGGTACAAGGTCTACCCTGAGATTGCCAAAGTACGGCACTCGACTCCGGGCGTTGGTCTCATTTCGCCGCCGCCGCATCATGACATTTACTCGATCGAAGATCTTGCCGAGCTGATCTACGACTTGAAATGTGCGAACCCACGCGCCCGCATCAGCGTGAAGCTCGTTTCTGAAGTCGGCGTCGGCACCGTCGCGGCAGGAGTGGCCAAGGCACACGCCGATGTTGTGCTCATCAGCGGATACGATGGCGGCACCGGCGCATCGCCGCTCACCAGCATCAAGCATGCTGGGGTGCCGTGGGAACTTGGCCTGGCTGAAACTCACCAGACTCTCGTGCTCAACAACCTGCGCGGCCGCATCACGATTGAAACCGATGGTCAACTCAAGACCGGACGTGATGTGGTGATTGCCGCTTTACTGGGCGCGGAAGAGTTTGGCTTTGCGACTGCGCCTCTCGTGAGTATGGGTTGCATCATGATGCGCGTCTGCCACCTGAACACATGTCCGGTGGGCGTCGCAACGCAGGACCCCATCTTGCGCGCCAGGTTCGCTGGCGATCCCTCACACGTGGTGAATTTTATGCATTTCATCGCGCAGGAGGTGCGCGATCTGATGGCCGAGTTGGGGTTTCACCGGATCGAGGAAATGGTAGGCCATACCGAATGCATTGAACGGCGCAGCGCCATTGGACACTGGAAGGCGCACGGCCTCGACTTTTCGCAGATTCTCTACCGACCGGAAGTGCCGGAGTCGGTGAGTCAATATTGTCAGAGCCTTCAGGACCACGGATTGGAGCACGCGCTTGATTCCACTACTTTGCTCGAACTTTGCAAACCCGCGCTTGAGGAGAAAAAACGAGTTGAGGCTGAATTCCCGATTCGAAATGTGAATCGCGCAGTGGGCACGATCCTGGGCAGCGAAGTAACGCGGCGCTACGGCCCTGACGGGCTTCCCGACAATACAATTCGCCTGCACTTCAACGGCTCTGCCGGACAAAGTTTTGGGGCGTTCGTGCCGCGGGGCATAACGCTGTGCCTGGAAGGGGATGCGAACGACTACTTTGGTAAGGGATTGTCGGGAGGCAGGCTCATCGTGTATCCGCCGCGATCTGCGACGTTCGTCGCGGCTGAGAATGTGGTCATCGGCAACGTTGCGCTCTACGGCGCGACGAGTGGCGAAGCGTATATCTGCGGGGTCGCCGGCGAGCGATTCTGCGTGCGCAATAGCGGCGTCTCAGCAGTCGTCGAAGCCGTCGGCGATCATGGTTGCGAGTACATGACCGGCGGGCGCGTCGTTGTTCTGGGGCCAACCGGTCGTAACTTTGCTGCCGGCATGTCGGGCGGAATCGCCTATGTGTTTGACGAGCACGGAGATTTCTCACGCCGCTGCAACAAAGAGATGGTCGAACTGACACGGTTGGACGACGAAGACGAAATTGAAACGCTCAAAGACATGATTTTTCGGCACGCCGAATATACGGGCAGCGTCCGCGCTACCGAGGTGCTCCTCGCGTGGGATGAATGGTTGCCGAGATTTGTCCGCGTCATCCCGAACGACTATCGCCGCGTGCTCGCAGCACAAAGGCAAATGATGAACGACGGCATGACCCACGAAGAGGCAGCGATGGCGGCCTTTGAGTTGAACTCGCATGACTTGTCGCGAGTTGGTGGGAAATGAGGCATGCCGATTTCCAATTGCCCATTTGATTCTGTTTGGGACTTGAATCGGAGATAGGCAACTCGGCAAAGAAGCAAATCGGCAATCGGAATTTAGAAATCGGAAATGGGTAAGACTACCGGCTTCATGGAATATACGCGCTCGGTTCTGGTTACGCGGCCGGCGGCGGAACGCGTGTTTGATTGGCAAGAGTTCCATGAGCACATGCCAGAGACGTGTTTGCGAGAGCAGGGCGCCCGCTGCATGGACTGCGGCGTGCCGTTCTGCCATACGGGCCAGCTCATTAACAGTGCCTCTTCCGGTTGTCCAGTCAATAACTTGATTCCAGAGTGGAATGACCTTGTCTATCGTGGTCGGTGGCGCGAAGCGCTCGATCGTTTGCACCAGACCAACAATTTCCCGGAGTTCACGGGCCGCGTTTGCCCGGCGCCCTGCGAGGGATCGTGCGTGCTCAGCATCAGCGATGCGCCGGTGACTATCAAGACCATCGAGCAAGCCATCATTGATCGAGGATTCGACTCGGGCTGGGTAGTGCCGAAGCTACCGACTGTGCGCACTGGCAAGCACATAGCCGTGGTTGGTTCTGGTCCCGCTGGACTCGCGTGCGCGAGCCAGCTCAATCGCGCCGGCCACCTGGTGACGGTCTTCGAGCGCGCGGATCGGGCCGGCGGGTTGTTGATGTACGGCATTCCCAACATGAAATTGGAGAAGACCGTGGTCCAACGGCGCCTCGATCTGATGTCCGCGGAAGGCATCCGGTTTTCGACGGGAATTAACGTGGGCGCGGACTATCACGCCGAGCAGCTTACGGAAGAGTTTGATGCGATTGTCCTTTGCGGCGGCGCGACACGGCCGCGAGATCTTCCACTCGCAGGCAGGAACCTTCAGGGCATCCATTTCGCGATGGAGTTTCTACAGGCCAACACCAGGAGCTTGCTGGACAGCAATCACCAGGATGGACGTTACCTGTCCGCGCAAGGCAAGGACGTGATCGTGATCGGTGGCGGAGATACCGGGACCGACTGTGTGGCCACGGCACTGCGGCACGGTTGCCGCAGTTTGACCCAGTTTGAGATTTTGCCGCAACCACCCGCACAGCGCGCTCCAGACAATCCGTGGCCCCAATGGCCCAAAGTTTATCGACTCGATTACGGCCAGGAAGAAGCGGAGGCTTTGTTCGGCCAGGACCCTCGCGCGTACTCAGTCATGACAAAGCGCTTCGTCGGCGACGATGATGCACGTTTGCGCGCGGTGCAAACAGTCGCGGTCGACTCGACAGGAGGAAGCGACGGGAAGCCGCATGAAGTTCCGGGAACTGAGAGAGAGTGGCCGGCGCAGATGATCCTGCTCGCCCTGGGCTTCCTCGGACCAGAAACAGAAGGACTGTTGTCTCAACTCGGGGTACCGATTAACGAGCGCGGCAACGTCTCAGTTGACAACGACCAGATGACCAGTGTTTCGAAGGTCTTCGCCGCGGGCGACATGACTCGTGGGCAGTCGTTGGTCGTCTGGGCTATTGCGGATGGACGACGCGCCGCAAAAGGAGTTGACAAGTTTTTGATGGGCGAGACAGTGCTCCCGTAGTGGTGTTTAGAGTACCAATTTCAGCTAGGCTTTTTCCGATTCGAGAAAGCGAGACTGAGGTCGCTACTCCAGAACATCACACCATGTTTTTCGAAAGCTCCAGAAACAGATATGAGCGCCGAACCAACGATTCTGAAACATACGACGCCGTTGCCGACATTCGCGGAGGGTCGCTTTCCGCGCGGTGCGGAGATTTTGATCGAAGGCCTCGTGTATGAGGGCGTCGATGCGATCTTTGGATATCCCGGCGGGGCGGTGCTGCACATTTACGATGAATTGTGGCGGGCGCGCGACCGCATCACGCACTACCTGGTACGTCACGAGCAGGGGGCGGTGCACATGGCCGAAGGCTACGCGCGATCGTCGGGCCGCGTCGGCGTTGCGCTGGTAACGTCAGGGCCGGGCGCCACCAACGCGGTGACTGGGATCGCCAACGCTTACATGGACTCGACCCCGATCGTGGTGATCACCGGGCAAGTTCCTCTGCCACTGATCGGTACCGACGCTTTCCAGGAAGTGGACACGGTCGGCATCACGCGGCCTTGCGTCAAGCACAACTATCTGGTGCGCGACGTGCGCGATCTGGCGGCGGTTGTTCATGAAGCCTTTTACCTGGCGCGGACTGGAAGACCCGGGCCGGTCGTGATCGACATTCCGAAGGATGTGTCGGCCGCGCAAGCACATTACTCTCGACTGGAAAAGATCAGCTTCCCATGTGTCGAGACGAGATCCAGACCTGATCCTTTGGGTGTGAATCGGGCAGCTTCGGCCATCCTCAAAGCCAGGCGTCCGGTGCTTTATGTTGGCGGCGGCATTGTCAATTCCGGCGCTGCGGCTGAACTGCGCGCCTTTGCTGAACAACTACAACTGCCGGTCACCCCAACTCTGATGGGCCTGGGCGGGTTTCCATCCTCACATTCACTCACTTTGGGGATGCTCGGGATGCATGGAACATTCGCCGCGAACATGGCGGTCGCCGAGAGCGATCTTCTGATCGCGGTCGGCGTGCGTTTCGATGATCGCGTGACGGGAAAATTGGCTACGTTCGCTCCGAACGCGAAGGTGATCCACGTCGACATCGACCCGGCCAACGTAGGCAAGAATCGCGCGCCCGATCTTTCACTAATTGCAGATGCTCGGGAGGCGCTCGCAGCATTGTATACAGAAGTCGAATCGCGCGGCTCAGCCGAGATCGATCAAAGCACCGGGCAGCGGGCGCGATGGTGGGGCCAATTACGCTTGTGGCAGCGCGAGCAGCCGATGCACTTCCCAGAGGCCGGCAGTCACATCAAGCCACAGCACGTGATTAGGGAATTGCACCGCTTGACGAATGGGGAAGCGATCATCGCTACCGACGTGGGGCAGCACCAAATGTGGACCGCTCAGTTCTATCCATTCAACCGGGCCCGCCAATGGATCACCAGTGGCGGCCTGGGGGCGATGGGGTTTGGCGTTCCCGCCGCGATCGGCGCGCAGCTGGCTTTTCGTGATCAGCTCGTAGTCGCGGTTGTGGGCGATGGCGGCTTTCAAATGACGAACCAGGAACTGGCCACGGCGATGCAGTACGATCTCCCGGTGAAGATCGTGATCATGAACAACGGGTACCTGGGAATGGTGCGGCAGTGGCAAGAGATGTTCTATGACCGCGCGTATTCAGAAGTGGATTTGTCCGTGGCGCCCGACTTCGTCAAGCTTGCCGAGGCGTATGGCGCGTTCGGCGTGCGGGCGACGAGTCCCGACGAGTTGTCCGGCGTGCTTGCAGCCGGCCTGGCGCATAAGGGCGTAGCCGTAATCGAGGTCGTAGTTTCCAAAGAGGAGAATGTTTTCCCGATCGTTCCCGCTGGAGCCAGCTCGCGTGACATGATTTTCCAGAGCGAAGGAGTCTAGGCATTGCCGATTTCCGATTTCCAATTGAGGCGTTGTTCTGTGGGCTTTCGTGATTACACACAAAGATTTGGAAGTTGGATCAAAGGTGGGACAGAAACGTCGGCCTAAGAATCGGCAATCGGAAACTGGCAACCGACAATGAATCATACCCTTTCAATCGTGGTCGCAGATCAGCCCGGAGAACTTTCGCGGATCGTCGGATTGTTTAGCGCGCGCGGCTTCAATATTGTAACGATTTCCGCAGGCGCAACGCTCGATCCGCAGTGGGCGCGCGTCACCATCGTAACCCGCGGCGACGATCGCACCATCGAACAGATCGTCAAACAGTGCGAACGACTGGCGCGGGTCCGCGAGGTGCTGGATGTAACCACCAGCCCGCACATCGAGCGTGACATGGCATTGATTACTGTTAATGCCAAACCGGGAGCGCAACGCCTTGAAGTTCTCAGTCTGGTCGGAGTGTTCCGCGCTAAGGTCGTCGACATTTCCCATACCCAGATGATCGTCGAGACTTCGGGCAACAAGGAAAAAGTCGAAGCCTTTATCGAACTGCTGCGTCCGATCGGCATTCATGAGATCACGCGAACGGGTCGCATCGCGATTGGGCGTCTAGCAAACGGACATCACAACCTGGACGATCCACGAGATGACACGAAATGATATGGAATTAGTTGCAGCAGCAGATGGAAGACAAATCGTTTTGAATTCACTTTGAGAGGATCCGAACCATGAATATCTACTACGACAAAGACGCCAACCCGAGTGCGCTGCGAGCGAAGAAGATTGCGGTGATAGGTTACGGCAGCCAGGGCTTTGCTCAGTCGAACAACCTGCGCGAGTCGGGCTGCGAGGTGTTGGTCGGCTTGCGCCCGGAAAGCCCTTCGGTTGCGAAAGCCGAACAGTCAGGCCTGCGCGTGCTGCCCGTGGCGGAAGCCGCCGCCGAAGCCGACATCGTGATGATGCTGGTGCCCGACGAACTTGCGCCGGACGTGTACGCGCGAGATGTTGCCATATCTTTGACCCCGGGAAAGTATCTGGCTTTTTCGCATGGCTTCTCGGTTCACTACGGTTTCATTAAGGCGCCCGCGGACGTGAACGTGTTTATGGTGGCGCCGAAAGGGCCGGGGCATCTGGTGCGCCATGAATACAGACGAGGCGCAGGTGTGCCCTGCTTGCTCGCCCTGCATCAGGATCCGACCGGCGACACGCGCCAGGTCGGCCTCGCGTACGCTGCGTCGATCGGCGGCGGGCGCGCCGGCATCATCGAAACCAGTTTCCGCGAAGAGACGGAAACGGATCTCTTCGGCGAGCAAGCTGTGCTTTGCGGAGGTCTGACGGCGCTGATCAAAGCCGGTTTTGAAACGCTGGTTGAAGCTGGCTACGCGCCTGAGATGGCCTACTTCGAATGCCTACATGAAATGAAATTGATTATCGATTTGATATACGAGGGAGGCATCGCGGAAATGCGCTATTCAGTCTCCAACACGGCGCAATACGGTGACATGACCCGCGGTCCGGTGGTAATCAACGACGAGACGAAGCGTCGCATGCAGGGCCTGCTGGCGGAAGTTCAATCCGGCGCCTTCGCACACGAGTGGATGAAAGAGAATCGTCTCGGACGCCCTCGCTTTCGTGAACTGGAAGCGGAGACAAGAGCGCACGAGATCGAACGCGTTGGGGCGCGCTTGCGCGAAATGATGCCTTGGCTCGCCGCAGGCCGGCTGGTCGATAGAGCAAAGAACTAGGCGGCAGAATGAGCAGGCTGTCAATGAACAATGATCGTAGTCAAAGGGTAACCCGCGGCGTTGAGCGCACGCCGAATCGCGCCATGCTCCGGGCCGTTGGCTTTGGCGATGCGGATTTCGATAAGCCCATTGTCGGAGTGGCCAACGGTTACAGCACCATCACGCCATGCAATATTGGTCTGAACGCTCTGGCAGAGCGCGCGATCGACTCCCTGCGAGAAGCGGGAACGATGCCTCAGGTGTTCGGCACGATCACGGTCAGTGATGGCATCTCGATGGGCACCGAAGGAATGAAGTACAGTCTCGTCTCTCGTGAAGTGATCGCCGATTCGATTGAAACCGTGTGTCAGGCACAGAGCGTCGATGGTCTCGTCGCCGTCGGCGGCTGCGACAAGAATATGCCGGGCGCGATGATCGGCATCGCGCGCTTGAACATTCCGTCAATTTTCGTTTACGGCGGCACGATCAAGGCCGGACACTACAATGAAGCAGACCTGACCATCGCTAGCGCTTTTGAGGCCGTTGGTCAGTTCTGCGCGCATCGGATCGACGAAGAAGAACTGCGGCAAGTTGAGCGTCACGCTTGTCCCGGAGCCGGTTCCTGCGGCGGAATGTTCACCGCGAATACGATGTCGGCGGCTATTGAAGCGATGGGAATGAGTCTGCCGTATTCATCGACGATGGCGTCGGAGGATGCGGAAACAGCCGTCAGCGCCGCGCGTTCAGGCTGTGTTTTAGCCGATGCCATTCGCAAAGGGATTCTGCCAGCAAGCATTCTCACCAGGGAAGCCTTCGAAAACGCAATCGCGGTTGTCATGGCGGTTGGCGGCTCGACTAATGCTGTTCTGCATCTGCTGGCGATTGCGCACGCCGCTGGAATTTCACTGTCTCTTGACAACTTCGAGGAAGTTCGCGAACGCGTACCCGTTCTTTGCGACCTGAAGCCGTCGGGTCGCTACGTGGCCACCGATCTGCATCAGGCGGGCGGTGTGCCACAGGTGATGAAGATGCTACTAGTGCACGATAGATTGCACGGCGATGCGCTTACGATCACAGGGCAAACCGTAACCGAAGTCCTAAGAGATGTGCCGCCCGAGCCGCGGAAAGATCAGGACGTGATTCGTCCGTGGGAGAATCCAGTCTATCCCCAGGGACACCTGGCAGTTTTAAAAGGTAATCTGGCAACCGAGGGAGCAGTGGCCAAAATCGCCGGCGTTAAGAATCCGAGGATTTCCGGTCCAGCCCGCGTCTTCGACTCAGAGGAGAGTTGCTTGCAGGCAATCCTTTCCGCGAAGATCAAACCGGGTGACGTCGTGGTGATTCGCTACGAAGGGCCGAAAGGCGGGCCCGGCATGCGCGAGATGTTGGCTCCCACTTCTGCGATCATTGGCGCAGGTTTGGGGGACGCGGTTGGGCTGATCACCGACGGGCGATTCTCGGGCGCGACGTACGGGATGGTCGTCGGACACGTCGCGCCTGAAGCGGCTGTAGGTGGCGCAATAGGGTTGGTTGAAGAAGGCGACTCGATCACGATTGACGCCGAGGCGCGCCTGCTGGAGCTGAACATCTCAGAAGTGGAATTCGAACGCCGTCGGGCGGCATGGAGTCCGCCCCCACCGCGTTACCGGCGAGGCGTGCTGGCAAAGTACGCCCGCGTGGTTTCCAGCAGCAGCCTCGGGGCGATTACTGATCGCACGGATGGCGCCGATGGCGAAGCAAACAACCGAGCAAGGTAAGAACAATTCGGTGAAGAGAGGATTGATCCGATGAGCACTGGAGTCAGAGCTGCCACTGAAGCTGATCTGTTTAGGACTGCGTCACGCATCGCCGGAATGTCCGAGTCGAAGACGATGGCCGTGGCAGCTTTAACAGAGAAGCTGCGCCGGTCGGGCGTGGATGTGATCGATCTGGGAGCCGGCGAGCCCGATTTTCCTACACCTGAGAATATCCGGAAGGCTGCCTATCACGCCATGGAAAACGGGCACACGAAATACACGGCCACCGGCGGGACAGCACAATTCAAGCGAGCGCTCTGTGATCGATTCGCACAGGATTTCGGCATCCAGTATGAAGCGGCTGAAGTGATGGCGGCAGCCGGCGCAAAGCAGGTTATCTTCAACGCCATCGCTGCGCTCATCGAACCGGGGGACGACGTGCTGGTGGCGAAGCCCTACTGGGTGACCTTTCCCGAAGTGGTCACCTTCGCGGGCGGTCGCACTGTCTGGATCGAGACCGAAGACAATGGGTTCCGGGTTACCGCCAGCGCGGTTGAGCGGGCGCTGACCCCGCGCGCCAGGTTGCTGATCATTAACTCGCCGTCAAACCCATCCGGCCTGGTGATACCGCCGGAAGAGTTTGAAAAAATTGTAGCCCTCGCCGTTCGCCGCGGACTCTGGGTGATCTCTGACGAATGCTACAACCAGTTTGTTTACGAGCCAGCGCGCCCTTTCTCGGCAACGCAACTACCGGAAGAATTGCGCCGGCGCGTCCTGGTTGCCGGCTCTCTGTCGAAGACTTACGCGATGACCGGCTGGCGCATCGGCTACGCTCTGGGCCCACATGCATGGATCAAAGCGATGACGTGTATGCAAAGCCATTCAACTTCCAATCCGACTGCCATTTCACAGGCCGCTGCGGTAGAAGCATTGAGCGGACCGCAGGACTCGGTCACGGAAATGCTATCTGCCTATAGCGAACGGCGTGATTGGTTGATCCCGGCGCTGAGCGCTTTGCCGGGAGTCACTTGCGCTAAGCCCGAGGGCGCGTTCTACGCCTTCCCCTGCGTCAAAGCAAGGTACAATTCCGGAACGGAACTGAGTTCAGAGCATCTAACAACTCGTTTGCTGGAAGAGGCGCACGTGGCCGTGACGCCCGGCGATGCCTTTGGCGCCCCAGGTTATTTGCGCGTTTCGTATGCAACCTCGTTGGCGAAGTTGCAGGAGGCGGTCGCCCGCATGAGAAGCGTGCTCGAAGGAAATAGAGATGAGCATTGATGACTGGCGTTTACGGATTGACGCGCTTGACGGCGAATTACTGCGCTTGCTTAACGAACGTGCTCGCATTGCGTTGAAGGTGGGCGAGTCGAAGAAGGAAGCGGGCGCATCGCTTTGCGATCACACGCGCGAGCGCGAAGTGATCGAGCGGATGTGCGAAGCCAATGAAGGGCCCCTCGATGAGCGGGCAATTGTGGAACTCTACCGCGCGATCATTCACGAGTCGCGGCGAATTCAGAATCGAGGTAAGCAAGGGGAACAGCCGCTTGAGGTTGCTCATCCGGACTCACGGATCGCTGGAACGTTACGGGTAGCATTTCAAGGCGCTCCCGGGGCATTCAGCGAGGCAGCAGCGGTCAAGCTTCTGGGTGACGACATCACTCTCGTGCCGGTCCACTTCGGACTGTAATGCAAGTCTCCGCGGAGATTTCACTTCTCTGAACTATGTCATTGCGGCACTTGGAAATTGCCATGCGAACGGACAGGTTATTCGCTCGGAGGATTAGGCGGCAATTCGGGGCCTGATGGCACAAACGAGGACGTTGCGGGGCAGTTTGGCGGTGTCTTGGCCAGAGTAAATGTTCCACCGCCAATGCGTGGTCCTCTGGCTCTTGATGTCGGGTCAAGCTTGCCGAAGTTCACGGATATGGATT
>Ga0137409_10004460_pt1 | contig 14687 bp, 9 predicted proteins | sample CZODoug1_16funga_FD_122059 | JGI IMG/M metagenome (GOLD analysis project Ga0137409, IMG submission 122059) | Vadose zone soil fungal communities from Angelo Coast Range Reserve, California, USA - CZODoug1_16fungal (Hybrid Assembly) | ecosystem: Environmental > Terrestrial > Soil > Vadose zone... | reverse complement strand
CGGTTCGTTCTTCGAATCTTCAAAAGCGAATCATGCCGTCGGGACGGTTTGCGGCATCCTGACTCACACGCCATATTTTCAATGGACGCGCGAGCACGCGATACATCACGCCTCTTCGGGCGATCTGAGCCGGCGCGGAGTCGGAGACGTGGACACCCTGACGGTCAAAGAGTACCTGGCGCTGTCGAAGTGGGGCCGGCTGAAATACCGGCTCTATCGAAACCCACTGGTCATGCTGGGCGTCGGGCCGCACTTTATCTTTCTGTTCTGGCAACGTTTTACCAGTAAACATTCCGGGCGGCGCGAGCGCAATAACGTCTATGTGACCAATCTTGGCTTGCTGGCTATGTACGGTTCGCTGTGGTGGGCGATTGGGCTGAAGGCGCTGCTGATGATCCTGGCGCCGATTGTGGTCATCGCCGGCGCGGTGGGCGTGTGGCTCTTTTACGTGCAGCATCAGTATGAGGAGACCTACTGGCGCGATCGCGGCGAGTGGGATTATGCGACGTCGGCGCTGCTCGGCAGTTCGTATTACAAACTGCCCCGCGTGTTGCAATGGTTCAGCGGCAACATCGGGTTCCATCACATCCACCATCTCAGCCCGAAAATTCCGAACTACAAGTTGCAGCGGTGTCACGAAGAAAACCCGCTCTTCCAGGAATCCACGGTCCTGGGACTCCGGGCGAGTTTGAAAACAGCTTCGATGAAACTGTGGGACGAAGAACGCCAGCGGATGGTCGGCTTCAACCAAATCAGTACCGCGAGCGGTAGCGAGCGGGAATCCTATAAATAGACTTCTCTGGGATTCCCGCTCTACTGATTTGGTTGATCAGCGCGCCGAGGAAGCGGCCCGGAACAGCCGGAACGGACGGAACAGAAAAAATCCTTTGCCTTTTTTCTTCCCGCTCGTCCCGTTATCCTCATCTTTTTCGTCGTCTTTCTTCTTTGCTCTGGCCTTTACATCCGCCGCGTCATCTTTCTTCTTCGCTCTGGCCTTTACATCCGCCACGTCGTCTTTCTTCTTCGCCTTGACCTTTACATCCGCCACGTCATCTTTCTTCTTCGCTTTGACCTTTACGTCCGCCACATCATCTTTCTTCTTTGCTCTAGTCTTTCCGTTCGCCGCGTCGTCTTTCTTTTTCTCTATCGACTTGACGCTCTTGGACGCCGAAGTGGAATTGGAGACGGCTTTTACTTCTTTTACTTTCCGGCTCTCCCGGCGTCCCTGCGACTCTCTCGAGAGAGCGATGTCGCTCTCATGATCTCGGATCATGAGGTCGCCCACCAAAAACGCCGCTCTGAAGCCGTCCAATCCGTTAAGTCCTCCGTTGACTATTCTCCGCGCCGCGGCCAAATCGCCCGCCGACAGGGCGCTCCTGATCGAAGGCTCATTCTGCTTCAGATACGCCGCCAGTATTTGGGCGGCGGGCTGTGGGGAGTTGGCCAGTTCCGGATTGCCGATCAAGTCGTATCCGAGCAGGACCCCATAAAGCTTGTAGTTCTTTCTGCCGGTCAATTGGATGAACCCGCGACCTTTGAACATCGCGCCGTCAGGCGGCCCCATATTTCCGAGGTCCTGTCTCCAGTCATATTTGTTGAAGGGCGAGCCAGGCAATTCCGTGTTGAACGGCGAGGGCGCCTCGCTGATCGGATCGAAAGTGGCGCTCTCCGCGCGCATAGTCGCAAGCGCCATCAGGATCATCGCCTTGTCTACGAGCCCTTGCTCGGTAAGCGCCCGGCGCACGAGCGGTAAATACTTTTCGATATTGGCGCGCGAGGCGGCGGGGAACATCCTGATGACCAGATCCGGCGTCAACTGCGACATCGCCGGCGTCTCGCTGTAGACGTCGGACAGATCCGTAGGCTTATACACCTCGGAAAACGCCGCGTTCAGGCGCGTATCGAATCCCGACGCGATTAAACCCCCGATTAAAATGGCGCTGTCCGCGCCCATTATTCGTGACGACGATTCGGCGTGAGGATTGAACGTCAATACGCAGCAGGCGATTTGATATAGGACAAAGGTTAATAAAAAACCTCTGGTTGTTCCGTATCTCTTCCAGATCATCGCCACCTGGATGGCAACAGTCGTGCCGACAGGATAGGCGATTTTTATGGCTCAATCGATTTCTATTTCAATCCGCAATGACAAATGTCAAATCTCAAATGCTCTTCTTCATTCGGATTGGTTCGTGGTTTTTACCGGCTCGGATGTTTGTCGGTGGGATCGGCGATACTCTTCCATCAGACGCTGCATGATGTCTGAAAAAGTCCAGTTCGGGTCGAGCGACGGATCGGATTTCATCTTCTCGTCGAATTCCTGATAGGCCCGCGCCCGCGCCCACGCGAAAAAATGCGCCAGTTCGTAATCAATCTCCGCCATTGATCGCAAGCTCTTTGTGATGAAACAGTAAATACTCGATGAAGAAAGACGGCGCGATTTTCAAGCCTTAGGCGATGGGAGTCAAGCTGAGAGTCCGGATTGCGCCTCATTTCAGAAGGTATCGGCAAAGTCAAGCCCCAATTTAATCGGGATACTATACGAGGACCGCCTTAATGTTGGATTGGAATTTTAATGATCAATCGGCTTCCATTTCGGCGCGTTCCGATGTATAACTACAGCCGTCCCAAATTCCTCACGTTCCCCTGATAGCTGTCGATTAAGTCAAAACCGTTGTAAAGCGCCAAAGATAGGCCTACACAAAGCCCCATTACGGTTGTGGCTTTTGGGGATACTCAAATATCACACCTTTGCTTAATCGTTGACCCATTCGAGTGGACGCGCAAACTATATCAGTAACATTTGCTATTGCCTTGAGGCAGTTGAACGGCAATGGTGAGTGGATAATGAAAAGTTGAGATCTTCCTGCATAAAGATGTTAAACATCGATCGGGCTGGAAAGTTACTGTCGTTGGTGTTCAGGGTTGGAGGTGCGCCCTTGTCGATAGTAAACGCGATAGCTGTCCCCCGAATACAAACATAAAATTATTAGGTAAAAGGAGAGCCTGAATGCTAGCTCCAAATACGCTCTTGCAAGGCCGCTATTTGGTCATGCGCCTGCTGGGACAAGGAGGAATGGGAGCGGTTTATCAAGCGACGGACAGAAAGTTTGGCAACGCGGTAGCTCTAAAGGAGACTTTTTACAACGACCTGCAACTTCGGAAAGCCTTTTCGCACGAAGCCAGGCTGCTCAATCGTTTGCGTCACGCCGCGTTGCCGGTCGTGACTGATTATTTCGCGATCGGCGAAAGACAATTTCTGGTGATGCAGTACATCCCGGGCAAGGACCTCGAGCAACTGCTGGCCGACAGGAAAACGCAGAGCCAGGGAGTCTTTATGCCGTCGCAGGTTCTGCGATGGGCCGATCAACTGCTCGACGCGCTTGAATACCTGCACTCGCAAAAACCGCCGATCATCCACCGGGACATCAAGCCTCAAAACCTGAAGCTGACGCCGCGTGGCGAAGTGATCCTGCTCGATTTCGGTTTGGCGAAAGGGATTGTCACGCATCAATCACAGGTCAGTCAGAGCATTCGCGGTTACACGCCGAATTACGCGTCGCTCGAACAAATTCGCGGCACGGGCACCGACTCGCGCAGCGATATTTACAGCATCGGCGCGACAATGTACCACCTGTTGACCGGCGAAATGCCGCAGGACGCGTTGACTCGCATCGCGGCGATCTTGATGAGCCAGCCTGACCCTCTGAAGTCGATCTCCTCGATGAATCCCGAAGTTCCCGCCCAGGTCGCGCAGGTGATTGAAAAGGCTATGGCGGCGCACCCGGACCAGCGTTACAGTTCGGCGGCCGCGATGCGACAGGCTCTACGAAGCGTGGCGTCGAGCGCCCCGCCTCCGAGTTTGCATCGCGCCCAGACGTTGACCGACGAGCCGGTGAGGGTAAACGCCTTCGCCGCTGACCCGCGCCCGAAGAGTGAAAATCGGGGCTTGCCGACGCCGCCTGTGATGAGGCCGGAAGCGGCGCAGTCGGGGTCGGCGCAAGCGGCGGCGAAACCGGGAGAGTCGCAGATTACCGATCACGTCATCGTCCTGCTTGACAAGGTCGGTCAGAATACGTCGGGGAAGAACTCTCAGGGGCGGAATTCTCGACAAAAGGACGCTCCGCCAAAAGCCGCTCCGGCGCCGGCCGTGCAAGAAAGGACCCCTCCGGTAAAAGAAGTTCCGTCGAGGGACGCTCAGGAAAAGAACTTTCGAGTAAACGGCGCCAAGGGAAATGGACTTCAGGAAAATGACGTTCGGCTGAACCAGCTTCCGCGAAGAAAAGATATTCGAGGGAAGTCTTTTTTCCTGAGAAAAGTCCAGCAGGAACAGGAAAAGAAATTGCGAGCGGCGCGATCGTCGAAACAAAAAAGGCGTAAGACGCTGCCATCCAGCGTCGTCCTCGCTCTCCTGATAACGCTGACCGCCGGTATTGTCGTATACCAGACGTATAAGATGTGGCCCCGTCTGTTTATACTCGCGACGGATCTGGTCTCATCCACTTCGACGACCTTCGGCGGGCCGACTGTAACTCCATCGCGCGTCGAGGCGCTTCGCTACTACCTCGAGATAGCTCCCTCGGATGGCGCGACCAGCCAAAAGGCCGTGCGCGGGACCGGATTGGGGCCGTTGGAGGCCGGCGCGAAATTCAAATTTCATTTCAAGCCGACGGAAGGCGGCTATCTTTACATCATCGCATTGGGCGTGAACGGCGTCCCTCAAACCTTCCTTACGCCTCGACCGATTCCGTCGTTTGGAGTGGTCACGAATTGGAGCGCCGCCGGTAGAGATTTCAATTTCCCCGATGGCGGGCAATGGTTCATGATCCAGAAAGAGGCGGAGAGCACTCCATTCACCGTCATCTTTTCTAAAACCCCGTTGAAGGCCCCGGCCTTCCTTTCATCGGACGCGGGCCGCGATTTGAGCGCCGAAGAGCGACAGGAACTGATGGATTTGAAAAAACGATATGCCGGCAACACTCCGGAGCTGGTCGCGATGAAGGACGGAAATCAGCCTTTCGTCTCCGTGCAATCGCCGGAGCGCGCCGCCAACGAGCCGGTAATTTTCGACATCTCAATCAAACGCCAGTAAAGTTTAGGCGCATGATTTACAGTACGTGGAGCGTCAGCGACCTGAGCATCGATCAAAAGACCTTCTGATCGATGCTCGGGTCGCTGACGCTCCACGTACTGTATCTGAGACAGACGAACAAAAAATCGAGCGAACGGGGGAATTCGTTTGACGCGCATCTCCTTTTTGTATATAACCTCGCCCACTCTTTGCGCTTCTAGTGAAGAGCATCCATAGATAATTCGATTATATTAGTGGGGAGAGAGTAAATCGTGCCCTGGTCGATCCGATAACTTTCCCGCTCTTCCCAACCCGAGTCTCACAATCACATTCGTGTTGTGCTTGGAATCATCGATCTTCAATATTCGATGGCCGCGCACGTGTGCGCGCTGCGGCCACCAGGAGAAACCCGTAGTGACCATGCCGCTTCCCTCCCTGTTTCTCTTCGCTTTTGCGTTGAGTCTGATCTGTTCCCTGTTCATCACGGGCGGAAATCTCCGTGACTCGTTCGCGCTGATGCGGGCTTGTCTCGTTCACTGGCTCCGCGCGTTCCGTCGTGGCCCGTGTCCTGGCGGCAGAACACGATCCCCGTGATCAGGGCGATTTATTATCCGGGGACGGCCACGGGGTACTGGTTCGAGGACGGCGATTCCTATTCGCCATACGGGATGATTCGCAAGGTGAGCGAGCGCCGTGGCATGACCTTCGACGGCGCGCCCTGGGATCAACAGGGCAATATCGGCGCGGGTGTGATGTCGCGGGAGATGACTTACAACTACCCGCAGTCCGGCGGCTCTTACAGTGACATGCCGACCTACACGCAGATGACCGAGGATTGGGCCGGTCGCGTCACAGACGCCGCGCCGGTGACCTCCTTTTCGGTGGTCCCGAACGGCGGGACTCTGACGACGACGATCACGCGTCCTGACGGCGCGCAACTGGCGCAGGTCACCGACAACAATCAGAGTTCGGCGACATACGGAATGCTGCTCGAAGATTCGCTCACGCGCGACGGCGCGGTATTAAGCGGGTCGAAGGCATTCTGGCAGATCGGGGACTACAATTCGCCGCGCCCGTGGCGCACCGAAGCCACCGACGAACGAGGTCGGATGACGGCGACGACCTACAATTATGACCCGGGTTACGGCTCGCGCTACAACTCGGTGATTGACGCGCGGGCATACGGCTACAGCGGCGAGTTGCTGCGCCGCACGCACACCGAATACCTGAGCGACGGCAATTACAACGGGTCCCTGCAAAATTCCGGGACGCTGTGGTGGAAGCAAGGCGGAGGGCTTTACGGCGGGCCGATCTGGAGTGGGTCGCACATCTTCAATCTGGTCACTCTGACCGAGATGTACGCAGGAGACGACGCGACACGACTCTCACGCACGGAGTACCAATACGATGGCTACGGCCTGATGGATAACCCCGGTATTGTACAATACAACAGTTGGTATAATCCGCACACGCCGGATCAGGTAGTGTGCGAGGATGTGCCTGATCCGACCGACGTAGATTGCACGGGCTGTCCTCCTCCTCCCAGGGAATGTCAAATTGGCGATGGAATTTGTAATTACAACAGAGTATGCAATTCCTATCAGCAATACGATTCGAGAACCTTGTATCGTGGTAACGTGACACAGGTCAAGCGCTACGCCGACGCCTTGAGTCTCGATCAGGGGACGGCCGTTGTCGAGACTCGGACTTACGACATCGCCGGCAACGTGCGCGTGCAAACGACTTCCTGTTGCGAGCAGATGTCCCTCACTTATACGACCAACACCCAATACGCCTGGCCCGAATCGCAGACCAGCGGCTCGCCCTCCGATCCGAGCAAGCAGAACACCTCCAGCGCGACCTATGACTACTGGACTGGCCTGGTCATGACTTCGACCGACGCCCAGGGGCGGATCTCGCAAACCGTCTATGACTCCAACACGCTGCGCCCGGTCTACGAATATTTGCCGACCGGCGCTTATCAATATCACATCTACGACGACCAGAATCTGGTCGTCTATGATTTTGTCTACGAGGCGGGACAGAGCGGAGCCAACGTCGCCTCGCGCAGCGATAAATATCTCGACGGCCTGGGGAGAGTGGTCCTGCAGTCGGCGGCCGGCAAAGATTACGTGTGGGACGCCGTCAACACGAAGTACGACCATCTTGGCAGAGTCTGGCAGCAGAGCCGCCCGTATCGCTACGGCGTGGAGACTCCGCAATGGAGCACGGTGGTTTATGACTCGCTCGACCGTCCGATCCAAACCACCAGCCCCGATGGTAGTGTAGTGACCAGAGCCTACAACCCGTCCGACCCGCTGGGGTCTTCCGGCCAGCCGGGACAGACGGTCAAGGTGACCGATCCGTGGGGGCGCGAGCGGTGGGCGCGATCCGACGCTCTCGGGCATCTGGTTGAAGTGGCCGAACCCAATCCCGGGGGCAATGGCTCGCTCTTGGGTGGCGCGATGTATACCACTTACAGTTATGACGCGCTCGACCGCCTGTTCCAGGTCAATCAGGGACAACAGACGAGATACTTCCGATACGATTCCCTCGGACGCTTGACGCATCAGAGGTTGGCCGAGCGCGACGCGACGCTCAACGACGTCGGGCAGTGGGTCGGGGGCGGCCAATGGAGCGACGTCTTCTTCTACGACACGCGGTCGAACCTCGTCCGGCGCGTGGACGCCCGCGGCGTCCAGACGCACTATAATTTCGATGACCCGCTCAACCGGCTGCTGTGGGTCATCTATGACAAGGGCGGCGTGCCCGGTCAGCTCAGCGCCAACATCCCGGACGCGCCGAACTTTAGCTACAGCTATATGGCCACCGGCGACAAGACGCGCGCGGAGAACGTCTACGTCGATTACGGGATGGGCAACGAGAATCTCGGCTATGACAGCGAAGGACGACTCGCCCAAGTCCGCCAGACCTTCGGCGGGCGCGAGAGCTATCCGATATTGACCAACTACATCTGGGATTCTCTCGACCGGCTCAAGGAGAACACATACCCGCAGCAGTACGGCGCCGGGGATATACGCAAGAAGGTCGAGCCGGCCTACGACATCGCGAGCCGGATCGAGAGCCTGAAGTTCGGCGGGGCGACCTACGCCTCGAACCCGGTCTACAACGCCGCGAGCCAGACGACATCGTTGGATGTCGGCGCGCAGATCAAGGAACTCTACGGCTACGACCCGAAGACCGGGCTGATGACGGGCCAGCAGGTGAAGCGAGGCGCCGATCTGCTCGTCGACCTCAAATACAACTACACGCTCAACAACGACCCGAACAACAACGGCGCCAAGACGGGGCAACTCACATCCTTGACTGACCTGAAGAACCAGGCGCGCAACCGGGCTTATGAATACGACAAACTCGGGCGCTTGACTAAGGTCAAAGCGGGAGCGGAGGCTTTCAACAATCCGACCTGGTCTCAGAACTATTCGTACGACCGGTACGGCAATCGGGGTACGGTCAGTCAAGCACCGGACGAAACGGTCTGGGTGGACGATACATTGCCTGCGGGCGCGGTGACGGCGGCAGGAGGCGGAGACGGTTGGAATTGGGTGAGTTCCGGACCTTCACCTTTATCCGGGTCCGTCTCGCACATATCAAATATTGCCGATTCCGCGTGGAGTCCTCCCCCGTATTCGGGAAACGTGTCTCATCAATCGGGCATAGTCGCCGGCTTCCATCAACAATATTTCTTGGGGGCGACGCCAAGGTTCCCGGTCAGATACGGTGGAAAACTCTATGCCCACGTATATCTCGATCCTCAAAACCCCCCTCAGGAGATAATGTTGCAGTGGGGAGAAGACACCCAGGGTTGGGAACATCGGGCCTATTGAGGGGCTAATGTAATCGGATGGGGCGCTGACGGGACAGCTTCCAGGAGCTATATGGGGCCATTGCCCGCGGCGGGCGGATGGGTAAGGCTCGAAGTGCCCGCCTCGGCGGTGGGCTTGGAAGGAAAGTATGTACATGCCATAGCGTTTACCTTATACGGTGGCCGGGCGAATTGGGACCTGGCCGGAGTAGAGGGGGTGAATGTTTGGACTGAGGAAATCTGTGACTTTGTTTGTCCCCCTGAGCCTATGGAATGTTATTGGCATTGTGATTATATTCCGCACCAGGATTACGAGAATTACGTCATGATGGACGATTCCAGTCCCGCAGGGGCGACGCCGGGCGCCGACGGCGGTTATGGCTGGAATTGGACCGGGGCAAGGACGCCTGAACCGGTCCATCAACATTACTTCTATGGCGCGACGCAAAGATTACAGGTAAACGCGGGTGATAATCTGTACGCCTACGTATATCTGGACCCCGCCAACCCGCCCTCGGAGGTCATGCTGCAATGGAGTGGTGTTGGAAGCGGCTGGTCTCACCGGGCCTATTGGGGGGCCAACAACATCCCGTGGGGGACGGACGGGACGGTGGACCGGAAGTATATGGGGCCGCTGCCTGCGGCCGGAGGATGGGTGAGATTGGAAGTTCCTGCTTCCGCCGTCGGGTTGGAAGGAAGGACTGTTGACGGAATGGCGTTCTCTCTATATGGGGGACGGGCCGCGTGGGATAAGGCCGGAAGGAGAGGCGCGCCGCCTGTCGGGCCGCCGAATCCGGTGACGGGGCGAGACGGCTTCGACAACCTGGCCTATAGCGCGGTGAACAATCGAATCATTTCGCCTGGCTTAATGAATATGAAGACTGGATTAAAGAAATCGAAAAAGACAGTGAGAAAGACAACGAGAAAAAAAAGTAGTGAGCCGATAGTTGAGATGGGTTCTGGCAACATCTGGACCGACCTTGGGTTCCCCGATGCCGAAGAGAGACAGGCAAAGGCCCTTTTGTCGGATGCGATCGAAGAAGCTATTAAGCACCGTCGATTAACGCAAACGCAGGCCGCTGTGATTCTCAGGGTGGATCAATCGAAAGTCTCCAAGATTGTGCGCGGTCGGGTAAGCCACTATTCACTCGATAGGCTGATTCGCTTTTTAAACGCTCTTGACCGAGACGTTGACATCGTAATTCGCCCGAAGGCGAAAAGCCGGAAGAAGGCGGCTTTAAAAGTGATTGCAGCATCTCGCGTGGCGTGATTCAGATCAACCGAAACGCAGAGGCGCGCATCCGGCGCCCAATCGCCTCAATCACGGACGCGGGCGGGGAATACCCGCCCCTACGTTGTTGTCGAGCATCTAAACGTTCGGCGACCTGCGCACTCTGGGACCTCTTGGCGTCTTGGCGGTTGGCTTTTTCAGTTATGCTTCTTCGCGCTCTTGTCGGGTTTTGCGCCATGCGTCTTGCCCGCCTTGCCAGTCTTGCCCGCCTTGCCCTTTTTGTCCATCTTAAAGGATGTCTTCGCGCCTTTGCCGCCTGTTTTGCGCGCGCGTTTCGGTTTGATCGGTTCGGTAATTTCTTCGATCACTTCCGCGATGGCGTCGGACGATTTCCGGGCCACGCGGCTTGCGCCGACGGCGGCGCCTAGAGCGAATTCGGCCATCTCCAGCGCCGCCTCGGGGCTCAGCAATTTGTACCAGCGGTGATAGGCGCTCGTGGGCTTACTGTTCTTCGCATAATCTACAAGCATCCGCGCCACGGCGTCCGTGACCCAGTTGAAATAAGGCTCGGTCACGGACCAGATGTCGGCGTCGGGCGCCGGGTTGGTGAAATCTACGGCGTAGGGAACGCCGTCTTTGATCGCGAACTCGACGGTGTTCAAATCGTATCCCAGCGCCTCGTTGATCAGGATGGTGTCGCGAATCATGCGGTCTCTCAGATCGCGCGGGATAGTCTTCAACTCCTCCTGCGGCAGGTAGCGGCGATTCTTCGGATCGTAAGGCATCACCAGCGCCTCGCGCCTGGCGACGCAATAGCAGCGCGTGTATTGTGTGAAATCAATGAACTCCTGCAGCATCATGGCCAGCGCCCCGGTGCGGTCATAACACTCCCACAGCTCTTCTTTCGAGTGTACCTTGTAAACATTCTTCCATCCGCCTCCGTCGTGCGGCTTCAATATGGCCGGCAAGCCCACGTGTTCGATGACGCCGTCCCAGTCGAGCGGAAATTCAAGGTTGCGCAGGCTGGCGTCGGTGACGCCCTGTTTATAAGATTTTTGCGGCAGGAGGACCGTCTTCGGGACGGCGATGCCGAGTTTCGTGGCGAGCGAGTAGCCGAAGAATTTTTCGTCCGACGACCACCAGAAGGGATTGTTGACCACGATCGCGCCGTTGAGGACGGCGTTTTTGAGGTATGATCGAAAGAACGGGATGTCGTGCGAGATGCGGTCGAAGATCAAGCGATAGGGAGTCGGCTCGCCCATTTTTACGCCGCCGATTTTGACGTATTCGGCGGTGACGCCGGCGTTCATACCGTTGATCTTTTCAATCAACGCCGGGGGAAACGTGTTTTCCATTCCAACCAGAATTCCGATTTTCATTTCTCATCTCCTTCTCTTACCCTTACTCTTATCCTTTATATATTAAAGGCGCTGATTTTACGCAGGCCCACCAGTTGGTTTTCGTTCAGAAACCAGACTATTATCTTGTCGAAGACTGGCGACAGGCGCCGGTAGTGCGTTATCATCCCGCGAAATCAAACCACGAAGTGTAATTTCCAAGTGGGAAGGTGTCAAATCAAATGGCTCTTAGGAATTTTATGACTGCTCCGAAAAGGCTGGCCTCCGCTGTTCTTTTACTGTCTCTCTTCCTTTCTTCGCCGATGATCCGGCCGATTGGCGCCGGCGCGCAAAAGAAGCCGAAGCCGGAAGACATCGTCGAACGTTCGATAATCTATTACGGCAGCCGCGCGGCGCTTTACGGCGTACAGCGCAATGGGACGCTGCGGGCGCTGATCAAATTCTTCACCCCCGAAGGAACCCGCGAAGGCAAGTCGGTGACGAAATTCATTCGCAAAGAAAAGCTCGCCCAGGATTTGTTGATGATCGACCTCGAATTGCCTGGCACGAGATATATCATCGGTTTCGACGGCCAGGAGACCTGGACAATACAGGACGGCGAAATTCAGAAGCCGACCCAGGAGGCGACGGAAGCTTTTCGTTCGGCGCATGAACACAGTTATGAAGCGTTGCTGCGTTACAAGGAGAACGGCTCGAAGCTCGAATACGTTGGCACGAATAAATTGGGGACGTTGGAGATGGACATCATTGACATGATCTCTCCGAGCGGAGCGCGAACGCGTTATGAGATCAGCCGCCGGACCGGGCGCATCATCTACGCCAACTACGAAGACTCGAAATCCACCCCGGTTAAATACCGGCTTTATTTCAAAGATTTCAAGCCGGTCCAGAACACTTTGGTGCCACACGAAATTCAGGTCTTTCAGGACGGCAAGCTGATCGAGGAGCGAAAGCTGGTCGAATCGGTCTTCAACATTCAGCTCGACGAAAAGGCCTTCAAGGCCGAAAACGCAAACAAGCCGACGGACACCGCGATTAAACCCTAGAGGATCGAGGATCGAGGATCGCTTTACGTATGATGAAGCGATCTTCGATCCTCGATTTTTTTGACAGCCTTCTCAGCTTGGGTGTAGCATTGTGTTTCTTTTATGGGCTTGCATAGCCTTAGCCTTTTCGCGCTCACCGCATGTTAGTAACTGAAATCTATGGCGATTCGCGCAAAGCTGGTTATCATCTTTTTTTTGATCATCATCGCGCCCATGTTCCTGCTCTGGGCGCGTTGGCAGGGGACAGCGCTAGGCGGGATCAAATCGGTTATGAGACAGGGGCTCGCGGACCGCGCGCGCGAAATTTCCGATCAGGTTACACGCTCACTGCAGGAACATCGGGTTCGGATTACATCGCTCACCAAACAACCGGGGCTGGCGACTTATGCCCGCGCGGCGGCGGCGCGAAGCGGCCAGGTCCCGCTCGACTATGGATTGCAAATCGATCTGTCGGCGTTTCTGACATCGCACTATAAGGAATACTCAGCTCTGATCATTATCAATCGCCGGGGCGCGCCGCTCTACAAGCTCGAACCCGGGGAACTGTACGGCGTGACCAGGGCTTTCTATACTGATGCGGATTTCACGAGCGAGGACGTCGTCAGCGCGCCTGAAGCGTTCGCCCCCGCCACCGACCAGATCTTCGTCTCGGAAGTTCAACAGGACACAAGCGGACCGCATGTCAAACTGATCTCCCCGCTGCGCGACGCCGCGAATAATGTGACCTCCGCGCTGGTCGTCAAACTGCGCGCCGAGGAGTTGCTGACGGCGGCGGCGGGGCCTCGCATCCCCGAAACGTCGGACCGATACTCGCCCGCGGCGGTTATTCTCAGTCCGGCAGGCGTCGTGCTTTACGCCGCCGACCCGGCGAAACAGGGCCGGATGTACGACGAGTCCTTCCCCGATCTGAGCGACGTCTTCGCCTCTTTGCGCGAAGGGCAGGGGAAGAACTTTGACCGCGACCAGTGGGTCTTTTCGAGTCATTTGCGCGAAAACGCGACGAAACTCTCGATCCTGATGATCGGAGATTACAGCAAAGGCGCCAAACAGCTCGATTTCGACAGCTATGTGCTCCTGCTGCTGACGATGTTGCTGGTCATTGTCGCGATGCTCGCGCTCTATTATCTGATCAGCGAGATCACCGATTCGATCCGCCGCGTGACGAAAGGCGCCAAGTCGATAGCCATGGGCAATCTCACCTATCAGATAAAGATCAAGGCAAAGGACGAGACTCGTGTGCTGGCCGAGGCGTTCAACCGGATGGGGGACCGTTTGCGCGAAATGATTCGCAAGGAAGGCGAGCAGAGGCAGTTCGAGTCGTTCGCGCGGCTCTCTTCGGTATTGACGCATGACCTCAAGAACCAGATACTCTCGCTTTCGCTGCTCGTCAACAACATGGAGCGCAAGTTCGACCGTGAGGGGTTCAAGGAGGACGCGATGCGCACGCTCTCAGATTCGGTCAACAACCTGCAGAACCTGGTCGCGAAACTCTCCGACCCACGCACGCCGACCAAACGCTTCCGCGAAAGGTCGAACCTCTCACATCTGGTCGAACGCGTCATACAGCGCACGGCGGGACAGGCGTCCGGCAAGTACAACGTCGCGTCCGATCTGACGCCCGACCTCTTCGCCCTGGTGGACGGCAAGGCGGTCGAGCGCGTGATCGAAAACATCGTAATCAACGCCCTCGAAGCGATGCCTGAGGGCGGCAGCTTGCGCATCCTGACCTGGCGGGATAACGGCTCGGCGTTCGTCGCGGTCGCCGACACCGGCAAGGGAATGAGCGAAGAGTTCATGCGCGAGCGCTTGTTCCATCCTTTCGCCACGACCAAGAAGAAAGGCATCGGGCTCGGACTCTATTCGTGCCGCGACATCATCGAGCAACACGGCGGGCGAATCGACGTGGCGAGCAGAGTCGATATGGGGACCGAATTTAAAGTCATTCTGCCGTTGAAGGCTGAAGATCTGGCCACCGGCGATTTGAAAGCGGCGGCGGTCGGCTCAGGACCAATTTGATCTATGCCTGAAGAATTGAAACAAACTGTGCTCGTGGTCGATGATCACGAGGCCGTGCGAAAACAGCTTTTCTGGGCGCTGGAAGAAAAATATCGTGTTCTCCAGGCGGCTTCCCGCCAGCAGGCCCTGGCGATGATCG
>Ga0137409_10004459_pt1 | contig 14687 bp, 15 predicted proteins | sample CZODoug1_16funga_FD_122059 | JGI IMG/M metagenome (GOLD analysis project Ga0137409, IMG submission 122059) | Vadose zone soil fungal communities from Angelo Coast Range Reserve, California, USA - CZODoug1_16fungal (Hybrid Assembly) | ecosystem: Environmental > Terrestrial > Soil > Vadose zone... | reverse complement strand
ATCGCGGCGCTGCGCGCGGACTTCCCCGCGCTGCACCAGACCGTGCACGGCAAGCCGCTCGCCTACCTCGACAACGCCGCGTCGTCGCAGGCGCCGCGCTCCGTTCTCGACGCGATCGCCACGCAGCAACGCTCGAACCACGCCAACGTCCACCGCGGCGTGCACCAGTTGAGCGAGCGATCCACGGCCGCCTACGAGGGCGCGCGCGGCAAGGTCAGGCAGTTCGTCAACGCGGCCGCGGTCGAGGAGATCGTCTTCACCCGCGGCACCACGGAGTCGATCAACCTCGTCGCCGCGAGTCTCGGCCGCCAGCGCCTCGGACGCGGCGACGAAGTGCTGATCACCTGGATGGAGCACCACTCGAACATCGTGCCGTGGCAGCTGATCTGCGAGCAGACGGGCGCCCGTCTCGCGGTCGCGCCAATTACGGACAGCGGCGAGCTCGACCTCGACGCGTTTCACTCCTTGCTCGGCCCGCGCACCAAGATAGTCGCATTCGCGCATGTCTCGAACGCGCTCGGCACGGTGAATCCCGTGGTGGATCTGGTCGCGGCGGCCCACCGCGCCGGCGCGGTAGTGCTCGTGGACGGCGCGCAGGCCGTTCCGCACATGCGGGTCGACGTTCGCGCGCTTGACTGCGACTTCTATGCGTTCTCGGCGCACAAGATGTTCGGACCCACGGGGGTCGGCGTGCTCTACGGCAAACGCGCCCTGCTCGACGCGATGCCGCCCTACCAAGGCGGCGGCGATATGATCCTCACCGTGCGCTTCGAGGGCACGACGTACAACGCCCTGCCCTACAAGTTCGAAGCCGGCACGCCGAACATCACGGGCGTCGTGGGGCTCGGCGCGGCTGTCGACTACCTCGACGCAATCGACTTCGCCGCCCTGGCCGCCCACGAGCACGACCTGCTCGACTACGCCACGGCGCGCGTGCTCGAGCTGCCTGGAGCGCGCGTGATCGGCACGGCCGCACGCAAGGCCGGAGTGCTGTCGTTCGTGATCGACGGCATTCATCCGCACGACTTGGGCACCGTCGTCGATCGCGAAGGCGTCGCGATCCGCACGGGGCATCACTGCGCGATGCCGGTGATGGAGCGATTCCAGGTGCCCGCAACGGCACGCGCGTCGTTCGCGCTCTACAACAATCGCACCGACGTGGACCGCCTGATCGCGGGCCTGCGCCGAGCGCTGGAGATCTTTCGTGGATGAGCTGCAGGACCTGTACCGCGAGGTGATCCTCGATCACAACCGCCGGCCGCGCAACTTCGGCGAGCTCGCCGACGCCGACCGCGTGATCGAAGGCGTGAACCCGCTCTGCGGCGACAAGATGACGCTCTACTTGAAGCTCGCGGACGGCAAGGTGCAAGACGTCAAGTTCAAGGGCTCGGGCTGCGCGATCTCCGTGGCGTCGTCGTCGCTGATGACCGAGCGCGTCAAGGGCGCCACCGTGGAAGCATCGCTCGCGCTCTTCGACAAGGTGCACGACCTCTTGACCGGAGGGGCCACAGCGTCGCCGGAAGAGCTCGACAAGCTCGCGGCGCTCGCAGGCGTGCGCGAGTACCCGACGCGGGTGAAGTGCGCGAGCCTCGGCTGGCACGCGCTCAAGGCGGCCCTCGACGGCGCTGGCGCGAAGGTCAGCACGGAATAGCTCGATGTACACGCAGAACGAACCGGTGACCTTCGTGCGCGACTGCGAGGCGGTATTGATCCCCGCCGGCGACAAGGTCACCCTGCCGGCCGGCAGCAGCGGCTTCATGACCCAGGCGCTCGGCGGCAGCTTCACCGTCTACATCGAGGGGAATCTGTTCCGGATCTCGGGACGCGACGGCGACGCCATCGGCAAGGAGCCTCTCGCCGTACCCGACGTAGAGGACGACGCCACCGAGGCCGACATCGAGGCCGCCGTGTGGCAGCAGCTGCGCACCTGCTACGACCCCGAGATCCCGATCAACATCGTCGAGCTCGGTCTCGTGTACGAGTGCAAGATCGAGCGCGCTCCGGGCGGCGGGCGCCTCGTAAAGATCCAGATGACTTTGACCGCGCCGGGCTGCGGCATGGGCGAAATCCTCGCGCAGGACGTGCGCGAGAAGGTCGAGATCATCCCGACCGTCGAGCGCGCCGACGTCGAGCTCGTCTTCGACCCACCCTGGAATCGGGAGATGATGTCGGAGGAAGCGCGTCTCGAGGCGGGATTGATGTGATATCTCGAGCGAGCGTATGAAGCACCTGATCCTGCTACGTCACGCAAAGTCGAGCCGGAAGAATGCGACGCTCGACGACGCCGACCGGCCGCTCGCGGAGCGCGGCGAGCGCGATGCGCCGCGCATGGGCGAGCGCCTCGAGGCTCGCGGAGCGCGACCGACGTTGCTGCTGACGAGCCCCGCCCGGCGCGCATTGCGAACGGCCGAGATCGTAGGCCGCGCTCTCGGTCTCGGCCAAGAACGGACTCGCACGGTGCCGGAGCTCTACTTGGCGTCGCCCGACGAGATCCGCGGCGTCGTCGCGGCGCAGGACGACGCGCACGATTGCCTGCTGCTGGTGGGTCACAATCCCGGGTTTACGGAGCTCGTGAACGAGCTCCTACCGGGGCTCGCGCTCGACAATCTTCCGACGGCCGGCGTCGTCGGCATCGACGTCGCGGCCTCGACCTGGAGCGCCGCGGCGCGGATGCGAGGGCGGCTCTCGTATCTCGACTATCCGAAGAATCCCGCGCAGGTGACTGCTAGGAGCTGACGCCGCGCTGGCGCGCGCGCAGCAACAGCCGCCGCGTTCGTTTGTCGGGCCGGCCCTCGGTTGGGGGGCCAAACACGGGGGCCAGAGCGCGGCGCTCCGCCGCGAGTCGCCGTCGCTCGAGAGACTCGGCCGTTTCCGTATAGCAAGCAACGGCTTCCGGCGCGGGGCCGCGCCGCGCGGGGATCGCGTCGATCGTGACGTCGCGCTCCAGGTCCTCGCCGAGCACGATCGTGAGCGCATCGCCGACTTTGACCGCGTGCGCGACCTTCACGCGCTGGCCGTTCAGCCGCACGTGGCCGCCGCGCACCGCTTGCGCCGCGAGCGATCTGGTCTTGAAGAAGCGGGCGCACCAGAGCCAACGATCGATGCGCAGCCCGTCCTCGGCGTCATCGACGCGGACGTTGTCGACTTTCATGGCAGCCGCTCAGCGCGTGTCGCAGAAGCAGTACACGTAGACGCCGCGCGGATCGTTGAACCGCTCCATGAACGCGAGCGGCTCCATCGCCGTCTCGAGCCAGCGCGACACCCGGGCGTGCCACTCGCTCTCGCCCGCGAGCGCACGAACCGCCGGCCCTGCCTTCGCCGTGAGCGCCAACGCCAAGCGCTCCGGAAGCCCCAGCTGCTGCTCGAAGTACTCGACCCGATAGCTCCCGGACTCGAGCCCCGCAAGCTGCGCCGCGGACTCGAGGGCCTCCGGCAGCCCGCCGAGCCGGTCGACGAGCCCGCGCTCGAGCGCGTCCGTACCGGCCCAGACGCGCCCGCGGGCCGCGCGGTCGACATCTTCCACCGGCCGCTTGCGATATTCGGCGACCTGGCCGATGAACTGCTTGTAGGTGTTGCCCACCGATTGCTGGATCAGGTTCTTGACCTCGTCGCTCAAGCCCCGCGTCGTGTCGAACCCGCCCGCGAGCTCGGTCGTGCCTATCCCGTCGACGTGCACGCCGACTTTGTCGAGCAGACGTTGGAACGTCGGGATCGTCGCGCCCACCCCGATCGAGCCGGTCAAGGTGGTCGGGCTCGCCCAGATCTCGTTCGCGCCCATCGAGATCCAATAGCCGCCGGACGCGGCGACGCTGCCCATCGACACGACGACCGGCCGGTTGCTTTGCTGGAACACTTGGAGCTCGCGCAAGATCACGTCGGACGCGAACGCGCTGCCGCCGCCCGAATCGACGCGCAGCACTAGCGCCTTCACCTGGTCGTCGTCGGCGACCTGCCGGATCAGCTCCGCCAGCGAGTCGCCGCCGATCGAGCCCGGCGGCTGCCGGCCGTCGAGAATCGTGCCCGACGCCACGACGACTCCGACCTTGCTGCCGCGGACCGGCGCCGCCGCCGCGCGGACGGCCGCGACGTAGTCCTCGAAGTCGATGCCGGTGTAGTCACCCCGCGGCGCGTCGCCCTCGTCCTCGCCGATCGAGGTGCGAATCCGCTCGCGCATCGTGTCGCGGGGCAGCAGCTCGTCGACGAGCCCGTAGCTCAGCGCGAGCTTGGCGGTGTCGCCGCCGGCCTCCGCCAAGAGCTCGCCGATGTCGTCGGCATAATGCTGCAACGCCGTGCCGGACAAGTGCCGCGCCGTCGTCACGTCGGCCTGATACGCATTCCAGAGCGCCACCAGGAAGGTGCGGCTCGCCTCTTGATCCTCGGGCGACATGTCGTTCCGGGTCGCCGGCTCGACGAACGACTTGTACTCGCCGACGGTCCAGTGGTTGTAGTCGACGAAGACCTTATCGAGGAACGATTTGTAGTAAGGAAGGAACCGCGAGTAGCCGTCGACGAGCACCATTCCCATCGGATGCATGTAGATCTTGTCCGCCTGCGCCGCGAGATAGTACTGATCGCGGGTGAAGCCGTCGCCGATCGCGGTGACCGGTTTGCCGCTCTTCTTGAACGCGGCGATCTCCGCCGCGAGCTCCTGGAGCTTGCTCAAACCGGCGCCCGAGAGCCCGTCGAGCTGCAGAACGACGCCCTTGATTCGGCGATCGTCGCGCGCCGCGCGCAGAGCGTCGACGACGTCGCGCAGCAGGGTCTCCTGGAGCGGAGTGCCACGGGCCTTCGCGAGCGCGCGCTCGAACGGGTCGCCGGACAGCTGGTCTACGAGCGCGCCTTGCGGCGCGATCACGAGTGCCGCCGCGCCCGGCACGGAGATGCGCTCGCCGAACAGGCCGGCGATCAACACGAGGAATATGCCGAGCAGCAGAATCAAATGAAGCAGCCTGCGCACCCTATCGAGGCCGCGCCAAATGGCGGCCAGCGTGCGCATTACGACTCCGCGTCTATTGTCCATGAGTCCGTCCCGTTGAAAGGCACCGCTAGTTCAGTAGCATTAAAGACAAACCCGGCCAAAAAGCAATGATGATGACCGCGATCAGCGACACGATCAGAAAGGGCTGCGTGGCCAGATAGATCTCGCTGATGTCCTTCTTGAAGCGGTGGCTCGCGATGAACAAATTCAGGCCCACCGGCGGCGTGAGGTAGCCAAGCTCCATTGCCGCGAGGAACACGATCCCGAGATGGATTGGGTTGACACCGTATCGGTCCGCGATCGGCAGCAACAGCGGCACCACCAGTACAGTGGCCGAGAAGATGTCGAGAATCGTGCCGAGGATCAGCAGAAACACGAGCAGCACGACCATGAAGCTGTTTGGCCCCGCGATATACGGGCTCACGGCCGCGAACAGCTTCTGCGGCACGCCGGTGTCGATCATGTAGTTCGTCGATGCGAGCGACATGCCGAGGATCATGAAGATGGCGCCCACGAGCACCATCGATTCTCGCATGATCCCCGGGAGCGCCGACCAGCGTACGTCGCGCAGAATGAACATCTCCACAATCAGCACATAGAGCGCCGTCACCGCGGCGGCCTCCGAAACTGCGAAGTAGCCGCTGTAGATCCCCCCGAGCACGATGATCGGCAGCGGCAGATCCCAACGCGCTTCAAGGAGCGCCCTACGGACCTCCGCGAACGACGCTTTGCGGTGATTCCCCGGAAGGTTCCGGCTGCGCGTGTAGCTGTAGACGCACAGCAACACGAGTATCAGGAGGCCGGGGAGCGCCCCCGCGACAAACAAGTCGTCGATCGGAGCCTTCGCCACGACGCCGTAGAGAATCAGTGGCAAGGATGGCGCGAACAGCAGTCCGAGGCTTCCCGACGCGGTGATCAGCCCCAGGTTGAATCTCTCGTCATAGCCGGCTTGCGCGAGCGCGGGGTAGAGCAACGCGCCGAGCGCGATGATCGTGACGCCCGACGCTCCGGTGAACGCCGTGAAGAGGGCACAGGTCACGAGCGAGATCATCGCGAGCCCGCCCGGCAGCCAGCCGAGCAAGGCTTGCGACAGGCTCACGAGGCGCTTCGGCGCCTGCCCGGCGCTCAGAAGGAATCCGGCGAAAGTGAATAGCGGGATTGAAACGAGCACCGACGACTCGGCGAGCCCGAAAAAGTTCTCGACGACCGAGAGGTCGAAGCCTTCGCGGTGAAAGCCGATCATCGCGCTGCCGCCGATCACGGTGAACAGCGGCGCGCCGACCAACGTCACAATCAGGAGCGCGAGAAACACGAGCAACGCCATGTCAGCGGCCTTGCAGGCGCCTTACGGCACGCGTGAAGTAGCGGTACGCTATCAACGCGAACACGAAGGGCAGGATGGCTTGCAACCACCACGCAGGCACGCCGTTCAGCAGCGTGTCGCCGAACTCGCGCGTTTGGCCCACGAACCTCGCGGCGAGCCACGCGAACGTCCCGCAAACGATGCCGGCAAACGAGTGCGCCAGCACCTCCGCCGCCCGCTGCACGCCCGCTGGCAACCAGCGCGTGAACGCCCCCATCGTGATGTGCCGATCATCGCGGCTCGCCGCGAGCGCACCAATCAGAGCGAGCCAGAAGACCGCAAGCCGGACCAGGCCGTCGCCCCAGTTCACACCGATCGAGAAGAAGTTGCGGAGCAAGATCTGCGCGCTCGCGAACAGAATCAACCCGCCGAGCAGCACCGCGAGCAGCGTGGTCTCGACGGCGCGGCCGAGAGCCGCGACACGTTCTAGCCAGGACCGGTGCGGCTCCTCGCTCAAGGGCGGGATTCTTAGCGGGCGCCCGACGCGGCCTCGGGATGCGACTTTCGATAGTCGGCGAGCGTGCTCATGAGCTCGTCGAACATCGGCTTGTCGAAATCCGGCCGTTCCCGAATCTGCGGGTAGAGTGCCTCGACTGTGCGGCGCCAACCTTCGACGTTTGCCCGGTCGACGGACACCGTCTTGACGCCGGCGCTCGCGAGCACCTCGGCCGCCCGCTTGTCGTCGTCGCGCGCCGCGCGGTCCAAGCCGCCCATGACTCGCGTCATCACCTCACGGACGACCTTTTGATCGTCGGGCGTGAGCGCATTGAACGCGCCCTTCTCGATCGCGAAAATGCCGAAGGAATAGGAAAGGGGCAGTTCGGTGCGATATTTCACGCGGGTTTGCCACTGCAGCACGAGCGCGGCCACCGGCGACGCGAACGTGATCTCGATGAGTCCCGTCTGGAGGCCGGTGAGCACGTCGGTGACGGGCAGCACCACCGGCGACAGGCCGAGCGACTCCATCGCGAGAAAGCTGATCTGATCGCCCTCGGGCACCCACACCTTCTTGCGCTTCATGTCGTCGACGCCGCGGATGGGCTCGTTCGACAGCAGATTCGCGAATCCGCCTTCGGTGAAGCCGAGCGCGACGAAACCGGCCTGCTCGAGGCCCGCCTGCAGCTTCGGATCGAGTCGGCGACGAACCGTGTCCACCTCGTCGAGCGAGCGGAACAGAAGCGGAATGCCGTAGAGATTGAGCGCGCTGTAGCGCTCCGCGAGCCCGCCGGCCGTGAACGCGCCGCCCTGGAGCTGCCCCACGCGGACTTTGCGCAAGACCTGCGCGTCGTTGCCCATGACCCCGCCGGGGTAGAACTTGAGCGTGACGCGGCCGCTCGTGCGCATCTTGATCTCGTCGGCGCCGCCGCGCATCTGCTGCATCCAGTGCGAGCCGTCGGGCGCCACCGACGCGATCTTGAGGTCCACGGCTCGTGCACCGTTGCCGGCAAAGAGGGCGAGGGCCAGCACGGCGCCGTGCAGGGCGCGGTAAATGGCCGTTCCTTTGGCTCGACCCATCAGAAATACTCCTTCGAAGTCGCCAGCAAGGTCTCTGCTTCCTGCTTCGCCAACACGTTGAACAGCGTGTACCCGGGCGCGTCGGCCGGCGCATTCAGCACTTCGTTCAAGAGGCGATCGTGCAGCTCTTGATCGAACACGAGGCGCGCGTAGCGGCGCGCGTATTCTACCTTGATCGAGAGATCGTGGCCCTGCGACAGCTCGATGGCGCGCTCGAAATGCGCGCGGGCCACATCGGGCTCACCGCCGAGCGCGGGCGGGCGCAGCGAGTTCAGGATCCCCAAGTAGCCGTGAAACGCCCCTTTCTGGTAGGTCTCGTCGAGCGCCAAACCGCGCTCGAGCACTGCCTGGACCCAAGGCAGCTCGCCGACGGCGGCCCAGTCCTCGCTCGTCGCGGAAAGATTGGCGATCCAGCTCACGCCGTAAGAATAAAGAGCGTCGATCTGCTTCACGTCGACACCGCCGAGCTGCCCGACGAGATCGTCGTAGCCTATTCCGCTCCAGTGACAGGCAGGCTCGTAGCGCGCGCACATCGCCCGCTCGCCGTAGCCACGCGCCTTCGCCGTGAGCGCGATTGCGTGCTGCTTGTCCGCGAACCGCGAGCCGTACAGCGCGAACATCTGGGCCCCGGCTCCCAGCAATGGCGCATTATCGGGGTGGCGTTTGATCAGGCCGTCGATCAGCAGGAGATACGCCGGCAGGCCGCTCTCGACGAGCAGCGGGTCGTCCTGATCGAGAATCGCGGCGGAAAGCGTCGCCGACGCTCTCGAGCCGATCAGATTTGCGCAGCCCGCGGCGGAGATCGCCAAGAACGCGAGCGCCCCGAGGCACAAGCCCCGCTGGAGGCGCGCAACGCGCGCGACGACCTCGGCCGGCGCAGCCGGCACGGCGGCGCGAACCCGGGACGACTCGTCCGAGCTAGACCTTTTCCTTGATGCGGGCAGCCTTGCCGCTGAGGTCGCGCAAGTAGTAGAGCTTCGCTCGGCGCACATCGCCACGTCGTTTCACCTTGATTTCCGCAACAGCGGGACTGTGAGTCTGGAAGACACGCTCTACCCCCTCGCCGTGCGAAACCTTCCTCACCGTGAACGACGAGTTTAGTCCGCGATTGCGCTTGGCAATAACGATCCCTTCATATGCCTGCAGACGCTCCCGGTCGCCCTCCGTGACCCGTACTTGGACGACGACGGTGTCGCCCGGCCCGAAGTCCGGGACGTCCTGCTTCATTTGTTGCCGTTCGATTTCGTCGATCAACCTGGACATGACTCGATCCTTTTCATTCCCAACGCGTGGCCGCAACCCTTGAGCGCAAGGCGCGTATTTTACGAGAACTCCCCACCCGAATTCAGCATCTTCCACTCGGCTTCGAACTCCGCGAGGAGCTCCCGTTCCTCCGCCCCGAGCTCGCGCTGCGCGAGCAGCTGCGACCGCTTCAACCACGTTCGCCCCAGCGCCTGCTTCAGGCGCCAGCGGCGGACGGCCGCATGGTCGCCGGCGAGCAGCACCTCAGGCACGCGCCGGCCGTCTACGATCTCGGGCCGCGTGTACTGCGGGCAGTCGAGCAGACCCGCCGTATACGAATCCTCCACGTGCGAGGCCTCGTCGCCGAGCGCCCCCGGCAGCAGCCGCGTCACCGCGTCGATGACCACGGCCGCCGCAAGCTCGCCGCCCGAGAGCACGTAGTCGCCGAGCGCGAGCTCCTCGAGCCGCTCCGCCTCGACCAGCCGCTCGTCGATGCCCTCGTAACGGCCGGCCACGAGCAGCAACCCCGGCGCCCCCGCGAGCTCCCGCACCAGCGCCTGGTCGAGCGGCCGGCCCTGCGCCGTCAGCACCAGCTCGCGCGTGCCTGCGGGCAATCGTGCGCGCAGCGCCTGTACGGCGTCGCGCATCGGCTCGTATTTCAGAACCATGCCCGGACCGCCGCCGTACGGCCGATCGTCGACCGTGCGATGCCGATCGGTCGTGAAGTCCCGCGGCGATACGTGCTCGAGCGCGAGCAGCCCCCGCTCGCGGGCCCGGCCCACGACGCCGAACAGCACCGCCGGCTCCACGAGCTCCGGAAACAGCGAGACGACGCCGATCCGATACATGCCGTCACTCGTCCTGCCAATCGGCCACAATGACCCCCGCGTCGAGGTCGACGCTGCGGATCACCGAGCCCGGCACGAACGGGATCAACCGACCCGCTTGATCGAGCACGAGCACGTCGTTTCCGCCTGTCGCGAGCAAGTGGTCGACCCTACCGAGCAACACGCCATCCACCGTCCGCACCTCGAGCCCTTCGAGGTCGGCCCAGTAGTACTCGCCCGGCGCGCACTCGGGAAACGCCGCACGCTCGACTGCGATCTCGGCGCCGACCCAGCCGCGCGCCTCGTCGCGGTCGTCGATGCCTCGCAGCTTCACGGCGACGTGCCCGCCGCCGCTGTGCGAATCCTCCACCTCGAGCATGTGCACTACGCCGCGCCGCGACACGGTCCACACGCCGAAGCCCGCGATATTCGCGCGGGGCTCGGTGTACGAGTGAACCTTGACCCAGCCCTTCACGCCGTGCACGCCGCTGATGCGGCCGAGCGTGACGAGCTTGTCGGTTTTCGCGCTCACTGCGGAGTCGCAGGGCGCGTGCGCGGTCAGGCCGCCGCTGCGGCCTTGGAGCGGTACTGCTTCAACAGGTGCGCGACGCGCTCGGAAGGCTGCGCGCCCTGCTTGACCCAGTGCTCGAGGCGGGCAACGTCGAAGCGCAGCCGCTCCTCGCCACCGGTTGCAATCGGATTGAAGAATCCGATTCGCTCGAGATAGCGCCCGTCGCGGCGATTGCGACGATCCGTGACCACGACATGGTAGAAGGGCCGCTTCAGTGCGCCGCCGCGCGCGAGACGAATGACCACCATACGATTTCCAAGACCCCGAAAATTTTGTCGTTCGCGAAAAAACCGAGGCGGCCCATGTGGACCGCCCGTCGAGGCGCGGAATTCTACTGTTTTCGGGCCTGCGGCGCTAGGAGTCTAACGGCCCCCACGAAACGGCGGCCCCCCGCGCCGCATGGCGGCACCGAGCAGGCGCTGCATTCCCCCGCCCTTCGCCAGCTGGCGCATGGTCTTCGACAGCTGCTTGTGCTGCTTCAGGAGCCGGCTCACGTCCTGGACCGGCAGCCCCGCCCCCGCCGCGATCCGCCGCTTCCTGGAGCCGTCGATGATGTCCGGCCTCCTGCGCTCCCGCGGGGTCATGGAGTCGATGATGCCGATTTGCCGGCGGAGCTGCTTCGGGTCGACCTTCGCGGCCGCCAGCGCCTCCGGCTTCACCCCGGGCAGCTTGTCGAGCAGCGAGTCGAGGCCGCCCAGGTTCACGATCTGGCGGAGCTGGTCGCGGAAATCCTCGAGATTGAGCTCGCGGCCCTGTTTCACCTTGGTGGCGACGCGCTCCATTTCCTCCCGATCGAGCTTCTCGTGGACCTGCTCCACGAGCCCGACCACGTCGCCCATGCCGAGGATCCGCTGCGCGAACCGCTCCGGGACGAACGCCTCGAGCGCCTCGAGCTTCTCGCCCGTGCCGACGAGCTTGATCGGCAAGCCGGTGACCTCGCGCACCGACAACGCGACGCCGCCGCGCGCGTCGCCGTCGGTCTTCGTGACGATGACGCCGGTGAGCGGCAGCGCCTCGTGGAACGCGCGCGCGGAGTTGACCGCGTCCTGGCCCGCCATCGCGTCGACGACGAAGAGCGTCTCGGCCGGCGACACGATGCCGTGCAGCGTGCGCGCCTCGTTCATCATCTCCGCGTCGACGTGCAGGCGGCCGGCCGTGTCGAGAATCAGCCAGCGCTGGCCGCCGCGCCGCGCCGCTGCGAGCGCCTCTGCCGCGATCGTGGCGGGATCGGCGGACGGCGAGTCGAAGGAGCCGACGCCGAGATCCGAGGCGAGCTTGGCGAGCTGCTCGCGCGCGGCGGGACGGTACACGTCGGTGCTCGCGAGCAGCGCCGCCCCGCCGAGCCGCGCGGTCAAATGCTTTGCCAGCTTGCCCGCCGTCGTCGTCTTGCCGGCGCCTTGGAGCCCGACGAGCATGATGACGGCGGGGTGTCCATGCGGCGCCAACGGGCTCGGGTCGCCGCCGAGCACGCGGACGAGCTCGTCGTGCACGATCTTGACGAACGCTTGGCCCGGATTGAGGGTGCGCGCCACCTCCTCGCCGAGCGCGCGCTCGCGAACGCGCTCGACGAGCGCCTTCGCGACGGGCAGCGCCACGTCGGCCTCGAGCAACGCGACGCGAATCGCGCGCACCGTTTCGCGGACGTTGTCCTCGGTGATCCGGCCGCGGCCGGTCACGCGCTGAAGCGCCTCGCCGAGGCGTGCGGTCAATTGCTCGAACATCAGGCGTGTGCACCGAATCGGCGGGGCCCCAAGCCTAGCACGGGGTCGACAGGGCTCCGTTTTCTTGACAAGCCCGCCGCCGGTTCGGTCCAATCATCGACCACCAGACGAATTTCGCGGAGGATCAAAGTCCTTGAATGACGGGGTCCCCGTTGGCGTTCTCGTTGCGCTGCTGATCGTCCTGCTCCTGCTGTCCGCGTTTTTCTCGGGCACCGAGACGGCGCTCATGAGCCTCAACCGCTATCGGTTGCGGCACTTGGCGCGTACGGGACATCGCGCGGCGCGAGTCGCCGAGCGCCTGCTGCAGCGGCCCGACCGGCTGATCGGCTTGATCCTGCTCGGCAATACCGCGGCCAACATCGCGGCGGCCGCGATCGTGACGGTGATCGCGGCGCGCGTGGGCGGCGACGGCGCGATCTTCGTCGGCACTCTGATTCTCACGTTCATCGTCCTGATCTTCGCGGAGGTGGCGCCGAAGACCATCGGCGCGATCAATCCTCCGCGGCTCGCACTGCCGGCGGCGCTCGTCTACTACGTCGTGCTCAAGGTCGCCTACCCGCTGGTGTGGCTGATCAATCTATTCGCGAACGGCTTCTTGCGGTTGCTCGGTTTTCGCGCAGACCAGATCGCGTCGCATTCGCTCAGCGCCGAAGAGCTGCGCACCATCGTCGCGGAAGCGGGCGCGATGGTGCCGCGGCGCCACCAACGGATGCTGCTCAGCATTCTCGACCTCGACGCGGTGACCGTCGCCGACGTGATGGTGCCTCGCCAAGAGATCGTCGGCCTCGACCTCGACCGCGAGTGGGACGAGAACTTGCGGATCATCCAAGAAGCCTCGTTCGACCGGCTGCCCGTCTATCGCCAAGACATCGACAACATCGTCGGCGTCGCCCGGATCCGCGACCTCCTGCCCGAGCTCGGCCGTGCCGAGCTCACGCAGGCGCTGCTGCTCGAGCGCATCCGCGAACCCTACTTCGTGCCCGAGGGCACGCCGCTCACGAAACAGCTGCTGAACTTCCAGCAGCACCGGCGGCGCTCCGCCTTCGTCGTCGACGAATACGGCGACGTGCAGGGCCTGATCACGACGCAAGACATCATTCGCGAGATCGTCGGCGAGCTCGACAGCGACGCGACGGCCGTCGACCTCGGCGTGACGAAGGAAAGCGACCGCAGCTACGTCGTCGACGCGAGCGCGAACGTGCGCCAGCTCAACCGCGTGATGAATTGGAATCTGCCAACCGACGGACCGAAGACGCTGAACGGCCTGATCGTGGAACAGCTCGAAACGATCCCCGAGACCGGCACGGGCGTAACCGTCGCGAACTATCCGATCGAGATCCTCGACGCGAGCGAGCACGGCATCAAGACCGTGCGCGTGTTCGCGCCCGGTTCTCCACCGCCGCCGAAAGTAGCGGTTTAACCGGCGAGCACCGCGAGCGCGTCGCTCACGCGGTCCACGGGTGTCACCTCGATGTCGAGCGCCCTGCGCGGCACGTTTGCGCGCGGCACGAGCGCGCGCCGGAAACCGTGCTTCTGCGCCTCGAGCAGCCGCTCCTCGCCGAACGGCACGGGCCTCACCTCGCCCGTCAGTCCCACCTCGCCGAACACGGCGAGATCCTGCGGTACGACGCGCTCATGCAGGCTCGAGACGAGCGCGAGCGCGACGGCGAGGTCGGCGGCCGTCTCTCCCACGCGCAGCCCGCCGACGATGTTCCCGAACACGTCGCACTGAGCGAACGCGACGCCGCAATGCCGGTGCAACACGGCGAGTAGCAACGCCATGCGTTGGACGTCGAAGCCTTGGGCGAGTCGCCGCGGCGTCTGTGCCTGCGTGGGGTCCACGAGCGCTTGCACCTCGACGAGCACTGGCCGCGTGCCCTCGCGCGTCACGAGCGTGACGCTACCGGCCACCGGACTGCCGTGCCGCGCAAGGAAAATCGCCGAGGGATTCTTGACCTCGCGAAAACCGTCCTCGGCCATCACGAAGAAGCCCATTTCGTTCGCAGCACCGAAGCGGTTCTTCACGGCGCGCACGATCCGGAACCGGCTGCCGAGGTCGCTCTCGAAATACAGCACCGTGTCGACCATGTGTTCGAGTACCCGCGGACCGGCTATCTGCCCTTCCTTCGTTACATGCCCGACCAGCAATACGGCCGTGCCGCTGGCCTTCGCGAAACGCACCAGCTCGGCCGTGCATTCGCGTAACTGCGAAACCGCCCCGGGGGCCGATTCGATCCGTTCTGAATGCATGGTTTGAATCGAATCCACGATCAGCACGCGGGCACCCAGGCTGGTTGCCACAGCGACGATCTCTTCCACTCCCGTTTCGGCAATGAGCCGGGCGGCAGCGTCCTGGATGCCTAGTCGTCGTCCGCGGAGCGCGACCTGCTTCAATGATTCCTCGCCGGTTGCGTAAAGAACGGTGCCCAGGGGCTGGAGCGCCGCCGCCGCTTGCAGCATGAGGGTGGAT
>Ga0137409_10004458_pt1 | contig 14687 bp, 12 predicted proteins | sample CZODoug1_16funga_FD_122059 | JGI IMG/M metagenome (GOLD analysis project Ga0137409, IMG submission 122059) | Vadose zone soil fungal communities from Angelo Coast Range Reserve, California, USA - CZODoug1_16fungal (Hybrid Assembly) | ecosystem: Environmental > Terrestrial > Soil > Vadose zone... | reverse complement strand
GCGACTTGCCATACGACCGGTTCGTCATCGAGCAGCTCGCCGGCGACCTGTTGCCGGGCGCGACGCAGGATCAGATCGTGGCCACCGGCTATCTGCGGAATTCGATGCTCAACGAGGAGGGCGGCGTCGATCCCGAGCAATTTCGCGTCGAGTCGATCATCGACCGCGTGGATGCGATGGGCAAGGCGTTCCTCGGCCTGACCATCAATTGCGCGCAGTGCCACAACCACAAGTACGACCCGTTCTCCCAGAAGGAGTTCTACCAGTTCCTCGCGTTCTTCGAGAGCTGCAGCGAGCCGAAGATCGAGTTGCTGAGCCCGGAGCAGCAGACCCAGCGCAAGGAACTCCGCGCCCGCATCGGCCGCGAAGAGGCCGCGCTGAAGAAAGTCGCGCTGCCCGACCACGTCCACAAGGCGCTCGCGATCGCCGTCGAGAAGCGGACCAACACGCAGCGGAACGACGTCGTCATCTATTGCCGCTCGCAGGCGCCGGCCGACTACAAGTCGTTGACCGCCCCGCTGCTCGACCTGTATGGGGAGCTCGAGAAGTTCGACGTGGGCACGGCGCTCGTCCTCCAGGAGAAGATCTCCGACGAGACCCCCTGGACGTACTTCCGCGTCAAAGGCGGATTCACCAACAAGGGGGATAAGGTCCAGGCCGGGGTCCCGGCCTCGCTGCCGCCGATTCCCGCGGGGAAACCGCAGAACCGGCTCGGGCTCGCGACCTGGCTGGTCGACGAGAACAATCCCCTCACGGCCCGAGTCGTGGTCAACCGTTTCTGGGGCGAGTTCTTCGGCCGGCCGATCGTGGAGTCGCCGGAGGACTTCGGCACGCAATGCCAGCCGCCGACGCATCCGGAGCTGCTGGACTGGCTGGCAACCGAGTTCATGGCGCGGAACTGGAGCATGAAGGCGGTCCACCGCGAGATCGTGATGTCGGCGGCGTACCGGCAGTCGTCGAAGGTCGCCCCCGGAGCCTACGAGCGCGACCCCTACAACCGCCTCCTGGCGCGCGGCCCGCGCTTCCGCATGGAGGCGGAGATGATCCGCGACACGATGCTGGCCGCGGCCGGTCTGCTCTCGTCCAAGGTCGGCGGCCCGAGCGTCTACCCGCTGCAGGCGGACACGAGCGGCGTCGTCGCCATCAACAAGGTGGATACCGCGTGGGCGCCGAGCCCGGGGGAGGACCGCTACCGCCGCGGCCTCTATACCTTCTGGCGCCGCACTGCCCCGTTTGCCGCCTTCGCGACGTTCGACGCCCCGAGTCGCGAATGCTGCACGGTGCGCCGGCCCCGCACCAACACGCCGCTGCAGGCGCTGACCGCGATGAACGACCCTGCGTTCTTCGACGCGGCCCGCGGCCTCGCGCGTCGCATCCTCTCGGAAGGTCCGGCCGACGAGCGCGGCCGCATCGCCTTCGGCTTTCGTCTCTGCACGTCGAGGATGCCGGCGTCGACCGAGCTCGACCTCCTCGAAGGCGCGCTGAAGCGCGAGCAGGAGCACTTCGAGAAGGACAAGGCGGCGGCGATGGCCGTGCTCAAGGGGACGGAGCTGCCGAAGGACCCCGTCGAGGCCGCGGCCTGGACGCTGATCGCCAACGTGCTCATCAATCTCGACGAGACGGTGACGAAGGAATAAGGATGCCCAACGACGCGCTGCGCGACCTGACCCGGCGGCACTTCTTCGAGCAGGCGGGCTTCGGCCTGGGCTCGATCGCGCTCTCGTCGCTGCTCGGTCGCGACCTCCTCGGCCAGGAGAAGGCCTCCCTGAACCCGATGGCGCCGAGGAAGCCCCACTTCGTGGCGAAGGCGAAGAACATCATCTACCTGTTCATGATGGGCGCGCCGTCGCAGCTCGACCTCTTCGACGAGAAGCCGACGCTGCGCAAGTACAACAATCAGCCCGTGCCCGAGGACGTGATCAAGGGCGAGCGCTTCGCCTTCATCAAGGGTGTCCCCAAGCTGCTCGGATCCCCCTATGAGTTCCGGCAGTACGGGCAGTCGGGCGCGACGGTGTCGAACCTGATGCCTCACCTGTCGACGATCGTCGACGACCTGGCCTTCGTGAAGTCGGTGCACACGAATCACTTCAACCACGCGCCGGCGCAGATCTTCATGAACACCGGCCATACGATCGTTGGCCGCCCGAGCATGGGCTCGTGGCTGACGTACGGACTCGGCAGCGAGTCCAGCGATCTGCCGGGCTTTGTGGTCCTCGTCTCGGGCAAGATCGACCCTGGCGCGGGAAGCGCCTGCTGGTCGAGCGGCTTCCTGCCGACCACGTACCAGGGCGTCGAGTTCCGTTCGAAGGGCGATCCCGTCCTGTCGGTGACGAATCCCGACGGCGTCGACGCCGACGTCCGGGGCCGCACGGTCGAGACCCTGCGCGCGCTCAACCAGAAGCACCTCGACGAGACGGGCGACCCGGAGATCGCGACGCGGATCGCGGCTTATGAGATGGCGTACCGGATGCAGTCGAGCGTGCCCGGCCTGGTCGACCTCACGAAGGAGCCGAAGTCGATTCACGCGATGTACGGGACGGAGCCCGGGAAGAACTCGTTCGCCAACAACTGCCTGCTGGCGCGGCGGCTCGTCGAGCGCGGGGTCCGCTTCGTGCAGCTCTATCACCGCGGCTGGGACCATCACGGGACGAATCCCGACGACGACATCCCGCACGGCCTTCCAAACCTCTGCCGCCAGACGGACCAGGCGGCGGTCGCCCTGGTGAAGGACCTGAAGGCGCGCGGGATGCTCGACGAGACGCTGGTCATCTGGGGCGGCGAGTTCGGGCGTACGCCGATGAACGAGTCGCGCGGCGACGGCAAGTTCATGGGCCGCGACCACCACCCGCGCGCCTTCACCATGTGGATGGCCGGCGGCGGCATCCGGCCCGGCATCACGATCGGGAAGACGGACGACCTCGGCTACACGATCGCGGAGGACCCGGTCCACGTCCACGACCTCCACGCGACCGCGCTGCACCTCATGGGCATCGACCACCTGCGCCTGACGACTCGCTTCCAGGGGAGGGAGTACCGGCTGACGGACGTGCACGGCAACGTCGTCAAAGCGCTGCTGGCCTGAAGAGAATCGCGAATCACGGTCCGGCCTCTGCCTGATCAGTCGGGTTGGCGGGACCTGCTTTAATCAACGGGATGACGGGTCTCGCCGCCTCGCCGGAGATCAGGTCTGTCAACCGCGTCCTTGCCGGGCTGTGAATTCTTGCCCCGAGCTGGACCCTCTTCGGCACGTCCAGGAACAGCAGCCGCTTTTTTAGTCTTTCGGACAACTTGGCCCCGAAGATTCCGGTCGCCTCGAGATCCCCGTTCGAGCGGCATGAAGCCGTCGCTGCCGTGCGGGTGACGCGATGCGTCACCTGCCTCTGCTGGAGCTATCGATGATTCAGACGACCGTCTTCTCTGTCAGCGCATCGTCGATCCTCGCCGGAATCCGCTCCAATTAGAACTTATTGGCCTGGGCGTGCGGCTCCTGTCCGTTGAGGACGCGGATCATGTTCTCGGCCGCCATCATCGCCTGCCGCTCGACGCTCTCGTAGGTGCGCGAACCGGTGTGCGGGGTGAGCACCACGTTCGGCACGCTCAGCAGCGGGTTCGTCTTCTCGACCGGCTCGGGCTCGACGACGTCCGCTCCATAGCCCCCCAGGAAGTTCTGCTTCAGCGCCGCGGCCACGTCGGCCTGGTTGATCAGCCCGCCGCGGGCGCAGTTGAGCAGGTAGGCCCCGCGCTTCATGAACGCGAGGCGCGAGAGGTTGATGTACTCCTTGTTCTCCTCGGTCAGGTTCATATGCAGGGAGACGACCTCGGACGCGCGAAGCACGTCTTCGCCGGTCTCCTTGCGCTCGACGCCGTATTGCTTCGCGAAGGCGTCGTCCCAGTACAGGTCGTAGGCGCAGACGTTCATCTCGAAGGCCCGTGCGCGTTTGGCCACTTCCTTGCCGATGCGGCCCAGACCGAGGATGCCCATCGTCTTCCCGGCGAGCTCGCGGCCCGTCGAGCGGCGCCATTCGCCCTTCTTGATCAGCGCGTCCTGCTGGGGGATGAGGCGCGTCAGCGAGAGCAGCAGGCCGAACGTATGCTCGGCAACGGTGACGTGATTGACGCCCGGACAGAAGGTCACCGGGATTTTGAGCGCCGTCGCGGCGGGGATGTCGATCTTGTCGACGCCGATGCCGTACTTGGCGAGCACGCGGAGGCGGGGCAGGGCCTTCTCGAGCACCGGCTTCGTGAAGGCGTCGTCGCCGCAGATGATCGCGTCGTGCGAGCCGACGAGCTTGAGGATGTCCGCCTCGGCCAGCGGGCCGCGGGCGCGATCGATCTCGTACTGATCGGCGGGCAGCAGGTCGTGGTGCTTGCCCGGGGTGTCCTGGAACGACGTGGTCGTGATCAGGATGCGCGTCTTGCTCATGGAGTCTCCGCTTTGTCTAGTCGCACTCGTGATGGGCGTCCACGACCTGGCAAGAACCGCAGTAGTGGAAGAGGACCTGGAGCCAGGCGCCGTCGTGAAATGTCTTCTTCCACCCGGTTTCGTCCCCGACCGAAGCGAGAAAGGGCATGGGCTCGTCCCAAAGCGTGCACGTCACGCCTTTCATCGCGGACTTCTGGGCAAAATAGGGCTCGCCTCCCACCTGGTGACGGGGGCTTCGATACGGATACGTTTCCTTTTCATGACGGAGCGAGGGCGGCAGCTTGTTCTGATTGTTTTTCCGGATCAGGTCCTGTTCCTTCGGAGTGATCCGGATCAGGGTGACGGGACGCTCGGGAAAGCTCTCCGGATACGGCTCATAAGGCAGGCAGGACCCGGGCCAGCCTTCATGGTAGTCATGGTCCAGGACGTCCACGCCTCCTTTTGGATTCAGCCGGTAGCTGAACCAGGGCCCGCAGCTCCAGCAATACAGCAGGGGAATGTCGTGGAACACCTGGTCGTCCCACTTGCCGTCCCGGTAGTGGCTTTTGTTGCGGCCGCGGGCCAGTCGAAGTCCCAGCCGGGAGTCGCGGACATCCAGGGACAGCATCCGGGAATAAGGCTGTTTGCAGTCCCGGCAGGTCGCGCCTGGAAGGTCGTTCCTTCCTCCGATCATGTGCTCAGGTTTCCCGACGCGCCTTTTGGCGATCTCCACAAAATAGCCGCGACGGGGAATGCAGGTGAACCCCACGATCTAGGAACCCCACTCGGTATGGAAGGGGCCTTTGCCCGGTTTGTCGATCCGCTCGTAGGTGTGAGCGCCGAAGAAGTCGCGCTGCGCCTGCGTCAGGTTGAGCGGCAGCCGCTCCGAGCGCACCGAATCATAGTAGGCCAGGCTCGAGCTCATCGCGAGCACCGGAATGCCCTGCGACTGCGCCGTCGCCACGACGTGGCGCCAGCGCGGCTGCGCCTCCGTCACCCAGGCCTTGAAGTGGTCGTCGAGCAGCAGGTTCGGGAGATTCGGGTTCTTCTGGAACGCGGACTTGATCAGGTCGAGGAACTGCGCGCGGATGATGCAGCCGCCCTTCCAGATGCGCGCAATCTCGCCGAGCGGCAGGTTCCACTTATACTCGTCGCCCGCCACGCGCATCATGAACATACCCTGGGCGTACGAACAAATCTTCGAGGCGTAGAGCGCATCGCGCACGGCCTCGATCAGCGCCTTCGGGTCGCCCTTATAGGGCTCACGCTTGGGGCCGGTCAGGACTTTGCTGGCGTTGACGCGGTCCTCCTTGAACGCGGAGAGGATGCGGCCCTCGACCGCGGCGTTGATCGTCGGGATCGGCACGCCCAGATCGAGGGCGATCTGGCTCATCCACTTGCCGGTGCCCTTCTGGCCGGCCTTGTCGAGGATGAGGTCGACGAGCCACTTGCCCGTTTCGGGGTCCTTCTTGCGGAGGACCTTGCCGGTGATCTCGATGAGGAACGAGTTGAGCAGCCCCTTGTTCCATTCCTCGAAGATCTCGGCGAGCTGCGGCGCCTCGAGGCCGAGGACCTGGCGGAGCACGTCGTAGCTCTCCGCGATCAGCTGCATGTCGCCGTATTCGATCCCGTTGTGGACCATCTTGACGAAGTGGCCGGCGCCGTCGGGTCCGATGTAGGTCACGCAGGGGCCGTCGTCGACCTTCGCGGCGATCTTCTCCCAGACGGGACGGATGTGCTCGTAAGCCTCCTTGGGACCGCCGGGCATGAGCGACGGTCCCCAGAGCGCGCCCTCTTCGCCGCCCGACACGCCCGAGCCGACGAAGTGGATCCCCTTGGCCCTGGCGGCCGTCTCGCGTTTCCGAGTGTCGGTGAAGTGCGAGTTGCCTCCGTCGATGATGATGTCGCCCGGCTCGAGCAGCGGCGTGAGCTGGGTGACCATGTCGTCGACCGGCGCGCCGGCCTTGACGAGCAGGATGATGCGGCGCGGACGATCCAGCGACGCGACCAGCTCCTGCACCGTCTTCGCGCCGCTGAACTTCTTCCCCTTGGCACGGCCGGCGAGCAGGGCGTCGGTCTTGTCCCCGGAGCGGTTGTAGACCGTGATGGGGAATCCGTTGCGCTCGATGTTGAGGGCCAGGTTCTCGCCCATGACCGCGAGGCCGACCAGTCCGATCTGCGATTTGGCCATAAGCTACCTCTTGATTCTCGCGCTTCCGCCATTGACCACGTGCTCGACCTCGTCGAGCGTCACCATGGACGTGTCGCCGCGCGTCGACTGGGCGAGCGCCCCGTGCGCGGCGCCGTACTCGACCGCGCCCTGGGGGCCCTTGCCCGAGAGCAGGCCGTAGATGACGCCGCCCGCGAAGCCGTCGCCGCCGCCGACGCGGTCCTCGATCTCCAGGTTCTCGTACTTGCGGCTTTCGTAGAACTTCCCCTCGTGCCAGAAGATGGCGCTCCAGTGGTTGACGAGGCCGCTGACGACCTCGCGCAGCGTGGTGCCGATGCCCTGGACGGTCGGGATCTTCTTCACGACCTGCTCGACCATCTTCTTGTAGGAGTCGACCTTGAGCCCGCGGAAGTCCTCCTTCACGCCCTCGATCTTCATCCCGAGAACCTTCATGAAGTCCTCCTCGTTGCCGATCAGGACCTTGATGTAGGGAAGCAGCTTCTCGGTCGCGGCCATGGCCTCCTTCGCGCTCCAGAGCTTCGAGCGGAAGTTGAGGTCGTAGGAGGTGACGACGCCCGCGTCGTGCGCGGCCTTCAGCGACTCGAGCGCGACCTCGGCGCAGGACGGCGAAAGCGCGGAGAAGATGCCGCCCGTGTGGAACCAGCGGACGCCCTTCGCGAACACCTTCTTCCAGTCGATCTCGCCGGGCTTCAGGTGACTGGCGGCCGAATGGCCGCGGTCGTACATCGTCACGCTTCCGCGCACGCCGGTGCCGACCTCCGTGAAGTTGAGGCCGACGCGGTCCGCGCGGCCGACGCCGTCGAAGGGGACCCAGACCACGTCGCTGATGTCGAGACCGCCGCCGCGCGCGTGGTTCTTGATCATCGCGGCGACGTAATTGTCCGGGAGGCGCGAGATCCAGCCGGCGCGGAGGCCCATGCGGCCGACGGCATAGGCGACGTTGTACTCGCCGCCGCCGATCCAGGCCTCGAACTCGGTCGCGAACTCGATGCGCTGACGGCCGGCGGGCGACAGGCGGACCATGCACTCGCCGAGCGAGATCATGTCGAGCGCGGAGGACGTCGCGTCTTTGACGTTCATCTAGAATTCCATCGAAGAGAATCCACCGTCGACGGTGAGGTGGCAACCCGTGACGAAGCTGCCCGCCTTGCGGGCGCAGAGGAAGACGGCGGGTCCCATGAGCTCGCCGGCTTCGCCGAAGCGGTTCATGGGGGTATGGGCGAGGATCTTGGCCACGCGCTCGGGCTGGAGGATCTTGCGGTTCTGCTCGGCGGGGAAGAAGCCCGGCGAGAGCGCGTTCACGCGGACGCCCTGCGGCGCCCATTCGCGCGCGAGGTTCATCGTCAGGTTCAGCACCGCGGCCTTGGTCGCGCTGTACGTGAAGACGCGCGACAGTGGGCGGATCGCCGACATCGACGTGATGTTGATGATGACGCCGCCCTGCTGCTGGTCGATCAGGGTCTTTCCGAAGACCTGGCAGCCGAAGACGACGGACTTGTAGTTCGTGTCGAGGATCCGCTGCATCTCCTCGTCGGAGATGTCGAGGAAGGGCGTGGGCGAGTTGGTGCCGGCGCCGTTGAGCGCGATCGTCAGCTTGCCGAACTTCTTGACGGTCTCCGCGGCGACGCGTTCGACTTCGGCCTTCTTCGTGACGTCGGCGCTGATGAAGACGGCGTCGCCGCCGGCGTCCTGGATCGCGGCCAGGCGCTGCTCGGCCTTGGCGGCGTCGCGCCCGACGATGGCGACCTTCGCGCCGGCCTGGGCGAAGCCCTGGGCCATCGCGCTGCAGAGCTCTCCGGTGCCGCCGGTCACGACGGCCACCTCGCCCTTCAGCGAGAACTGCTCCTCGACGAACGAAGTCATTCGCTCAACCCCCAGCAGGGGTCGCGATTATATGTGGACGCCTCGAGGGATTACAACAGTCCGGCATATAATGCCGATGATGCGGGTGATGTGGACGTCGGTCTCGGGTTTCTTTATCGCTGCTTCATCGCGACCATCGCCGCCCGGATCCTGCTGCTGATCCAGGTTCCCCAGGGCGGCGTCGAGGCGCTGGCGCCGACCGGGAGTCCGTCCGTGAAGAGCTACCTCGTCTATTGCTTTGCGCTGGTGTTCGTCGTTCCCCTCGGACTGAGGATGGGTGTCTGGCGATCGTTCGCGGTCCGGTCCGGCGAGGGCTGGTGGCCGGCCTGGTGATGGCGCTGTCGCTCCCCGACGCGGGCCTTTATCCCAGCCTCCCGTCGGTCGCTCCCGCTCATCGGCTGGCGGGCGACCGCGTTTGGCAAATGCCGTTCTGGCTCATCATCCTCGGTGGGAACCTCGTCTTCTGGCCGGTCGCGCGCGCCGCAGGAAATCGCTCCTGAATTCGGATCTGCCCGGGACACTCTTCGTGGACGTCCGTACGGGCGACGAAGAGGATCCCATGAAACACGCCGCCAAGTCCGCGCTGCTCCTTGCCGCCCTCGTCATCGTGCCCGCGTGCGGCGATCCGGTCCCGCCGCCGACTGCCGACCAGATTCCGGTTCCCGGATCGAGCGACTACGCGCATGCTGCCGTGAAGGAAAGTGTCTATGACGCCGGGACGGGCAAGGAGTATCGCTTCTACGAGCCCGACTCCCCGCCGCTGCTCGAGGCCCCGGTCGTCGTCTTCCTCCACGGCTGGGGCGGGACGGACCCCGCGTATTACCGTCCCTGGCTCGACCACTTGGCGCGCCGCGGCAACGTCGTGCTCTGGATCCGGTATCAGGAGTCGATCCTCACGCTCTCGACGGACTTCCTGCCGAACATGCTCGCCGCGGTGAAGGCGGGGCTGAACCGGCTCGCCACCGAAGCGGGCCATCCGAAGCCGGACTTGACCAAGGTCGCCGCGGTGGGTCACTCGATGGGCGGCGTGCTTTCGATGAGCCTGGCCGCGCTCGCGGCCGCCGAGGGCCTGCCCCCGTTCAAGGCGGTGATGGCCGCGAATCCCGGCCGGGGCGTGACGGGCCCCGAGGTCCTCGCCGACTTCTCGCTGATCCCGGCGTCGACGCTCCTGCTCTCCCTGACGGGCGTGGAGGATACGAACCTGGGGACCGCGGGGAAGGAGCTGTTCTACGGGGCGACGTCGGTCCCGCTCGACAATAAGGACTTTATCCTTCTCAACTCGGACTACCACGGGACGCCGCCGCTCGTGGCCGATCACTTCGCGCCGAATTGCACGTCGGATGCGGACGTGAACGCACTCGACCGCAACGGCTACTGGAAGTGGTTCGACGGACTGGCGGCGGCGGCGTTCTATGGGCGCTATCGCGAGTATGCGCTCGGAAACACGGCGGAGCAGCGGTTCATGGGGACCTGGCCCGACGGGACGCCGATCGTGGAGCCCACCGTCACCGACGCGCCTTGAAGGCGGTTACGGCGCGAAGCGCTGCAGCTCGCGCCAGTCGGTCTGGCCGGCGACGCGCGGGTCGAAGTTCACGTCGTTGGAGAGCAGCACCGTGCCGTCGGGATGCATCCACTGCTTCATGTATCCGGCGGGCAGCTCGACGTTGCGGTGCTCGTAGGGGCTTCGATAGGTTTCCACGCCGCCGAGCAGCTCGCGGAGCGCGAAGTTCTGGCGGTCCTGCGAGGCCGCGCGATCCTCCCAGGTCTGGCGGTGCATTTCCTGGATCTGCGCGTTGGCCTGCTGCCACTGCTGCTGGAAGCGCGCGAAATCCTGCTGGCTCTGGAGCCGGCCCTGCGCGAAGACCTTCCGCACTTCCTCGAGGCCCGCGTGCCAGGCCAGGCTGATCCGGATCGAGCGCATCGGGACCGACAACAGGGGGGTCGCCGCGTCGAGTGTCCCGGCCGGCGCGCGCATCGTGACGCCGCCGCACCACCACATCGCCGTCCAGCCGTTCATCGGCGCGAACGTGAGGGTGACGGTGACGTCTTCCTCCCAGCCCTGGAAGGCGTATCGCAGCCGGGTGCAGCGGATGCCGAAGCCCGGCGGAGCGAGCCGCGCATTCTCCGCCGCGAGCTTCGGAAGGTCGTCGACCTTCAGAAGCTTTCCCCCCCGGAGCTGCGGGAGCGACTGCATCGCGAGCACGCCCTGGACGAACGTCGGGGCGTCGGGCGGAGGGGCGAGGAGGATCGACCCGTTCCAGTTCGAGCCCGGCTGCAGCGGCAGCCCCATATCCTGCAAGGGCCAGGAGAACTGCTGGGAGGGGAGCGTCTCCGCCGCGGCGCCGGTCGACGGATCCGACACGCGGACCATGAGGTTGGCCTGCATGGAAAGCGCGGGCATCCACTGGAAGCCGCCTTCGATCTTCCAGCCCTCGGGCACCAGCAGCGTGGCGCCCTCGATGTTGCCGAGCGCCGGGTCCCGGAGCGAGATCCGGTTGAGCTGCATCGCCAGACTCCGGACAACGGGGCGATCTAGAAGCGGCGGCCCGCCAGGATCTTCGCGCGCGACGCGACGATATCCTCGGCCAGGCTGAACGGCACCGGCTCGTAGTGGTCGAACGTCATGCTGAAGGTCGCCTTGCCGCTCGACAGGGTGCGGACCTGGGTCGAGTATCCGAACATCGAGCCCAGCGGCACGAACGCCCGGATCTCGTGGTTGACGCCCTTCTTGTCCATGGCCTCGATTCGGCCGCGGCGCGCCGCCAGGTCGCCGTTCACGGAGCCGAGGTATTCGCCCGGCGTGACGACGCTGACGGACATGACCGGCTCCAGCAGCGTCGGATTCGCCTTGCGGAAGAGATCCTTGAACGCCATCGACGCGCAGGTGTTGAACGCCCGTTCGCTCGAGTCGACGTCGTGATAGTCGCCGTCCACCAGCGACACGCGGAGATCGACGATGGGGAAGCCGGCATAGACGCCCTTCGACATCGCCTCGATGATGCCCTTCTCGACGGCGGGGACGTATTCCTTCGGGACGTTGCCGCCCTTGACGTCATTGACAAATTCGAAGCCCGTGCCAGGAGGCAGGGGCTCGCAGGTCAGGCAGACGCGGGCGAAGTCGCCCTTGCCGCCGGTCTGTCTCTGGAGCTTATGGTCGACTTCGGCCTGCATCGTGGCGGTCTCGCGGTAAGCCACCTGGGGGCGGCCGACCTTCGCGGAAACGCCGTGCTCGCGCTTCAGACGGTCCACCAGGATTTCGAGGTGGAGTTCGCCCATGCCCGACATGATCGTCTCTTCGGTCTCGTGGTCGAAGCTGACGACGAACGTCGGGTCCTCCTCGGCGAGCTTCGCCAGGCCGAGCGACAGCTTGTCGCGGTCGCCGCGGGTTTCCGGCTGGATGGAGACCGAGATGACGGGGGCGGGGAACTCGATCGCCTCGAGCACGACGGGATGGTCCTCGTCGCAGACCGTGTCGCCTGTGAGGGTCTTGTCGAAGCCGATGACGGCGCCGATCTCGCCCGCCTTGAGATACTCGCGCGTGATGGGCTTGTTTGCGTGCATTTCCACCAGGCGGCCGACGCGCTCGCGGGTGTTGCGGGTCGAGTTGAGGACGTACGAGCCCGAGTTCAGCGTGCCCTTATAGACGCGGACGTAGGTAAGCTTGTTGTGCCGGTCGCTGAAGATCTTGAACGCGAGGGCGGCCAGGGGGCCTTCCTCGATCTTCGGCGCGGGCAGATAGTCGAGGACGCCGTCGAGCAGGGACTGGACCCCGATATTGCGCGCGGCCGAGCCGCACATGATGGGGCAGATGGCGCGCGACAGGGACGCTTTGCGGAGCGCCGCGCGGATCTCGTCCGGGCTCGGGTCCTTGCCTTCCATGAACTTCTCGAGCAGGCCTTCGTCGGTTTCCGACACCTTCTCGATCAGGAATTTCCGCCACTTGGCGGATTCCTCGACCATCGATTCCGGGATGGGCCGTTCCTCGACGACGGGGACTCCGTTCTTTTCCGTGAAGAACAGCTCGCAGTTCTTGACGAGGTCGACGACGCCGTTGAACTGGTCCTGCTTGCCCACCGGGAGGGTGATCGGCACCGCATTGCTGCCGAGTTCGTTCTGGATCTTGTCGACGACCATGAAGAAGTCCGCGCCGGTGCGGTCCATCTTGTTGACGAACGCGATGACGGGGACTTCGTATTTCTCGGCCTGGCGCCAGACGGTCATGGACTGGGGCTCGACGCCGGCGACGCCGCAGAAGAGGGCGACCGCGCCGTCCAGGACGCGGAGGGAGCGTTCGACCTCCACGGTGAAGTCGACGTGCCCGGGGGTGTCGATCAGGTTGATCCGGTGGCCCTTCCACTCGACGGCGGTGGCGGCGGCCGTGATGGTGATGCCGCGCTCCCGCTCCTGCTCCATCCAGTCGAGGGTGGTGTTGCCGTCGTCGACGTTGCCGATCTTGTGGACTCGGCCGGTGAAGTAGAGGATTCGCTCGCTCGTGGTCGTCTTGCCCGAGTCGATGTGGGCGATGATGCCGATGTTCCGGATCTTGGTCTGGTCGATCATAGACTCCGTCCGATGGTTAACCCGAAATTAGGGTGCGGCATATTAGCGGGAACGGCCGCGGAATGCAACCCCCCGGTCAGGGCTTGAGGCGCCGCAGGGCCTCCTCGAGCAGATCCACCGACCGGGCGGGGTCCACATCGAAGATCCGGATCAGGTCGCCCCGGGACTGGGTGAAGTCATAGGACAGGTCTTCGCGGACCCGGGGGGCGGCCGTCCGCTCCCAGCGGACGCAGGAAGGATCGACGAGCGCGGCGATGTCTCCCAGGTCGAAGATCCCTTTTTTCGGGCCGGCGACATAGGCGTTTCTCGAGCGGATTTCGTGGAGGTAGCTCCCGAGGGGCCCGAGCGGGGCGAGTCGCGTTTTCGCCTCGTCGGGCGGGATGACGATCTGGGCGCCGGTGTCGAACAGGATATAGCGCGAGGGCAGGTCGAAGACCAGCCGCGCCGCCAGGGGATCGTTCTTGGCGTTGAAGTTGCGGCAATACCGGGGCCACTCGCTGCGGCCGTGCCAGAAAACGATCAGGCGGTCGGCGATGTCGGGCGCTTCGCGGAGGCCGGCGACCGCATCGGTGACGGGCCCCAGGAGAACCAGCCAGAGGGGGTCCTCGGGAGTTCCCGCGCGCGCGCGTTCGATGATGAAGCGGACGCCGTCGGACGGGGCGTCTGCGGGGCCGTCCTTCAGCGGGAGATTGCCCTGATGGACGGGAAGCTGGGGGGTGCGGGGACTGCGGCGCAGGACCTCGAGGATTTCGTCGGTGCACTTCCGGATCCCGGCGGCTCCCTGCTTCTCCGCCATATGGGCGGCAACCAGGCCTTCCAGCTTGATCCGCTCGGGGAATCCCAGCGCCAGGGCCAGCGCATACTGATCGTCGACCTCGTTGGCCGCGTCGGTGTCGATGATCGTCCGGAGCGGGCCGGGGGTCGGGGGCCACGGACCCGGGCGCAGCGCCGGCTCCGTCGCGCAGCCGGCCAGCAGAATCGGAATCAGCAGGCATCGCATGGGCAAGCTCCTTCAGGAGACGGGCTCGATCCGCCGGACGAGCATCAGGAGGACTCCGAGGCTGAGGGCGTGCAGTCCTCCGCAGACGAGGAAGGGGACGGAATAGCCGTGATGGGCGATCAGCCAGCCGAAGCCCTCGCCGACGGCGGCGGCCCCGAGGGCTCCGGCGGAACCCAGGAGGCCCTCCACGGACCCGACGACGCGGGACGGGAAGAGGTCGGCGGCCAGGGTCTGGACGTTGGCCGACCAGAACTGGTGGCCGAAGAGGGCGAGGCTGTAGAACACGATCGCCAGACCGACGGGCGTCCACTCGATCAGGGTCGTGGCGGGCATGACGGCCGCCGCCGTGGCGAGGGCTATTTTCCGGGCGCGGTCGAGGGGGACGCCGCGGCGGATCAGGAGGGTGCCCAGCCCGCCGCCGGAGAAACTGCCGAAGCCGGCGAAGACGAAGGGGATCCAGGCGTAGGTCCCGATTTCCTTGATGTTGAAGTGCCGCGCATCGCCCAGGTACTTCGGCAGCCAGAAGAGGAGGAAGTACCAGACCGAATCGGTGAGCAGCTTCGCGGTCATCAGGCCCCAGACCTGGCGATAGCGGAAAAGGTCGATCCAGCGCAGGCGGACGCCGTCCGCGATGGGGGGAGGGAGCGAGGCGCGGATCCGCTCGCGTTCCT
>Ga0137409_10004456_pt1 | contig 14692 bp, 16 predicted proteins | sample CZODoug1_16funga_FD_122059 | JGI IMG/M metagenome (GOLD analysis project Ga0137409, IMG submission 122059) | Vadose zone soil fungal communities from Angelo Coast Range Reserve, California, USA - CZODoug1_16fungal (Hybrid Assembly) | ecosystem: Environmental > Terrestrial > Soil > Vadose zone... | reverse complement strand
GAGCGCGGCGGCGATCCGCAACGCGTTGCGATTGTCGCCGACGCCGCCGGCGTTCGACTGAATCACGAATTGGTCGCCGGCATTGGGCGCTCCCGCGATCTGCACGCGAGTGCCGTTGACGTCGATGTTGCCGCCGGGCGTGTAGGCAAACGCGCCGGCGCCGTTCACGCTGTAGGTGGTCGCGTTGATGAACTGAATCGTGGCGGTGGTGAGCAGCGCCGGGTTAGCGGCGTCGGTCACCTGCCCGGCCGAGATCGAGCCCGTGCCGCTGTTGGCGAGGTTCGCCCGCGTGCGTGTCGGCGACGCCGCGGCGACGTCGGACACGTTCGTTACGAGCAGCTGCATGTTGCCCGCCACGTGATCGAGCGGCCGAATCAGGAACTGGTCGCCGGCGGTCGGCGTGCCGCCGACCACGATGCTCAGGCCGTCGGCCACGAATGGGCTCGCGCCGGTGCCCGCGCCGGTCATCGCGACCACCGCGCCGTTGTCCGCGCGCTGCAGCGCGTAGGCCGTGCCGTTCCAGGTGAGCCGATAGTTTGTCGACTGGAGCGCGGCCACGCCCGTGATGGTCGCCGCCACGGTGCCGGTGCCGGCGTTGGTGGTAGCGGCCGCCGTCTGCGGCGCCGGCACGGCGAAGAAGTTGCCGCCGAGCTGGCCGTCGAGATCCATGCCGTTGCGGTGCATCGTGTTCACGGTGTCGGCGAGGCCGACGGCGAGCCGGCCGAGCTCGGAGCGCGTGGGCTGGAGCAGCTCGCGGTTGAAGTCGAGCAGCCCGCCGAGCTCGCCGCCCGTGAGGAATTGCGTGATGGCGAGGTCCGGCCCCGTGCCGCGCATCACGATTTGCGGTTGCGTGGCGTCGAGGGTGCCGGGCGTCACCGCGAGCTGCGACGACTGCGTGCCGAGCACGAGTACCTGACCGCTGCCGACGAACACGCTGAGCGTGCCGTCGCGCTGCACCGCGGTGTCGACTTGAACGAGCTCGGACAGTCGCTCGAGCATGCGATCGCGCTGGTCCATTAGCTCCGGGCTCGACGCGCCGCCCGCGTCCAAGATCTTGTGGTTGATGTCGGCGATGCCGGTGCCGAGCGAGTTGATCTCGGTGGTGGTGGCCGTGAGCCGCGAAGTCACCTCGCCGCCGAGCTCGGTCATGCGCTGGTCCATCATCGCGAAGCGCGAGATCAGGTTGCGCGCGTCGCTCAACAGCGCTTGACGCGCGGGCGTCGACGACGGCTCGTTGGCGATACCTTGCACGGCGTTGCTGAACGACTGCAGCGTCGAGGCCAGTCCCGTCTGGTCGCTTGCGAGCAGATCGTCGAGCGACTGCGCCATGCCGACGAATGCGTCGGCGCGGTGGAAGCCGCCGGCCGCAATCCGCAGCTGGTCGGCGATGATGTCGTCGGTGATGCGTGTCGTGCCACCGGCTTGCACGCCGGTGCCCACCCAGTCGTTGCCCAAGCGCTGCGCGCTGCGCTCGGCGAGGTCGACGCGCTGCCGGCTGTAACCCTGCGTGTTCGCGTTCGCGATGTTGTTCGACGTGGTGGCGAGCGCGCGCTGTTGCGCGAGCAACGAGGACAAGCCGATTCGCAGTAGATCCGTCATGCGCGGTGGCGCCGAGTCTCAAACGTCATGGCGTCGGTTCCTCTGTAACCTCTGTCGGCTCGGCGGCCGCAGGCTTGAGCCCGTCGAGCGCCCCGCCAAGGGTGTCGCCGTGATAAACCGCCAACCACTTTTCTGCATAATCCGGGTCGGTCGCGTAGCCCGCGGCCGTCACCGCGCGCGCGAACCCTTCCGCGTCCTGCGCTTGATCGAGCGCGGCGGCGTAACGCGGCGAGCTCCCGATGAGGTGCACGTAGTCGGCGAAGCTGTCCGCCGCATTGCCGTACGCGCGGAAATCCTCGCGCTTGCGCGCCGCCACGCCGTCCTCGTGCTCGATCGTCCATTGCGCGACCCGCGCGCCGCGCCACGACGAGCCCGCCTTGATGCCGAACAAGTTGTTGGACGGCTTGCCGTCCGCATGCGCCGGGGCGGCCGCGCCCCAACCGGTCTCGAGCGCCGCCTGCGCGAGCAGCAGGCGGGGCTCGACGCCGAGCGCGTTCGCGGCCGCGGTGGCGTCGTCGAGAAAGCGCGCGACGAAGGATTCGGGAGTGCCGTCGGCGGCGGGCGGCGCGGTCGCCTCGGCCGAGCTCGCCGCAAGGGGGGGCGCGACGGGCGACGCGTGGGCGCGAGAGACATGCGGCAACGCGAACGCCCCCGCCCCCGGACGCGCTCCTGCGCCCCCGGCGCCTCCGTCGGTCGACGGCGCCGAGTCGCCGCCGAGCTGGTCGACGATGAGCTTGCCGAAGCCGAACCCGCCGTGCTGCGCGAGCTCGAGCGCCACCTGCTGGTCCATGAGCTCGAGGTACTGCTTCGACTCCTGGCCGTCCAAGATGCCCGATCCCAAGCTCGCGTCGCGCGCGCTCTTGAGCATCATGCCAATGAACAGCGCCTCGAACTGCACCGCGGCTTGCGCGAGCGCCTTCGGGTCTTCGTGCGCGGCGCGCTGCTTGAGCTCGGCGAGCCCCTGCATGTCGACGGCGCTCGGTACGGTGTTGGTCATATCAGATCACGATGAGCTGCGCGCGCAGCGCGCCCGCTTCCCGCAGCGCCTCGAGGATCGCCACGAGGTCGCCCGGAGCCGCGCCGACCTGGTTCACGGCCTCGACGATGGCGTTCAGCGTGGCGCCGGGCTCGAACACGAACATCCGGGCGTCGCCCTGCTGCACGTCGATGTCCGACTGGTTCACGACCGCGGTCTGACCGCGCGTCGAGAACGCGTTGGGCTGGCTCACGAGGGCGGTCTCGGTGATCTTGACGACTAGCGAGCCGTGGGCGACCGCCGCCGCCGTCACTCGCACGTTCGCGCCGATCACCACGGTGCCGGTGCGCGAGTTGACGATGACCTTGGCCGCGGCCTCCGCGGGCTCCACTTCGAGGTTCTCGAGGTGCGAGATGTAGGCCACGCGCTGCGCGTCGTCGGCCGGCGCTTGCACGCGGATCGAGATGGGGTCGATCGTCGTCGCGACGCCGCCCCCCACCGACGCGTTGATCGCGTCCGCAAGCCGCGCGGCCGTCGTGAAGTCGGGCGTGTTCAAGTTCAGCACGAGCGCGTCGGCCGTGCCGAGCGTGGACGGCACGGTACGCTCCACGGTCGCGCCGTTCGGCACGCGGCCCGTGCTCGGCACGTTGACCGTCACCTTCGAGCCGTCGTCGCCCTGCACGCCGAAGCCGCCGACCACGAGGTTGCCCTGCGCCATCGCGTAGACGTTGCCGTCCGCGCCGCGCAGCGGCGCCATGATCAGGCTGCCGCCGCGCAGGCTCTGCGCGTTGCCGATCGAGGACACCGTGACGTCGATCGTCTGGCCCGGCTTCGAGAACGGCGGCAACGTGGCCTGCACGGTCACGGCCGCGACGTTGCGCAGCTGCGGGTTGACGTTGTCCGGCACGAGCACGCCGAGCTGGGCCAGCATGTTCTTGATCGACTGGATCGTGAACGGCGTTTGGCTCGTCTGGTCGCCCGTGCCGGCCAAGCCCACCACGAGCCCGTAGCCGACGAGCTGGTTGCCGCGCACGCCGGCGACGGTCGCGAGATCCTTGATCCGCTCGGCGTGAACGCCGGCCGGCAACAAGACGAACGCCGCGACGAGCGCGGCGACTGTGCGAGACCTGAAAAATAGGGACATGTTGGCTTTCCGGGCCCCCGTCAGAAGGGGAACCATGGCGAATTGAAGAACCGCGAGAGCCAGCCCGGGTGGTTCGCATCGGCGAGCGCGCCCTTGCCGCTGTAGGTGATCCGTGCGTCGCCGACCTTGGTCGACGCCACCGTGTTTTGCGGCCCGATGTCGACCGGGCGCACGATGCCTTGGAGCCGCACGTATTCCTGGCCCTGGTTGATCGTGATCTGCTTCTCGCCGCGGACGAGCAAGTTGCCGTTCGGCAACCGGCCCGCAACCGTCACGGTGATGCTGCCGTCGAGCCGATTGCTCTGGCTCGAGTCGGCCTTGCCGTCGAACGAGTTGGAGCTGTCGAGCTCGCTATGGAGGGGGTTGCCGTTGTGGGTGATCGGCTTGCCGGCGAAGACCGGGATGCCGGTGTCGACGCTCGTGCCCTTCTCGGTCGACGTGCTCGACTCCTTCGTGGCGTTGGTCCGCTCCACGAGCAGCACCGTGAGGATGTCGCCGACCTGGCGCGCGCGCAGATCCATGAACAAATCGAAGCTCGCGGCCGGGTTGTAGACCGTGCCGGGCGCCACTTCGCCGAACGTCCCGCTCGGCAGCACCGGCCCGAAGTCGTCGGCGACCGGATCGGGCTGACGCGGAGCGCCCGCGCAGGCTTGCAGCAGAACGGCAGTAACGAGCATCGATAGAAGTCTTTTCACGAATCGGCTCCTAGAGGCTGTTCGTCAGGTGCTGGAGCATCTGGTCGCTGGTCTCGATCGCGCGCGAGTTCATTTCATAGGCGCGCTGCGTCTCGATCATGCTCACGAGCTCCTCGACCACATTGACGTTCGAGGTCTCGAGCGTGCCCTGTTCGAGCGTGCCCAGGCCGTTCAAGCCCGGGGTTCCGGGCTGCGGCGGACCGCTCGCGACGGTCTCCATGAAGAGGTTCTGGCCGCGCGGCTGCAGACCGCCGGGGTTGACGAAGTCGGTGAGCTGCAGCGTGCCGACCTGGATCGGGTCGGCTTGCCCCGGCAGCACCGCCGAGACCACGCCGTCGACGCCGACCGTCACCGCCTGCGCGCTCGTCGGGATAGTGACGGCGGGCTGCACCGCGTAGCCGCTCGAGTTCACCAGCTGGCCTTGCGGGTCGAGCTGGAACGTGCCGTCGCGCGTGTAGGCCTGCGTGCCGTCGGGCAACAACACCTGGAAGAAGCCGCGACCCTCGACCGCGACGTCGAACGGATTGTTGGTCGTGACGAGATTGCCTTGCGAGAACTGCTTGTCGGTGGCGACCACACGCACGCCGGTGCCGAGGTTCAAGCCCGTGGGGGATTGCGTCTGCTGCGACGTGAGCCCGCCGACCTGCGTCACGTTCTGATAGAGCAGATCCTCGAACATCGCGCGGCCGCGCTTGTAGCCGGTGGTGTTGACGTTCGCGAGATTCTGCGCGACGACGGTCATGCGCGTTTGCTGCGCCTCGAGGCCCGTCTTCGCTACCCAAAGTGATTCCATTGATTCGCTCCTAGCTCAAGCTGGCGATATTCGCGGCGCGCGACTCGTTCTCGTCGGCGACGTGCATCATGCGCAAGGCGACTTCGAACTGCCGCGCGTACTCGATCATGTCGACCATCGACGACGCCATGTTGACGTTGCTCGTCTCGATGAAGCCCGACGCGACGCGCACGTTCGCGTCGGCTTCCGGCGGCTTGCCGCCACCGGCCACGCGCACGAGACCGTCGGTCCGCTTCTCGAGCTTCGACGGATCGGGGTTCACGAGCTTGAGGCGCCCGATCTGCGCGAGCGTATTGGGGCCCTGACCCTGCGGCACGATCGACACGGTGCCATCGGGCGCGATCGTGACCCCGGTGTTCGGCGGAATCGCGACGGGCCCGTTGTCGCCGAGCACGAGGTCGCCCCGCTCCGTCTCGAGCAGGCCGAGCTCGTTCACGTTCAAGCTGCCGCCGCGCGTGTACGCCTGGGCGCCGTCCTTCGTCTGCACGGCCAGCCAACCGGGCCCGTCGATCGCGACATCGAGCTGGCCGCCCGTTTGCACGAGCGTGCCCTGCGAGCGGTCGAAGCCCAAGCCGCTCGCGACGGTGTTGATGCGGCTCGGATAACCCGGGCCTTCGACGGGCGCGGCTTCGAACCGCGCGAGGTCGGCCCGAAAGCCTGTGGTGCTCACGTTCGCGAGGTTGTGCGCGACGACGGTCTGCGCCTGCATCAGCTGCTTCGCGCCCGTCATCGCCACGTATAGAAGTCGATCCATGCTCGCGTCCCGTTACTTGGGTTAACGATCAGCGGATGTTGATGATCGTTTGCGTGACCTGGTCGGCCGTCGAGATCATCTGCGCGTTCGCCTGGAAGTTGCGCTGCGCGGTGATCATGTTGACGAGCTGCTCGGTCAAATCCACGTTCGACGACTCGAGCGCGCCGGCCTGGATCAGGCCGAAGCTGCCGGTGCCGGCCGAGCCGCGCACCGCGTCGCCGGAGCTGAAGGTCTCGCCCCACGACGTGTCGCCGAGCTGGCGCAGGCCCTGCGGGTTCGCAAAGTTCGACAGTGCGACCTGGCCGAGCGGGTCCGAGCGGCCGTTGGTGAAGCGCGCGAAGATCACGCCGCTCGAGTCCACGTCGATGCTCGACAGCCGGCCGGACGTGAAGCCGTTCTGCGACAGCGAGTTCACGCCGAACGCGCCGCCGTACTGCGTGGAGCCCAACAGATCGGCGGCGAGCGCGATCGGCGCGGCGCCGTTGCCCGGGTTCACGGCCGGCAGCGTGAACGCGCCGCCCACGGGCGCGGTGAGCACGCCGGCGTTCGAGTACGACACCACCCACGGCGGCGGCGGAGGACCGCCCGCTTGAGCGATCTCGGCGCCGTTGTCGAGGAAGAAGTGCGCGTTCCATTGGTTCGGAGTGGCCGTCTTCGCGAAGTACGCCGTGAACGTGTGCGACGCGCCGAGCGAGTCGTACACGGTGACCGCCGTCGAGTGATTGAAGGTCGACGCGTTGGTCCGGTCGAACGTCGCGACGGCCGGCGGCGTGGCGTTCGCCGGCAGATTGATGCCGAAGTCCGCGCGCGTGGTGGCCTGCGGAGCCGAGTCCGTGGTGGCCAATTGCAAGTCCTGGAGCGTGCCTGTGTTGAACGTGCCCGTGCTCGTCACCGGGAAGATCTGCAGGCGCTGCGCCTGGTTGTTGGTGACGAAGCCGTCGCGGTCCACGCCGAACGAGCCCACGCGGGAATACGAGATCACGCCGCCGTCGCCAAGCGTAAAAAACCCTTCGCCGCTGATCGCGAGGTCGAGGCCGCGATCGGTGAAGTCGACGCCGCCCTGCGAGAACTCCTGCGAGACGGCGCCGAGACGCACGCCGTTGCCGATGGCCTGCGCGCCGACGGCGAACACGTCGGAGAATTCCGCACGCGACGCCTTGAAGCCCGTGGTGTTCGCGTTCGCGATGTTGTTGGCCGTGACGTTCAGGTCGGACGACGCGGCGTTGAGTCCGCTCAATGCAACTGCAAATGGCATGGCTTGATCCTCGGATTAAGTGGTTAAGGCAAGTCGTTGCGAATTTCGCGTACCGCCGAGAACGGCAGGTCGCCGATGCCGCGCAGCTGCACGGTGAAGCCGTCGGCGCCGAACACCACGCTGTCGACGGGAGCGTCGACCAGGGTCGTTGCCGCGGCGGCGGTGTTGTCCTTCTGATAGCCGGCTACGAGCTGGTAGCCGCCGGCCGCCGCGGGCGCGCCGGAGTCGTCCAGCCCGTCCCAGTGGAAGCGCGTGAGGCCCGCCGGCTGCGGTCCGAGCTGCAGATGGCGCACCACCTGGCCGGCCGCGTTGCGGATCTCGATACCCACGCCGCCTGTCGACGCGGGCACGTCGACCGCGCCGTCGAGCGAGCCGCCGGCCGCGATCGCACCGCGGTCGCTCTCCACAAGCGCCGTGCGGCCGACGAGGCCCGCGGCCTGCAGCGCCTGATTCGACACGAGCGAGCCCGCGAGGCCGTCGAACGACTTCTGAATGCCCGCGAGACCCGACACCGTGCCGAACTGCGCGAGCTGGCCCAGGAACTCGCCGCTCTCGAGCGGCTTGAACGGATCCTGGTTCTTGAGCTGCGTGACCATGAGATTCAAGAACTCATCCTGGCCGAGCTCTTTCTTCTTCTCCGCCTGTGGCGGCGAGAGACCGAGCTGGCCCAAATCCAAACCGTTGACTGCGGAAACCATTGTTCACTCCGCTCCTTTAGCCCTGACCGAGAGCCAAGGTCCTGAGCATCAGGGCCTTGGCCGTGTTGATGACCTCGAGGTTGCTCTGATACGAGCGCGAGGCGGAGATCATGTTCGCCATCTCTTCCATTGCGTTCACGTTCGCCGCATAGACCATGCCGTCCTTGTTCGCCTGCGGGTTGCCCGGGTCGTAGCGCTCGATCGGCGGCGCGATGCTCTCGGTGACGCCGAGCACGTCGACGCCCGCGAGCGCGTCGCCGAATCCACCGGCGGCGCGAAACAGCGCCTGGCGCGAGCGATAGACGTCGGCGGGATTGCCCGCGACGTCGTGCATGTTCGCGAGGTTGCTCGCGGTCAAGTTCAAACGGAGCGACTGCGCGGAGAGCGCGGTGCCGGCGATATCGAACGTGCTGAAGGCGCTCATGAGCGCGTACCCGCGAGCGCCGTGCGCAGTGTCTGGATGCGGCCGCTTGCGAACAGCAGGCTCGCTTGATAGCTCACCGCGTTCTCGGCGTAACGCGCGAGCTCGAGGTCGGCTTCGACCGTATTGCCGTCGAGCGACGGCTGGTGCGGAATCCGATACTTCAGCGCGGCACGGTTGTCGATCGGATTCGAAGCGATGTGCCGCGGATCCGTGACTTTCAGCCGGGCGTCCGCGCCGACTCCATCCAGCACCGACGAGAACTCCATGTCGCGCGCCTTGTACTGCGGCGTGTCGGAGTTCGCGAGATTCTCGGCCAGCACATCCATGCGGCGGGCGCGGTACAGCAGCGCGCTCTCGTGTATGCCCAGTATCGAATCCATCGTCGTCCGTCTCCCACGCGGCGCATCGGGCCGCGAACCACCTTGAGCAACAAGCGTGCCAATGCGCTCGACCCGCGGATTCGCTCGGTTTCGCTCCGGTGCGCACGGAGCGCAGCGGCAGTTTCTTGCCGCTCGCAGCGGCGACACGTTGCCGGCGCGGTGGCTCACCTTTGGCCGCGTGACGTCGCGGGTGGCTGCGGCCGTACCTCACTTGTGTGATGCCTCCGCCGCGGCACGCGACTTCGCCGGCCTGCGGCCGGTTCCCTCGCCACGGCGCGTTCGCCGGGGCTCAAAACGCGGTCGCTCCTCGTTTTCGCATCACCGCGCCGTGTGCCGCCGCGTTTTGAGTGCTCGCTGCGCTCGCACCCGTGCGCTGCGCGCCCGGGCTCCGCGGCTCTCGGCGCTGTGGCTCGGCTCGTCGCTACCGCCGCGGCGGAGGCATCACACAAGTGAGGTACGGCCGCAGCCGTTTGCGCGCATCGCACGCCCGAAAAAATGACGGCGCATCGCGGTGGCATATGTCTTGCAGTTGTCCGGCGATGATGTTCGAGAGGGCCGTCTGCACCGCGATTTGCTTGGGCGTGCGCGCCGTTGCGCGCGCCGGCGTCGTCGGCATTTTGACGCTCGTGGTCGGGTCGTTGACGCGCGAGGCCGCGGGCGAGCCGTCGTGGCAGACGCCCGACAGCATTCGTGAGGCGGCGCGCGAGCTCGTGCTGCGCACGCTCGGCGGCGACCGCGGCGCGACCGTCGAGGCCGTCGGCGTCGACGATCGGCTCAAGCTGCCGCAGTGCGGGGCGCCGCTCGACGCGGCGCTCGAGCGCGAGCTGCGCGGCGGCCAAGGCGTCGTGGCAGTGAGCTGCCGCGTGCCGGAAACGTGGCGCCTGTTCGTGCCGGTGCGGGCGGTCGAGCAGGTTCCCGTCGTCGTCACGCGGCGCGCCGTGCAGGCCGGCGAGGTGCTCGACGCCGACGACGTCGCGCTCGAGGCGCGGCGCTCGGCCACACTGCCCTACGAATACTTCAGCGCCACGGCGCAGACCGTCGGCCTCACGGCGCGCCGCACGCTGGCCGCCGGAACGGTGGTCGTGCCGGCCGCGGTGGAGCACCCGACGGTCGTGGAGCGCGGCGCGGTCGTCACGCTCGTATCGGGCAGCGGTAGCGTGCTCGTGAGGTCCGACGGCGTGGCCCTCGAGCCAGCCAAGCTCAACGATCACGTCCGAGTGCGTAGTCGCTCGGGGCGGATCGTCTCAGGAGTGGTCGGACCATCAGGGGAAGTACGAATAGGCCCCTAATGGATACGCCCTAAAGTTCTCGGCCGACAGGCCGATAACCCACCGAGGCGCCAACGGGCGCCGGAGACACGTTATGACAGAAAGGATCAATGGCCAGGGCTTCCGCCCCACGGACGCCGCCGGAACGCGGCGCACGGACGCGACCAAGCGCGCCGGCGGCTCGTCGTCCGCCGACAGCTCGGCCACCAGTGCGCCGAGCACATCGGACCAGGTCAACCTGACCCGCTCCGGCCTTCTCCTGAGCAAGCTCGAGGAGATCGTGCAGAACGCGCCGGCCGTCGACGTCGATCGTGTCCGCGCCATCAAGGACGCGCTCGCCTCCGGCAGCTACGAGATCGACGACCAACGCGTCGCCGACAACATGCTGCGCTTCGATCGCGAGCTGCTCGCCTGAGCTTTGAGCGACGACCTGGAACGGCCGACGTGGAACATCTGAGCCAAGGCCTGATCGCCGTGCTGAACGAGCAGATCCGCTGCGCCGAAGAGATGCTGCGCGCGCTCGGCGAGGAGAATCGCGCCTTGCTCGACGGCGACGCCGAGCTCTTGAACAGGGCGGGCGCCGACAAGGCTCGGCTCGTGGCGGCGCTCGAGGCGCTCGAGACCGAGCGGCGGACGCTCGCGACGGCGATCGAGACGCACGTGACCCACACCGGCGACCCCTCCACCCCCGACGCCAGCTGGCGCACGCTGCTCACGCTCGTCGCCGAGTGCAAGACGCAGAATCAGCGCAACGGCGCGCTGGTCAAGGCTCGGAGCGAGCAAGTGCGGATCGCGCTGAAGGCGTTGCGTGGCTCGGCGGACCCGGGGTGCTACGACCCGAACGGGCTCGCGTCGGCCTCGAACAGCCCCCGGCGCTTGGGCAGCGCGTAGCGGGAATCGCACCATGCTCGTCGTCAGCAGGCGCTCGGACGAGGCCATCGTGATCAAGCTCGCCGACGGGGCGAACGGCAACCTCACCCTCAACGACTTGTTCGCGAAGGGGCCGATCGAGATCACGCTGCTCGGCGGCAACGGCCGACGCGTCAAGATGGGCATCGCGGCGCCGCCCGAGCTCTGCATTCGGCGCAAAGACAAGCCGTAGTTCCGGCGCGCGCGGCTTCGGCCGCTTCCTTCCTTATCTATTGCCGGCCGCACCACCGCCCGTCGGTGATCGGTGCTGCTGGGTGCTAGAACCCAGGGCCGGCGGGGTTTCCGCGACATAATCGGGGTGCGGACGGGTCCTCGGGCGGCTGGCCAGAGCCGAATGGGCGTCGGCGCTTCAGGGGTTTCCCGGGCTTGATTTCCCCGGCGCGCAAGGCATCCTGAGCAGCACGTCGGTCAACAAATAAGAAAGGGGCTGGCAGGTGGAAAGACGTCTGCTGGAAAGAAACAAAGTAGCGACCACGGTCTACCTCTCGGTACCGGGTGGCCGCATGCAACGGTGCCGGGCGCGCAACCTCTCGGCCATGGGCGTGTTTCTCGAAATCAAAGCTCTCGGATTGCCTGCGGGAACCGTCGTCAACCTCGTGTTCGCCGTGAACCTCGGCGATACCGTGCGGCTGCATCGCCGCAAGGCCGTGCTCGCGCACGTCTCGGACCGCGGGGCCGGTCTCATGATGCAAGGCCGCTCGCAGCTCAGACCGAGCGCCTAGCTCCCGATCTCACGACGCACGGCTAGAACGCGTCCTTCAGCGCGCGCGTCTTCGCGAACACCTCGACCTCGCTCGCGCCGGTCAGTCCGATCGTCGCTTGCAGGCCCGCGCTCGCCGGGCGCAGGAACGGGTTCGTGGCCTTCTCGAGCGCGAGCGTGGTCGGCACCGTCGGCTTGCCGGCCGCGCGCACGCGCGCGACCTCCGCCATGCGCTCCACGAGCGCGCCATTGCCGGGCTCGACCGTAAGAGCGAACCGGCCGTTCGACTGCGTGTACTCGTGCGCGCAATAGAGCCGCGTGCGCTCCGGCCAACGCAGGATCTTCTGTAGCGACGACCACATCTGCGCGGGCGTGCCCTCGAAGAGCCGGCCGCAGCCCATCGCGAACAACGTGTCGCCCACGAACGCGACGTCGTCGCCCGGCAGGAAATAGACGATGTGCCCGCGCGTGTGCCCCGGCGTGTCGAACACCTCGACGCGATGCGTTCCGAGCTCGAACGCGTCACCGTCGCCGACCTGCTCGTCGATGCCGGGAATGCGCGCGGCGTCGGCGCGCGGGCCCACGATGCGGCAGCCCGTGCGCTTCTTGAGCTCGAGGTTGCCGCCCGCGTGATCGGAGTGATGGTGCGTGTTCAAGATGTGCGTGAGGCGCCAGCCGCGCTCGTCGAGCGCCGCGAGGATCGCGGTCGCGTCGGGCGTGTCGATCGCGGCCGTCACGCCCGCGTCGGCGTCGTGCACGAGATAGCCGTAGTTGTCCTGCAAGCACGGGAACTGGTGGATCTCGATCGGTTTCATGGCGCGCTGCGCTCGGGTGCGGTCGATGGGGGTTATCGTACAATGCGCGGGCGCAACGCCTAGCCCCGAGCACCACGAACCCACGGTTCCGAATCGATCACTCCCGAGCCGACTACCCGAGCCGACTACCCCGAGCCGACTACCCCGAGCCGACTACCCCCATGCCGATCATCACGCTGCCCGACGGATCCAAGAAAACCTTTGCCGCCGCGGTGGACGGCAAGGCCGTAGCCGCGAGCATCGGCGCTCGACTCGAGCGCGACGCGGTCGCGGTGCGCGTGGACGGCGAGCTCCGGGACCTCACGCGGCCGATCGAGAGCGACGCGGCCATCGAGATCGTCACGCGCACCACGCCCGACGGGCTCGAGCTCTTGCGCCACGACGCGGCGCACGTGATGGCCGAGGCCGTAAAGGAGCTCTATCCGGAGACTCAGGTGACGATCGGCCCCGCGATCGAGAACGGCTTCTACTACGACTTCGCGCGCAAGGAGCCCTTCACGCCCGAGGACCTCGAGAAGATCGAGAAGCGCATGCAGGAGATCGTCGCCCGCGACGAGCCGATCGTGCGCGAGGTGTGGGATCGCGACCGCGCGGTCGAGTTCTTCAAGGCCCAGGGCGAGGCGTACAAGGCCGAGATCATCGCGTCGATCCCGGCCGGCGAGCCGATCACGCTTTACCGGCAAGGCAACTTCATCGACCTGTGCCGCGGCCCGCACCTGCCGTCCACGGGCCGGCTCGGGGCCGGATTCAAGCTCATGAAGCTCGCGGGCGCGTACTGGCGCGGCAACTCCGACAACGAGATGCTCCAGCGCATCTACGGCACCGCGTGGTCGGACGCGAAGGAGCTCAAGGCCTATCTCGACCGGCTCGAGGAGGCCGAGCGCCGCGATCACCGCAAGATCGGCCGGCAGATGGATCTCTTTCACTTCCAGGACGAGGCCGTCGGCGCCGTGTTCTGGCACCAGAAGGGCTGGTCGCTGTTCCGCACGCTCGTCGAGTACTTGCGTGAGCGCCAGACCGCGGCCGGCTACCGCGAGGTGAATACGCCGGAGCTCATGCTGCGCTCGCTGTGGGAGGCGTCCGGCCACTGGGCCACGTTCGGCGAGAACATGTTCACGAGCGAGACCGCGGACGACCAAGTGTTCGCGGTGAAGCCGATGAATTGCCCGGGCCACGTGCAGATCTTCAAGAACGACCTGCGCAGCTATCGCGACCTGCCCTACCGCGTCGCGGAGTTCGGCAAGGTGCACCGCTACGAACCGTCCGGCGCGCTGCACGGGCTCATGCGCGTGCGCGCGTTCACGCAGGACGACGCGCACATCTTCTGCACCGAGGAGCAGATCACCGAGGAGACCGGCGGCGTCTGCCGCCTCTTGCTCGACATCTACCGCGACTTCGGCTTCTCGGACGTGATCATGAAGTTCGCGGACCGCCCGCCGAAGCGCGTGGGCGACGACGCGGTATGGGACCGCGCCGAGGCCGCGCTCAAGAGCGCGATGGACACGCTGGGTCTCAAGTACACGCTGAATAAGGGCGAAGGCGCGTTCTACGGCCCGAAGATCGAGTTCGTGCTGCGCGACGCGATCGGCCGCGACTGGCAGTGCGGCACGCTACAAGTGGACTTCAACCTCGCGAACCGGCTCGGCGCCACGTACATCGGCGAGGACGGCAACAAGCACACGCCCGTGCTGCTGCACCGCGCGATCTTCGGATCGCTCGAGCGCTTCATCGGGATTCTGCTCGAACACTATGCGGGCGCGCTGCCGTTCTGGCTCGCTCCGCAGCAGGTCGTGGTCACGACGATCACGTCGGACGCGGACGAGTACGCGCGGCAGGTGGTCGAGCAGCTCACGGCTGCCGGGTTGCGCGCGACAGCGGACCTGCGCAACGAGAAGATCAACTACAAGGTGCGCGAGCACAGCCTTGCGAAGATTCCCGTGCTCATCGCGGTCGGCAAGCGCGAGGTCGCGGAGAGCACCGTCGCGATTCGGCGGTTCGGGCAGCAGAATCAGACGGTACTCCCGCTCGCGAAGGCGATCGAAGAGCTGCGCATCGAGGCCGCGTCGCCGGGCCGTTAGCAGTCCACGCGGGATCCGCGCCGGTAGCCAGGTTCGATTCGAGCTGCGCGACACGCAGATCGCCGGCATCGCATTGACCCGGCGCACGACGCTCGCTACGCGCAACGCTCGGCACTTTGCCGACTTGGACGTGACCGTTGCCGAACGCTGGGCTCCCCGTTCGATGGACTGTGACCAGAAACC
>Ga0137409_10004454_pt1 | contig 14698 bp, 12 predicted proteins | sample CZODoug1_16funga_FD_122059 | JGI IMG/M metagenome (GOLD analysis project Ga0137409, IMG submission 122059) | Vadose zone soil fungal communities from Angelo Coast Range Reserve, California, USA - CZODoug1_16fungal (Hybrid Assembly) | ecosystem: Environmental > Terrestrial > Soil > Vadose zone... | reverse complement strand
ATCCATCATCCCACGCTCGTCGTGAACGGTGTCCACGACGAGATGATTCCCGTCTCCAACTCCTACCGGTTGAGCGAGAACCTGGGGAACGCCGTCTTGCTCACGTACCCCGACGCGGGGCACGGCTCTCTATTCCAGTACCCGGAGTCCTTCACGAGACACGCGACAGCGTTCTTGTCCTCCGACTCCGAGTCGGCCGTCTTTTGAAAGGCAGCGCTTCTCGCTGCGTTGGCTTGAACACGGGCGCGTTCGGGTCGTCCAAACGTCCAGCGCCCCGGAGACCGATAGGGGGATCCCTGTTGGCACACTAGGCTCCTCACTACTTCGAGAGAGTCTTGGATCACGTCTGCGCGAGTCGGCTCACGAATGACCGTGCTCGTATGGCCAACAGCACGTGGATGACACCGAATACGAAAGCAAAGGCCGCGATAAGGGACAGCACGGCGAGCGCGCCTGCCTCTGGCCGCGCCATGAGGAGAACTCCGAACGTGACGGAGGCGAGCCCGCCTAGGACGAGGAGCCACTCATTCGGGATTTCCTTCCGCAAGCGAATCGCCACCACGATCTCGAGAGCCCCGGTCGCAATCGCCCAGATAGCGATATAAAAGAGGAGTGCCAAGGCGGTGATACCAGGGGCGAGGAATGTCACCACCCCAACAGTGATGCCGAGCAGCCCTCCGAGAAACAGGACAAACCAATGCTCGTGAGTCTTGCGCCCGGCGATCGCCATCCATGCGCCAAGAATGCCGTCCGCAATGGCGTACCAACCAAAGAGAAGTACGAGCGCGGTGAGGGAGATTTGAGGCTGCATCCAGGTTAGGATCGCGAAGGCGATCGCCACGATGCCGCGCAAGAGCAGCGCCCACCAGCCACGACGTAGAATGCCCACCAACTTGTCCTGCTGCGGAGCCATTGTCGTCCCTCCTTGATCTGTTCGACTGCACCGGTAGATACGAACGCGATCAGTCCCTTCTTGCCTGCACGAGCCAGCTGGTGGGAAACGAGGTTGTTGGTGGGCATGGTGCTTCTCCCCCAAGCGGTGCGTGCGAGCGACGAAGAGGAACCCGAGCCTATCAGGCCCTCAGGCGGGGGGTTGCTACAAAATTGCCCGGATAGTGAGGTGCGTGCGGAATTCAGTGACCCCAGCGCCCCCGAGGGTTGGATCTTAAAAGGTAGGTGCCCCGGGCAAGCGTTGCTGGGTCGCGCTCGTCGTTCGCTCAACTTCCAGCCGCCGCGGAGATTCGCAATAGCTCACCCCTGATTTCTGCCGCCGTCTGCCAGCGCTCCTTTGGGTGCTTCGCCAAACACCGTAGGACTGCGCGTTCGAAGGCCGGGTGCATTGACGGCGCGGCCATCGCCTTTGGCGGGCTTCGTAGGATCGCCGAGATAACTGTAGCCGCCGCTGAGCCCTCGAACGCGCGTCTCCTGGTCGCCATTTCGTAAAGCACGCACCCCAATGCCCAGATGTCACTCCGAACGTCTGGAGAATTACCTTCAAGCTGTTCCGGGGCCATGTACTGGACTGTGCCGACGCACATCCCCTCTGCCGTGGTCGGCTCTGCTGATCGCAACCGCCCACTGATTGGCGTCGCAGCGCCCACCCCCACGTCAGCGTCCTTGTGGCTCGACATCACCTTGGCGAGCCCGAAGTCCATGAGTTTGACACCATTTCTTGTGAGCACGGCATTTCCAGGCTTGAGATCCCTATGGATAATCCCAGCCCGATGAGCGTGGTCGAGAGCATCTCCGATCTGGCCCCCGATCTTCAACACGTCGACCGAGGGCAGAGGAGCTCGCGCCAACAGCTGAGCGAGCGTCTCTCCCTCGACATACTCCATCACGAGATAGTCGATGACGCCGTCGCGACCCACTTCGCAAAAGGTGCAGATGTTGGGATGGTTCAGAGCAGAGAGTATCCTCGCCTCACGCTGGAAACGACGGAGATCTCGGGGGAGCGTCGAGTCGCGGGGAATTAGGATCTTGATCGCCACGTCCCGCTGAGCCTGAAGATTGCGGGCGCGGTACACTTCACTCATGCCTCCCGCACCCAGGAAAGAAATAACTTCGTAGGGCCCAAGACGAGTGCCGGTGGCAAGCATCAGGCGAACGCCTCAGTGAAGGCGAAGGTTCTCGACGAGGTATGCGTTTCGATGAGGAGCCCTTCCACCGAAGGCGAAGTAGTGACCGTCCGGCGATGGAACGGGGTCACTCAAAGCCGAATGGGGAGTCTGCCACAGCATTCGCGTGTCCCCGTTGAGCCCGATGCTAAGGAGCGCGTAGGAATTCGAGGCTTCCCACGTCGCAAAGACGCGCCCTCCGTCGGGTGACCAGGAAATGCCGCGAAGCCCTTCAGCCCAATCCTTGAGTGGCACGTTATGCACGCTCCCATCGGCTATCCGGTGGAACTGTATCCCTCCACTCCGGTTCAGCAGGGCAAGCATCGCTCCGTCCGATGAAAGATCCCACTGGCACCCCTCCAGCGGACCTAGATGGATCCTCTCCCGCTCGATCAGTCTCCCGACCAACGGATTCAGCGTGTTCACGACGAGATCTTTCCGCTGTGGATCAGCGATCACGACCACGCAGGAGTCGGAAGCGCCGGGCGGACACCTCACGGTGACCACCCCGGACACGGCCGAGAGAACTTCCTTTGGCCTCCCTCCGGAGGTGGCCTCCCGGAAAAGCCGGGCCGTCCTGGGGCTCAGCCCGTCCATTGCGGGCCACGTCCAGTAGAACAACTGCGAGCCGCCCAGTCCGTAGAAAGCGCGCCCTTCATTTTCCGGCCCCGCAACGAGGGCCTCCGCACTGCTATCCCCGATACCCTGCTTAAATATGTCGTAGGTCCCGTTTCGGTTCGACATGAATAGGACCCCCGTGCCTTCTCTGGACCACGAGGTTGGAATATTATCCCCCTGATTGCGGGTCAGTTGCCTCACCTTGCCAAGGTGAGTCCCGCCCTCATCGAGCTGGCCCACGAAGACATCCGTTTCCCCTCGCGACTTGAGGAGCAGCAGCCGAGTTCCGTCGGCTGTCAGGCTCGGGGACTCCAGGAAGCTGCCGGCCCAATCCGTGAGCCTGTGCGGCTTCCCCGAGGGCTTCCCAGATCCTTGATTGAACCTAATCTGCCAAACATTGGAGTCCAACTCGTGCGGTGGTGGCTCTGCACGCAAGTAGAGGATCCCGTCGCCGGCACCCACGCAGAAGCCCGCCGCGATTGTCGGGGCTAATCCCACGTCTCTAACAAGCTCTATGGCACGCTGGTCGCCGAGCCTCCTGCATTCGATGAACCCTTCATAGCCCCGCGGAGAAAGCTGCCACCCTGAATCCAGGAGCCATTTCCCATCCTCCGACCAGGCGACCCCGGCGTAGGTGACCCGCTCGGGCGCGGTGGCAACCCTGCGCGGTTCGCCTCCCACGCTCCGCATTACTTGAATCTCGCGCGCGGGGCTTCCAACAAGGAATGCGAGCATTGATCCATCAGGCGAGAGGCTGCCTTCGCTAGCATCGTCCTTGAGAAGTTGCGGTTTTCCACCGAGAATCGACAAAGTCCACAGTGATGATTTGGTGCCACCAGTCCTAGTTGAGGACACCAGGACTCGGGCTCCATCTGGGAACCAGCGCACACCATTGGCGCTCCACCCCTCGTCTGGGCCCAGCCTGTGCGTCTCACCAGTCCCAATCAGTCGAACGTAGACTCCAGCTGAATCTACAAGGGCTAGGTATTTCCCGTCCGGAGAGATCGCAGCGTCGAGAACTGGATTCCCGGGCGGATTCGCCGTGAGTTCACGAGGCTCGAGGTTCGCCGAATCCGATCCATGGCGCCCTTCGAGCCATTGGAAGACAAATGCGCCCGCGACCACGAGGGCAATGGTCGTCACTGCGGCCGCGGTTAGGAACCTCGGTGAACGTCTTCGCTCGCGGACGCGACCCGATTCGAGGTCACGGGAGAGACGCCTTAGGTCAGCCCTGAACTCTGCGGCAGACTGATAGCGTAGATCGCGATCCTTCTCGAGAGCCTTGCTGATGCACTGCTCGAGTGCTACGGGGATCCGAGGGTTCAACCGAAGGAGTGGATCCGGGGCACGATTGAGGATGGCGTCGAAGATCACCGCAGTCGTGGCGCCGGTGAAAGCCTGCTTGCCGGTCGCCATCTCGTAGAGCACCACACCGAGAGAAAACAGGTCCGTGCGCCCGTCGATCCGCTCCCCCCGCGCCTGCTCGGGAGACATGTAGGCAACCGTACCAACGGTTGAGCCACTCTGAGTAAGGCTCTCGCTCAAACTCTCGCTGGCTGTTCCGGCAGATGAAGCTGTCGGGCGGGTACTGGCCAGCGCGGTAGCAATCATCTTGGCTACGCCAAAATCGAGGATCTTCGCCTCGCCGCGCTCCGTCAGGAAGATATTGGCTGGTTTGACATCGCGGTGGATGATGCCTTTCGCGTGGGCGGACTCGAGCGCGTCCGCGATCTGAATCCCCAGCTCGACTACCTGTTTCGTGTCCATGGACCGACCGGAAATCCGCTCCCGCAGCGTCGACCCGCGCAGCAATTCCATGACCAAGAATGGCCGTCCCTCGTGTTCACCGACATCGTAAATGCCACAGATGTTCGGATGATTTAGTGCGGAGGCGGCGCGGGCCTCCCGATGGAGGCGCTCAAGGGCGTGGGGATCCTTCGAGAGCTCCTCCGGCAGGAATTTGAGCGCGACCGAGCGCGACAGCCGCGAGTCTTCGGCCCGGTAGACTACTCCCATGCCGCCCTGACCGAGACGCTCGAATACCCGGTAGTGTGAGACGGTTTGTCCGATCATGCGCTCTCTAGCGTCCCTTTTCGGACCATTTGCGTGCATGGTTCAGGCAGTGCACATTGTCCTCTTCGGCGTCTCGACCATACCCTCGACCTAAGTCGCCTGGCGCTTCTGCGGATTGCGCCCCATGGAATGGAAGCAGCAGGGAGACGGATAGTGCCACGAAGGACGCTAGACCCGCAACGCTGCACCGGCGAAGGCACGAATCTAGGAGTTCGCCGGTCGTCTTTCGCTCAGGGATCAACATGCGAACTCCCTGTGCGGCAGCGGGCGCGAGCCTAGGCGCGTACCTGGCACCAGGCTCATGGCGGGAGGGCTTATCCGGTCTCTAAAGTTCGGCAGACGTCTCCAAACATCGAGCGCCCCCGGAGACGTATCTCACGGGAGCGCTTTGTATTTTCGTCGACGAGCCGGCTTCCTATGGGCTGCAGCGCTCCCCGGTCCACCCGCCTGAGTCATAGGGAGCGGGGCTGCTGGGCACCGAGTAGTCGTCGATTCGGTATAACCCGCCGACCTGGTGCGTACCTGTGTCGAGCTGCCCCGTCGCGGTGAGCTTGTACCCGTTGGTGATCGTGCTTGTTACGGCGAGCGTGCGCGTCGTCCCCGTTCCAGAAACCGTCCCGGTGAACCCAGTCGCGTCCCCCGTGCCGTCCTCGATGGCCGCGCCCTTCAGTTGGCTCCCTCGGATCGCGAAGATGAATGAGCCGTTGCTCGCGTGGGCCTCGTTCTGATACGTGCCGCAGTAGACGTCAGCGCTCGACGCCCCACCAACCTGGCACTCGAATTGTCCGCCGCCGTTCGGCCCGGTATACGTTCCCGAGACGACACTCGGTGGGCCCGAGTCGTAGACCCCCGTAAGGGTGTAGTTGGTGCCGGTGAGGTCGATGTAGCCCGGGTCGTCCTCGAACGTGCCATTGAGCGTATCGGTCGAGCCCCCAGAGATTCGCAGCAACCCGGTGGCGTTCAAGATAACCGTAGCCGCGCCGGGCGCGCGGAGCTGGCCCGCCAGGTACCCCCGGCTGACCGTGACGCTCAGCGTCCCGCTCTCCGTGCCGTTTCCAAACCAGCCGGTAAAGGAGCTGCTGGTGGCGCCGCCACCGGGATTCATCGGGTTCTTCTTGTCATCGCTGCAGCCGACCCAGAAGGTAAGGCCGACCAGGGTCGCAAGGGTGAGGAGCGAGGGAAGCGGGCGTCGAAGTTGGGCAAGAAGTCCGGGCATTGGCGCCCTCCGATTGGTAGAAAAGCCGGCAAAAACCAGCGTATCTACTGATTTTATGCCAGATCGGCCCTAGCGTCAATGGAGGGCCCGCCCCTCGAGGAACCAGGCGCGAAACGAAGTACGGCGCCACCCCCTGCGAGGTGGCGCCGTCTTCTCTTGCGGCCGCGTTTTCGGCGGCAGCGACCTGAAGCGTTCGTTAAGCCCGGCGGTACGTGCTCGTGATCTCCATCGTCCGCGGGCCGAAGCCCTCACGGCGCGCCCGGACCACGAGGGTGCGCCCGCGATTTTCGAGCGCGAACGTCTGCGTGATCGTGGCGCCTCGTTGCCCCGAGCGTTCGACGACGAGCGTGGACCCGCGCCACCAGCCGGAAAGATAGTCGGCCCTGCCGCCATGCCGGTAATCGGCCTCGCCGCCACGCTGGGAATCGAACTTGCCGCCGAGCATGATGAGCTGCAGCACGTGGTTCCTCGAGTCCGCGATCCGGACCATGCTGGGTTTCTGATCGATGCGGATGCGATCAGGCAGCAGCATCTCGCGCATCGGGCCACGGCCGCGGAACCCTCCGCGATCGGAGCGGTTGTCGAACGCGCGCTCGTCCGCGATCCAGCGGCCTTCCAGGATCGCCTTGTCGAACCGCCCTCGATTCGAGCCCCAGTTGGAGTCGTTCCGATCCGAGCCCTGGTTGGACCCGTTCCGGTCCCAGCCTTGGTTGGAGTCGTTCCGATCCGAGCCCCGGTTGGACCCGTCCTGATCCCAGCCGGAGTCCTCGCCTCGGTAGCGAGCTTGGTCCGACTGATCGTCCCAGCCCTTCTGAGCGTTGAATGCTTGGGGTGCACCGAGTGCGCCCTGAGCGTTCGTGTCTTGCCCCAGTGCCGTCCCGGCCAGCGTAGAGCCGAGCAGCGCCGCGGCGGTTACGAGAGACGCGGCCAAACGTTTCATGGTGAATTCCTCCGGGTCGAGCCCGTGGGGTCCTCGCTGGTCCTCCGGACACCGTTGCTCCGGAGTAGCCGGGTGCGGGCCCCCTTGCCCGTACCTGACCAGTAAGACTCTTTAGCCTGTGGCAGAGATGTGGTGACGACCCGTCAATTTGCGGCACACATTCCCAGCGGGGCAGGTGCAGTCACCGCACGCTCCTACGGACGCCCCGCACTGTGGTACGGTCTGCGAATGGCGGAGCCGATCCCCTTCCATAGGCCGTCGATCACCGTGTCGGAGCTCGACGCCGTCGCGGGCGTGCTCCGCTCCGGCTGGCTCACGACGGGACCGAAGGTGAAGGATCTGGAGGCCGCGGTCGCGACGTACGTCCGGCCGGGCTCCACTGCACCCGCGCCCCACGCGGTCGCCCTCTCCTCCTGCACCGCGGCGCTCCACCTCGCGCTCATCGCCGCGGGCGTGAAGGAGGGCGACGACGTGGTGACATCGCCCTACACGTTCGTCGCGACCGGCGAGACGATCCTCTGGATCGGCGCGCGGCCGGTATTCGCCGACGTGGAGCCCACGACGAAGAACATCGATCCGGCGCTTCTCAAAAACGCGATCACCCCGAAGACCCGCGCGATCGTCACGGTATCGATCGCGGGACATCCCTGCCGCGCGGCTGAGGTCGCGGCGATCGCCCGCGAGCGGAAGATCCCCGTCATCGAGGACGCCGCCCATTCCCTGACGGCTCGGATCGGCGACGTCCCGGTCGGCACGCAGGCCGACATCACCTGCTTCTCGTTCTACGCGACGAAGGGCGTCACCGCGGGAGAAGGCGGGATGACCGTGACGGCGCGCGACGAATGGGCCGAGCGAATCCGCCGGCTCTCGCTGCACGGCCTCTCCGCGGCAGCCTGGTCGCGTTACGACAAGGGCGGGTGGTGGGAGTACGACGTGACCGAGCTTGGCTACAAATACAACATGACCGACATCCAAGGGGCGCTCGCCTTGGCGCAGATGGGGCGAGCGGAAGCGATGCGGGAGCGACGGCAGGCGATCGCGGGGCGGTACGGCGCCGCCCTCCGCGGAATCGAAGGGCTCGCGACCCCCGCGGTTGGCGCGGGCATCCGCCACGCGTGGCACCTCTACCAGATCGCGGTGAGCCCCAAGGCGAGCCGCCTCGACCGCGCGGCCCTGGCACGCGCCCTTCGCGAGGACGGGATCGGGACGAGCGTCCACTTCAAACCGCTCCACCTGTTCCCCTACTATCAGGAGCGCTTGGGCGTGCGCCCGGGGCGGTTCCCGAACGCCGAGCGTTGCTTCGAGGAAACACTCTCGCTCCCGATCTACCCGGACCTCGCGGACGCCGACGTGGACAGAGTCGCGCAGCGGGTCCGATTCCACCTGACCGGAAAGGGCTGACCCCGATGGCGGCCGATCTCGAAGAGGGGCGATGGGAGGAGCTCCGGGCCGCTATGGAGCGCGGTGGCGCAGCTGAGGTGATCCGCTACATCGAGGCGATCGACGACCCGGAAACGCGCCGGACCGTCTACGCGGTCGCGCAGAAGGGGTTCGGGAACCGGGAGTGGACCGGGCGGAATTTCGACGCCCTGGTCGAGGTGGTCACGGCCGGGATCGGCGAGACGCTCCAGCAAGCGCTCCAGGCCGAGGAGGGCGAGACCGCGTGGAAGCTCACCGATTTCGCGAACCGCCTCTCGTACAACCTGGCCGCGGATCTCGCGGAGTGCTGGCCGGGCGACGAGGCCCCGCGCGAGCGGCGGCACTTCGAAGCGGGGTTGCGCGCCGCGGAGGATTGCGTCCGGTGGCGCCGCGAGCTGGGCAAACCTCCCGACCGGCGCGCCATGGCCTACTGGGCGGTCGGCATGCACCAGTTGTCGCTGGGAAATCTCTACGAAGCGGTCGGCGCCTTCGAGACGGCTTCAGGGCTGGCGCGCGTCTCGGTAGTGGGAACGGGCCGGGACGAGGTAAAAGGCGGGAGCGACTTCGGCGTGCTCCTCTACGCGGGCTACCTGGGGATCTCGCGGTGGATGCTCGGCGATCCCGAGGGGCGCGCTCAGTACGAGGCCGCGTGCGCGGCGTTCGACGAGTCCGCCTCGAAGTTCGAGGGCGAGCAGCAGGAAGACGCCGTGTTCGGGGTCGCGCAGCTCCGCTGGGTCGCTGGAAAATTCCGTCCCGACGCGACCGTCGCTCAGCGGTAGCGCTGCTTGATCTTCCCCCAGGTGGTGGCGGAAACCGGCGTCGGTGACGCCTCCGACAGCTGGAACGACGTCTTGTAGGAGTAGTCGAGAGCGTCCTGCAGCCCGTCTCCGTTCGCGGCCACGCCGGATCACGCGGCGGGCCCGCGCAGCGGTCTTCCACAGTGGGCTCAAGCGGAGGACTTACACGGTGGGCCCTCGCGGCGGTCGGCGAGCACGCCGCGGGGCATAAGGGGCGAAAAGCGGTCGTACTGCTACTGGTAGCGCTTCTTGATCTTTCCCCAGGTGGTCGAGGTCACGGGGACCGGGGTCCCCTCAGTCAACGTCATACTCACGGTATACGTGTTGTCTCCGCTGGCTGAATTGTCGCCATCCGCCGAGACCGTCGCCGCCCAGAACGTCACGTCTCCGGCTCCCTGCGCCGGAGCGGTCCACGTGAAGACCCACGCGACAGGGCCGTCCTGGGTTCCCCACCAAGTGCCGTCCGTGGGAATATTGGGTGTTACCGCGCCGTTGGTCGTATGGCACGTGTATGTGCGACCCCCGGCAGAGAGGGTGGTGACGTGGGGGTCGACGAGGATGCCGAACGTCCCCGCCATCGAATCGTCGGAATCCTTGAGCGCGGTCGCCTCAAAACCCCATCGGATCATGCCCGGATCGTCGAGCCCCACGGCAATGTTGTAGGTATTGCCGGGGATGTACTCGGTGATCGGTGGGACAGCCGTGAGCGTGACGGTCTGGTTTCCGCTGTTCCCGGCGTGGCAGCTCCCACAGTGGGTCTCTCCCGGTGCACCTGTCTTCGCAGCCGGCGGCGTGGGCACATTCGCGGACGCATCTCTTTGGCTGGGTATGTCGAGGGTGAGCGCGACGGTGGAGAGGAAAACTGCTGCGACAATCGTAACCAGTCTCATAGCTACCTCCTCCCAATAATGGAAGGGGCAAAACCCGCCCCGTCAACGCATCATGCTCCTCTCGGAATGGATTGCCAAGCACGTTCCGAGGCTCCGGGAAGCGGTTAAAATGGCACGGGACGCCTACACGCCGACCAGCTTTCGAATCCTGGTGACGATCCGTCCCGCCGCCTTTCCGTCCCCGTAGGGATTGCCCTTGGCCGTCATCGCGGCGTACCGCTTAGGATCCTCCAAGAGCTCCGCAGCCGCGGCCACGATCGCATCCCGGTGCGGCCCGACAAGCCGCACGACGCCGGCTTCCACGGCCTCGGGCCGCTCGGTCTCGTCGCGGAGGACCAGCACCGGCTTCTTCAGCGACGGCGCTTCCTCCTGGATTCCGCCGGAGTCGGTCAAGATCAGGTACGACGCGGCCATCAGGTCCGCGAACGCCTTGTACTCGATCGGATTGATCAGATGAATGCCCGGGACGCCCGTGAGCGCCTGCCGCACCGGCCCGTCGACGTTCGGGTTTCGATGCACCGGGTAGACGATATCGATGTCGGCGAAGCGCGCGGCCAGATCGCGGAGCGCCACGATGATCTCAAGAAGCGGCGCTCCGAAATTTTCCCGCCGGTGGGCGGTCACCAGCACGATCCGCTTGCCGCGATACGGCAGCGCGGGCGCGCGCTTCGGCTCCACCTTCACCACGTCGAGAAGCGCATCGATCACCGTGTTGCCGGTCACCGTGATGGCCCCGTCCGCGATGCCGTCGCGGAGAAGATTCTGGCGCGCCCGCTCGGTCGGCGCGAAGTGGTGGGTCGCGATCACCGAGGTGATGCGCCGGTTCACCTCCTCGGGGTACGGGTAGTCGTTGTCCCGGGTTCGAAGTCCGGCTTCCACGTGCCCCACGCGCACCCGCGCGTAGAACGCCGCGAGGGAGGCCGCCATCGTCGTCGTGGTGTCGCCCTGCACCAACAGGAAGTCGGGCCGCTCGCGCTCGAGATAAGGCTGGAGCTCGGTGAGGGCCCGCGTCGTGATCTGGGTGAGGGTCTGGCCTTCCCGCATCAGGTCGAGATCGTGGTCGGGCCGGATCTCGAAGAGGGCGAGCACCTGATCGAGCATCTCGCGGTGCTGGGCGGTGACGCAGACAATCGAGCGGATGCCGCTCTCCCGGGCGAGGAGTCGGAGCACGGGGGCCATCTTGATCGCCTCCGGCCGGGTGCCGAAGACGGAGAGGACGGTCTTTCGGGGAGAGTCGGGTGGGCTCACGCGGGCGAATACTACCGGGGCCGAGACCGCGGCCCAAGCGCGAAGTGGCCTAGGAGGCGGCCGACTCCACGCGCCGCCGAGGCAGGGAGAAGGAGAAGGTCGAGCCTTCGCCCACCGCCGACTCGACCCAGATCTTCCCGCCGTGCTGCTCGACGATCCCCTTCGAGATCACGAGCCCCAGCCCCGTGCCGCCCGCCTTGCGGGTCGTCGAAGAGTCGAGCTGGGCGAACCGCTGGAACAGCCGGTTCAGGTCGCGCTGGGCGATCCCGCGGCCGTAGTCCTTGACCGAGACGGTGATCTGGCATTCGTCGCCCGAAGCGAAGACCTCGATGCGACTCTGCTCCGGCGAGAACTTGATGGCGTTTCCGATGAGGTTGGTCGCGACCTGCCCCACGCGCATCGGGTCCGCTTCGATCGAGCCGGTCGTAGCGTCGACCTTGAGCTCGATCTCGACGCCCTTCTGCCCGGCGAGATTCCGGATGTTCTCGACGGCCTCGGTCAGCACCGTGCCCGCATCGATCGATTCGATGTTGAGCGAGAGCTTCGACGACTCCAGCTTGGAGAAGTCGAGGATGTCATTGATCAGGGTGATCAGACGCTCGGTATTCGCCTGGCAGATGCTGAGCAGCTCCTTCTGCGGCGGCGGAAGCTTGTGGAACCGCTCATCGCCCAGGAGCTCGAGCGAGCCCTTGATCGAGGTGAGCGGCGTGCGCACTTCGTGCGAGACGACCGCGACGAACTCGGACTTGAGCCGGTCCAGCTCCTTGGTGCGCTCGAAGAGGATGGCGTTCGTGATGGCGATCGTGGCCTGGCTCGCGAGCATCTTCAGCATGTCCTGGTCTTCGGTGCTGAAGCCGCCGCCTTCATGGTTCAAGCAGGTGATCGTCCCCATCACGCTCTCGTTCGACTGGAGGGGAACGATCAGGGCGTTCTTCGCGCGGAGCACGGTCATCATCTCCTCGGCGCCGACCGCGTCGCCCATCTCCTCGAGCAGCGCCGATTGGGTGCTCTGGACCACCTGGCCGTGGAAGCCGAGCCCCATCTGGAAGCGGAGGGTCCGGAACGTCTCCTCGGGCACGCCGATGGCCGCTTCCGCCGCGAAATCGTCGGAGGCGACGTCGTGGAGGAAGAGGAGGCAGGAGCGCGCCGAGGTGAGCCGCGCGGCCTGGGCCACCACGACATCGAGCGTGCTCTGGCGGCTCAGGCTGGTCGAGATCGCCTTGCCGGCCTCGTAGAGGCGGGAGAGACCGTGCGTGGCCTTCTCCACCTTCTTCTTGAGGATGTCCTCGTGCTGCTGTAGCCCGGCGTTCGCGGCCTCCAGCTCCGCGATCAACCGCCGGTTCTCCTGCGTGAGGAGCCGGCTCTCCAGCCCGCGCTCGATCGCCTTGGCGGTCTCCCAGAGGTCGAACGGCTTCGTGATGTAGTCGTACGCCCCCTGCCGCAGGGCGTCGATCGCGGTGGTCGTGGAGGCGTAGCCGGTGATGAGGATGACGCAGGTGTCCTTGTCCGCCGCCTTGGCGGCGCGGATCACCTCCAGGCCGTCGACGCCGGGCAGATTGATGTCCGTGAGGACGAGATCAAACTTGCCCGTCGTGACTTTCAGGATGGCGTCGTCGCCGTTGTCGCACGCCTCGACCTCATACCCCTGCTGGGTCAGCAGATCCTGGAAGATGTGGACGACTTGGACCTCGTCGTCCACGACCAGGATTCGGGCCTTCGGGGTCTCGGCCGCGCTCGGCGCCGGCTCTGCCTCGTGTGCCTTCTGAGTCATGGCTGCTGGTTTCATCCCCTCAATTGACCACCGTGTCGTTTCGATCGTCCACGACCGGGACCGGCGCGGCGCCGTTCCCTGCCGCCTGCGCTCCCACCGCGGCGCGGAGGCTTGCTGGGTTTTGCTCTACATCGACCGGATAGGTCGCCACGCCGACGTGCACGGTGAGCTTCCTCCGCCGCGGGAAGGCGTGCTGCTCGACGACCCCGCGGAGCCGCTCCGCCGCCACCTTGGCTCTCGCGGCGTCGGTATGCGGCAGGAGGATGCGGAACTCGTCGCCTTCGTAACGCGCCACGCAGTCGGTGCCGCGGGCCGAGCGCTTCAAGAGGCGCCCCATGTCGGAGAGAATCTGGTCGCCGATCCCGTGGCCGTTCCGGCCCTTCCTCTCGGCCGGCCCGTCCACGTCGAGCACGACGACCGAGACCTTGTGGCCGTACCGCTTTGCCTTCCCCACTTCCTCCTCGAGGCTGTGGTCGAAGTGGCGCTTGTTGTAGAGCGTGGTCAGGTCGTCGGTCGTGGCCAGCCGCTCCTTCTCACGCCGCAGAAGCATGCGGATCGCGACCGCGGAGATCGGGATCGACATCAGCTCGAGCCGCTTCACGCTCTCCTCGTCGAACGCGCCGGGCTTCGAATGGCACATGTTCACGACACCGATCACTTCCGATTGGACGAGGATCGGCACCGACAGGAACGACCGAAGGGAAACGGCGTCCGGACCCTCTTCCCGATGGAGATCGTTGAGCAGGACCGGTTTTCTCTGCTGCGCGACCCAGGAGGAGAAGCCCCTCCCGCGATCGAAGTTGACGTGGCCGATGAGATCGACCCGGCCGCCGACGGAGACCACTTCCTCCAGCGTCTGCGACTCGCGGTTCAACAGAAAGAGCGTCGCGTTCTCGAAGGGGATCGCCGTCCGGATGTGAAGGAGGCTCTCCCGGAACGACTCGATCGGATCGACCCCCGTCTGGATGACCCGGCTCAGCTCACCCAACACGTCGGAGTCCGAGACCGTGCGGTCGACCGCGGTGGAACGCGACTTCGAAAGCATCCCCATCAGCTTGCGGTTGATCGATACCGCGCTCGCGAATACGTCCGACGAGCGCTTCTTCGCGGCCGAGAGCGAGAGATCCTTCGCGAAGTGCTCGCATTCGGCCTTCTTGAGAATGCGGCGCTCGCCCAGCACCTCGAGTAGTTTCTGCTCCGAGCGGATGAACCGTTCGGTCGCCTCCACCAGCCGTTTCGAGCCCGCTCCATTGCGCTGCTTCATGGCCTTCCTCCTTGGCCTCTCGATCAGGGCCGGATTCCGTTCCCCGGATTATCGACAATGCCTGGTACGACGGCCGTCTCGACGGTCGCGACCGGCCTGCCGTCCTTCCTGTTGCCGTGACCCACCGGGGCGAGCACGAGGGGTGGGCCCATCTCCTTCACGAAAACGGAAAACGTGTCCCCCGTCTTCCAATCGGGCGCCCCGTGCGCCATCAGCGTGTATCCGTGGTAGCGGAGCAACGCGCGGCCCTTCCCGAGTGTCCTCGCGACCGTGACGGGGCTGACTTCACCGTCCTGGAGCGAGGCGTAGAGGGAGGCCCCGAGACCGGGCTCAAAGCGGACGCGG
>Ga0137409_10004453_pt1 | contig 14699 bp, 11 predicted proteins | sample CZODoug1_16funga_FD_122059 | JGI IMG/M metagenome (GOLD analysis project Ga0137409, IMG submission 122059) | Vadose zone soil fungal communities from Angelo Coast Range Reserve, California, USA - CZODoug1_16fungal (Hybrid Assembly) | ecosystem: Environmental > Terrestrial > Soil > Vadose zone... | reverse complement strand
CCAGACTGAGCCGATTGCAGCCGGCCGGGAAACCACCGCGAAGCCGAAGAGCCGCAAACTCCCGATCGTAGCCGGCCTGATCATTGTCATCGCCATCGCCGCGACCGCGATCATCGCTGTCAGAATTCTGTGGCCTTCCATCTGGCCGGGTTCAAAAACAGACGTCGCGCAGTCTCCGACTCCACGAACGGCAACGCCGGAGCCGGCGCCGCCCGAAGCCGTGCGAAGGTTCAATTACTCGATCACGGTGCGGCAAAACCCAAAGAATTTTCCGGGCAAGGCGCCGTTTCAGGTCCCCGGAGAGATGATCTTCGGAAACGGAGACCGCATACACTTCTCATTCATGAGCCCGCAAATCGGTTATCTATACATCATCAACGAAAGCCCCCCAGTCAAGGGACAGGCTTCCAGCTTCAACATTCTGTTCCCGACACCGACCACCAATCAGGGTTTGTCGCAAGTCTCCGCGGGGAAGAGCATCCGCATTCCCGCTCACGATGATGGATTCGTCCTTTACAAAGAGGAGGGCGCCGAAAAAATCTGGCTGATCTGGGCCGCGGGCGAAGTGGATGAGTTGGAAAAGCTCAAGAAGTGGGCTAACCCGGAGGACGCCGGAGAAATCAAAGACGCCGATCAGATAAAAACTTTGCGCGAGTTCCTGGCAGCGCGTTCAGCGGCGAAACCTCAGGTCTCACGCGACGAGATGAGTAACCAAACAATGGTCAAAATGACAGGCGACATTCTGGTCAAGCTCGTCGATCTGCAACATCATTGAGTGAAACAGTACGGGGAGCGTGAGCCAATACTTTACCCACAAGTCATGACCGATATTGAGTCTAAAGGACTTACAGCGATCAGAGGCGTGAAGCCGTTATTGTAAGCAAAGGGCTTACAGGCTTGTGTACAAACCAATGGCGTGAGCGACCTGGGCTCTGACGCGAATTTGGTGATCAATTTTCCCATAAGCCAATAGCAAGCGGGATTTTAGAAAGAATCGAGCCAAACTGATACGCGCTCGCAACTCCCTATATTCTATGGACTTGCAGAAGGCTTCACCAAACTCGCGCCAGAACCGTGGTCGATTTTCCACATTGAATTGAAACCCGATCTAAAAGATCAGTTTCAGCGCAAACTGCAGTTCACGAGCCGTTCCGAAAACTTTGTTGATTGCGCCCGCTGACGGAACCAGCGCAAACCCCGAATCCGTAAACGAGAAGAGTTGCGAACCATCGTCGGAGTTGGAGGGCAGAGCGAAGTTCGCGCGATTGAAAAGATTGAAGGCCTCAGCGCGGAATTCCAGCTTCAGTTTCTCAGTCAACGCGAAACTCTTGTTCAGCGAGAGATCGACGGTCCTGAAATTCGGACCAGTCACGATATTCCTGCCGGCAGTGCCGCGGAACCCGAGCGTGGGCGGCGCAAATGCGGCGTAGTTATACCACTGGTCCGGAGTGTGTGGACCGGAGTTGGGGTCGCCGATCAGATTGGGCCGAGCTGTATTGTCGTCAGCGCCGTCCCGATCCGGATCGCCGTCAATCAGCGGCGTGAAAGGTATTCCCGAAGCGAGCTTCACGATGGTGTTGACCTGCCATCCGCCGAGCGCCGCGCCGGCGCCCCCTTTCAGCCCCTTCCCAAACGGCAAATCGTAGCTGAGGTTCGCAGTGAAATTGTGACGTACGTCGAAATTCGATCGGCCGTAATCCAATCCACGATTGTATGGATCGAAATTCCTCGCCTGGCCGTTGGTAAATTCCTGACGGCCATTGCTGCCGGAGCGGTTATCGAGCGATTTACCGTAAGTGTAGGACACCTGGAGTTGCAGCCCTTTGTTGAAGCGCCTGTTCACTGACAAATTCAGCCCGTTATAGTTGGAACTGAATCCTTGATATACCGTGTCAATAACCTGGAAATTGGGATTCCTGAGAGGGCTGCCCGCGAGGAAGAATTGTTGTCCGTTGGGCAGGATCTGTGGGACTGCGGTGTTGATGTCGCCCTCTCCGTAGAGATTGACGCCTCGCGAGCCCACATAAGCGATCGACATAACCGCGCCGAGAAACTCCCTCTGGATGTTCAGATTGTATTGCATCGTGTAGGCAGGCCGCTGATCGAACTGGAGCGGTTCTGTCTGCGGTTTGACGCCTGCGCCGGTGAAGGCCGACGAAGGGAGCGGCAGCGATTTGACCTGGGAGGCCGTAAGCGACGCGGTGTTGACGAACGGCAGCGAACCGAATGCGGAACTGCGATAGATGTTGAACAACGGCTGTTCATAGAAGATGCCGAACCCGCCGCGTATCGCAGTCTTGCCGTCGCCGAATACGTCATACGCGAAACCGACGCGCGGCGCGATGTCGTTCTTCGGCGCTTTGAATAAATCGCCGCCCACCGTGACCACAGGATCGTTGAAGCTCCGCAGATTGGAGATCTTGCCGTTGACTTCAGTCGGATTAGTCGCGACCTCATACCGCGCGCCGAGGTTGAGCGTCAGGCGCGGAGTGAGCCTGAAATCATCCTGAAAGAAGAAGCCGATGAGATCCTGCCGAAAACCTCGGCGAAAGTCCGAATCAAAGGTCGATCCTTCCAGAGCTCTGACATTGAAGCGCAGCAGATTAGCCAGCGAACTGAATCGCAGACGGCCGCGCGTGCGGGACTCCGAATCGCCGTTGAACTGAAAACGGTCGAATGAGACTCCCGTTTTTATATTGTTCCTGCCCAGGTTGATGAAGACGTTGTCGACAGCTTGAAAATCGTTCTCGAAGAAAAATTTCGGGTTGGTGCGGTCGGAGCCGGCTGAAGATAGTCCTCCCACATCGAGCGCGCCGACAGGTTGCCCGGCGATGAAGGAAATGTCGCCGGTCGCGGAAATAACGACCACCTCCTGCGGCGTGCTGCGATTGAAGCCGAAGCGCGCCTCGTTGACGATGTTGGCGCCGATGAACTTGCGCTCCTCGATCGTCGCCAGGGTCTTGCTGTTGAACGCCTGGTTCGGAAATTGGGGAAAGAAGCGCGGAAGCACAACGTCCGACTTGTCAAACAGGTAGCGCACGGATAATGAGTCGGAAGCGGATAATTGATGATCCACTTTGACGGTGAAGAAATCGCCGTTGGATTTCCGTGGGGTTACGCCGATGAATTGAGCCGTGCCATCACCGAAGACGGCCCCATTCGGTTGCGGAAAGAGGTTTAACAACGGCGCCGCGCGCGGATCAACGGTGACCTTTCCGGTCGGCAATATTCCCTGACGCGCGTTGTTATCGGGCACGAAGGAGACTGCAGTAACGCCTTTGAACTCGCGCAGGCCTTCGTAGCTCCCGAAGAAAAAGGTTTTGTTCCTGATGATCGGGCCGCCGATCGCCGCGCCGAATTGATTCCGGCGGAACTCAGGTTTCCCTCCGCCATCGCAATTGGGATTGAGGCTCGTGCAGCGATCGAAGAATTGGCGCGAGTCCAGTTGGTCATTGCGCAAAAAATCGAAGATCGAACCGTGAATCTCGTTCGTTCCTGATTTCGTCACGGCGATGAACACGCCGCCGGCCGCGCGGCTATACTCGGCGCCGTAGGTGTTGGTCAGAACGCGGAATTCCCTGATCGTTTCGACGCCGACGAGCAATCCCTGCGCCGATCCCGGCGTGTTGTTCAGCGCGTCATTGATCGTCATCCCATCGATCTGAAAAAGATTCTGGCTCGGCCGCGCGCCGCTTACCGAAAAGCGGGCGCCGCGTCCGGTGTCGGAGGTTTGCGCGCTGCCGCGGCTCTCGACGACGCCCGGTTGCAGGAAGATCAATTGCGTCATATCCCGCCCGTCGAGCGGGAGATCGCGGATTTTCTTCTCGTCAACCAGACCGTTGAGTGTCGAGCCAGTCGTCTCCACGTTGACCGGTTGGACTTCGACCGTCACGTTCTCCAGCCTGGCTACACCTATCTTCAGGCTGAAATTGACCACAATTTCCTCGGCCACCGTCAACTCCAGACCGCCGCGTTTCTCGGCGGCGAATCCCTGCGCCGCCACCTCCACTTCATAGCGGCCGGGCGACAGTCCGGTCATGCGGTAGTAACCGCTCGAGTTGCTGAGCGCCTCGCGCGTCGCGCCGGTTCCCAGATTCTTGATCTTCACAGTCGCCCCCGCCAGCGCATGGCCCTGGGGATCGAGCAGCGCTCCGGAGATCACGCCGCTGGTGGCCTGTCCGAAAGCCACCGCGCCACATAACATTATCCAGGACAGGGTGAAGAATATCGTTCGCTTGATTAATTTCACAGGGTTCTCCTTAGGTTTTATAGTGGCTACGCAAAACTAAGTTTCCAACCAATTCGCTAGCTTACATAATTAGGTAAGGCGGTTCTTCAGAGTCTACGCAGGTCTTTTTTCAATTTGACTGCGATGGCGACCAGCGCAAGCAATATCAGGCTGATTTCGATGGTTTGACATCTTTCCGTAGCTTGGCGCCCGGCGGCTTCTCTTTCGACAATGTGAGTTTCGATTGTACGCGCCTTCCCCTCCGCGAAATACCAGAGGAACATAAACTGTGAGGAATGTGGAGTTGGCGAATATGAACAGATATACCCGCCGGTTGATTGCGGGCATTAAACCCAATGAGGGCGATTGAAGTCAATTGTAAAAATAAAATCATCGGATTACGGCAAATTCGCGACTGCACGATTTCGTCGATTGCGATGGGGACGATTGAAGTCAATTGTAAAAAATAAAATCATCGGATTACGGTAAATTCGCGCGCGCGATATAAATAGGCGAAGGAGTCGTTCATCGTTCACATCGCAAGCGACTCCTGGAGAGAACGAAACGAGAGGAGCATCGAATGACACAAAGAATCAATCATCAATGGAAATTGGCCGCGCGTCCGGTAGGAATGATCAAAGAGACGGATTTTCAGTGGACCGAAGAACCCGTTCCCGAATTGCAGGACGGTCAGGTTCTCATCCGCAACCTCTATCTGTCGCTCGACCCGGCCAATCGCGGCTGGGTCAGAGAGAAGGCTTGTATATGGCGCCGATTCCGCTCGGCTCAGTGATGCTGGGTATCACGATCGGCGTCGTTGAAGAGTCACGCAATCCGAACTTCCAGGCCGGCGACAACGCGCAGGGCTTTCTCGGCTGGCAGGAATACGCCGTTTCCGACGGGGCGGGGGTGAACAAACTGCCAGACAATCCGGCGATCCCCTTGACGGCTTATCTAGGATTGTTCGGCGGCATCGGCTTGACGGCCTACTTCGGATTGCTGGACATCACTGATCCGAAGCCGGGCGAAACGCTCGTCGTATCGGCCGCCGCCGGCGCGGTCGGTTCCATCGTCGGCCAGATCGGCAAGATCAAGGGATGCCGCGTCGTCGGCATAGCCGGCAGCGACGAGAAATGCAAATGGATCGTGGATGAACTGGGCTTCGACGCCGCGATCGATTACAAGACCGAGAACGTCCGCCAGGGGTTGAAGAAAACCTGTCCGAACGGCATAGACATCTACTTCGATAACGTCGGCGGAGAAATCCTCGACGCCGTATTGGCGATGATCAACCTGCGCGCGCGGATCAGCCTCTGCGGAATGATCTCGCAATATAACGCCGCGGCGCCCGTCCCTGGCCCGTACAATTTGATCAACATCCTCACCCGTCGCGCGAAGATGGAAGGCTTCATCGTGCTCGATTACTTGCCTCGCGCCCAGGAAGCCATCCCCGAATTGATCAAGTGGTATATGGAAGGAAAGATCAAATACCGCGTGGACGTCGTCGAAGGATTGAAGGAAGCGCCTCGGGCGGTGAATAAACTCTTCGACGGCTCGAACCAGGGCAAATTGATAATCAAGGTATGATATGTAATGCGACAGGCAACGAGCCTGGCAAAGGTTGAAAGCGCTTGGCGCACGAGTCCCAGCCGACTAGAGTCGGTACTCTGACAAGGCTTTATCAGATGGGTTTTTACGCGAAACATATCTTCCCCCGTATTCTCGATTGGAGTGTGGGCGCCCCCGAATTCGGCGAATACCGCCGCCGCGCGTTGGAACCGGCGCGCGGCGAGACGCTTGAAATCGGCTTCGGCACAGGGTTGAATCTGCCTTACTACCCTCAAACGGTGACAAAGCTGACCGCGATCGATTCGGAGAATATGCTGGAGGATCGGGTCGAAAAACGCATCGCCGCCTGCCGGATCCCCGTGACAAGGATACAGCTCGACGCGCAAGGGCGATTGCCGTTCGAAGATCGCATCTTCGATACCGTAGTAACCACACTGACTTTGTGTTCGATCCCTGACACCGCCGCGGCTCTGGCCGAAATTCGCCGCGCGCTGAAACTCGAAGGCCGGTTCGTCTTCTTCGAGCACGGGCGCAGCGATGATCCGAAGGTTGCGCGGCGGCAAGACCGCTTCAATCCGATTCAGAAGATCATCGCCGCCGGATGCAATATGAACCGCAAGATCGACGAACTGATCGAAAACGCCGGTTTTGAAATCACGACGCTCGATCGGTTCTTATTGCCGAACGCGCCACGGATTCTGGCCGAGATCTATCGCGGCGTGGCCAAACCATAAGTGGGCAGTGGGCGGTTTTGATCTCTTCACTGTCCACTATCCACTGCCCACTTTTATCGGAGGAGAGGATTATGCGTAAATTGATTCTGGCGATTGTCGCGGCGCTGCTCGTCGGCGCCGTCGCGCTCTTCGCCCTAAACCACACTTCGCACGCCCCCGAAAAAACACCGAATCAGACCGCGGCTCCGCCGGCGATCAATGAGCAAAGCAGGATTGACGAATCGAAGATCGTCGATCTGACCTACAGCTTCGACGAGAAGACCGTCTATTGGCCGACCGCGAAGCCGTTTCAGTGGGAGAAGGAGTCGTGGGGGAGGTCCGCGGGCGGTTACTGGTATACGGCGGCCAGATACTCCGCCAGCGAACATGGCGGCACGCATCTGGACGCGCCGATTCATTTCGGCGAGGGCAAATTGGCCGCCGACGAGATTCCGATTTCGCGTCTCGTGGGAATGGCCGTCGTGATCGATATTTCCGAGGCCGCCACGAAAAACGCCGATTATCGTCTGACCGTCGACGACGTCACTTCCTGGGAGAAGGCGAACGGGCAGATACCCGACAACTCGATCGCGCTCGTCCGGTCTGGATGGGGAAAATTCTGGCCGGACAGGAAGCGGTATTTGGGCACGGACGCGCCCGGCGATACGGCCAATCTGCACTTCCCCGGCGTTTCGCGCGAAGCGGCCGAGTTTCTGGCGAAGCAGAGAAAGATCGACGGCCTGGGCATTGATACAGCAAGCATTGACTACGGCCCGTCGAAAGATTTCATCGCGCACCAGATTATGAACGGCGCGAACATCTACGGTCTGGAAAACGTCGCGAATCTCGATCGCCTGCCGGCAAAAGGCGCGACGCTCATCGCACTGCCGATGAAAATCAGAGGCGGGACGGGCGGGCCTGTACGGATCATCGCGATTACGCCTTGAAACCTGGCGCCCAGGGTTATTTCTACTTGTCTTTACCCACATTTCTGCGCGAAATGTGCGCCTTCTTCGTCGCATAGCGACCCAAAAGGGCGTCCGCAAGCGAAAAAATGTGGGTACTGACAAGGGTCCTTTCTGCCGAGCCGCAAAAACCTGACTGACACTTCTTGAATCAACAGGCTGTAGACATTCTACAATCATTGGTGTAGATTGCCTACAGCCTAAACTTCATGGAGGGAACCGCAAATGAAAGCGCGATATCAGAACCGGATCGAGCTGCTGCAGGGGACGCTGGACATGCTCATCCTGCAAACGCTGCAATGGGGGCCGCAGCACGGCTACGGCATCAGCCAGGCGATCCGAACCAATTCCAACGAGACGCTGAAGGTAGACACCGGCTCGCTCTATCCGGCTCTGCACCGGCTGGAGCGGCAAAAGTGGATCAGCTCGGATTGGAAGGTCTCTGAGAACAATCAACGGGTCAAGGTCTATCGCCTGACCGCCGCGGGTAAAAAGCATTTGGCCGCCGAACGCTCGCGCTGGGAGCGACTCACGGAAGCCGTCGAGGGCATCCTGAACCCGGCGAGGAAGGAGAGCGAGGCATGAAGTTCCCAATGTGGCGACGACGACAACGGCGTGAAGAAGAGCTGGAAGAAGAGATCCAGAGCCATCTGCAAATGGCGATACGCGATCGAATGGAGCGTGGCGAAAGCGCTGAAGAGGCTGAATCGGCGGCTCGGCGCGAATTCGGCAACGTCGGATTGATCAGGGAGACCACGCGCGGAATGTGGGGATGGACGGAGGTAAGACTCCTCTTTGATGACATGCGATATGGACTGCGAATGCTTCGGAAATCGCCCGGATGGACGGCGGTCATGTGCGCCGTTCTGGCGCTGGGGATCGGCTTGACCACGGCGATCTTCAGCCTGGCATATGGCATTCTGCTGCGCGCATTGCCATATCCCGAACCGGAGCGCATTGTGGCGCTCCATCTCACCAATACGGTCGCGGCTGCGGCTGGCTACCCGCGCTTCAGCGTAAACGCGCCGTCCTGGATAGAATGGCGGGCGCAGACCAAGTTGTTCGAAGACATCGCGATCACCAGAGCAGCAGTCAATTTCAATCTCACAGGAGATGGGCCGCCCGAGCGTGTGCAAGGCGCGCGAGCATCGTGGAATCTGACGCGAACGCTCGGTGTTCAGCCGCTGCTGGGCCGCGCGTTTACTGAGGAAGAGGCTCATCGGGACGCCAAAGTAGCGGTTCTCAGCTATGGATTCTGGGATAGGCGTTTTGCGCGCGATCCGGCCATTGTGGGTCGAAAAATCCTGTTGAACGACGAGTCGTTCGAAGTGATCGGCGTGATGCCGCCGAATTTTCGCTACCCGACCAGAGACCTCGATTTGTTGGCGCCGCTATTCATCCCGCCTGACGAAATCCGGGCCTTTGGCCACTTTTACTATGGAGCGGTCGGGCGGCTCAAACCCGGCGTGAGCTTACAGCAGGCGCAGGCCGAGTTGTCCGCGATCAGCGAGCATCTAGCCGAGCAGCGTCCTCGTGACTCGGGCGCAGGTAAGGACGGCGCCTGGGTGGGATCCCTGCTTGACAGTTATGTCGGAGAGTTCAGGACAATTCTCTATATTCTCCTCGCGGCGGTGGGCTGTCTATTGCTGGTTTGCTGCGTCAATCTCGGCGGGTTGCTGATCATCCGCGCGAACGCCAGGACGCGCGAATTTGCTGTACGCGCCGCGTTGGGCGCAAGCGCAGCCCGTTTGCGCAGACAGACGCTCGCCGAGACGCTGCCGCTCAGCTTGGCGGGCGCGGGCGCGGGCGCGATGATCGCCTGGCTTCTGCTCAATGTTTTGGTAAAGCGCCTCCCACCGCAATTACCGGGTTTGGAAACGATCGGGCTGAATGCTCCTGCATTGGCGTTTGCGCTGACGATCAGCGTGCTGGTCGTGCTGCTCGCCGGAATGCTGCCGGCTCGTCTGGCCTCGCGCGTGCGCCTTGCCGCGACGATGCAATTGGACTCGCGCACGGTAGCGGGCGGAGGCATGATTCGGAACGCGCTCGTGGCAGCGCAGATCGCCGTTACGCTGGCGCTGGTCTTCGCCGGCGGGCTGCTTGCCGCTAGCCTGGTCGCGGTCATGCGAGTGAATCCCGGTTTCTCGCCCCAGAATGCGTTGACTATGAATCTGCCGACGTCGCGAGCCAGATACGCAACCGAGCCTCAGGTCGTGGACTACTACCAACGATTGGCCGCGCGGGTGAAAAACATTCCCGGTGTCATCGGGGCCGGCGTGGCCAGCCGACTGCCATTCAGTGGGGGCTATCCAGGCGGCCCCGTGAAGTTCGAGGGCAAGCCGGACGAAAAGGCCACCGGAGAATTCTGTTCGGTCACGCCCGGTTACTTTTCAGCGATGGGCATTCCGCTGATTCGAGGGCGGGACTTTAGCGAATACGACAAAGAAGGCGCGCCGCCGGTCGCCATCATTGACGAACAACTGGCGCGCAAAGTGTTTGGCAATGAAGATCCGTTGGGCAAGCGAATCCGGTTCGCAGTCATCACTGATCGCACGCCCTGGATTGAGATTGTGGGCGTGGTCGGCCACATCAGGAGTGTGAATCTTGAGGACGATCCGCGTCTGCAAGTGTATTGGCCGAAAGCGCAACTGAGGCCGGAGACGCAGCGAACTCTGGAGTCGGGAACTCTCGTAGTCAGGACCGCCGGGGGCCCGGAATCATTTACCTCCGCCGTGGTGGAACAGATTCAAAAAGAAAACCCAGACCAACCGGTCTACGATGTCCGCTCCATGCAAGACCGGCTCGATCAGAGCCTCCAATCGCGAAATCTGATGACAGGAATGATAGCGCTGTTCGGCGGGTCTTCGCTGCTGCTGGCGTGCCTGGGATTGTACGGCGTGGTGTCTTATGGAGCGGGACTGCGTTTGCGCGAATTCGCCATCCGCACGGCGCTCGGCGCGCAAGCAAACGACATCCGCCGGATCGTGCTCGCTCACGCGCTGCGGCTCTGGATATTGGGTTCGGCGATTGGGCTGGTCCTGGCCTGGGTGGCCGGCCGCGCGTTGAAGACTCAATTGTATGGAGTGGGAAGCGCCGACGCGATTGCGCTGGCGATTGCGCCGGCATTACTGCTCGTGATCGCCTTGCTGGCCGGACTCGGGCCGGCCCGGAGAGCGGGGCGCGTCGATCCTGCCGTTACGCTGCGTAGCGACTGACATCTTCTTGCGGGAATCAGTGTTGGGACGCCTCGGCGATCGTTACACCGAGGCGCCCCAACAATCCATTATCAACTTTCGCGCCCTGAACCTTCCTTGATCATGTAGGAATCAAACTCCCCTCCTCACGAACGGCGAATTCAATACCGGTCAAGGTGGGCGTCCCGAAAATGGCGCGCAGTAGCACATCAGGAGCCGAAAACTCCGGGTTCTTCACGCTACCAACAATCGCGTAGCCCCCGGCGCCATCCACACGAGCCCCTTCCAACCGGATCTCCGTTAGTCCCGGATCAAACGGGTCCCCCTGCGCAAGAGGCTCTGTGGCGGTCTGGCGGATAAACTGGTTCTCCGTGCTCAACTCCATCTTCGCGCGCCAACTGTAAGTGACCAGCTCTTCACCACCGGTAGCCGGGGGCGGCTCTCTCAACAGGCCATGAAGATCGGCAATGGTAACGTACCCGAGCAGTATTCCGACGGAAGGCGCTGTTACCCCGGCGGGAGGCTGGAACAGAAAGCCGAGCTTCAGTTGAACCTGAAAAGCGACGTCCTTGATGACCTGGAAGACGCCACCCGCCATTTTGCCGCGCGCCGGCGCCGTGTCCAGGAAATTCCCCAGCGCCATGAGAAATTGGCGCGTATTAGGCTGAATGATCTCCGCGGGCACGCCCTGTGGCGCCAGCACACTCTGCAAAAAGCCTAAAACCTGAGATGGGGGCACAAGCGTCGGAAAATCCGGCGAATTGCCACGGCCAAGAATATAGGGCAGGTTCGGCTTATAGGAGTCCAACTGAGAGGCGACAACCTGAGCCTGGGTAGGATTTGGGCGAAGCCAGCTCCGCTGGCCAACCGGCGCTATCAGCGTCAACTCGCCGGTTGGTTGCCCGGTCAGCGCGTCGAAATAGAGGGCAGGCGGAATGTCATCATCCGGCTCCTCGAAAAACGCATAATAGGTCATGTAAAGGCGAACTTCATTGATCGTCTGGGTAAAGCGAGTAGGAGCGAGATCGCTCTGGGCCAGCGCTTTCTGTGGAAAGCCTATCCCAGTCAATGCCGCGCCTGCGAACAAACCCGTGGATTTCAAAAACTCCCTGCGCTTGACACTATTTGTCAGAGACCGATTCATGTTCTTTTCCTCCTAGTTAAATATTTGTTTCAGCCTTCTCGAGATGATCCTTCATTCCGAGGGCATTCCGAGGGAATTCCGGCAGGGCCCGGCATGACAGGCCCTACGTGATATCCCATCGCCCATGACCATTCTTCCAAGCGAACGTGGAGACCCGAGCACAGGTCGCGTCACTCAGACACACTGATCATATGAACTGATGGAATGGGTCTTATTCGCCAGCCGTGTCTTGAAGCGAGGAGCGGACAAACTAAAGGAGGAGCACAGCTAGCAGATGGCGTGATTTAAAGAAGAATACAAAGAATCAGGAATCTGAAAGTCGATTCCTTGTGTGAGGTTTCGCGATTGTACTCGCGAAAAGGCGCCTAATCAAGGCGCCGGCGGAGCCTGTTTCATTTTCAGCGCGATGAGCGTGATGTCGTCGCCTTGAGGCAGCCCAGCCGTAAAATTCAACACCTCGTCCAAAATCCGCTGCTTGATCTCTTCGGCGCTTAAACTGAGGCTCTCTCTGACCAATTTCTCCAACCGCTCATCGCCGAACATTTGACTATCGGCATCGACGGCCTCGGTCACGCCGTCGGTGTACATCACGACCACGTCGCCGGGGGTGAGCCGTGTCTGCCTCGGTTTGTATTCGACGAAGTCGAACGCGCCGAGCAGGACTGATTTGGTCGTCAGCGTTTCGGTCTCGCCGTTCGCCCGGGCGAGGACCGGCAGGTTGTGGCCGGCGTTGATGTAGGTGAAATGGCCGTCCGGGTCGAGCGTGGCGCAGAAGAGCGTGATGAAGCGGTTCGAGTCGGAGCGTTGGACGAGGACTTTGTTGAGGCTCGAGACGACTTCGGCGAGCGGCATGTTGCTGGTGAATTGGGCCTGGAGCGCGCCCTGGGCCATTGCGGCGAGCAAGCCGGCGGCGACTCCCTTACCCGACACGTCGCCGAGCGCGAAGGCGGAGCGGTTGTCCCGGAGCGAAATGAAGTCGTAGAAATCGCCTCCGACGTAGCGCGACGGGATATTGTGCGCGGCGATCTCGAAATAGTCCGGGACTTTGAAGGCGGTCGGCGAGAGCGCGACCTGCACCTGGCGCGCCACGCCGAGTTCCTGCTCGATCTGCTTCTTCTCCCGCTCTTCGTGCATGAGGCGCACGCTCTCGAGCGATTTCGTGGCCTCGAAGGCGAGCGATTCGAGCAGTTTGATGGAGGTTTCAGTGATCGTTCCGCCGATGATGTGGCTGTCGACGTAAAGTACGCCGACCGCGTCGCGCTTCAGGATCGTCGTCGCATCCATGTTCTCGCTCATCTGAAAGCGGCGGAGCGGGATGCAGGCGATCGAACGCAAATCGAGGCTGCGGACGCTTTCGCGGGCGAAGCTCAACGCGACTTCGCGGCTGTCGTTGATGATCACGCTGCGGCTCTGTTTGAACGCCTCTTCGACCACCGATCGGCTCATGGCGAAATCGGCGCCTTCGAGCCACTTCCGGTTGTCGTCGCGGGCGACTTTGAATTCCAGGTCGCCAGCCGCATTGCGCAGCATCAGGAAGCCGCGTTCGGCCTGCGTGATCTCGATGGCCGCATCGACGATCAGGCAGAGCACGTCGTCGGGCGTGAGCGAGAATTTGAACGCCTGATTGACTTCGATGAAGCGGGCCAGTTTCTGCAGTTCCTCGTTGGCCGAAGTCACGCGATCCGCCTGCTGCGTGAGCGTCAGGCGAGGAGAGCTCTCGAATATCGCCGAGGCGCGCTCGATCGTGTCGTCGAGGAAGGTAATTTGCTGGTCTTCGTCTCCCCCGATGCGGATGAGATCGAGGTGTTGCAGGGCGCAGCGGACGATTTGCTGGCCGTTGATGAAGGTGCCGCGCTTGCTGCCGATGTCGACCAGGTAATAGGCGTCGTCTTCGTAAACGATCTCGGCGTGCTGGCGCGAGACGGAATCGGAGAGCAATTGCAGGTCGTTCTCCGCCTTGCGCCCGATGGTGAAGACCGGATTGCCGAGCGGCAGCGACCGCGTGACGCCGAAACGGTTGACGATTTTTAGCCGCGCCGTTTTTTGCATCATAAAATTCCTCCACAAAGCGAAGAATCACGAAGAAAAAGCCGTGAAAACCCTTCTTGGTTCTTCGTGTGGCTTTGTGGATGATTCAAAACGATGAGACGGCGGACGTCTCATCGTCATAAGTATCGAGGACTGAAAGCAGGCCGGTAATCGATAGCAACTGCCTGGCCATCCGCGACGGTTTCAAAATCTTGAGCTTGCCGTTAGCCTCCATGACACTCGTGAACGATTTGATCATCGCGCCGATGCCTGAACTGTCAATCGCCGGAACCTCGGAAAGGTTGAGCAATAGAAATCTGCGCTCTTCGTCGATCAGCCTTTTGACAGTTTCCCGCAGGTTCTCTTCGCTTCTGCCAATGGTCAAATTTCCGCTTAAATCCAGAATGGTAACGCTGCCGGATGTTCTGAGTTGAATTTCCATCGCACTTCTTAACCAATTATTACAGGACGGATTTACCCGGACATTATACCCCAAATGCCCGCGGGTCGAGGATTGGGGATCGAGGATGGCGATCTTCCATCCTCGATCCCCTTCACCACTTCGATCCGCAATCAGGCGACGATAATAAACGTGTTTCTGCCGCCGACCACGTCTGAGAAATCCTTGTTGTAAGTCACGTCGATGCGACGGAACTGTTTGATCACCTCGCCGATTTCGGCGGCGGAGATAAATCCGTCCTCGGTGTGCGAGATCGCCCATTGGGGGACGTGTTTGGCCCGGGCGAGGAAATTACTGACCAGTTCCAGGTAATGCTCTTTCGATATCACGTCGTCACCGAGGCGTCCGCGCTGGCCGGCGATGATCGCGTTCCAATCATCGCCGGTTCCGCGCACCCA
>Ga0137409_10004452_pt1 | contig 14699 bp, 5 predicted proteins | sample CZODoug1_16funga_FD_122059 | JGI IMG/M metagenome (GOLD analysis project Ga0137409, IMG submission 122059) | Vadose zone soil fungal communities from Angelo Coast Range Reserve, California, USA - CZODoug1_16fungal (Hybrid Assembly) | ecosystem: Environmental > Terrestrial > Soil > Vadose zone... | reverse complement strand
TACACTAAGCTCGGTCACGGTTGCTATCGAGACTATATCAACGACTATTACCGCAATTGGCAGGCAACCCACCAAACCTATATGCCGGAGGGCGCTACCAATACATCTAAAATGGCGCGCTTAACTAAGATGACACGTCTCAATACAGTGGCCGGGGCTGTTGAGCGGCCGTTAAAGCGAGTCTATAAAGCGCGGCCGATATTTAAAAAGGATCAGTAAGCGTTTTCGGAAGCTCGGCCTCGATTGGCCATTTGAATCCTTAATCATGAGTGGGACAATTTGCCAAATTGTCCCACTATCATTGGCCGCGGGTTGGCGCCCGCGGCCAGTTAACGAACATCTCAACTCATTAGCTCGGCCTAGTTGTCGTCATCATCACAACCCCTTACTTTCTTCCAGGCCCGCTTATAGCGCTCAATCGCCATGTCGTAATCACGGTGAGACGCCTCTGCGTCGCCCCGAGCCAACTCTTCCAAAGCTTCGGCAATCTTTCTAGGATGTTCGCCTTGCGCATTTGCCTCGGTGATCGCGATCTGAGCCAGCTTTTGGTCGATCGCCACCAGGATGTTGATCCAACGTTGGATCGTGGCGTCCGAGATGCCCGGCGTACTTTTATCCCGAATCATCTCCATGAGCTTTTTGACCGCATCCTGATCCTCTTCGAACACTCTTGCGCCGTGTCTGCACGAAACGTGGTTGCCGTCAGGCGCCCAGAGACCCGGATTGAGCGCCTCATCGAGCTCCCTGATGGCCTCTCTCAGTCTCTCTCTGTCCCTGTGGTTCGTCGTGGTCGCAAGAGCGTTGTTGAGCTCATTTCGAATGGCTAGTGTCGATGCCCGCAACGAACTGATCGTGTACGACCCGTTCACTAGCTTTATGTCAAAGCTGCTTAGAGTATCGCCACTAACAACCGGAATAATCAGCGTTTTGCCAGGAGCCGGTCCAACTGACGCCGGAGAATTGACACACAATAGGTTGCCTACATACGGCCCTGTTACCACACAACTAGACGGCGCCTTTGTAAATCCGTCGTAAATGGAAGCGCCACTGCCTGCGGTCGCCGTAACCTGCGCTCGCGCTATCGAAAAAGTCCGCGAGACGTCCTGAGCCGGGCTGAAGTCAGAATTGCCCGCCTGTGAGGCTGTGATGGTACAGGTTCCGGCTCCGGTGAGTGTGACAACAGCTCCATTCACCGCGCAGGCGCCGCTAGCCGCGAATGACACGGGAAGACCTGAACTTGCGGTAGCAGACACTGTGAACGGGGCGTCGCCGAAAGTCTTGTTCGCCAGTTGATTGAAACTGATCGTCTGGTTTAGGCCATCGATTTGGAAGCTGAAGATCGTGCGAGCTTGTGGGCCGTCGGCGTACTCAATGCCGGCGTTCTGCGCGGTGGAGTTCATGCCCACGCTGCTCACGGTGAGTGTCTTGCCGTTAGCGCTCACATCGAGCACAGTGAAGTTGAAAGTGTCCGGGCTGTAAAAGTCCACTGGCTGCGGGTTCGCGCCGGCCGTCTGGTCGCCCTCGCGGACGAGGTCATGAAGGCCGGGGTAGTTCTGGAGACCGATCGGATCAATGTCTGCTGCGACCTGTGCGTCGGCGAGGCTGTCGGCGATCGCTTTGATATTCGCGAACGAATGGTCGGTTATCGCGTCCGGCCCCGTGGCGCCGAGCGGGCCGCACACAATCGCGAAGGTGTAGGGCGCCTTCACATAGCTCGACTGAACATTGGTCTGGCCTGACGGCGAGTAGTAGAGTTCGTTGATGCGGTTTTGGTGATCATCCGTCGAGAGGAAGACCACGTTGGTGATTTTGTTGTCCGCAATGAACTTCAATAAATCATTGCGTTCGGCGCGATAGCCGCCTATGTACGATTTGCCGCTGTCGGCGTTCACGGAAGTTAGTGTGCCGGCAAGCGCGCCGCCAATCGGTCCGAGTTGGTCGATTGGGTCGGAGACGGAAACGAACTTCCATGTCGTACCGTTGTTCTGCGCGTCGAGCAGGGTCTGCTTGAGCCATGCCAGCTCGGTTGCGCCGAGATAGGTACGGTTCGGGTTGTCGGCGCGCGGTCCGGTATCGTCCGCGGCGGCATTGTCGGTCTTCAGGCGAATATCCCGGTACGAGCGGGAGTCAGTGTTGACGAAGAGGACATTCCGTCCCCAGCGAACGGCGGAATAGAGCTGCTTTGTGCCGTTTGTGCGTGGATCGCTCGGAGCGTTCACAACGCCACGGTCAGCGATGGGCTGGTAGGCGAGGAATACGTTTTCGAGAGTCTGGAATCCTACCGCGCGGTTCATGAAGCCACCTAAATTGGCCAGGTCAGTTGAAGACAACAAATCGGCCGCATCGTTAACGTTGTTGACGTTGCCAGACCCGCCTGTGTTTGAACCGGTGTAGGCTCGCGCATCGACGCCTCGACCGGTGAGCATGTCAGCGCCTGTAGCGCCGCCCACAGAACCTCCGGCCGGCGCGCCACCGTCTATGTATTTGCGGTTGCCGAGTTCATGATTGTCCCACGTGGTGTAGTTGCCTTGCGCTGCGTAGAGTACTTGCAGGCTGTTTTGACCATCGACATTCACTGGCAAGAAATTCTCGCGATACTTCCTTTCGTAATCCGCTTTCAACTGCGCCTGGGTGGCAAACGGAGCGCCGGCAGGGATGAATGCCCTCGGAATGCCGTTAAAAGACAATGAGTCGTTGGAGAGCGTGACAGACGGCGAGTTGAGCCAGGGCTGGCCGTTGTGCGGGCCGCTGGTGGTCAGATTGCTCGCAGTCTCATAAATCACGTCGCCGAGGTTGAGATAGAAATCGAGGCGCTGCGAAGGGATGACTTTGGCCAGCGCATAAGGACGCATGAGACCGTCGTTGTCGCCGCTGAACGCAAAGTGCAGCGGAGCGGCCACGTTCGGCAAAGGCGCGGTCTTGAAGGCGCCCGCACCACTGGTTTCGCCTGTGTCATTGATAACGAACCGATAGTAATAGCGCGTGTCGGCCAGCAGCCCATTCGCCGCGATCTTTGATGTGAAATCCTTGGTCGAATCACTCGCGCCTGTGAACGTTAGCGGCGTCCCGGCAAAGCCCGGATCGGTCGAGACCTGAGCGGTCACCGCCACGCTTTGCGCCCGGTTTATCCTCGTCCACAACACCGCGCTGCTCGCTTCGGCGTCGCCCGCAGCGACTCCGAGGAAAGGGTTATCAGTGATGGTGACGGTCGCGGTTCTATTGGCGCCCACATCGTAACTGCCCGAGTCTCCTAGCGTAAGAGTTACCGTTTCATTGCCTTCTACCAGGTTATCGGGCGCCGGCGTGATCGTGATGTCGACAAACGACTGCCCTGAAGGGATCGTTGCCGCGCTCGTGAGCGTTGGCGTGTAATCAGCGCTCGTGGCTTGTCCTGGACCAGTTGCGATGGTGTAGCTGACGGTCAACGGGCCAACCGTGCTCCCAGTGCGAGAGATGCGAAAAGTACCAGTGTCATTCCCCGTTTCCGTCGCATTAGCGTCTGTGGCCGTGATGTTAACAACCGGTGTAGACGAAGCGCCGATGGTCCCAGGAGAGCCTATTTCAGCGATGTCATTTGCCGCGACGAACGAGCCATTGACGCCAGCCCCGCTCAAGAGCGAAATGGCGCCGTTGTTCAGTCCAGCCGCATTATCAAAGCTCGGAAATGGGCCGGAGGGAGAAGGGCCAAAGGCCACACTCGCCTGCAGCGCGCCCGCGCTGTCGAACAGATTGACCTGATCACCTCCGGTGCTTAGGCCAACGCCTGAGCCGTTATAGCTTCCGATTTGCAGGTTGGCCGGTGGGTTCGCGCCGAACCAAAGTGTCTTGAAGGCGGCGCTCTTGCCTGCGAGATCCGTGGTCTCCAGAAAGATTACCGACTCGCCGGGAGCGATGCTGGTGATGCCGTTCAACGCCACAGCGTTATTGAAGGAGCGCGAGTCGTCATCCATCTTCCAGCCGGCGATGTTCGCGGCGCCATCGCCGATGTTCGTCACCTCGAACCAATCAACGCGAAAGTTAGGAGCGCTGTTGCCGCTCGACCAGGGCGCCACCTCGGAGATGATGAGTGAGGCGGTTCCACCTATAGACGCAGTAATCGTAAGAGTGAAGTTGGCGGTTGCATCCGGCGCTGCGCCGACCGTCGGGTCGTCCACATTGACGGCTACGCTGTAGCCGGGCCTGGCTGTGGAGCTTAGCGCAGTTCCAGCTCTCAGATACAACGCAGTACCGATAATCTGAAAGGAGCCGGCGTCTACTCCAGTCACCGTCAGATGGTTGGGCCCTATTCCATCATCGGTCACGATAATGTCAGCCAGTTTAACTGGCGCCGCAGTGCTGGTATTCTCCGGAATCGAAGTGACAGCATTGTTCAGCGTTACTGCGGTTGGCGCCTGGTTCGGAGCTGTGGACGGCGCATAAACCCAAAGCTGCGGATGGTCGCTATCACCGCCGCCATTCTCGTTCACAACGTAAAGATTGCCGTCGCGATCCATCGTGAGACCTTCATTAGTCTGGTCGGCGACAGACAAAGGATTACCCGGATCGGAGACGATCGTCAGCGTGCTGTAGATGGTTCCGGATCGATCGCTGTTAACGATCTGACCTGATTCCTGGCTCAGAATCAGCAGGTGGCTGTAATCTGGTTGCCCATTCAGGGACGGCAGATTCGACAGCGCGAACACATCAGAGAAGTCCGCCAGGTTGGCCAAAGACGGATTGAACAGGTCGGTCGAACTCGTCGTTGACGGCGAGCCGTTGGTCGCGGTTCCGGCTACGAAATCAATGCCTGTTTGAAAGATGGATTGGGGGTCCTTCTCTTTGACGCAAATAAATCCGCTCGTCAGCGGGTCATAAGATATGCCTTCAAGCCCGATGTTTCCGATCGTAGTCCCGAGCTTGACGGATTGCGCGTCGGTTTTATGCAGAATACCGCCGGCCACATACGTGAACAAATTGGCCTGCCGATCTCTCTCCTCCATCAGAACGAACTTGCCGGCGCCCACATAAGTAACTCCTTCTGTATCGAAAAAGTCCGTGCCTTGAGGGCTTGGACCAGGCGCCAACGTCATGGAGTCGATCATTTGCCCGGTCTTCGTGACCTGAACGACTGATGTTCCACCGTCGCCGACAACGAACAAAGTATCGGTGTCCCAGTTGTAGGTTACCGCAGAGGCTTCTTGCGCCAGCAGACTGTTGGGTGGATGGGCGGTCCGCGCAGGTTCGGGCAGATCGAACCGGCCGATCCGGACATAAGCGGACAGATCAACTGAGGTAACGGGCGCCGCCACGGGATGGGGCGCCGCCCTGGTAACACCTCTGCCTGGAACTGCTTGGACATGTTGAACTGAAAGGCCTGAGACTGTGCTTAGCGCGATGGCAAGAATAAGCAGGAATGCAAACAGTTTTGAAAGAGCTTTGCTCACGTTTTTCTCCTAGACTAAAAGATGTTCGATCCGAATAGAGGCTTCATTTGTGAGAAATGGAGTTGCGCCAATGTAAGCGGTCGATGTTAAGTCTTTGCGAGGTTTTCCTGGAAAGCGTGAAAAAATTCCAGGCGTGATACCCCAGCGACATACCTTGTCATTACCCAGATCTTTTCACTTGCGGACGCCCTCTTTGGTCGCGTAGCGACGAAGAAGGCGCACATTTCGCGCAAAAATATGGGTAATGACAAGCGGCATACCCCGGTTCAACAACCAACCTGATTGGTTCGTAGAAGGCAGCGACAATGAGGAAATCAGTTTGTGTTAGGGGCAGCCCGGATAGCTGTTCGCGTTTACAACGAAGCAATCAAAATTCGAGTCGTAGCATGAACTCAACGCGGCGTGGAGCGCCCGTCCCGGTGGCGCCAGTGTTAAGGATGTCGGTGATCTTGCCAAAGCTCGCGGAGGGCTTACCGCCGCTGAAGGCGCCCAAGCTGGTCCCCGGATTGCTGTACATGGGATGGTTGAACAGGTTGAAAGCCGCGGCCCGGAAATTTAAGCCAAACTTCTCCGACAGCTTGAAGGTCTTCGTGAGCGAACCGTCAATCTCATAGTTCCCGGGGCCACGAGCGATGAACCGGCCCAGATTGCCCCAGGTCCCTTTCGCCGGAATCGCGAACGCCGCCGGGTTGAGCCAGTTGTCAATGGTCTGATTCGCCGGGTAGAGCGGCACACCCGGAACGAGGTTCGGGCGCTGGCCGGAAGTGTTCCCGTCCGGCAAGTCCGACGCCTTTCGCGTCAGCGTGATATTGAGCGGCAGCCCGGTGCGAGCGAAGGCGATGCCGGCCAGCGTCCATCCGCCCAGGATCTTGGAGGCAAGGCCGTTGCTGTTCAGAAATGTCTTGCCGGGTCCGAAAGGCAACTGGTAGACAGTGTTTATCGTCACGGTGTGGCGGACGTCAACGTTGGTGTCGCTGCGGTCACAGGCGCGGCAGCTTTGATTCTGGAAGGCCACGGATTCGCCGGCGCCGATTGAAGCGTCGGTGATTCCGTGTGACCACATATAGTTCATCTGGAAGAGCAGACCGTTGACGAAGCGGCGCTCTACAGAGGCCTGCAAGGCGTTGAAGTTGTTATTGCCGACATTCGACTTCAGGCCGAACGAACCGAACCCGGCCAGGGGGCGCTTGCCCGTCGCCGGGTCAATCAGGTTGACCGTGTGCCTGCTGAAGAGGTGATGCCCCGCGCTGCCGACATAGCCGACCTGTGCGACAACATTACCGGGCAATTGCTGCTGGATCACGAAATCCCAATTTTGATAAGAGAGATCCTTACGATGGCGGTCAATCGCTTTCGGGCTAAAGAGCTGGTTCTTCGTATCCAGGAACGCCACGAGCGGATAGGACAATGCGGGAAAGTCCGACGAGCTGAGTGAGTAACGAGGCGCCGCGCTCTCCGCCGGGTCACTGAAGTCGTCGTTCTGGTTGCCGCCGTAATAGATGCCATAGCCAGTGCGGATGACAGTCTTCCCGTGGAAAACCGAGGGCGCCCATGCCAGACCGATGCGCGGGCCGAAATCTTTCGTGTTCGGGTCATAGTAGGGCGTGCCTTTCGGACAGCGACCGCCACAACCTTGAATGTCGACTACCAAGGAGCGATCCAGAATCTCATGGGTCACTGAGTAATACTCATAACGCAGACCCAGGTTCAGCGTGAAATTAGGCGTGACTTTGAACTCATCCTGAAAATAGCCTTGGTAATAGGCGCGGCGGTTACCGACTACTCCTTCGCCCTGTAGGTAGGTGGCCGAATCCGCCTTGTTATTGATGAAATCGTCCGCCGTGGCGTAACTGATCGACGAAGTGGTAAGGGTGTTGCCGGAGTTATTGAGCTGGACGCGCCGGATGTCTATGCCAGTTTTCAAGGTATGGCGGCCCCGAATCATAGTCAGGTTGTCAATGAAGGAGAAGGTGTTGCCAACCTCTGTATCCAGCGAAGTTCCGCTCACATCATCGAAGCCGTCAATGCTGACATCGAGAGGAGCCGTCCCGATGCTGAAGGCATGGAAGTTGGCGCGGTTGAATCCGAATTTCCATTCATTGATCGTGCTTGGAGAGAAGCTGTGTTGTAACTGAAGGACTACATTTGTCGGGACATGGGGAATCACGTTGTGGGACCCCAAGGCGTCCGTGGGGTTGTCGATGTAGGCGTCGTCGATATTGTAGCGGGCATACATCGAAGTCCTGTCGGAAAACAAATAGTCGAAACGAAACATCCCGGAGTCTTCGCGGATGGTGTCGCTGGCTACCTTCGTAACCTGATTCGTGATGTCGTCAACCGGCGTCCCACCTGTCGGGTATGCGTCCAGGATCGGCTTGAGCGTTGGCGACTTGGCCAATACCTGCGCGCGAAATGCGGCGTTCGGCACGAAATTGATGAAGGTCTGGCCGAGATTCTGGCGCAACCCTTCGTAGTTGGCGTAGAAGAACGCCTTGTCTTTCTTGATGGCGCCGCCGAAGCTGCCGCCAAACTGATGCAGCGTGAACGGAGGAAGTCCGGTTGTCGGATCGTCGAACGTAGAGCGCGCATCGAGCGCGTCGTTGCGGACGGCGTAAAACGTACTGCCGTGATACTGGTTTGAGCCGGTCTTTGACACGACGTTGATCTGCGCGCCGCCCGCCGCGCCGCTCTCGGCGGTATAGACGCCGGTGCTGACGCGGAACTCCGAGATGGCGTCGAGAGCGATATTGAGCCGGGTGTCGGCTTTCTGCGTCTGTTCTTGTACGCCGCTGGTGTCGACGCCGTCAAAAGTAAAGTTGCTATCGTCCAGGGAGTGGCCGGAGAAGCGGATGGCGCGCTGGGAGCCGTCACCATAATTGATGGCGCCTGGCGCCAACAACATCAGGCTGGCCCAGTTACGTCCGCTGATCGGAATCTGTTTAATTTGCTCGGATTCAATCAAGCCACCCACCTCGGCTGAACTGCGATTGAGGGTCTCGACTGTAGCGGTCACTTGGACCGTGGTGGAGATTGTTCCGACTTCCAGCCGGACATCAATTGTGCGTGGTTGACCCACCGACAGTTCGACGTTGGGGAATTCGATCGATTTGAACCCCTCTTTCGAGACGGTGATTTTGTAATTGCCTATTTGAAGCGCCGGGAAGTGATAGATGCCGGTTGTGTTCGTTGTTGTCTCACGACGGAGACCCGTGGCAGGCGAGAGCAGCTCGATCTTTGCGCCTTGAACCGCCGCGCCCGATGAATCGGTAACTGTGCCGCTGATTGCGGCCTGATCAACCTGCGCCGCGAGCGGCAAGGCCGTCATTATGATTGCCGATAATACTGACACAAGCCTAAGCGCGAAATGACGATTTGCGACCATAAAGCGTTCCTCCTAATTTATTGCCTAATTACCGAAAGACAGTGCTATTACTTTGGCTGTTTCTATAAGGGCCGCCCCGTTGAATTATGGGCCATGCATATAATGTAAATGTGAGGCTTGCAATAAAACGGTATTAAATGTGTTGGTCTAACAGGAAAGTTATGCGCGTGCAGGAGAGAGAAATAGCAAGGGATGGCAGTAATAAATAGAGTCAGGCAAAAGCCGCCACCACTCGATTGGCGAGAGGCAGGTAGCAAGCAGTAGCGACAATACCAGGTTGCAGATAAATAGAAGATAAACAGCAGCAATTCTCAGTACGAACAAGTAGCTTATTTTCAATAGTTTAATGCGGGCCAAACAAATATGTCACCGGATTCTCTACCCCCTCTTGGTGATCGTCGCGTTTGGAGATTCCGTAACTTGTTGTAAATACCGGCATTGTAGAACTACAAAAGAGGGCGACTTGTAACTCAATGCATATCACGCCTTATTGAAGGGCCTTCAAACGCGGCTAAATGCAATTGAGATAAGCAATTATTCGTACTGAGAATTGCTGGTCCTTTGAATACAAAGTTTCAAAAATCCCGTGGGGAGTACCGTGCGATTGGTTGCGCCGACAAGATGCGCGCAGAGCTTTCGGCGGGAATCGTAGGGAATTTGGCGCAAAACGTCCGCGCAGAAGCTCTAACATTGGCGGATGCTGATGTTGATACAAGATTTACGTTACGGCGCGCGAATGCTGTTGAAGCAGCCCGGCTTCACGTTGGCGGCAGTGCTGACGCTGGCGCTGGCGATTGGCGCGAACACGGCGATTTTCAGTCTGGTCAATGCTGTCCTGTTGCGTCAGTTGCCCTTCGAGCAGCCGGAGCAACTGGCGCAGGTCTGGGCGGTGCGCGGCGCGGGTGACAGCTTCTCGTTTTCCGTGCCGGATTTTTGCGATTACCGCGACCAGAGCCGCAGTGTGGCGCTCGCCGCTTTCGCCAACTGGAGTGGCAACCTGACGGGGACGGGCGAGCCGGAGCGGGTGCAGGGCACGCGCGTTTCGGCGGGCGTTTTTGCCTTGCTCGGCGTCAAGGCCGCGCTGGGCCGCACGCTGCTGCCTTCTGACGATCAACCGGGCAATCAACACGTCGTCGCGCTCAGTCACAGTTTCTGGCAACGACGATTCAGCGCAGATCCAAATACCATAGGCCAGCGCGTGCTGCTGAATGGCGTCAGTTACGAAATCGTCGGAGTGCTGCCGCTGGATTTTCTCTTCCCTTTTTTTGCGGACGCGGAGTTGGCTGTGCCGCTCGCGCCGGAGGCTGACCCGTTGCGCCATGAACGTAATTCGGTCAGCTTTCTGCGCTTGCTGGCGCGGCTGAAACCCAATGTCACGCCCGCGCAGGCCGCCGCGGAATTGAACGGCATCGCCAGTCAATTGCGTCAGCAATATCCGAAAGAGAACGGCGGCAAGCTGGGTGTGCGCGTGGTCAAGCTGCACGACGGCATCGTAGGGGATTACCGCCGCGCACTCTGGGTTTTGTTCGGCGCGGTCGCGCTGGTGTTGTTGATCGCCTGCGCCAATCTCGCCAACCTGCTGCTGGCGCGCGCTGCCGGGCGACGCAGGGAGATGGCGTTGCGGGCGGCGCTCGGCGCTTCGCGCGCCCGGCTCATCCGGCAACTGCTGACGGAAAGTTTGTTGCTGGCGCTGGCGGGCGCGGCGCTCGGTTCAGTGTTGGCGTATTGGGGCGGCGAGATGTTGCTGGCGCTCAGCCCGGCGAGTTTGCCACGCGCCCGCGAGGTTGGCCTTGACGCGCGCGCCCTGGGCTTCACGCTGGCTGTTTCGTTGTTCTGTGGTTTGCTGTTCGGTCTGGCTCCGGCGTGGCAAACCTCCGCTGTTGATCTCAACCGGGGACTCAGAGAAGGCGGCAAAGGGACGGGGGCTGCTGGCAACCGGCTGCGGGGCTTGTTGGTCATCGCCGAAGTCGCCCTGGCGCTGGTGTTGCTCATCGGCGCGGGGCTTTTCATCAGAAGTTTTCAGAAAGTGCAGGAGATCAAGCCGGGCTTTGACGCGGGCAATGTGCTGCTCGTGCGATTGGCCTTGCCGCCCAACAATTATCCCGACGGCGCGGCGATCACTCGCTTTACTGAACAAGCGGGACAGCGCCTGGCAACGCTGCCCGGCGTGCAGGCGCTCGGCGTGGTGGATATTCCACCGCTGAGCGGGATGACTACTTCCGTCGAATTCAACGTAGCCGGACGCCCGCCCGCAACACGCGAACAGACACCGCGTGCGCAATATCGCATCGCCACGCCGGGCTATTTCCGCGCGTTGGGCATACCGCTCATTGCCGGACGTGAATTCAGCGAACGCGATACGGCAGCGGCTCCGCCGGTATTGCTCATCAATCAGCAAATCGCGCAGCGTTATTTCGCCGACCGCAATCCGGTGGGCGAACATCTGACCATTGGCGACAATAACCAGGGGCCGCGCACGCTGGAGATCCTCGGCGTGGTCGGCGACGTGAAACAGATGGGGCTGGAAAACAGTCCGACGTTCGACATCTATCTTCCGCTGGGCCAGACGCACGCCGATAACGTCGGGTTCCTGCGCAACAACCTGCACTGGGTGCTGCGCACGGCGACCGAGCCGCTGGCGCTGGCTGCCCCGGTCAAGCGCGAATTACAGGCCATTGACCGCGACGTTCCGGCTTCGAGCGCCAGGACGATGGAACAGTCGCTCGCCACCGTCATCGCACCGCGCCGCTTCAACCTTTTGCTGTTGGGCATCTTCGCCGCAGTCGCTTTGCTGCTGGCGGCGGCAGGCATCTATGCGGTCGTGGCCTATGCCGTGACGCAGCGCACGCAGGAAATCGGCATCCGCCTCGCGCTGGGCGCACAGACGAAGGACGTGTTGCGCCTCGTCATTGCGCAAAGTATGCGGCCTGCCTTGCTCGGCATCGGGGTTGGTTTGCTGGCAGCTTTGGCGCTGACGCGGTTGATGGCGGGTTTGTTGTTCGGGGTGAGCGCGACCGATCCGGCGACGTTTGTAGTGATTGGCGGGTTGCTCATGTTCATCGCCTTGCTGGCTTGCTGGCTTCCGGCGCGGCGGGCGACGAAGGTTGATCCGCTGATTGCGCTGAGAACTGAATAAGAGAGCAAGTTTTTTTGTAATTGCTCACGGGCTTGAAGGTTGAAGATAGCGATCAATGGGCTTACCCATCAATGCGAGCGCCAGGATTGTGAACTGGCCGCGAAAGCAGAGGGGACTGCCGAGGCCACTCTGCAGCACGACGCTAAGCCGCGATCATTGAGGTCGTCGACAATGGCTTCGAACCTTCCAGTCTCAAACTGAAGGAAGTCAAACTGATCGTGGAATAAGGAGGACCCATGGAGGGGCGGCGCTTTTGCGCCCGCCCCTCTGCTCAAAGGCGCCGAGGACAAACCCATCGCCAACGGGCAGCGGTCAGTCGAACCTGGCTGTGTCGCCTGGTGGATGGGGACGGACAGACTAAAATCTGTCCCACTCTTACTTGCTCTGATTTAGTTCGCTTCGGTGATCTTCTCGACGAGGATCTTGCCCTCGTGCTTCATCCCCTCGACGGTCATTTTGATGTGATCCTTCTTGCCGCTCTTTTCGAAGACGGCTTTCGCCAATTCATTTCCTTTGGCGTCGAAAGGATACCATTTGCCGTCGGCGTAGACGCCATAGCCGCTCTTGACGCATTCTTCCATCAACGCGCACTCTTTGGTGTGTTCGGCGGCGAATTTAGTGGCGGCTTCAGGGCTCTCGTTGGCGTGGTCGGCGAAGCAGACCACGTCCACGACGTAGCCGGTGAGCTTCACTTTCTCATGCGCCCAAACGACGGCGCCGGCAATGATCAGCAACGCAGCGCCTAAACCGAAAAAGATCGTTTTCTTCATTCTCGATTAGCTCCTTGAATAGTTTGTGTTTAATCAGCCGTTGCATACGATGACGAATGCGAGTGTAGCAAATGGCGCGCCGCATTCCAATCGTCGGCGCGCTGGGGCGATGAGGAACTGGATACGTATACACTAGGCGCTTGCCCAAACTGACCCCGGAAGAGATCAAACAGTTGCAGAAGATGGCGGCAGGCGGCGAGACTGAAGTGGACGAAAAACCGGCGGCGCCCGAACCGTCCGGATCGAAAGAAAAGAGAACGCCGAAGCCTCATTCTCACGGGCCGGGAACAAAGCCACATGGCCACTAAATGACGCCCATACCGTGTATGATCATTCTAGATGGTGTAATAGAGAGCGCGTTAGAATGCGCTTTCAGGGCGTAAAGTACAGTAAATTGGCGCGATAGTCACAGGCAATGAACCGGCATAGGGATTGCGCTTCCGATGCCTGAGTCGAAGCGATTATCGCTTCAGCGTTTCAAGCAGAATTTACTGGAGGAGGCAAGCATGAATTTCAAAGGCTACTCACTGAAAAGCGCCCTGGGCGCGCTCGCAATTGGAGCGGCGCTCCTGTTCGGCGCAAGCGAAATGGCTTACGCGCAGGATCACCACCAACAGTACGAACGGCGTGACCTCAGGGAACATCAGAGTCGGGAGCGTTACTACTACGGTGACAGCCGCGCGTTACGCGAGCATCAACGGAGGGAGCATTACCAGTTGGAGGGCCATCAACGCTTTGAGCGCCGTGGCTACTACAACGGCGGTTTCAATCGTGGTTATTACGGCAATGGCTGGGGTTGGGGTCATCGGCGCTATCGCGGTTGGTAATTCCAGCCGTAACGTTAAGTGAAATCATGGCGAGCTGGCCGGATTATCCGGCCTGGCTCGCCATATTTTTTGAGTAGCGCTATAGCGGTTAGCGAATGCCTGTACGATGTGGGGCGATTTGTTTAATCGCCCTGCGGCTTCGTCCAACCAAGCTGTATTGCCTGGCCGCGAGTCATTCACTCCGCAACGCAATCAATGGATCAACTTTCGTCGCGCGACGCGCCGGGAGGTAACAGGCGATCAACGCCACGACCGTCAGCAATACCGCCATCACACCGTAGGTTGCCGGATCAGTCGGCTTGACGCCATAGAGCATCTTGGACATCTGCATCCAGCTTTCCAGATACTTCGCCATTACATAGGCGCCCGCCAGTCCCGTCACGATGCCGATCACGGACAACCCCATGCCTTGCCAGATGACCATTTTCAGCACATCGCGGCGAGTGGCGCCGAGAGCCACTCGGATGCCGATTTCGCGCGTGCGCTGCGACACGGCGTGGGCCAGCACGCCAAACAAACCAATCGCGGCAAGTAATTGTGCGAGGACACCGAACAGCGGCGCCAGTTTGGCAAAAAGTCGTTCCATCGCCAGTGTCTGATCGGCTTGTTCGACTTGCGTGCGAATGCTGAAAAGCGGCAGATTTTCGTTGACTTCGCGCGCCGCCTGCCGAATGGCGGCGACTGCGGCGGCGGCGGCGCCCGCGGTGCGGACCTCGAAAGTGGCGCCCCGCATTTCACCGGGGGTCTGCTGCCAGGGAAGATAAGCTGTGGGCGGAATTTCATCGCGTTGACGGGTGTATTTCGCGTCTTTGACGAGTCCGACGATTTCGATTTCATCGGGCTTGCCGGCATCAAAGGTGAAACGTTTGCCGAGGGGGTTTTCGTTGGGGAAATATTGATTGGCGAAGGTTTGATTGACAACCACGACTTTGGGCGCACGCGCATTATCCTGCGCGGTAAATGCGCGCCCGGCGAGAAGCGGAATGTTCATCGCGGCGAAAAAGTTTTCGCGGACCGAATTGGTGTAGCCCCCGCCGCTCGCTTTGATTTTGCCATTCGCATCGGGCGGCGCCGTCAAGGCGCCGCGTAGATAAACCTCCAACACACTCGAACTATCGGCGAGCAAAGCGCTATTCGAAAAAGTAACCTTTTGCACGCCCG
>Ga0137409_10004450_pt1 | contig 14702 bp, 13 predicted proteins | sample CZODoug1_16funga_FD_122059 | JGI IMG/M metagenome (GOLD analysis project Ga0137409, IMG submission 122059) | Vadose zone soil fungal communities from Angelo Coast Range Reserve, California, USA - CZODoug1_16fungal (Hybrid Assembly) | ecosystem: Environmental > Terrestrial > Soil > Vadose zone... | reverse complement strand
GCCATCGCCAAGCGCGACGCGGCCTGGGCGCGCAAACTTTCTGATCAGATTCTGGAGGAAGAAGCTAAAGAAGCGGAAGAGAAAGCGACGAAGGACTTCGAGCGTGATGCCAGAACTGCCGAGAAGCTCCTGGCCGCCGCCTCTGCACTTTTGCCTTCGGATCGGCCGGCGGCGCTTCGCTTTGCGAGGGCCAGCTTGCGTTTTCCCGCTACGATGTATCTCCCTTTGTTTCTCTACCGTTTTGCCGAACTCAACACGGCGGGAGCAGATCAATTCTATCAGGAAGGGGTGACAGCGTACCTCGATGTTCCCATGGAGCGCTTTCTTTATTTGTCCTCATACCCGTTTGGCAACAGTGGGGATGTGGGGGAGATGCCGATGTACACTGGCTACAGCGTGCCCCGCAACTTTACTCCGAATCCGGCTCTGCAAAGACTGTTTGTGCAGACACTGTTACGCCGGGCTCAACAGATGATCGAGACCCCGGTAGTCAATCCGGCCGGAGACAGGGGCCGCCTCTCCGACAGCGGTCAGATGTGGCTGGCGTTAACCCGCCTCGGGTCGCAGATCAACAGTTTCCTTCCTGAGCTGGCAGAAGCAGCCCGGCAAGCCCGCGAATCCATGTTTGCGATGTTGAGCCAGGCCGATCAGCGAAGAGTCAACAACACAGTGACGGAACGTCCGCAAAAATCTTTTGACGAAACGATCGAAGATGCCGACCGCCAGCAGGATCCGGCAATTCGCGAAGGCATGCTGGCAATTGCTGTCATGCATGCTTCCGCAAACGAAACGTTGGAACACGTCGTGAGCGCCGCTGACAAGATTAACGATATGGGCTTGCGCGCCCAGATACTTAGCTGGCTGTATTTCGAGCGCACCCAGAAGGCTGTCAAGGACAAAAATTTCGCGGAGGCGAAACGCCTCGCGAGTAAGGTGGTTGAGTTGGATCAGCGGGCCTATCTCTATCTAAAGATAGCCGAGGAGCTGATCAAGCGAACCCGAAACGATAGCGAAGCCAGGGAGTTGCTCGAGGAAGTGCTTAGCGCGGCAGCCAAAGCGCCCGATACCGAAGTGAAGGCCCGCGCGCTATTGGGAGTCGCATATCTTTACACCAAGGTTGAAGCAAACCGCTCAATCGCAGTACTGGGCGAAGCGGTAAAAGTTATCAATCACATCGACTCTCCGGATTTCTCGTCGGATCAGGCCGGCAGAAAGATTGAGGGGAAGGCATTCGGGAGCTATGCAACCTTGCAGACGCCCGGCTTCAATCCCGAAAACGGCTTTCGCGAAGTTGGCAAGGTTGATTTCGAGGGTGCGCAAAATCTGGCAGCTAATTTTGTCGATAAGTCCCTGCGCGCGATGACCATGATGGCGCTCGCCGAATGGTGTTTGCAAAACTCGCCGCCGCCGGGAAAGCCCGCGAAGGTTGAACCGAAGGTGGTCAAACCGTGAAACTCGCAAACTTTTCGATCAGTCTTTCAATCTGATCCAATTCGGACTTCTTCACTCCAGCCTTCCGCGCCAGGTCGATGGATCGCTTTCCCAGCAATCGATAAGCCGCCAGCGCATTGCGCAACCCTTCGGATTCCATAGCCGCAAGGTGCCGGCGCACGGTCGCAACGTCGCCGCGCTTGAAAGTGCCGGTGAGTGCGTTTACCGGATTCTGTTTCGAAAGATTTGCAACGGTGCTTTCCATCAAGGGCAGCAGCACTTGCCGGGCGCGGCTTGGCGTAAACCCGCAGTGAGCGAGCATCTCCTGGGCAATATCGTAGAGGGCGACCAGATGCGGTGACGCCATCACTGCCGCGGCGTGATACAGGGATTTGTGGCGCGCGTTAATCGTAAAGGCCTGGGCACCGAAATCGCGGATGATCGATTTTGCCAGGCGCACGGCCGCCGGATCGCCTTCGACGGAAAAGAATGCCCGCGCGAATGATTTTGCTCCCGAGCGGGAATCGCTAATAGAAACCAATGGATGAAGCGACCCGGTAGCAAAACCGGCGCTTTGCAGGGACCGCAAGACCTCAGAGGAGAGGGCGCCGCTGGTGTGCAGCGCGATGCGGGGGCTCCGGGCTTTTCTCGCTCCCACCGATTTGAAAATCATCGTGACCCGGCCGGCGACCTCGGCGATCGCGTCGTCGGGTGTCGTGATTAAGACCAAGGAAGAGTTACTGAGGCGGTCCAGCTGAGTTTGATTGAGACGACTCAACTGCTTCGCGGAGAGGCCAAGTGTGCCGCCGCCGATCGCTTTGGCTGCTCGGCGAGCATGATCGGGTCTCTGGGCTACGACAACCTCAACCCGGTAGCCGGCTGCCTTCAGGGCCAGGCCAAGCGCGGTCCCCATGCGGCCGGCGCCTATGATCGAAACGAGTTCCTTTTCTTTCCGTGGGCGCGCTTTTGGTGGTTGTGACCGAGGCGTCTGGCGCGGTCTTTCTGGGCTTTTTCGCATTAGGGGAAAACCGAAAATGGTCCGCCGTGAGCGGGCCCTCCCGTTACTGGTTCATCGGCACGATCTCTCGTCTGGTCGACGAAAGCTGGTCGGAAGTGCGGACTGTAACATGCGGCCGAAACGTTCGGCAATCGTATAGGCTTTTCTCCCGCGCTGGTCTATAATGCCGAACGAAGTCGTAACTCCACCCCCATTGATCAGCGGATGAGCGCTAAACAAAAGTCCCAGACTGTAGCGCAACCTCGACGGTGAAGACGGCATCAAAGCGGTGCGTTAACTCAAAGCAGTACCGGTGCCTCGGGTGCTGCCCCCGAAGAACAAAGGCGGTCGCACTTGAAGTGGTAGCGACCCACCGAGAGAAAAAGCAGGGTCTTTGTCTCCCGGCCTCGGAAGTTGGAGGTTCAAGAATGAAAAGTTGTTTCTCTCGCACCGTCACCGCAATCGGTCTGGGAGTCAGTCTCTGGTTTACAAGTATTGCTGCCCTGGCCGGCCCGGTGCAGGCGCAGGATCAACCCCAAAGTCAAAAGCAATCGGCGCCGCAGCAGACCGCCCCGAAAGATCAAAAGTCCCAGGGCGCTGACCAGCAGCAGACTGCCAGCCAACCGTCAAGCAAGAAAACACTTCCAACCGGCGAAGACCCGACTATGATCGGGAAGCGCAATATTAATAAAGGCATCTGGTCGGGCGGAATTATTGGAGCGAAGGGGATCGAGTCGGAAGTGCGCCTGGGGCGGCAGTTGGCCGCGGAAGTCGACAAAGAAGCTAAGTTCGTTGACGATCCCATCATTACTGAATATGTGAATCGCGTCGGCCAGAATATCGTCCTTCATTCAGACGCCAAGGTTCCTTTTACAATCAAAGTAATCGATTCGGATGAGGTGAACGCGTTCGCGCTGCCCGGCGGTTTTTTCTACGTCAACAAGGGGCTCATCCTGGCTGCCGATAACGAAGCTGAGTTGGCCGGCGTGATGGCCCATGAGATTGCGCACGTTTGTGCACGCCACGCCATGGAAAACGAAGCCAAGCTACGCGCGATGAACATTGGGATGTTGGCGGGAATACTCCTGGGCGGGCCGATTCTGAGCAATGTGCTCTATAACGGCGGAGGTTTTTTTGAAGGTATGGCGCTGCTGAAGTTCACCCGCGCCGCGGAGGCAGAGGCCGATAGACTTGGCGTTCAATATATGTGGGCTGCAGGTTATGATCCGAACGCCATGGCTACGATGTTCGAGAAATTGGAAGCGAAGAACAAGAAGAAGCCAGGCACGATTTCCAAGATGTTCATGGATCATCCAGCGCCGGCAGATCGCCGGGCCGCCGCGATCGCACTGGCCGCCCGTTTTCCCGAGCGCGAGGAATACGTCATTAGCTCTTCGGAGTTTAACCGCGTAAAGAACCGCCTCTTGCGACTGTCAAATGCCCGGGTCACTTCCAACGGGGTGATTGCCGGTAGCGACGACGGGACACCGGGACGTCCGACGCTGAAGCGACGAGTGCCGACGCCGGATGACTCGACGACGACAGCGCCCAATGGCACGCCGAAGCCGGACAGTAGCAAACCGGCTCCGCCAAGCCTGAAGCGCACAGGACAACCGCAACCAAGTCCTACGCCACAACCATAAGAACTAGTTAATGCCGCCCCAGTGGGGTGTGCAAGAAGCCCGACCGTGAGGAGGGCTCAGGATCAAAAGAGGCCGTCAAGCAATTCTGCTTGAGGGCCTTTTTTGCCGGGAGCGCGCACATCTCTTCTTCAGGGCGGGCGAGCGTGGCTTACTGTCTTTGAGCCCTCACTGACGCGCGGGCTTCTGACACAAGCCTGCTATTGCTCGTGATACTGCACGGCCGCAGTGGCAGTCGCAGCGGTTTTGGCGCCTGGTTGTTCCCGCCGCACAACTCCCGCAAAGAATGCACGAAAGTAACCGTACATCGAAAAAATTGCAGAAATCACCACTACCCAAAGCAATGCCCGGCCTGCGGTGTAAAGCAGTATCTGCCAGTCGCTCCAGGTGGTATGGCCCGGTCCGATCAGATGGGACCAGGCGGCACGCAACTCAGGCACGGTCCAGAACTGAATCGCCGGAAACGGCTTGCCGAAATTCGAGACGTGCGGCGCCCCTCCTGAGGACATCGACAGAATCAAGAGTCCGACGGTCACGACCTGCGCCACCATCTTGAACTTACCCATGCGCGAGGCGGAGATCACGACGCCTTCGGTCGCCGCAATCGATCGCAATCCGGTGACGGCAAACTCTCTACCCACTATGATCACGACTGCCCAGGCCGGCGCCAGGTGGTTTTCGACCAGTGAAATCAATGCGGCTGAGATCAAAAGCTTGTCAGCGATAGGATCGAGCAACTTCCCGAGCTTCGACACCTGCTTTCGTCGGCGCGCAATTTTCCCATCGAAATAATCAGTTAGGGCGGCCACTACAAAAATCGACACGCCCAGAAGATAACTCGGCACGCCCAGCCAATTTTCCGACACCGGCGTCAGCAGCACCACGACCAGCAGCGGCACGATAAAGATTCGCGAAAGCGTCAGTGCGTTAGGAAGATTCACTTAAAAAAACTCCAGTCCAACCCGAACGTAGTCATTTCGCAGTCTAGGTTTCGTGCCCTTGAGTGTCAAGACACTGGTTAGTGCTTGCCGCATGTGTAAGCCGTCGGCTAAAATGGCTGGTTCGACGCCACGCGGAATTCGCTTCTGTGTCGCATCTTTCAGTTTCCAGCGTTATGGCAATCGATCGCATCACTGTCCGAGGGGCTCGCCAGCACAACCTCAAGAACATCGACGTCGATATCCCGCGCGACAAATTGACCGTAATCACCGGCCTTTCCGGCTCGGGCAAATCGTCTCTGGCATTCGACACGATCTATGCCGAAGGCCAGCGCCGCTATGTCGAATCGCTGTCTGCCTACGCTCGTCAGTTTCTGGATCAACTGGAAAAACCCGACGTCGATTCGGTCGAAGGATTATCGCCGGCGATCTCGATCGAGCAAAAAACAGTAGCGCGCAGTCCGCGCTCGACGGTCGGGACGGTCACGGAAATCTATGATTATCTGCGGCTGCTTTTTTCGTCCATAGGCTTGCCGCATTGCCATAAATGCGGCGCCGCAATCACCCGGCAAAGCGTCGATCAGATCCTGCAAAGCGTGCTCGCTTTACCTGAAGGCGAGCGGGTTATGATCCTGGCACCCATCGTTCGCGGCCGCAAAGGCGAGTTCAAGAAAGAGCTGGCCAAGCTCGCTCGCGATGGTTTTATTCGGGCGCGTATCGACGGCGAGCTGCGTTCGCTGGATGAAGAGATTCGCCTGGACAAACGCCGCAATCACTCGATCGAAGCCGTCATCGATCGTTTACTGATCAAGCCGGGTATCAACGATCGACTGGGAGAGTCGATCCGCACCGCCTTGAAACTTACGAACGGCGCCGTGCTGGTGTCGGTGATTGATGGCGAAGAGAAACTGTATTCAGAAAAGATGGCGTGCGTGAACTGTGGTATCAACGTGCCACCGCTCGAGCCGCGTTCTTTTTCGTTCAACTCGGCGTACGGCGCCTGCCGGCACTGTCATGGGCTCGGCAATGTGCTCGAGGTCGATGCGGCAAAGTTGATCCGCGATGCCGATCAGGCTCCTGAACGGCTGAGTTTTTTGGGCCAGGCCGATAAGTCCGGATCGGCGTATCTGCGGAGTGCTCTGCTGGCAGTGATGGCTCATTTTAAGGTTGATCCGAACACTCCGTTTGAAAAGCTGCCGGGCGAAGTCCGTTCATCTTTTCTCAATGGTCTTTCGCCTCAACTTAAGTTTCGTCAGGGCTTGTACTCGTACAAGAGTTACTGGCAGGGCGCATTGCCATGGCTGCGCGAGCGGCTGGACAATCCACCGTCGGAAAAAATCAGGATCGCGTTGGAAGAGATGGTTTCGCCGGCGATTTGTGGTGAGTGCGGCGGCCGTCGCCTGCGCGCTGACTCGTTGGCGGTGCGCATTGGCGGGCGTGGGATTGCGGAATATACGTCGATGACGATCGAAGATGCGATTGAAGCTTTCGATCAAATCAAGTTGGAACCGCGCGAGGAACAAATCGCCGGGTTGGTGCTGCGCGAGATCAAGGCGAGGCTGCGCTTTCTGGAAACCGTAGGCCTGGGATATCTGACGCTGGATCGGCCTTCGGCAACTTTGTCTGGCGGCGAGGGCCAGAGAATTCGTTTAGCCACGCAGATCGGATCTCAACTGCGCGGCGTACTTTACGTTTTGGACGAACCTTCCATTGGCTTGCACCCGCGCGACAACCGGCGTTTGCTCGATACGCTTTCGGCTCTCCGCGATCTTGGTAACACCGTGCTGGTGGTTGAGCATGATGAAGAAACCATCCGGCGCGCTGATTACGTCGTAGATCTCGGCCCCGGCGCCGGCACGCACGGCGGCGCGGTGGTGGCCCTCGGAACTCCGCAAGCGGTGGCCGAAAATCCCGATTCGATTACCGGCCTCTATATTCGCGGTGAAAGGAAAATTCCGGTTCCCAGTGTCCGTCGTTCTCCCAACGGGAAAACGATCACGGTTCGTGGCGCGCGCCACAATAATTTGAAAGAGATCGATGTTACGTTTCCGATGGGCTTGTTGACGGTGGTGACGGGCGTTTCGGGTTCCGGTAAGTCCACTCTGGTGGCCGATATTCTTTATCCCGCGCTGGCGCGCAATCTTTATGATTCGCCTGCTGAGCCGGGCGCGCACCGGGCGATTGAGGGACTCGAACATGTCGACAAGGTGATCGAAATTGATCAATCGCCGATCGGCCGCACCCCACGGTCGAATCCGGCAACGTACACCGGACTCTTCACGCCGCTGCGCGAGCTCTACGCCATGTTGCCTGAGTCGCGCGAGCGAGGCTACAAGCCCGGTCGCTTCTCGTTCAACGTAAAAGGCGGGCGCTGCGAAGCCTGCGAGGGCGAAGGACTGAAGCGCATCGAAATGAATTTTCTGCCTGACGTGTATGTTCTGTGCGACGTTTGCCGCGGCGCGCGTTACAATCGCGAGACTCTCTCAGTCACTTATAAAGGAAAGTCGATTGCGGAGCTTCTCGATTCTACGGTCGAAGATGCTTTGCCATTGCTGGAAAATATTCCGCAAATTAAGCCGAAGATACAAACTCTGCTTGATGTCGGGCTTGGTTACATCAAGCTGGGACAGTCGGCCACGACACTTTCCGGCGGCGAAGCCCAACGCATCAAATTGGCGAAGGAGCTTTCCAAGCGCGCCACCGGGCGAACGATCTACATCCTCGACGAACCGACAACTGGTTTACATTTTGCCGATGTGCACAAGTTGCTGGACGTGCTGCAGCGTCTGGTGAGTGTCGGCAATACGGTGATCGTTATCGAACATAACCTTGATGTAATCAAGAGCGCCGACTTCATCATCGATCTGGGGCCTGAAGGTGGTGCACACGGTGGCCGCCTGGTGGCCAGTGGTACGCCGGAAGAAGTTGCCGCGGTCCGCCGCTCGCATACTGGCCAGGTGCTCAAGCCGTTGCTGAATGGAAGTGCGAAGCGCAACGGCGGCAAACGAGCGGAACCCCTGGCTCCCCCAGTTCCGGACAACAAATCAAAGAAGGTCGCGTGATATCTCTGATTGTTATTGAGCGCGGATCAGAATGTCGCGTGGTACAATCATCCATCCAAATGAAAGACGAATCAAAACAGATTGATACGTCAGAACCGCGAATAGATCGTTCAGCCTTCTCCGTTTTTTCCTCATTTGCAGAAGCTGACGCGGCTGACAAAGCTTATTGGCTCTCACGCACGCCCGAGGAACGTGTGAGCCATGTGGAGTTTCTACGCCGAATCAACTATGGAGTTCGAGCTAGCGAACGACTACAAAGAGTTCTTGAGATTGTTACGCGCCCACGGCGTTGAGTATCTCCTGATTGGTGGCTGGGCAGTTGGATACCACGGGTACCCGCGAGCTACCTATGATCTTGATGTCTGGATTGCGACTGCGCCTGCCAACGCGGACAGGGTTGTGAAGGCTCTAGCCGAATTCGGCTTTGACGTTGCTGGATTGTCTACGAACTTGTTCCTTCAACCCGATAAGATTATTCGAATGGGAGTCGAACCCGTGCGGATTGAAGTTATGACCTCGATATCGGGAGTTGAGTTCGACGAGTGTTATCGCGAAAGACTTGAAACCACGATGAACGATGTGCCTGTGAGTCTCATTAATCTGCGTCACTTGAAGATTAACAAGAAGGCGAGTGGCCGGCTCAAAGATCTTGCCGACCTGGAGCAACTTTCAAAAGACCCATCTTGACAGATCGAATCTCAGCCATCGTCGCCGAAAGTCTCGACGTGAAGCGTCGCTTTTTTGACGCGCATGCGGCCGACGTTCAGCGCGCGGCCGGAATAATCGCTGCTACGTTCAAGGCCAATGGAAAGTTATTGGTGTTCGGCAATGGCGGTTCAGCCGCCGATGCGCAACACATTGCCGGCGAGCTGGTCAATCGTTTTTTGCAGCAGCGGCGCGGGCTGCCGGCGATAGCGCTGACAACCGATGGCGGCGTGCTGACTTGCGTAGCTAACGACACCGGCTTTGAAAACATTTTCGCCAGACAGATCGAAGCGCTGGGAACAAAGGGCGATGTGTGTCTGGCGATTTCCACCTCCGGCACGTCAGCAAACGTTATCATCGCATGTCGGCAGGCGCGAGAGCAGGGAATCAAGGTAATAGGATTATTAGGCCGTGATGGTGGGCGCGTTGGCTCTCTTTGTGATCTTGCGTTGATTGTTCCCAGCGACGACACCCAGCGGATTCAGGAGACGCACAACTTGATCGGTCACATTGTTTGCGAGCTGATCGAGTCTGAGTTGTTTCCGGTGGCGAGCTAGAAACGCCGGCAGTCCTGTCTAGTGCTTTCACGCAAAGACGCAAACATATGTCCATCTACGAAGAGCTTCAGCCGATAAGTCTTGATCAAGTCACTACCTATCCGCTGTCCTCGCGTCCCAGCAAAGTAACCGTCGAGGACTTTGCCACGCCGATTTCCGAAGGCTCTTCATTGCGGCATTATCTTGCGTCTTTGCCAAACATTCTCGCGGTTCAGAATCTACGTGAGTTGGCCTCGCGCATGCGACGCGCCCGGACGTTAGGCAAACCAATTATCTGGGGCATCGGCGGCCATGTAATTAAAACCGGGCTGGGACCGGTCATCATTGACCTGATGAATCGCGGTCTGGTGACCGCGATCGCCGCCAATGGTTCCGTGCTGGTCCACGATGCTGAGATTGCGATGGTGGGCTCGACTTCAGAAGACGTGGATGCAACCCTCGGTGAAGGAGTATTCGGAGGCGCTGAAGAAACCGGAAAACTTTTGAACCAGGCCGCGAGCGCCGGCAACATCGACTCGATTGGATTGGGCGAAGCGGTGGGACGTGCGCTATTGAAGACTGAGCCGCGAAACGAAGAGCTTTCAGTACTCTGCGCTGCCTATAAAGCGCGCGTGCCCTTCGTCGCTTTCGTGACTATTGGCGGCGACATTGCTCATTTTCATCCCACCGCCGACGGCGCGGCTCTGGGCGCCACGTCGCATAATGACTTTCGCTTGCTCGCGGAACTTGTGCGGCGGATGAATGGCGGCGGCGTCTACCTCAATATCGGTTCGGCAGTCACTCTGCCGGAGGTCTTTTTGAAGTGCGTGACTCTGGTTCGCAATCTCGGGCACTCACTAAGCGACATCACCACGGCTAATTTCGACTTCATTCAATCCTATCGTCCGCTTACCAATGTCGTGCGGCGTCCAAACGCCGATGGCGCCGGTCGTGGTTATGCGATTACCGGCCATCACGAATTGACGATTCCGTTGCTGGCCGCTGAACTCATCTGTTTAGCAGAAGCAGAATAACCTCGCTGCCCAGTTTTAGTCCTGCCAAAACCAGCACCGCCGAAAGCCATCGCCGAATGCCAGTCACGGGCAGCAAGCGCGTACCCAACTCAGTCCCGATCCAACCGCCGATCAAGGCCGCCGGCGCCCAATAAGTTATCTCAGGCGGCACGTAAGACACGGCTGAAATGTGTCCGAGTAGACCGGCGACTGAGTTGACCAGAATAAATGCCGCCGATACGCCCGAAGTCTCTTTAGTTCTTGCCCAGCCCACTAGTAACAGGATGGGACTAAGAAAAATCCCGCCGCCGACACCCGTTAGTCCCGACAGTAATCCGATCGCCGCCCCCAGCAGCAGAGCAATCCAGATCGGAACCAGGGTTGTCTTTCGGGAGTCCGCAGTGCCGGCGCTAAAGAAAAGGCGCCCGGCGCTGTAAAGCAGTACCACGCCCACGATCGATTTATAGACCGGGACCGGCAAACTGAGACTACCGCCGACGAAGGACGCCGGAATTGAGGCGACCGCAAAGGGCCAAAAAGTTCGCCAGGAAAAAAATCCGGCGTGATAAAAACGAATTGCACCGACCACGGCCACGATAATATTCAACATCAGAGCAGTTGGCTTCATCACGACCGGTGACATGCCAAACAGAGCCATCACCGCCAGATAACCCGAGGCCCCGGCATGGCCTACAGTTGAGTACAGCAACGCCACGATAAGAATTAGCGCCGCGATCAGGATAGCGAATATTGTGGCTTGATCCATCGTCCTGAAGTTGACTGAAAAACCCGAGGATGAAAGCACAACGCTAGTCAAACGTGCAACCTAAAGTAGTTGTAATTCCGTGCCAAATTTAGGTTTCGACCGAAAGGTCGCGGATTCCCAATGCCGGCATTGGTTCAATTTGGTTGAGACATGCACACCTTACGCGTCATTAACGGGCGGATCCTCGCGATTTTCAAACTAAACCAGCGCGTCTCAGCGCTTTTGCTGCGCCAAAGCGCGAGTTATAATCCTGAATCCCCGAATTCCCCTAATGGTTTGATTTACTAAGTTCGAAAGTGTGCGAACGATTAGTGTATGGACTCATCCAGGCTTGAACATTTTCGCCGGCTCCTGTTAGCTGAGCTACGTCTGCATGCGCGACATGTGGGGGACGACCAGGCGGCTGCCATCGACGCAGCCGACGACGGCGCCAAGGAAAGTGCCGATCTTTCTTTGCGTGACGTTATTGGAGAGCTCGCGCTAAAACTGGGTGAACGTGAATCACAGATGGTCGCGGACATCGATCAGGCGCTGTTGAGAATGGACGAGGGCGGCTATGGCATCTGCGTCCGCTGCAGCAAGCCGATCGACGAGCGTCGCCTCGAAGCCCTGCCTACAGCCCGCTATGACGCTGTGTGTCAGGCGGCGATTGAAGACGCCAACGGATCAGGCACGCATCATACGCTCTGATCTGCCTTTGGTTAGAGTTTGAGCCTTAGCTGCGCTTCATAAACGGCAACCTAAAGGTTCGACTCTGAAGTCCGAACTCATGACTAACTATCTAGCGTTACCGATTGGCGAAGGCGCGCCCAAAGAAGTAAACGCGGTGATTGAAATCGCTCGCGGCGAAACGAACAAATACGAATACGACAAACACCTTCACGTCTTTCGCCTTGATCGAAATCTCTATTCTCCCGTTCACTATCCCGGCGATTACGGGTTCATTCCGAGCACCCTCAGCAATGATGGCGATCCGCTAGACGTGCTGGTGCTCGTCGATGCGCCCAGTTTCACAGGCTGTGTGATGACAGTGCGTCCAATCGGCGTGCTGGAGATGGTGGATCAAGGCAAGAAAGACGAAAAGATCCTGGCGGTAGGCACAAATAATCCCCTCTATAAGGAGGTGGTTGATTATGCTCGGCTATATCCCCATCTGCTGCTTGAGATCGAACACTTCTTTTCCGTTTACAAGGAATTGGAGGCAAAGTCTACGCGGATAGTTGGATGGAAGGATGCTGAGCAGGCACGAACGACCGTGAGCGAGTGCGAGAGTCGTTATCAAAAGAAAGAATCCTGAAAGCGGTTAGAAAATGCGGAGACTCGTTTCGAGGCAAATTACCGCGCTTTAAGTATTTCGTGCCAGGTCAATCCGGCAGTTGCCCGGGCCTAAACAAACAAACCTGTTTCTAATCAGACTAGTCGACTCCAAAAAACCAGTTTCCGCAATCAGACAGTTTGCGCCAGCGAGCGCTTACGATAATCCTCGCCATCGATTACTACGGTCTTGCACATTTCGTAAAGCCGCGAGCGGAGCGGTACTCCGATCCGGTCTTCCAGAATTTCGCCGTCTTTGTCGTTCTTGCGAAGGTCCGAATAATTGGTCGTGAAGATCGTCAGGCGCTTGTCGTTGTAACGCGTATTGATGATTTGCATCATCGTGTCGCGCACCCAGTCGGTCGGCTTTGACGCCCCCAACTCGTCAAGCACCAACACGTCAGCCTCGAAAACCGGCTCCAGCACTGCGAGCTCGGAATTCTTGGAAACCGGATTGTAGGAATCCTGGATCCGTCGAAGGAGTGCGCCGAATTGATAGAACAACCCACGCACCTGATAGCGCTGGATCAGTTCCTGCAAGAGTGCAACCGCCAGATGGGTCTTGCCGACTCCCACCGGTCCGACGAAAAGCAGGCCACGGCCGTCGCTGATCAGAAAATCGTTAATGATCCGGTCCGCTTCGATCTTGGCGACCCACTTTGACGTTTCATTGTCACCAGTCACGTAGTTCTGGATAGTGCAATGCTGGTACCGCGGCGGTATGCGTGCGGCGTGAAATAAACGAGTGCCATGATCGGGTGTCTGGCAGCGGCAGCGGCGCGCGCCCACACCGGGGACAACCTCCATTCCTGTGCCAAAGCAATGTGGACAGGCGTCTGTCTCCGTCAAAGTTGATTCCGCTCCTTGAGACATCATCTCGTCCGACGAACTGCTCACCACGCGCAGGCGTTTGCTGTTAGGCTTTTCTGTCGAGCTCATACCTGAACCGTTTGGCTGCCTTTCAAAACTTCAATACGAAACGAAGTAGCGGAGCGAGATTATACCATCGGCTCGACGAAACATAATCTATTCGATCTTTCCGTCTTGTTATTTCGTGTCTGATTTATTCAAAGCATTAAAATTGACCTGGATCTGACGCCGGCCGCCGGCTTGTTTAGCAACCCCAGTCCGAAAGTCGCCATCTCAACAATTGAGGTTATTCCGGAGGTGCCGCACAAAGAGCCGCGCAATTAGTCGGCCAATCTCGAGCCAAAGGCTGCGAGGACCAGGCGGCATACGATAACACTCGATACCTCCTGTGATTCACCGCTCGGTGTGGGATCCACCGAGCGGTTTTTTTTGCCGCCGCTTAGCCGCGTCCGTCCGAACGAGAAGTAATCCGCCCGGTCGAGTTTCCCATTTTGTGCGTCTTTCTGTTAAAGTACGGGTTTTGTTTTAGCTTCCGAAAATTCGTCTTTGCTTACTGTGAAGGACATCATCGCCACAGACCGCGCCCCCCAGGCCATTGGACCGTATTCGCAAGCCGTGCGCGCCGGAAGTCTGGTATTTGCGTCAGGCCAAATTCCAATCGACCCGGTGACGGGGGAATTTGTAGCCGGCGGCATCGCCGAGCAGACTGAACAAGTGTTGCGTAATCTTACCGCCGTATTTGAGGCTGCCGGCCTGAGTTTGAACCAGGTCGTCAAGACGACGGTTTTCCTGCTGGACATGGATGACTTCACGGTTATGAATGAAGTCTATGGCAGATTTTTTGGGCAGCAGCCGCCGGCACGGGCCACAGTTCAGGCGGCCCGTCTACCGCGAGATGCCAGGGTTGAGATTGAAGCTATAGGAGTGGCGGCCGAATAGTTCGATGAAGGTTGTACGAATAAATCAGGCGGCTTTCGCCACTTTGCCGCCTTTGATGCAGCTCGTGCAAACTTTCATTCGGCGCACGCCGCCCCGCGGCAACTGGACGCGGATTGATTGCAGGTTAGGATTGAAAACACGCGGTGTCCGATTGTTGGCATGTGAGACATTATTACCAAACTGTGGGCCTTTGCCGCAAACTTCACAACGCTTAGCCATGATTACTGATCTCCTGTCGACACGCGCACGACGTCACAGTGTGGATCGCCGCGCATTCTTGAAACGAAAAGTTATAGCAAACGTGGCAATCGGCGGTCAAGGCCGCCCGGCGCGATCATCCGTTCAGGTTGAGGCAACGAGCCTATGAACGTCGCGCATCATTCGACTATCTAAGGAGCAAAACGAAAGTGCTGAGAAAACATAAACGTAACCTGTCGCTGATGGCCGTCGTGCTGGGGGCCTTGCTGATCGCAGCCTGCGGTTCCGGAAGC
>Ga0137409_10004449_pt1 | contig 14702 bp, 12 predicted proteins | sample CZODoug1_16funga_FD_122059 | JGI IMG/M metagenome (GOLD analysis project Ga0137409, IMG submission 122059) | Vadose zone soil fungal communities from Angelo Coast Range Reserve, California, USA - CZODoug1_16fungal (Hybrid Assembly) | ecosystem: Environmental > Terrestrial > Soil > Vadose zone... | reverse complement strand
GAATCGCAACCGCGGCGAAGCGTCTCGACGAACTGCGGAACGCTTGGCTCAATCCACCCGACCTCATCGGCATCGAGCCGGAGGTTGTTCCAGGCTACCCCGACCGCATTTTGCCCAAGGATACGGTGGCTGCCGTCGAACTCCGCGAACGCACGCTGACCAATCTCTACAATCAGCGTCCGCAATGGCTAGTTGCTGCCCATCGCGACCTCGACGCCGCCGTTGCGGACGCTTACGGATGGCCCGCCGATATTTCGGAGGAGGATGCCTTGGCAAGGCTACTCGAACTCAATCTGGCGCGAGCGGCGGCGAACGGCCCGATGCTTGCGAACAATGTGGATGAGGACGAGCGAAACGGAAATGGCGAGAGCGCGGAGGAGTGATATGATTTCGAGCGCTCCTCCGTTTGGCATGGCATGGCAAGGCCCAATGGTTCGAGACGCCAAGCTTCGCCCGGCTCCTCACCGTGAGGTGCGTGTTGTAAAGGCTTACCGGTTACTTTCGCCTGGAAAGCGGGTTGGAAGTAGGGGCTGGCTTCTCACCCACCTCTCCCCCGCCTCACATCCGGCGCCACCGCCTCTTCGACCAGCCCCGCCAGCGCCTCCTCGAGCCCCACCACCTTCTGCTCCTGGCTCCCCAGCCGCCGGATCGACACGGCGCGATTCTCGGCCTCTTTCCTGCCGACCACCAGCAGCACCGGGACCTTGGCGAGCGAATGCTCGCGCACCTTGTAATTGATCTTCTCGTTGCGCAGGTCGAGCTCGACGCGCAATCCGGCGCGGCGCGCCGCGGCGGCGACCTCGCTGGCGTAGCTGTCGGCGTCCGAGACGATGGTGCAGATCACCGCCTGGACGGGCGCGAGCCACAGCGGGAAGTGGCCGGCATAGTGCTCAATGAGAATGCCGGTGAAGCGCTCCAGCGAGCCGCAGATCGCGCGATGCACCATCACGGGCTGCTTCTTTTCGCCGTCTGCGTCGATGTAGAACGCGCCGAACCGCTCCGGCAGGTTGAAGTCCACCTGCGTGGTGCCGCATTGCCAGTCGCGGCCGATCGCGTCGCGCAGCACGTATTCGAACTTCGGCCCATAAAACGTGCCTTCACCCGGATTGATGCCGATCTTGATGCGATTGCCGGAGCGCGCTGCGATCTTGTCAAGAACCGAGCGCAGCACGCCTTCGGCATGATCCCACATCGCATCGGTGCCGACGCGCTTTTCCGGGCGGGTCGCGAGCTTGATGAGGATGTCGTCATCGAAGCCGAAGTCCGCATAGACCGAGAGGATCAGATCGTTGATCTTCAGGCACTCCTCGGCGAGCTGGTCTTCGGTGCAGAAAATGTGCGCGTCGTCCTGCGTAAAGCCGCGCACGCGCAACAGGCCATGCAGCGCGCCGGACGGTTCATAGCGGTGCACCAGGCCGAATTCGGCGAGGCGGATCGGCAGGTCGCGATAGCTTTTCAGGCCATGCTTGAAGATCAGCACGTGGCCGGGGCAGTTCATCGGCTTGATGGCGAACCAGCGCTTGTCCTCCGCCTCGTCGCCCGCCGATTGCGCGGCGAACATGTTCTCGCGGTACCAGCCCCAGTGGCCCGAAGTCTCCCACAGCGACTTGTCGAGCATCTGCGGTGCGTTCACTTCGTCGTAGTCGCCGGCGAGGCGTCGGCGCATGTAGGCGATGATCGACTGGAACAGCGACCAGCCCTTGGCGTGCCAGAACACGACGCCGGGGCCTTCCTCCTGGAAATGAAACAGGTCGAGCTCGCGGCCCAGCTTGCGATGGTCGCGCTTCTCGGCCTCCTCGATCTGCTTTAAGTAGGCATCGAGCTGTTCCGGCTTCGCAAAGGCGGTGCCGTAGATGCGGGTCAGCATCGGATTGCGGGAATCGCCGCGCCAATAGGCGCCCGCCACCTTCATCAGTTTGAACGCGTTGCCGACCTTGCCGGTCGAAGTCATGTGCGGGCCGCGGCAGAGATCGAACCAGTCACCCTGCTTGTAGATCTTTATCTCCTGGTCGTCTGGAATCGCATCGACCAGCTCCACCTTGAACAGCTCGCCCTTGTCGCGAAACACGCGTTTCGCCTGCTCGCGCGGCCACACCTCCTTGGTGAAGGACTTGTCGCCGGCGATGATCTCGCGCATGCGCTTCTCGATCGCCGCAAAATCCTCCGGTGTGAACGGCTGGTTGCGGAAGAAATCGTAGTAGAAGCCGTTCTCGATCACCGGCCCGATGGTGACCTGGGTGCCGGGCCACAGCGATTGCACGGCTTCGGCCAGCACATGGGCGGCGTCATGACGGATCAGCTCCAGCGCGCGCGGGTCGTCGCGATTGACGAACTCGATCTTGGCATCGTGCGCGATCGGATCGGCGAGATCGGCCAGCGCCCCGTCGAGCGCCATCGCGACCGTGCGCTTGGCGAGCGACGGCGAGATCGCCTTGGCGACGTCGAAGCCGGTGATGCCTTTGGGGTATTCGCGGCGTGCGCCATCCGGAAAGGTGAGCGCGACCGAGCCGGTAGCGGCCATTTTCAACTCCTGTTGCTCACTCGCTGCCTACGAACGCAGGTAAGCGCAATTTCGGGAAGGGGTGCTTAGCGGAAACGCGCGAGGAAGGGAATGGGCGGGGGTGCTCTCAAATATTAAGTTTTCAATGCGGCGGTTCTCTGCTACCTTTGCGTTAATTGCTTCGAATAATGCTCGCGAAATCGGTTTAGCCCGGTGTCAACGCGGTCGTGCTTGGACGGCGGGCGATTGGACAACAGCTCTTTTGATCATTGGGGGACGCCATGGCGATTCCATCGGCGCTGATAAATCTCGGATTGGCGATACTGATCGCCGTGCTGGTTTGGTATGCCAGCGTCGTGTGGAGATGGGGACGCGTGCTGTGGGTGTGCCGCGTCCCTGTCGTGAGCGCGCTTGGGGGCGGGCTGCTGCTCGCCGCTACGCCGCAGGCGCGCGACTGCTTTTCCGATCTTGGGCTCGCCATCTGGCAGTGGGGGCTTTTCCTTGCGCTCACGTTCGCCTGGGCCTGGATCGTGCATGCATCCGCCCGTCGCGCCCTGCTGGCCGACGACTGGGTGCCGGAGGCCCACTGCGCAGACGGCCTCTCGCAGAACCGGCGCAGCGGCTTGCGCGAAGAATTCAAATGGCCGGCCATTTGGGTGCCACGGCTCCTGGGGTTGTCGGTGCTCGGCTTCGTCCTGGTCGCGCTCTATCGGGCGCGCGATAATTTGACCGACGCAAGGCCTGCATTGGCGGAAGCCGACGAGGCGGTGCGGCAGATCGATTGGCTTGCCGGAGCGATGGCCGGCGTTATCGCCCTTTATCTCGTCTGGATAATCGTGCGGCGGACAGTGCGGCAACGGCTGGGTGGCGTGCACCCGGCAGCCGGGCCGGCTGCCCCGGCCACAGAGCCGGCCCTGCTCATGGGCGTACTCCCGGTGCCGCTGTCGTGGTGGCGTTCCAACCCGCAGGCGGTCGCCGCGCCATTGGTGAAGAGCGTTGAGATCGCGCTGACGGCGGTCGGCGTCATCATCACGTTGTTTTTCATCTACGCGTTTGTTGCTCCCCACGACGGCGCCGACCGGCTGCCCCGGGTGCTGGTCGTCCCGGTGCTGTTCGGAGGCTTCGTCCTGGCGCTCGGCGAAGTCGCCATGTGGTCGATGCGGTGGCGCACGCCGCTCCTGCTGCTGGCCGTGCTGCTTTCGTGCGTTTTCCTGTTCGGCGCCGAGCACTATCATGATGTGCGCTTCGTCGATGTTGCTGCCAAGGCTAAGGCGCCGGCGTCGCCGATGCGCGGTGTGCGCCCGCAGATCCACTTTGATGAGGCGGTCGCGCGGTGGCGGCGCGTCAACGCCGACTGCGATCCCGACGCCGCGGAGGATGGCAACAGGTGTCCGCGTCCGATCCTGATTGCCGGCGCCGGCGGCGCGAGCCGCGCGGCCTTCATGACCGCGACCGTGGTCGGCGCGCTCATGGATTTAGGCAATGATCGGCCGGACACTTACGGCAACGTGCGCAACCGCATCTTCGCCATGTCGACGGTGTCGGGGAGCTCGCTCGGCGCCGTCGTGATGCGCGCGGCGCTCACCGATGCGGGCGAGACCGCGGACCCCGACCAGCCTCCGTGCGCACAGGACACCGGCAAGCGCGCCTGGTTCCGCCACCGCGTCGGGGCGAACGTGACGCCGAAATACACGTCATACAAGGGTTCGTGGCGGGATTGCTTCCAACTGCTGCTGGCCGGCGATTTCCTCTCGCCGGTGATGCTCGGCCTGTTCTACCGCGACAGCTTCCCGCTGGAGAGCGGCTCCCCCGGTAAACCGTGGTGGGGCGATCGCGCCGTGCTGCTGGAGCAGGCTTTCGAGCGGCGCTATTCGGAAGTGATTGGCGGCCCCGCTGTCGCATGCAGCGATGACGATTTCACCCGGGGTTTGTGCCGGCCGTTCGGATATCATCCCGAGCCCGGCGACAAGAAGACGTGGTTGCCGCTCTTGTTCATCAACGGCACGTCGGTGTGGACCGGCCGACGGATCATCGCTTCCGATACTCCCATGGGTGATTGCGGCGGCGACATCACGGCGCCGATGTTTCCGTTTGCCTATGACGTCCGCGAATATCGCTCGCCGACGACGCTCGGCCGCTGCCCGCCGTCCCCGAATGGCGTCACCGTCGAGGGCGTCGTCGATCTCGCCGACCGCGGTCAAGAGGCCGACATCAGGCTGTCGTCCGCGGCAACGATCAGTGCGCGGTTCCCGGTCATCTCGCCGCAAGGCAATTTCCGTGATCGCGGCGGTATGCGGACCGACGAAGTGGTCGATGGCGGCTATTTCGAGAACGACGGGCTTGCCACCATTGGCGACGTGGCGGCGGCGCTACGGCAATATCATCTCGATCCGGTGGTGATCCGTATCGTCAACGAGCCCGCTGAAACCAGCCAGGCCGTGCAAGCCGATGCCGCCCGCCCGCCGCGCGGCGGCGACGTCGGCGAGCGCACCTGGTTCGACGATTTCATTTCCATCTTTCGCACGCTGGTCTCCACCCGGACGGGCCACCTGGACGGCCATGAGGCCTACGTCAAAGGCATCCTCACCAGCGAAAAGCGCCTCATCCGCATCGGCGTCTACGACACGTTGCAAACGACCGACATGCCGGGCGGCACGGATGCGGAAAATCCGCTGTGCCGATGGGAGGTCCGGGCGCGCCAGCCGGGCGAGGAGCCCAAGCCGGCGGTGATGAAGAACGTCTCCATGAGCTGGTGGATGTCCCATCCGGTGCAGGCCTATATCGACGCACAACTGTGCAAGCGAGAGAACGCGCAGCGCCTGCTGTGCGAGCTGGAAAGCGGAAAGCAAGGGGCGACGAAAAGCTGCCCGGCGGAGGTGGCCGCCAAATAGCGTGGTATTCATGCTTCGCGCGGCTGCTTTCATGCCAGCACGCCGGTTCGCCCTCATGCGCAGAACGCTCTGGCTGATCACCTGCGCGACCGGGCCGAAACGCGGTCCGAGGTAATCCGGGCGATCGGGCTCATGCGCAATTGACGATACTCTGAGCTTTGGCGCGAACTCTCGGCCTAAAATTGCAGCATTGTGACGGCCTCGCACGAATGCGGCAAAAAGTGGAAGCCATATATCGAGAAAAGACCACATTACCGTCAAACTGTCGAGCAACCTTTTGCGGAAAATTTAACGTACATCTTCACCAAGTGGGGTGGTTTGCCGCAAAGTGTGGGTGAAAGAACGCATCGCGGGCTCCGATGACGTATGATCATCCAGGCGATGTGCCGGCAGCGGGGTGCTGGCGGCACTGGTGTGGCGTGCGTCATGGAGGGCAAGGCAGGTTCCAACCGACTTCTCTGGCGTACGTCCGTCTGACGTAGTTCGGCCCCGGCATTGTCAGCGAAAACTCCATCATTTCAGAGAAAAGCAGCCTTCTATGATGGATTTCAGCTCATCGGGTTTTACAAATCAGCGAGCTTTGCGACGTGTGATTGGTGCTATCGCTGTGAGTGGAGTGATCGCGTAATCGTATCGTGGAGGGGGACATGAGTACGCCAGTTCGCGGGGCCGACGGGCCGTTGGGTTATGCGCCGCGTTGGGCCCGAGGGTCCGAGTCCGGGCGTGCCGACACCGCCCTCGATAGCAGGGCGCGAAGCTCGACGCCTGTGCAGGAATTGCCGCAGGATTTGAAGCCTCCGCGGGTCGTCACATCCCCTCGAGATGTGGTTTCTCCTCGAGATGTGGTTTCTCCTCGAGACCTGGTTACCGCGCGGGATGTCGCCTCGGAGCGGGATACGGTGTCGGCGCGAGACACAGTGTCGGCGCGAGACAAGCCGTCTGCGCGAGACAAGCAGCCGTCTGCGCGAGACACCTTGCCGCTTGCGGATGCTGCTTTTGAGCCGGGCGCTGAGCCGGAACCCGCTTCTCATTGGGATACCAAGCCTTCGCGTGCTCCGGTGGCCGCGCCGGCTGCGGCGCCTGATACCCTGTGGAAGCGCAAGAAGCGCCCGGTGGTTTTCGAGGGCGATGCCGCCTTGAGGGAGCTTCGGTCGCGCCTTGCTTCTGCGCCTGACCAGACGCCCGAGCCGCCTCTGTACCAAGCGAAAACCCCGATTTTCGCCGCGGTGGCGCGGCTCGTCGGCGTCATGGTTTTGGCAGCCGTGGGAGCGCTCGGCTTCCTGTGGATCACGTCACCTCGTGGCGCGCCGCCGCCGGTTGCGAGCAAGCCGGGCGGTGGGGACGTTGCGCTCGTCTCCTACCCCTACCGGGGGCTTGAGGCGCAACAGAAGCCCGCGGCTGAAAGTGCCATGGCCCAACGGGCGCCCGATGCGCCGCCCAGCGGTTCTCCATGGGCGGTGGCCAACTATAACGTAACGGATGGGGTCATCGCCACGCCGCCGGCCACATTGGCGCCTCGCCCGCCGGGCGCGCCTCGCCCATCCGCGTCGCCACCGGCGTCCCGCGTCACAACCCCTCCGCCCGCCGTGCCAGCGCCCGCGGCCACTGCGCCGACGCCTCCGCCCGCCGTGCCGCCGACGCCCGCGGCCGTGGCGCCAATGCCTCCGCCCGTCGCGCCAGCGTTTATAACTGCGCCGCCGCCTGCGGCATCAGTTCCGGCGTCCAAGGCCCCGCCACCGGCCATCGCGGCACCGGTCCCGGCGCCACCTCCCCCGATGTCCCCCGCGGCGGCGTCTGATCGCGACGAAATTGCGGCGCTGCTCGCGCGTGCGCGCACTTATCTCTCCGCCGGCGATGTCGCCGCGGCGCGACTTGTTTTACGCCGGGCAGCCGAACGCGATGACCCGCAGGCCGCGCTCGCTCTTGGGGGGACTTACGATCCGATCGTGCTGAAGCGCCTAGGCATCGTCAATTTCCAGGCCGACCCGGCCCAAGCGAAAGACTGGTATCGCCGAGCAGCACAACTCGGTTCCGCCGACGCTTCGCTCCGGCTCGAACAACTCGTCCAGACGGACCGTTAGGCAGATTCCGGTCAGGCTGAAGCGCTTGGCGTCTCTCCCGGGTCGCTTGTCGCGCCCGCCCCGATTATGTTCGCCGGTTAAGCGATTCCAAAGCTCTCGACGGCCACCGAAAGTCCTATGCGCGCCTCGTTATTGCGGATGGTCATTGACGCCGCGCCAACGGCCATAGCGCCATGGCAGGTACCAACGTGCGTGCTGGGGCGCTGCGCCTGGCACGAAGTCCAGGCCAGAGGTTCCCAGCGGTTGGCAACGCAAAAGGCGGGCGAGGGTCATCCAGCCGCCGGCCCAGAAACCGTGGCGCTCGATCGCCTCATCGGCATATTGCGAGCAACTCGGCAGGTGGCGGCAGTTGTAACCGATGAGCGGCGACAACGTCAGCCGATAGGCCGCGACGAGGGCGCGCGCAAAATCCTGGGCCATGCTTGTGCGTGGCGCCGAGCACAATTTAGGTGTTGCATCTGACATTGCCGATGCCCTATCCGTAGGCGTTATGCGGCGCGGGTCGCAGGGAGAATGATATCATGTGACGAGCGGTGGGAAGCAAGTCGCGCGCGGCATCGAGATGAGCGACTATTCGCCTTGATGCAAAGTGATTCGGATGCACAGTGATTCGCATCCGGAGTGATTCGCGCCTCGGGCGCGCGCCTCCGGGGACGGGAGCCAGCAAGCATTTACGGCAGGGCACCAATGCCGCGATGGCATGGATTAGGGATGTCGCGCTCGTTCCCGGGCACACTCGCGTCGGTATGCCTCGTGCTTGCGCTCTCATCGACGGTCGGGCTGACGCCGTCCGCTCCCGCTGAGCCGGTCGCAGGAGGCAGCGCCGATAATTCGTCGCCCATGCGTTTCGCCTTATTCGCGGACGGGTCGCCGGAAACATGCGCCACGACATGCCGGCCGCTGATCGGCGCCTCCGGCATGATAACGGCTGACAGCTCCCGCCAGTTCATCACCTTCGTGCGCGACAATGCGTTGCAGGCCGGACAAGGCGGCCAACCGGGCGCGACGGTGGTTCTTGAGTCCGACGGGGGATCTGTCCTCGGTGCGCTTGATCTCGGACGAGCTATCAGGCGGTTCGGATTCGCCACCACGGTTGGCCGTGTCGTCGAGCGTCGTACCGCTACTTCCATAAAATACGGTGAGATGACTGGGCGCGCAGACTGCCAATCGATGTGCAGTTTTGTGCTGCTTGGGGGAGTGCAGCGCTACGTCGCGCCCGCCGCTCGCGTGTTGGTGCACCAGATATGGCTCGGCGATCGCCGCGAAGATGCAGTCGCGGCGAACTACACGGCCGAGGACCTGGTTGTCGTTCAACGCGATATCGGCGCGATCCTGCAATACACCACCGAGATGGGCGGTGACGTCGAATTGGTTGGGCTCTCGCTGCGGGTGCCGCCGTGGGAACCGATGCGGGCGCTGACCCGCGATGAGCTGCGGCGCATGAAGCTCGATCTGGACGTCGAGGTTCCGGTTACGGCGGCGGTGGTCAAAACCGCCGCGGGTCCGACGTTGCCTGACGAGGAAACGCCACAAGTTCCGCCCAACGGCCGCGGCTGGATCGCGATCTTGCGGGCCGGCCAATCGGTGCTCGCGCGAACTCATCCGCTGACCCTCGAGGGCGAGCGAATCGGAAGCTTCTCCCTCTTTATCGCCTGCGGGGCCACGCCCGACACCTTCACGCTGACTTATCGGGAACTCCGCTCCGGGCTTGTGGATCGCGGTCTGCCGCGCAGCATCACCCAGGTTGCGCTCGTGCTCGACGATCATCTTCAGCCGCTCAAGATCACCTCGTCGGACAGGAAGATGCGCGGCGGCGAACTGGAATCGGTCGCAACCACCGTGCTGTCGGCGCGGCTCGTGCGCGCTCTGGGCTCCGACAACCCGGCCTCCATGACCTTGGAGACCGACAGCGTCGGTAATCCGCGCACCGTAATCCGGGTCGGCAATGTCGGCTTCGGGCGCGCCTTCCGCGAGGTCGAGAAGAGTTGCAAGGAGCCTCAGCGCGTCCGTGGCGAGACCCGGGCGCAGGCGCAGTAGCTGTAGCCCGGATGGAGCGGAAGCGAAATCGGGGAACGACTGTAGACTGTAGGGCGCAATAAGCGTAGCGCATTGCGCCCTACAGGTGCTACGCGTTCTCTTTGGCGGCGCGCCTTGCCGCGATCTGATCGATCGCGGATACGACGGCGTCGAAGGTCAGCATGGTCGAGGCATGGCGGGCCTTGTAGTCGCGCACCGGCTCAAGCACTGCAATGTCGGCCCAGCGCCCGGACGCAGGCGGCGCACCGTTTTCTTTGAGCATGCGACGCACCTCTTCGTGCAGCTTGCGCAACTCGCTCGCCTTCGCGCCCACGATGTTGCGTGCCATGATGGACGATGAAGCCTGGCCGAGCGCACATGCCTTAACGTCATGGGCGAAATCCGTCACCGTCTCGCCGTCCATCTTGAGATCGATGGTAACGGTTGAGCCGCACAGCTTGGAATGCGCGGTGGCGGTTGCGTCAGGGTCCGGCAGGCGCCCGATTCTCGGAATGTTTCCAGCCAGTTCCAGGATTTTGCTATTATATATCTCGTTGAGCATGAACGCGACTTCCGGCCACGAGGGCGGATTGTGCCGCCGTCGAGAACCACTATATAGGCGGCGAATGGAGGAAGAAGAAGCCGTCATTCCGCGCCCACCCATTTTCATGTAATACGAGAACAGACCCCCTCCCTACCCTCCCCCGCAAGCGGGGGAGGGTAGGGAGGGGGATGCGGCGTCCCGCAACGCCTTGAGCGCCGGTCGGCGGCAGGGTCGTGGACGACGCGACGGTGACACCCCCGGGGTCCGGCTTTGCCCGCGGCTCCGGTCGAACGGAGCGATCGTCATGGACACTGCCCTCAAGAAGCCTGCCATTACATCTTTGCCCGTCAGCATTCATGATGCGCCGGGTCCCGTGGTGCCGCGCCCATCGCGCGGCGAGGCCGAGGCCGCGGTGCGTACGCTCATCGCCTACATCGGCGACGACCCCGCACGGGAAGGCCTGATCGACACGCCAAAGCGCGTCGTCTCCGCATTTGATGAACTCTATGGCGGCTATCGCGAGAGCGCTGTCGATGTGCTCGATCGCACGTTCGCCGAAATGGGCGACTATGACGAGTTTGTCCTGGTGCGGGACATCCCCTTCCATTCCAATTGCGAGCACCACATGATGCCGTTCCACGGCCGGGCGCATGTCGCCTATGTCCCGGTGGCGCGGGTCGTCGGGCTGTCGAAGCTCGCCCGCCTGATCGATGTCTATGCGCGCCGTCTGCAGACCCAGGAGCACCTGACGGCTCAAGTTGCATTGGCAATCGACGAAGTGCTCAAGCCGCGCGGCGTGGCCGTGATGGTTGAGGCCGAGCACACCTGCATGTCGCTGCGCGGCGTCGAGAAACACGGCTCGTCCACGGTGACCACCAAGTTCATCGGCCTGTTTCGGGACGATCCTGCCCAGCAGGTTCGGTTCGTTTCGCTGGTGACGGACGCAGCGCGGTGACGCCTCCCGCCTCACCGCTTTTCTCGCCGCGGGGCTCCGCGCAGGAGATCGAGGAGGGAGAGACCTTCGCGCCGAAATTCGATGCCGGCGGTCTCATTGCCTGTGTGGTTACGGATGCGCAGACCGGCGCGCTGCTGATGGTCGCGCACATGAATGCGCAGGCGCTGGAGCGAACAATCTCTACCGGCGAGGCCTGGTTCTACAGCCGCTCGCGCGAGAAGCTTTGGAAGAAAGGCGAGACCTCCGGCCACGTGATGCACGTCGCCGAGATACGCGTCGATTGCGACCAGGATGTGCTGTGGCTCAAGGTCGATGCGGCCGGCCCCGGCGCCTGCCACACCGGACGGCGATCATGCTTCTATCGTGCGATCGTGCGAAGCGGGCCCGACGCGCCGCTGACGCTCGCCTTCCGTGATGACGCACGGGTGTTCGATCCAGCGAAGGTGTATGGCAAGTCGCCCTGACAGAGCCCCCGCCGGCTCTTGCCGACGGTAATACGGGGAATCAGTTAGACTCTGTTATCTTGAAGCCTACTTGTTCGAAGTCGATACCCACCGTGCTCTCGTCATAACAGTATCCTTCCAAGCATTTTGCGTAACCGTTCTCCAACCAAAGAAGAAATCCCATTCCGTGTTCCAACCCATCGATCTTTGCTTCTGGGCCACCCAACGGGCCATGTTCGATAGTAGGAGGAGAGGTCCGTTCAACTTCGAAGTCGGTGTAGAAACCGGCTCCGGTGTTCTCGCGACGAGTGACGGCAGCAGACGCGAGCTGCATATCAAGCGCCACTCGATCCGCTAAATGCATTTCGCAAATCGCGACGAATACGGCCTTTTCAAGTGGTGTGAAGTTCGATCCGGTTGGCATTTCAAATATCTTATGGGCGTCACACCACCCCGGCAGCCTTGGCGCGCCCGAGCAGCCGTTCCGCTTTCGCAAGATGGGGGCGGTCATACATCACCCCATCGATTCCGATCACGCCGGCGCCGGGGGCCGCCGCGAACGCCGCGACGATTGCTTGCGCCCGGGCGATCGCCGCGGGTCCGGGCGTGAATACATCGTTGATGGTTGCCACCTGTCCGGGGTGGATCGCCATCTTGCCGGTGAAGCCGTCGCGGCGGGCCTCTTCGCATTCGCGGCGCAGGCCCGCGTCATTGCGAAAATCCACGTAGACGGTGTCCAGCGCCGGCACGTCGGCGGCGGCCGCCGCCGCGATGCACAGCGTGCGGGCGAGCCGGTAAGGATCGAGAAATCTCCCCTGGGCGTCGCGGTTTGCCTCGGCGCCGAGCTCGGTCGACAGGTCCTCGGCCCCCCAGGTGAGGGCGGCGAGGCGCGGGCTCGAGCCCCGGTAGGTGCCGGCGACAAACAGCGCCGGCGCGGTTTCGGTGGCGATCGCCACGATGCGGATGGCGCCCTCGGCGACGCCATGCAGCGCCTCCTGCGCACAAAGCTTGGCGTCTGCATGAACCACGGAAGCGCCGCCTTCCGCCTTGGGCAGCATGATGGCGTCCGGATGCGCCGGCACCACGGCATCGAGATCAGCGTCGATCAGCCCGGTGGCTAGCCCGTTGACGCGCACGATGAGACGCGGTCGCCCTGGCACCGGCGAGGTCTGCGCCAGAAAGGCCGCCGCCCCGGCGCGCGCGGCCTCCTTGCGCTCCGGAGCAACGGAATCCTCCAAATCAAGGATGAGGGCGTCGGCGCCGCAGCCTAGCGCCTTGCCGAGCTTGCCGGGAGAGTCCGCCGGAACGAACAGCAGCGACCGCATCAGGCCGGCCGCATCACAATAAAGGCGCTGCGCCGGCATTCGGCGACGAGCTTGTCGTCCTGGTTGAAGCAGCGGTGGATCAGTTCGACGATGCCGGCGCCGGTGCGCGACTTGGAGATGCGCTTGCCGGCGACCTCGGTGGTGGCATGCAGCGTGTCGCCGTCGAACACCGGATGGGGAAAGCGCACCTCGCTCATGCCGAGATTTGCGATGGTGGTGCCGGTGGTAATGTCCGACACCGACATGCCGATCATCAGCCCCAGGGTAAACAGGGAGTTCATCAGCGGCTGGCCCCATTCGGTTTCCTGCTCGCAAAAATGCCGGTCGATGTGCAGCGGCTGCGGATTGAGCGTCATGTTGGAAAACAGCATGTTGTCCATCTGCGTCACGGTCCGGTAGTAGCGGTGCTCGAAGAGCTGCCCCTCGGCAAAATCATCGAAATAGATGCCGCCGCGCTTGTGGCGTTTCGCCGTCATGGTTTCGGACATGGATGCTCTCCTGCGGGTACGCATCGGTGCGCCGGGCTCTACGGGACGCAAAGCATCGGAAGTCGGCGGCGCCGACCCCTATATGGGGCAGCGGCCGAAATGATAAAGCTTGCCGGCGTGGCTTTGCAGACGCGCTTAGTGCGGCACCGGCAGCCGATCTTCAATCCTTTTGAATTCGCGCGTGCCGTCGCGGCGCGCAAGTCGCGACCGATCGCAGGTAAAGCGGCTCCCTGGCAAGCCAATAAGAGGACGAGACCGGAACCATTATCGGCGAGCCGAACGAACGGACGCGGCGGCCGCAGACAATCGAGCTATGGGCGAGGCGCGTACGCAGGACGTGGTGCTTGCTCTTCTTCCAGTGGCTGGAACTGCTCGCTATTTTGATTCTGCGCGGCGGCGACGGCCGCGACTCTGTCCCGCCGGCAACGAGGAGGTGGTCGCGTCTGCGCGATGAAGGTGCGGCCGGAGAGGCTGGGGGCCCGGGCGGTTGAACGATGGCGATTGCCGGTGAAGATTGCACCGGAACCTTACCCTCCGCTTGCGGCGGAGGGTAAGGCGGGGATCCGGCAAACTCGAATGAGGACGGCGCTCCGGTCGAAGGCGCAGCCGGGGAGGCAGGGGTCACGGATTTTTCAACAGCTGCGATTGCAGGCGGGGGCTGCGGCGGCACGGTGTCCGCCGGTAGTCCAACAACCCGGAACGGGGTCGATGCGCCGCTCGAAGGAGTAATTCTAGGCGCGTCCAGCACGGTGAGATCTATTCTTCCGTCCCCGCTCTTCACAAAATAGCTGTAGCCATCCAGAATGCGTTTCATCACCCTCTGCAGCGAACCCTCGTAATTTCCCGTGACCCGCATCTGGAGATTGGCCGACGAGCGATAATGCACATCGAATGTGCCGCTCAGGGCCTTAAGAATTTCTTCGACCGAGGTATTTCTCGCCTCGATGGTGACGGCCTCCGCACTGCCCCGAACCTGGGCGTCCGCAAGAGCCGCTGTTGGAGCCGCTGCCAGGGCGACCCCAAGCATGATTGCCGCCCTGGAGGTGAGAGTGGGCGAGCTACCGCGGATGGGCGATGTGATCAATGTCGATCTGATCAATTTGTCCTCCCACACTTGCGACCCGTTCTATCGCGGCGCCCCCGTCGCAGTGAGCAGTACGCCAATCCGCCTTGATTAGCGGCGATAGATTGAATCCGCTCAGGTTCGCTATCTGATCAGCTTGATGATGCGCCCGCATTATTGGCCTGGGCGCCGCCTTAAGGCTTGGCAAGAATAGAGATGCTGGGTCGCCGCGTGTCAATAGCCCGACGAACGTCGGCGTGACGCCGCCTCTTTGCCTGAAGCCAGGGAGCCTGTTGGCGCGAAGCTGCTAGCCCGGATTGAGCCACCGGGTCCGGCCGGAGCCTGCCATCGGGCCGGCCAGAGGCCGGACCCGGTGGGCCGGCCCGATGATAAACT
>Ga0137409_10004448_pt1 | contig 14706 bp, 10 predicted proteins | sample CZODoug1_16funga_FD_122059 | JGI IMG/M metagenome (GOLD analysis project Ga0137409, IMG submission 122059) | Vadose zone soil fungal communities from Angelo Coast Range Reserve, California, USA - CZODoug1_16fungal (Hybrid Assembly) | ecosystem: Environmental > Terrestrial > Soil > Vadose zone... | reverse complement strand
AGGCGCGGATGCTCCTTCCCTTCCTCATCCGTGAATTCCATGGGCACTTCGCGCGAGTAGCGAGTACGGCGGAGTTTCATCAACGCGGCGTTGATGGCGATTCGGGTGAGCCAGGTGGACAATTGCGACCTGCCGTCAAAATCATTCAGGTGCAGCAAGCCGCTCAGGAAGCAGTCCTGGAGGGCGTCTTCGGCATCCTCGCGATTCCGGGTGATGCGCAGGGTGGAGTGGAAAATTTTTTTTGAGTGGCGCTCGAAGAGTGTTCCGAAGGCCGCCTGGTCTCCTTTTCTTGCGGCCGAGAGAAGCTGGGAGTCGGATGATGGTTGAACGGCAATCCCTGCGACGTTGGTGTTGTGCGCCAAACTGTATTGCTGTGTAGCCACGACTGTTTCCTCCTCATCACTTGAAAAATCAGTTGCCAACTAGAACATCCGGCGGAAGCAAGGCCACTTTGCCGGAAGCGGAAACCGAAAACATCACGCGATGGAATGATTTATTGGTACGCCTGTGGGGGTGGCCGGGGGTACCACGATAGGAGGATAAACAAGTTCTCATATGACCAGCGAACAAAAGGGAGGGATGATCCTGAAGATAAAGCGGAAGACGTTTACTGTTGCGGCGGGCGAGTGGCGGGCGGAATGACTATCTCTTTTCAGCCAAAGAGGCGGGCGTCGAGCGAAAAAGCGCCTGGGCCGAGAAGAGCGATGGCTGCGGCGATGCGCAGTGTCCGGATGGGATTGATCTTCCGCATGCCACCTGTCGTGTGATGTGGGCTGATGGCCTCCCGACAGGGTTTTCACTCTTGGAAACGTATTTGTACGATTTCCTTGAGATGCGTAATTCCTTTGCGGCCAAACTCGCAAATCGAATTACCCAGATGTTCGGACGAATTAACCGCGGTCGAAATGACTATTCAGTTATCTTCATAACGGGTCGTCGATTCGTCAATTGGCTTTCGACGCCAAGAAATGTCGCTTTGCTGCCAGACCTCTTGCGGAAACAGCTGTTATTGGGAAAATCTCTTCTTGAGCAGTTCAAGATCAATGACATTCAGGCGTTTCCAACAAGGCTGCTTCGCCATCAGAGCAGATGTGGGTCGCCGGAATTGGAACGTTCAAGCAATTGTACGACGAGACGATGCAAATGCTCCGCGCCCTTCAGCGAATGACGCCCCTTAACCGTTATGCCGAAATCGCAGCAATCTCTATGCGCGCAGAATGGCAACCAGACGCAATCTTTGAGCGTCTGCGTGGACAGCGCCTTTCTGGGTAACGCGACTACATATCGGAAGTTCGCCTTCCGATATGGGTGTTCTTGGTATTGGGCAAAGCTAACGGCATGGTGAAGTTATGAACGCTCCCAAGCGCCTTATCGAAGTCGACGAACGGACCGCTATCGCCCTCGAAGCCAGAGCGGCCGAGCGAGGCCTGTCCGTTCCAGATCTCCTCGCCGAAATGACATCACTCGCCATCTCGCCAGAGGCCACCTCCGCGGATGACGTCGCCGAACTTGATCGGCGGTGGGCGGCGATCGAAGCGGGCGAGCCGACCATCTCGAACGACGCCGTCGTACGATGGCTCCGGGCGTGGGGAACGCCGGCGTTCAAATCATGGCATGACCGGTGAAGGTCGAATGGCCGGTGGACGCTCTCGCCGATCGACAGCGATTGGCCAAGCTGTGGGGGTACGAGCGTCAATTGCTGTGGGATTAGCTCCTGTCTTCCTCCCGGTAGATGACTTCGGCCAAGATAATTTCTCCCTTGTCCCCAATCTCTAGATATCTGTTTGAGAAGCCATCCGACGAATTCGTTGATGTCATCCACGTGATGGCTGACATAATGGATTCGAGCTGAGCGTCCGGTGAGCCGCCGCTGGGAATTACGACTATTCCCGGATGTTCCTGACTATTCTTCGCTAATTTACGGAAGTCTTTGCCGTTAATCGTAACGATCGTGCGGGCCTCCTGCTTCGCAAGTTTCCAAAGTTCGTGATCGGGAGCGCCTAACAGCCCGCGATCACGTATATGAACGGCGTTTACTTGACGTTCCCACAGCATAGGCACGATGCGTGGAGAAGTATTCTCATCGAGGAGAAGTATTGCCAGCAAAATAGGTCTCCTGTCGCCGCGGACGACCTACCATTGGATGGGCCTTCCAGTAAAGCCGGGCGAAGGCGATATCATTTTCGCGTAGATAAGGGTAGTCCTTAATAATATCTTCAATGGATTCTCCAGCATCGTGCATTTTACCAACGTGATTGACTGACAATCGGGTGTTTCTGAAGACTGCCTCGCCGCCCAAGACCCCTTCTCTTTCTTCAATCCGACTTAGTCCCTCGGCGTACAAGTCAACGCGCGGGGCTAGATCTTTTGCCACCTGTTCGACGTCAATGAAAAGATAGTCGCCAAGCTTTAGCCGATCGCCCGGCGCGAACAACCTGCTCGGCCGGCGCCATGTACATTTGGCGGCCATCAACGCCTCAACTTCGAGAGAATAATAGAAATGCCGACGGCAGGATGGCTCTACCAAGCCTTCGAACTCTTCGAAGGCTTTCTTGCGGAGCGCACCCGAAAGCAAGTCACCCTTGTATATTGCTGCGAAGACGTAGACGTCCGCCCACCGAAACAGCAATCGCTCGAGATTCTCGGTCTTTATTGGCGACAGCAGTCCCGTCTCGATGTCCTTCCGAACCTTCGCTTCTGGAACATCGGCAAGCACAGTTGCTTCGCGTAGCGACAGCAGTGCGCGAACTTCATCCTCCATCGCGCGAGGAGGTCGCTTCCTGTGAAAGGCGCTCATGACACGATCCGTAAAAATCATTCCCAAGATTGGGAATAATTTATGCGCGGCGCTTCCACTTGTAAAGCCCATCTATTAGAGCTGCAGGTAACATCACCCCCCTCACCTCCCGCTCCGCGCCAGCGAATGCACCCAGCCGTGCATGCGCGACTTGGCGTTCGCCAGGTCCTCCGTGCTGAAGAAATCCTCCGGCTTCACCTTGTCGACCGGATAGACCGGGCGCAGGAAATCGCTTTCGTAGCCGAACGGCACGGTGGCATCGATGCCCATGCCGCCCTCGAAGCGCGTGTTGGAGGCGGTCCACTGGGCGCCGCCGGCGGTCATGCGCTCGGCCGGCATGAAGGTCTGGCCGCGGCCGCCCGGGATCGGGTTGAGGATGTCGGTCTGCGGATTGACCCGCGTGGTCAGGCACCACATCACGTCGTCCATCGAATAAGGATCGACGTCCTCCGACACTGCAATCGCGAGCCGCATGCCCTGCGAGCAAGACAGTGCCGCGCCGAGGAAGTTGCGCTGCCAGCCCTCGTCGATCTGGTGGCGCTTCTTCACCTGGATGATGCAGCCGCCCCAGTCGGTCATGCAATACGGAATGACCACGGTCTGCACGATGCCGGGCTGCAGCCGCTCGCACAGCTCGAAGATCGCCGCCTCGCGCACCGTGGTGTCGATGTTGTGGTCGTCGAGCATGTGGACGCCGAGGCAGTAGATGATCGGCTTGGACTCGGGCCTGCGCATGGTGACGGCGGTGACGTGGAACGTCGGCGCCTTATAGGCCTTGCCCATGTAGCCCGCCCATTCGGGATGGAAATGGAAGCGGCCCTGCACGCCCGCCTCTTCCGACTGCGCCGTCTCGAAGCGGCGGTCGCGCGGGTGCACATAGCCTTCCAGCACCAGCTCGGCGTCGGCCAGCGTGTAGGCGTCCACGGTGCGGCACTTCACGAGGCGGATCGGCGCGCCCTGCACGGCGCCCGCAATGCCGATCTCGTCGCAGCCCATGGGCAGGATGGCGTAATCGAAGCCCGCGCCCGCGAGCAGCGTGCAGGCTGGCGGCACGCCGAAGCACATGCTGATCGGGATCGGCTGGTCCTCCTTGTAGTATTTGTTCGCCACCTGCCACATGTGCGAGCCGGGCGAAATCTGGAACGTGCCCACATTGCCCCAGCGGAAGTTCATGCGGTTGTAGCCGAGGTCGGTGCCGCCGTCGAACTGGTCGAAGCTGACGCAGCGGATGCCGGAGCCGACCGTCAGCTCGGTCTCGTAGGCGGTGTGCCGGATCGGCACCATGTATTGATTGACGTCCTTCGGATCGAGCACGACGTGCTCCTGCACCGGCGCGTCGGCCTGGGAGATGATCTCGGGCTTGAGCGGCTTGCGGAACGCCGCTGCGATACGGCGGGTGCGTGCGACGTCGTCCGTCCAGCCGAACATCTTGTTGATGACGTTCATGTCGCCGAACAGGTTGGTGATGACCCGGTGGTTCGGCTTGCCCTTGACGTTGTGGAACATCACCGGGCAGCCGCCGTCCATGTGCTTCTGCAGGCCGGTGACCTCAAGGTCGGGGTCGACCTGCTTTTCGGTCTCGATCAGGTCGCCCTGGGCACGCAGCCATTCCAGCGTGGAGCGAAGATCGCGGGGGCCGGCATTGGTGAGCGCGCGTTCATGCGCCGCGACCGTTGTGGCGGGCTTCTCCTTGTGCACCGGCTGCTGCATTTTCTCATGCTCCTGAAGGTGACGTTGCCGCAATATGACCGGTCCAGGCCCTGCTTGGAAGGCCTTGAATGCTTGGCAGCATTGTAGCCCGGGGATGGAGCGGCGCATCGCGCCGCGTAATCCGGGGGCATGCCTCTCGATGCGCCAGGAGCGAGCCCCACGGCACCGCTGTCCCCGGATTTCGCGACCGAAGACGGTCGCTCCATCCGGGCTACGGGTTGCGGGCTCGACAAAGTGCCCTTTCGCGAAGAAACTCCGGCATCGGAAAGGAGCGTCCCATGCGGATGCTGTTCTGTGCATTGGTGGCGGTGCTTTGGGCGATCTGCCCCGCATCTGCCGACGACGCGTTTCGGATCGCGGTCGGCCAGCGCGGCCTGTGGGATACGTCGGTCGTCGAACTCGGCCAGCGTGGCGGCTTCTTCAGGAAGCAAGGGATCACGCTCGACATTCTCTACACCCAGGGCGGCGGCGAGACACAGCAGGCGGTGATTTCCGGCAGCGTCGAGCTTGGGGTGTCGGCCGGGTCGCTGGGCGTATTCGGCGCCTTCGCCAAGGGGGCGCCGCTGCGCATCATCGGCGCCGAGATGACCGGCGGGGCCGATCTGTTCTGGTATGTGCGTTCGGATTCTTCGATCCGAACCTTGCAGGACACCGACGGCAAGACGATCGCATATTCGACCAACGGCGCCTCGACTCACGCGATCGTCACCGCCTTCATCAAGCAATACGGCCTCAAGGCAAAGCCCGTCGCGACCGGCAGCCCGCCCGCGACAGTGACGCAGGTGATGTCCGGCCAGATCGACGTCGGCTGGGCGGGGCCGCCCTTCGGCCTCGACCTCATCGATCAGGGAAAAATCCGCATCATCGCCAGCGGCAATGATGCGGCCGCGCTCAAGAACCAGACCGTCAGGGTCCTCATCACCAATGCGGCGACTTTGCAGGCGCGCGAGCCGGCGGTCGATCGCTTCATGAAGGCCTATCGCGAGACCGTCGACTGGATGTATACGGACTCCGCCGTGTTCCGGCACTATGCCGCGTTCATGGGGATCGGCGAGGCGACCATGCGCCGTGCCCGCGACGGCTTCTATCCCAAGGCCGCGCTCGATCCCGACGCCATCGTCGGCATCGATGCCATCAACGCCGATGCAGTCGGGTTCAAATACGCGGCCGCGCCGCTGACGCGCGTGCAGCTCGCGGAGCTGATCCGTATTCCGCCGCGGTGAAATCTTGAGGCGGCAGTTCATCGCGACGCAGCACCGCGTCACCCGCGCTCTGATCGCTCGGCTTTACCAAGCGATCGTAGGCGTCGGTGCGCACGCGGAGCCTGTCATCGGGCCGGCCCAACGGGTCCGGCCTTTGGCCGGCCCGGGGGCAGGCTCCGGCCGGACCCGTGAGTTTTGCCCACCCTACGAGTGACCCCCAGTCAATCGAAAAATCAACTCAATTGCAGCTTTGCATCGGATGAGGCGTCAGCCTATTCTGAAATTCGACGCATTGACTAGGGATGGCGAAAGTCGTCCAAACAAAATCACCGGGCTCAAGCGGTCGCAGGCGGGGAGAGAATGGGGGAGGATGCAAAGCCGGCTACGGCCGACGGTGTCGCAGCCATTTCGGACGAACAGTTGCGTAAGGCCGAGGCCTATGTGGAGGCCGAGGAAGGCGCCACCAACCGCCTCGCCGGCTGGGCCGGCGCCATCGTCACGGCGATCGCAGTCGCTGCCACCCTGTTCCACCTCTATGCCGCCTACGACATCGTCCCAACCCAGCAGTTGCGCTACACCCACGTGGCCTTTGTGATGGTGCTGTGCTTCCTGCTGTTCCCAGTGGCGGCGCGGTTCCGCAACCGCATTCAAATCTGGGACGTGCTGGCGGCGGCTGCGACGGTCGCGATCCTCGGCTACGCGCTCTACGGCGGCGAGGACTTCACCGATCGCGCCACCGTGCCGGAGCGGCTCGACGTGGTGCTCGGCGTCATCTTCATCGTCCTGCTGCTGGAAGCGACTCGACGCACCAGCGGCTGGATCATGCCGGTGGTGGCGATTGCTTTCATCGCCTATGCGATGAGTGGCCCCTATCTGCCGCCGCCCTGGACCCATCGTGGCTACGACCTGTCGCGCCTGGTCGGGCACCTCTTCATCACGCTGGAAGGTATCTTCGGCACGGCGGTCGACGTGTCATCGACCTTGATCATCATGTTCACGATTTACGGCGCTTTCCTGCAGCACTCTGGCGCCGGCAAATTCTTCATCGATTTTTCCATGTCCCTGATGGGCGGCAAGCCGAACAGCGCCGGCCGCACCGTGGTGCTGGCCTCGTTCCTGCTGGGCGGGCCCTCGGGCTCCGGCGTCGCCACCACGGTTACCATCGGGGCGGTGGCCTATCCGATGATGGCCCGCGCGGGCTTTGAGAAGAACGCTGCCGGCGGCCTGCTCGCGGCTGGCGGCCTTGGCGCGATCCTGTCGCCGCCGGTGCTCGGCGCCGCCGCCTTCTTGATCGCCGAATTTCTCAAGATCAGCTATCTCGACGTGATCTGGATGGCCACCATCCCAACGCTGCTCTATTACACGTCGCTGCTATTCATGGTCGAACTCGATGCCAGACGCTTCGGCGCCAAAGTCGTCCCCTCCGACACGACGCTGTCTCTGTGGGAGATGACGAAGCGATATGGCTTCCATTTCACGTCGCTGATCGCCGTCATTGTGTTCATGATCGCTGGCTATTCGCCGATGCTGTCGGTGTTCTATTCCACGCTGATGTGCTTCGTGCTCTCGGGGCTTACGCCAGAAACCGCGCTGGCGCCGCGCCCGCTGCTCTTAATCCTGACGGTTGTGGGCGTCCCGCTCTATTTTGTAACGGACCTCTGGCATCCGATTCTCTTCTTCATTGCGCTGGTCGGTGTCATCGTGATGAGCCGACGCAGCCCGGAAGCGGCTGCGACCTCGCGGAAGCTCGTTCGCACTCTCGCCGACGGCTCGATCGGGGTGCTCAACGCGGCGACCACCTGCGCGTCGGCCGGCATCATTGTCGGCGTCGTCACGCTTACCGGGCTCGGGCTGAAATTCTCTTCGATCGTGCTCGACTACGCGGGCGGCAGCCTGCTGGTCACCGCGATCTACACCGCGCTTATCGTGTGGATCGTCGGCCTCGCGGTGCCGGTTACCGCGTCCTACATCATCTGCGCCGTGATTACGGCGCCGGCGCTCACGAAACTCGGCGTGCCGGACTTCGCGGCCCATATGTTCATCTTCTACTACGCGGTGCTTTCCGAGGTGTCGCCGCCGACTGCGCTCTCGCCGTTCGCGGCCTCCGCCATCACGGGCGGCGATCCCTACCGCACCACGCTGCAGGCATGGAAATACACGCTGCCGGCGTTCCTGGTGCCGTTCGTCTTCGTGCTCGACCCCATCGGAGTCGGCCTCTTGATGAAAATCCCGAAGGACGGCAGCATCGCGGATATCGTCATCATCTCGCTTAAGACCGCGGCGGGGCTCGCCGCGCTGGCGGCGGGTGCGCAGAACTGGATGCTACACCGAACTACCATGGCCGAACGAGTTCTACTGATCCTGGCTGGCCTGCTGCTGGTATTTCCGAGCCTGATTGAGGCTGCTGCGGAAGGGCTTTCCGGGTACGATCTGCCGCACCCGGCGCCGTTCGGCCTGGCGATTATGGCGATCTTGCTGGCAAGACAGTGGATCACGCGGGCCAAACCCGCCAAGGCGTAGCGGACGTCGTTTATGTTGAGCCATATGACATAACGTACATCAGGGAGCCGAACATGGCGCGCGGAAGGTCTCGTCCAAAATATCCATCCATTTCCAAGTTGGCGCTCGCCGCGCTCGGAGCTGCGCTGATTTCCGGCGCCGCTCTGGCGCAAATGAAGACCCTGTCGATTGCGACGGGCGGGACCGGCGGCGTCTACTATCCGCTCGGCGGCGGGCTCGCCAATATCCTGTCCAAAACCATTCCGGGACTACAGGCCACTGCGGAGGTGACCGGCGGCTCGGTGGATAATCTTAAATTGATCGGCTCCGGCCAGAGCGAGCTTGCGTTCACCCAGGCCGACGCGGCCTTTGATGCGGTCAACGGGTTGGACAAGTTCAAGGGCGGCAAGTTTACGGTACGCACCCTAATGGTGCTCTACCCGAACCAGATGCATGTGGTAACGGTCGAAGGCACCGGCATCAACAAGATCGCCGATCTCAAAGGCAAGCGCGTCTCCACCGGCTCGCCTGGCAGCGCGACCGAGGTGATGGCGTTTCGCCTCATTGAAGCATCCGGCCTCGACAAGGATCGCGACACGAAGCGCGAGCGTCTCGGCGCCGCCGAGTCGGTCAATGCCATCAAGGACCGCAAGATCGACGCCTTCTTCTGGGTGGGCGGACTACCGACTTCGGCCGTGACCGATCTGGCGGCCACGCCAGGCGTGAAGCTCAAGCTCATCGATCACGCCGACGCGGTTGCCAAGATGAATGCCAAGTACGGCAATCTCTACGCCCCAAGCGTAATCAGGGCCGGGATCTATCCGGGCCAGGACAAGGATAACCAGAACTCCGTAGTGTGGAACATTCTCGTCACCGGTGATAAGATGTCGGACGAGATGGCCTACACGATCGTAAAGACGATCTTCGAAAAGCAGGCGGACCTGATCGCGGTGCATCGCGAAGCCGAGAGCTTCTCTCTCAAGGCGCAGCTCAAATCCAACAGCACGGCGCCGTGGCATCCCGGCGCCCTGAAATATTTCGCCGAGCGCGGCGTGACGATCTGACGGGGGACGCGGTTATAGATGCATTCTGCGCGGCGCGTGAACTGGCTCCGTGGGCGTTTTCTCGGCGTCGCACCGCGCGACAAGGCCGCGAGGTTCATCATCGCGCCGCCGCGCCCGCCCGCTAGCGAGCCAACCGAGAACGAAAGCTCCGGCGACAAAAGCTCCAGCGATCGACGTGAGAACGAAGAGGAGCCCTCCGGCGCGCAGCCTTGTCGGATCATATCCGACCACCGTCGTGCAGGCTCGGTTGTCGAAGCGACCACGCGCCCCTGGATCGCCCGAAGGCGGAGAAAAAAGATTGTCGGGACGCGCGTTGTCCCGCGGTTCCGTGGTCAACTCGCTGTCGTAGCCTTCCGCAGGGAGGTTGCGGTCATCAGCACCCGGAAGCAGCATCGTGCCGATGATCGCGTTTACGGTCGAACGGCCCACCCATAGCTCGCACGGCGCCTCTCTTGCCGCCCGCACGATCTCGCCGGCGATCGCCTCGGGCTGGAATATCGGCGGCGCCGGCTGCGCCTTTTCCGCCATACGGCTGCGCGCCCAATCGAACTGGGGCGTGTTCACGGCAGGCAGCTGCACCATGGTGACGCGGATCCGGCTGCCCTCGTGCGCAAGCTCCGATCGCAAGGCGTCCGTAAACGCGCGCACCGCAAATTTCGCTGCGCAATAGGCGGACTGAAGCGGTATCGCCCGATAGCTCAGGGCCGAGCCGACCTGGACAATGGTTCCCTGATTTCGTCGGCGCATGCGCCTGAGCGCCGCCAGGGTCCCGTGTACTTGACCGAGATAGGTCACCTCGGTGACGCGGCGGAACTCGTCCGACCTGATCGCGCATACGGGCGCGAAAATCGTAGCCATTGCGTTATTGATCCAGACGTCGATCGGGCCGAGCTCGGTTTCGACGCGCTCCGCGGCCGCATCCAGGGCTGCGGCATCCGCCACGTCCACCGGGATCGCCAACACTCCGGCCCCAAACGCTTGCGCCTGTCGCGCCGCGCTTTCCAGGCGCTCGATCCCGCGCGCCAATAGCGCCACGTTGCAGCCCAGCCGCGCGAACTCCAGCGCAACGGCTCGTCCAACTCCCGCACTCGCGCCCGTGATGACGACAGTGGTGGCCATAGGGATCTTCTCGCCGGCGCACGGGGCTCGAAACGATGCGTCCTGCAACCGGGCAGCGGGCGCTCGAATAGAGGCTTGACTTAAGTTCTAGGGCATAACGTCGGCGTCAATCGGTCGTTCCTCGCGTGACCTCAGGCTTCAATGTAATCCGCAATACTGGTCGGTTGGGGCACTGCCAACCCGCCTTCCCGCAATCCCGCCACATGAAATCTGATCGCCTCGCGAAGTTCGTCCTCCACGGCCTTCACGGTAGGCCCGGTGGCAACGCATCCTGGCAGGTCGGGCACATAGGCGGAGTAGTTTCCCTCCGCTTTTTCGATCACGACCGCATAGCGCATTACCTTTTCTCCTTTAGGCCGGCTTGCTCAGAGCTGTAGCCTGGGTTGAGCGCCAGCGAAACCCAGGACGGCGTTGCCGCAGGATAGGACAATCCCGGATTTCGCGGAGTTTATCATCGGGCCGGCCGAAGGCCGGACCCGGTGGCTCAATCCGGGCTACAGCTCCCACGACTGGCGATCCGAGTCGCCTTTGGATAAACTCCATCCTCTCCCGCGATCCGGAGTCCGCCATGGCCACCCTGCTCAGCATCGGCTTCCCCCGCCCGGCCCTCGCTGCCTTTAGCCTCTGCCTTGCCGTGACCGCGGCGGCCACGGCGGCGCCGGTCGAGGCGGTGCGCTCACTTGCGGCCAAGGAAAAGGCCCCCCTCATCGAAACCCTCAAAGGCCTCGTTGCGATCGAGTCCGGCAGCGGCGATCGCGAGGGGCTCGACAAGATCGCGGACGTGATCGCGGGACGGCTCAAGGCGCTGGGCGGCGCGGTCGAGATGATCGAGCCCGATCCGGCCGACATCTACCGCATGGTCGATACGCCGAAACAGATCGGCAAGATGGTGCAAGCGCGCTTTACCGGCGCCGGCACCAAGAAAATCCTGCTGATCGCCCACATGGATACCGTTTATCTGCGCGGCATGGGGGCGCAGCAGCCGTTCCGTATCGACGGCAACCGCGCCTATGGGCTCGGCATCGCCGACGACAAGCACGGCGTCGCCCTCATCCTGCATACGCTTGCGATCCTGCGGGAGATGAATTTCCGCGACTACGGCCTCATCACCGTGCTGATCAACGGCGATGAAGAGGTCAGCTCGCCGGGCGCGCGCGCGACGCTCACGCGGCTCGGCGGCGAACATGACGTGGTGTTCTCGTGCGAAGGCGCCCGCGTCGACTCCGACCAGCTGTCGCTGACGACCGCCGGCATCGCGGCGGTCGTGCTCAACGTCAAGGGGCGGGCTTCGCACGCCGGCGCCGCGCCGGAGCGCGGGCGCAACGCGCTCTACGAGCTCGCCCACCAGATTCTCCAGACCCGCGATCTCTCCGACCCGGAAATCGGCGTCAAGATGAACTGGACGATCGCCAACGCCGGCACCAATCGCAATGTCATCCCCGCCAACGCCTCTGCCGCCGCGGATGTGCGGGTGCTGCGGGTTGCAGATTATGACGGCATCGAGCGGAAGGTGCGCGAGCGCATCAAGAAGCAGCTCATTGAGGACACCACCGTAGAGATGACGTTCGAGCGGCGCCGCCCGCCGCTCGAGGTGACGCCGGCGTCGCGCGCGCTCGCCAGACACGCGCAGGATGTCTATGCGGAGCTCGGCAACACGCTCATCGTGCGCGACGTTGCGGAGGGAGGCGGCACCGACGCGGCATTCGCGGCTCTGCGGACCAAAGCAGCGGTCATCGAGGGATTTGGACTGCGCGGATTCGGCTCCCATTCGAACGACGCCGAGTACGTCGAGATCGATTCGATCGAGCCGCGGCTTTATTTGCTCACCCGGATGATCATGGACGTGGCACAGGGGAAGACGAATTAGTTAGAGCGGACTCCCGTCAGGTTGAAGCACTTGGCCTCTCTCCTCGGTCGTGGCCGGGCCTGTCCCGGCCACCCCCAGTAACCCCGCTCTGTGCCTCAACCCGCGCTCCATGCCGCTTGACGACCCGCCCGTTTCACCGGCAAGCTAGCAAAAAGAAGACAAATAAATTTGCCTTTTCGCCACCCATTGGGAGCCTCTCATGCACGTGAAATCGCTGCTCATCCTGACGACGGCCGCCTCGCTTTGCGCCGTCATGTCCGCCCAGGCCCAAGTGGTCCAGCCAACGGCCGGCGTGCCTGGTGACTATGTGTTGCCCGACGGCAACGCCAAGAAGCTGGTCCAGGACAATTGCACCGGCTGCCACAACCTGCGCAACGTCGTGAATTCGAACAAGTCGGCCGACGATTGGGACAACACGGTCAACATGATGATGTCCGCCGGCGCTCCGATCACGCGTGAGCAGGGCGACCAGATCAAAGCCTATCTGATCGCGAGCTTTCCGGAAAAGCCGCGGCCGAAGCCGGCTGCGATCAACGGCGCGGTGCAGGTCAAGTTCCGCGAGTGGTCGCTGCCGACGCCGGGCGAACGGCCCCATGATCCGCTGGCGATGCCGGACGGCTCGCTGTGGTGGTCGGGACAGTTTGCCAACCGGCTCGGCCGCCTCGATCCCAAGACCGGCGAGATGAAGGAATATCCGATCCCGATCTTAGGCGGCCCCCACGGGCTGATTAACGACAAGGACGGCAACATCTGGTACGGCGGAAATTGGGGTGGGCACGTCGGCAAGCTCGACGTGAAAACCGGCGAGTACAAATTCTTCCCGATGCCCGACCCGAAGGCGCGCGATCCGCACACACCGCTGTTCGACAAGAACGGTATCCTGTGGTTCAGCGTGCAGAACGGCGGCTTCATGGGCCGGCTCGACCCCAAGACCGGCGACATCAAGCTGTTCACCCCCAGCGGCCCGGCCGGACAGCAGCCCTACGCGCTGCGCTTCCTGTCGGACGGCCGGCAACCCTGGTTCAGCTATTGGGGCTCCAACAAGATCGCCACCATCGATCCGGATAAGCTGGAGCTGAAGGAGTATGTTCTGCCGGATGCGCGCACCCGCATCCGCCGCATGGGCGTGACCTCCGACGACGTGATCTGGTACGGCAACTGGGGCACCGGCAAGCTCGGCCGGTTCGATCCCAAGACCGGCGCCGTCACCGAGTGGGACGGCCCCAGCGGGCCGCAGTCGCAGCCCTACGGCATGACCGTGATCGACGACAAGATCTGGTACGTGGAATCGAACACGCGGCCGAACAATCTGGTGCGGTTCGATCCCAAGACGGAAAAATTCCAGACTTGGCAAATCCCCAACGGCGGCGGCATCGTGCGCCACATGATGCCGACCCGGGACGGCAATATCGCGATGGCGATGAGCGGTCTCAACATGGTCGGCATCGTGGAGATTCTGCCGAGTTCGTCCAACTGAGGAGGCTGCGGTCCTCAGTCCTTGTGAGTTCGGTTGTCTTGTGCAATGCCCGGCTACGTGCCGGGCATTGGCGCTTTTAGGACGGCGGGGCGGCGATTGATGCGCCCCCGGCCCGTTGCCGCATCGTCAGCGAACAATCGCGCCCGGTAGAGCAAAATCGACTGACTGTCTTGTGACAATCGCAATAGCATTTTTCCCTCAATGGCGTACCGATGGCGGCGCCGGCCCGCCCGGATATGCCCAAGGAGCAGCGGGGTGCAACAATCGAACGGCGCCGCGGAGGCGGGCGCCGCCCTTAAGACGACAAGCGAGCCCCCTCCCCGTCCTTCCCCGCGTACGGGCGAGCGTAGGGAGAGGTCAGAACGAATCCCGCTGGGCATCGCCTACATGCTCGTCGCGACGATCCTGTTCGCGGGCTCGAGCGCCCTTTCCAAGTGGCTCGTGGCCACCTACCCGATCGGCGAGATGCTGTTTGTGCGGGCCGCGGCGGCGCTGGTCGGCTCGAGCCTCGTGATCCTGCCCGCCACCGGGCTTGCGGTGTTTCGCACCAAACGGCTGCGCGACCACATGCTGCGCGGCATCTCCCAGTCGTGCGCGCAGACCTTTCTCGTCATCGCGTTCAGCCTGATGCCGCTCGCCAGCGCGGTCGCGATCAATTTCTCCGCGCCGCTTTTTGCGACCGTCGCGGCGGTCGTGTTTCTCAAGGAAACCGTCGGCCCGGTGCGCTGGGGTGCGCTGATCGTCGGGTTTCTGGGCGTATTGCTGGTCACCTCCCCGGGCGTCGACACCTTCCAGGCCGGATCGCTGTTCGCGCTCGCCAATGCGATCCTGTTCGGCACCGTCACGGTCGGTGTGCGCGGCATGACGGCGACCGAGTCAGCCGAAACATTGACCATGTACCAGATGGTGTTCCTCACCGCCTTCTTTACTGCGGCTTTGCCGTTCGGCTGGGTGACGCCGACCCTCCAGGA
>Ga0137409_10004447_pt1 | contig 14706 bp, 12 predicted proteins | sample CZODoug1_16funga_FD_122059 | JGI IMG/M metagenome (GOLD analysis project Ga0137409, IMG submission 122059) | Vadose zone soil fungal communities from Angelo Coast Range Reserve, California, USA - CZODoug1_16fungal (Hybrid Assembly) | ecosystem: Environmental > Terrestrial > Soil > Vadose zone... | reverse complement strand
ATGATCGAGGCGTTGGGCACACGCAGCCAGGTCACCGTCCCCATGCTCCGGGCCGGCGAGCCGATCGGCGCGATGACCATCGGGTGGAGCGAGCCCGAGGGATTCGGTGAGCAACAGATCGCGCTCCTGCAGACCTTCGCCAACCAGGCCGTGATCGCCATCGAGAACGTGCGTCTGTTCAAGGAGCTGGAGTCCCGCAACAGCGATCTGACCGAATCTCTCGAGCAGCAGACAGCGACGGCGGAAATCTTGCGGGTCATCAGCAGCTCGCAGACCGATGTCCAGCCCGTGTTCGAGACAATTGCGGAAAATTCTCTCCGGCTCTGCGATGCCACCTTCAGCACCGTCTTCAGATACGACGGAGAACTCGTCCACCTGGCGGCGCTCCGCAATGTGACACCGGAGGGCGCGGCGGCGATTCGGAGCGCCTTCCCGATGCCGCCCAGCCGGGGCGGCGCGTCGGCTCGATCCGTTCTGACTCGCAGCATCGTGCACATCGCCGACGTGCGGGAGGATCCCGACTACGTGCTGGGGGGCCTCGCCGATATCGCGAAGTTCCGAAGCATCCTCTCGGTGCCCATGCTGCGTGACGGTCAGCCCATCGGAACGATCACGGTGGCGGCGGGGCGGACGATGTTGTTTCCGGACAAACAGGTCGAGCTCCTGAAGACCTTCGCGGACCAGGCGGTGATCGCCGTCGAAAATACGCGGCTGTTCAACGAGATCCAGGACAAGACGCAACAGCTCGAGATCGCCAACCGCCACAAATCGGAGTTCCTCGCCAACATGTCGCACGAGCTCCGGACACCGCTCAATGCCGTCATCGGCTTCTCCGAGGTGCTGCTGGAACGGATGTTCGGCGAGGTCAATCCCAAGCAGGAGGAGTACCTCAACGACATCCTGTCGTCGGGCAAGCACCTGCTCTCGCTCATCAACGACATCCTCGACCTGTCCAAGATCGAGGCCGGCCGCATGGAGCTGGAGTCGCAGCCCTTCGATCTCCCCGCGGCCCTCGACAATGCCCTCACCCTCATCAGGGAGCGGGCGGCTCGGCACGGCCTGAGGCTCGAAGTGACGGTGGACCCGGGGCTGGGTGAGGTGAAGGGGGAGGAGCGCAAGGTCAAGCAGGTGCTCTTGAACCTGCTCTCGAATGCCGTCAAGTTCACTCCGGAAGGCGGTAAGATCTCCCTCTCGGCCTCGCTGAACGATGGGATGGCCGAGATCTCGGTGGCCGATACGGGCGTGGGCATCGCTCCGGAGGACCAGGAAGCCATCTTCGAGGAGTTCAGGCAGGTGGGGAGCGACTATGCGCGAAAGCGCGAGGGAACGGGACTGGGTCTGGCGCTGGCGCGACGGCTGGTTGCCCTCCACGGCGGAAGGCTCTGGGTCGAGAGCGAGCCGGGCAAGGGCTCGACATTCACTTTCACGCTTCCGGTGAGCGGCCATGGCGGGTGAGCTCATCCTGATCGTCGAGGACAACGAGAAGAACCGGAGGCTCGTCCGCGACGTGCTTCAATTCAAGGGATACGAGACCATCGAGACGGAGACGGGCGAAGAAGGGGTCGAGCTGGCCCGCTCCCGCCAGCCCGCCCTCGTGTTGATGGACATACAGCTGCCGGGGATCGACGGCATCACGGCCCTCAAGCGGCTGCGCGAGGACCCGACCACGAGGGCCATGCGGGTCATGGCCGTCACGGCCTCGGCCATGACCCAGGACCGCCAGAACATCCTCGCCGCCGGGTTCGACGGCTACCAGAGCAAGCCCATCAATGTGAAGAGCTTCCTGGAAGCCGTCGAGACGCTCCTGCGACGCCCATGAGCGATCCCGCGCGCATCCTCGTCGTCGACGACACCCCTCACAACGTCAAGCTCCTCGCCGATATTCTGGGCGCGCGCGGCTACGCCGTCAGCACGGCTTCTTCGGGCAAGGAGGCGCTCGAGAAGGTCGCCGCCGAGCCGCCCGACATCGTGCTCCTCGATGTCGTCATGCCCGAGATGAGCGGATACGAGGTGTGCCGGGCCATTCGCAACACCCCGGAGACGGCACGGCTGCCCGTGGTCATGGTGACCGCGCTCGATCCCGGTCAGGAGCGCATCAAGGGGATCGAGGCGGGCGCCGACGACTTCCTGACCAAGCCCATCAACCAGCCGGAGCTCCTGGCCCGGGTTCGCTCGCTCCTCAGGATCAAGGAGCTCTGGGACGAGCTGTCCCTCCTCAACCAGACGCTCGAGGCCCGCGTGGCGGAACAGGTCGCCCAGCTCGACCGCCTGGGCAAGCTCAAGCGCTTCTTCTCGCCCCAGCTCGCCGAGATGATCGTGTCCGGAAGCGCCGAGGATCCCTTGAAGAGCCACCGGCGCGAGATCACCGTGGTCTTCCTCGATCTTCGCGGCTTCACGGCCTTCGCCGAGACCTCGGAGCCCGAGGAGGTCATGACCGTGCTGCGCGAGTATCACGCCGAGATGGGCAAGCTCGTGGTGGCCGCGGAAGCGACGCTGGAGCGCTTCACGGGCGACGGCATGATGATCTTCTTCAACGACCCGGTGCCCGTGCCCAATCCTGCGGAGCGCGCGGTGAGGATGGCCGCCGCCATGCGCGAGCGGGTGGCCGAGCTGGCCGTCGGGTGGAAGAAGGCCGGCTTCGACCTCGACTTCGGACTCGGCATCGCGCACGGGTACGCCACCATCGGCGCCATCGGGTTCGAGGGGCGCGTGGACTACGGCGCCATCGGTACCGTCACCAATCTCGCCGCGCGGCTCTGCTCCGAGGCCAAACCCGGCCAGGTCCTGCTCGAGCGGCGCGTGATGACGGCGGTGGAAGCAATTGCCGAAGCCGAGCCGGTGGGAGACGTGACGCTCAAGGGCATAAGCCGCCCCGTGAAGATCTACAACCTGCTCAGCCTCAAGTCGTCTCCGTAGCGGCCGGCTCTCCGCGCGAAAACGCTAGGCCAGGACAGGCCGCGGACGGTCGCAGCGGAGGAACTGGCCGCGCCCCGGCTGGGCCAGGAGCTTGCCCTCTTCCACCACCACCTCGCCGCGCGAGATCACGACTTCCGGCCAGCCTCTTACCTGCATGCCTTCGTACGGTGTGTAGTCGCAGTTGTGGTGAAGAATCTCGTTGGTGATGACCACCTCGCGGTCCTTGTTCCAGATCGCGAGATCCGCGTCGCTGCCCACGGCGATGGTGCCCTTTCGCGGGTAGAGGCCATAGAGCTTGGCCGCATTGGTGGCCGCCAGCGCCACGAAGGTGGGCAGGTCGATCCGCCCCTTGCTGACGCCCTCCGAGAAGAGGAGGGGCAGGCGGGTCTCCACGCCGGGAAGGCCGTTGGGAAGCTTCGCGAAAGGCGCATCCAGACCATGACGCTTCTTGCCCCGGGAATCATCGAAGCGAAACGCGGCATGGTCGGAGGAGACGACCTGAAAGACGCCGCTCGCCAGTCCATTCCAGACCGCCTCCTGGCTCGCCGCATCTCGCGGGGGCGGGCTGCACACGTACTTGGCCCCCTCGAAGCCGGGCTGGTCCAGGTGATCGGACGTGAGGACGAGGTACTGAGGGCAGGTCTCGGCGAGAATGTGGAGCCCGCGCCCCCTCGCCCAGCGGATCTGCTCCACGGCATCGGCGCCGGAGACGTGCACGAGGAGGATCGGCACATCCACGATCTCCGACATGGTGATCGCGCGGTGCGTGCCCTCGCGCTCCACGGCGAGTGGCCGCGAGACCGCGTGGAAGTAGGGGCGCGTCTTGCCCGCCTTCTCGAGCTCCGCGGTGAGCCAGGCGATGCAGTCGGAGTTTTCCGCGTGCACCATGACGAGGGCGCCTTCGGCCCTGGCCAGGGCCAGCACGGAGATGATCTGGCGGTCGTCGAGCTTGAGGGTCTCGTAGGTCATGTAGATCTTGAACGAGCTGTAGCCTTCGCGGATGAGGGCGGGCAGCTCGTCGCGCAGGACCGACTCGGTCGGATCGGACAGGATCAGGTGGAAAGCGTAGTCGATGACCGGCTTGTCAGCGGCGCGACGGTGGTAGTCCTCCACGGCCGCCCGCACGCTCTGTCCCTGAAGCTGGCAGGCGAAGGGGACCACGGTGGTCGTCCCGCCGTGGGCGGCCGAGACGGTGCCGGAGAGAAAATCGTCGGCCAGGGTCACGGTGTCTCGCATGGGCTGGTCGAAATGGCAGTGGGTGTCGATGCCTCCGGGCAGCACGTAGCGGCCGCCCGCGTCGAGGTCCCGGCGCGCCGGGCCGAGCCGGCGACCCAGCGCCGTGATGACGCCGTCGCTGATCCCGATCTCAGCATGGAAAATATCGGCGGCAGTGCCGACCACGGCATTGCGGATGACCATGTCGAACTCAGCCATGATTGCTCCTTTCCCTTCCTGACCGACGGGTCCACACTGCGAGGTCCCATTCTAGAGCAGCCGGTCGATCTCCTGATGGACTACCTCGGTACTGGGTCAAGTTGCGAGCCAGACGAGGCCCGAGGGGAGCCTGCAACGCGAGGCGTACCTGTATGTACGTTGAGCGTTGCAGGCGACCGAGAACGAAGTATGGCGAAGCAAATTGGCCCAGTACCGGGTGCTCTTGCCTGAGGCACGGCCGAGCCGCTACACTCGGTCGCCATGGCCGACGTGCCGGGCGATCTCCTGCCGGGTCCGCGCATCTTGCTGGGACCTGGTCCCACCATGGCGGATCCCCGCGTGCTCCGCGCCATGGCCACGCCCCTCCTCGGCCAGTTCGATCCCGAGTTCACCGCGGTGATGAACGAGGTCATGGAGCTCCTGCGCGCCGTCTTCCAGACGGACAACGAGCGCGCGTTTCCCGTGCCCGGCACGGGGCGCGCGGGACTCGAAGCGGCCATGGTCTCTCTGCTCGAGCCCGGGGACCGCGTGGTCGTCGCCGAGTGCGGCCGCTTCGGCCTCCTGATGATCGAGATCGCCGAGCGCTGCGGCGCCACCGTGGTGCCCGTTCGCGCCGAGTGGGGGCGCATGGTCGAGCCGGCGGCGGTCGCGAAGGCGCTCGAGGCCGGCCCCACACGGATGGTCGCCGTCGTTCACGGCGAGACCTCGACGGGCGTGCTCCAGCCTCTCGACGAGCTCGCGCGTCTGGCCCACGCCCATGACGCGCTCCTCATGACCGACGCCGTGGTCACGCTGGGCGGCTGCGAGGTGGCCACGGACCGCTGGGAGGCCGACGTCGTCGTGGCGGGGACGCAGAAATGCCTCTCCTGCCCCTCCGGGCTCGCTCCCATCACCTACAACGCCCGGGCCGAGGCGGTGCTCGGAAACCGCCGGACCAGGATCCGAAGCAACTATCTCGACCTCGTCCAGCTCCAGCGCTACTGGAGCCCCGATCGCTTCAATCACCACACGGCGCCGACCTCGATGGTCTTCGGCCTTCGCGAGGCCCTGCGCGCCTGCCTGGTCGAGGGGCTGGAGGCCCGCTTCGAGCGCCATCGGCGTCACGGAGCGGCGTTGCGGGCGGGGCTCGAGGTCATGGGGCTGCGCCTCTTCGGCTCCGAGCCGGAGAGCGGGCGGCTGCCCTTCATCACGCCCGTCATGGTCCCCGACGGCGTGGACGAGCTCCGCGTCCGGCAGCGGATGGTCAGCGAGTTCGGCGTCGAGATCGGAGCGGCTTTTGGTCCCCTTCAGGGCAAGATTTGGCGCATCGGAACAATGGGTTACTCGGCGCAACGTCAGAATATCCTTCTGGGCCTGGCCGCCCTCGAGGCGTCGCTCTCGGCGGAAGGGTTTTCGCTGCCGAGGGGCGCCGGCGTGGCCGCCGCGGCCGTGCACTACCAGAAGTCCGGCGTGCACCATGACGACACCGGTGACAGCCTGGGCGCCCGCGGCACCGGTCAGTATTGATGTCACGCATCATCACCGTCGGGGCGGCGCAGCTCGGACCCATCCAGCGGGCTGACGGCCGCCCGCAGGTCGTCAAGCGGCTCATCGAGCTTCTCCATCGGGCCAAGGCCCACGGCTGCGACCTCGTGGTGTTTCCCGAGCTCGCGCTCACCACCTTCTTCCCGCGCTGGTGGGTGGAGGACCAGGCGGAGATCGACGCCTTCTTCGAGCGCGAGATGCCGGGGCCGGAAACGCGCCCGCTCTTCGAGGAGGCCCAGCGTCTGGGTCTGGGCGTGTGCCTCGGCTATGCGGAGCTCGTGGCCGAGGGCGGCGTCACGCGGCGCTTCAATACCTCGATCCTGGTGGACGCGGCGGGGCGCATCGTGGGCAAGTACCGGAAGATCCACTTGCCCGGGCATGCCGCGCACGAGCCCTGGCGGGCCTTCCAGCACCTGGAGAAGCGCTATTTCCACGTGGGGGATCTCGGCTGGGGGGTGTGGCGCGCCTTCGGCGGGCTGATGGGAATGTGCATCTGCAATGACCGCCGCTGGCCCGAGACGTATCGGGTCATGGGTCTCCAGGGCGTGGAGATGATCCTCCTCGGCTACAACACGCCCGTGCACAATCCGCCGGCGCCCGAGCATGACCTCCTGGCGAATTTTCACAACGGGCTCGTGATGCGGGCGGGGGCATATCAGAACGGCACGTGGGTGGTCGGTGTGGCCAAGTGCGGCCGGGAAGAGGGCTGCGACATGATCGGCCAGAGCCAGATCATCGCGCCCTCCGGCGAGACGGTCGCCATGTGCGCGACCCTGGAGGACGAGCTCTGCGTGGCCCGCTGCGACCTGGATCTCACGCGCTCCTACAAGGAGACGGTGTTCAACTTCGCGCGCCACCGGAGGCCCGAGCACTACCGGCTCATCGTGGACCGGACGGGCGCGGTGCCGCCCCCGTGACCCGCGCCGCCTGGTTTCGAGCGTCGTCGCCCGTGGTGTTACACTAGACGCCGCCATGAGTGAGCTTCACGTGCCCGAGAGCGCCCAGCTCGCCGTCACCACGAGAGTCGATGAGTTTCCCTTTCGCACGGAGCTCAGTCTGGCTCCGCTCATCCGATACTGGGAGCACGAGATCGCGGATGGGTGCTCGGTGCTCGCCTCCGTGGCCCGGACCGTGCTCGACCAGGTCGCCCACGCGCCCGAGCTCGCCGGCCCCGTCACCGATCTGGCCGCCGTCCGGGCCCACGATGATCTGCTCCGCGCGCTCATGGTCGCGGTGTTCTCGCCCGCGGCCGAGGACGACGGCTATGCCGCGGCCCTGCTCCCCTTCCGGCTGCGGACCTTCTTCGCCACGCCCGGCTTCGTCCGCCTCCTCACGGGAGACGACGGGCTCGTCCTGGGGCGGGTGGACGTCGACCCCGCTCTCCTCGTCCACGTCCGGATGCTCCACGCCTATTCCCTCATCCTGCTCCGGGTGTACGGCATCGATGTCGGCGTCGAGTATCCCTGGGTGTCCAGCGTCAAGGACCCGGACACGGGGCTCGACCGGTATTTCAAATTCCTCGTGAACCGGCGCTTTCTCGACGTGGATGTGGTGGGTGAGCCCCCGGTGCTCAGCGAGGCGCTCCGGCAGCGTCTGGGCGCGGGAATCCTGGACCCGGCCGCGCTCCTGGAGGTGCTGCCGCCAGACAGGTTCGTCATCCGCGGCTTCTCGATCATCAAGGCCGTCGAGGTGACGGAGCAAGAGGTGCTGTCCGCCATCGAGCGGGAGCTCATCGACAAGGAGTCCATCGTCTCGACCGAGCGATTCAGGGGATTGCAAGACAAGGTCCGCGCGCTCCTGCGGCGTCCCGAGATCGACCTGGGCCTCGCCGCCATCGAGGGCGACCGCATCCTGACCCTCAACTTCGGCTCCCGGGTCGCGCAGGGCTGCATCTTCGCCGGGTCCACGCATCACCGGGTGAGCGACTTCGCCGGCTCCGTCTACGAGCGGGCCGCCCAGGAGCGCCGGCCCCTGTTCGTCGAGGACCTGGAGGCCTATCCGAAACGGTCGCGCACCGAAGAGGGCCTGCTCGCCGCGGGCTACCGGAGCCTCGTGGTGGCGCCTCTCATCTATCAGGACGCGCTCATCGGCAGCCTCAAGCTGGTCTCGCCGAAGCCCGGATCGCTGAACCTGACGCTCATGCCCCATCTGCAGCAGATCCTGCCCCTCTTCGCCATGGCGGTGAAGCGCAGCATGGACGAGCTGAACAACCGCGTCCAGGCCATCATCAAGGAGCACTGCACCGCCATCCATCCCGTGGTCGAGTGGCGCTTCCGCAAGGCGGTGCTCGGCGGCCTGGAGCGTCCGGCCGCGACGACGGGGGAGGGGCAGGTGGGCCAGATCGAGCCCATCGTCTTCCGCGACGTGTACCCGCTCTACGCGCTCTCGGACATCCGCGGCTCGTCGAGCCATCGCGCCTGGGCCATCCAGAGCGACCTCCTGGCTCAGCTCGGCCTGGCCCGCGAGATCCTCCAGGCCGCGTATCGGGCCCGCCCCATGCCCATCCTGGATCAGATCGGCCACAAGATCGAGCAGTACGCCGGTGACGTCGAAGTCTCGCTGCGAAGCGGGGACGAGGTCGGGCTCATCGCCTTTCTGCGTCGCGAGGTCGAGGCGCTGTTCGGCCACCTGGAGAGCCTGGGGCCGAACGTGCGTGAGCGCATCGAGGCCTACCGCCGTGCCCTCGACCCGCAGCTGGGCGCGGTGGGCACGCGCCGGCGGGCGTTCGAAGAGAGCCTGACCCTCATCAACGACACGATCGCGAGCTACCTCGACGCCGAGGAGCAGGCCGCCCAGATCCTCGCCCCGCACTACTTCGAGAAGCAGCGCACGGACGGCGTGGACTACAGCATCTATGCGGGCGCCTCGCTCCTCGAGGACGGCGGCTTCACGCCGCTACATCTCAAGAACCTGCGGCTGTGGCAGCTCATGGTCGCCTGCGGCATCGCGCGGGAGGTGGAGCGCGTCAAGCCGCGCCTGGCCGAGCCGCTCGAGACGACCAGCCTCATCCTCGTCCAGCACGCGCCCCTGTCCATCCGCTTCCGCTTCGACGAGAAGCGCTTCGACGTCGACGGCGCCTACAACGTCCGCTACGAGATCATGAAGAAGCGGATCGACAAGGCCGTGGTGCGGAGCACCACCGAGCGCGTGACCCAGCCGGGGAAGATCGCCATCGTCTATTCCCAGGAAGCCGAGGCCGCCGAGTACCGCGACTATATCGCCTACCTGCAGTCCCTCGGCTCGCTCGAGCGTGACGTCGAGCCGCTCGATCTCGAGGAGCTGCAGGGAGTCTCGGGTCTCCGTGCCCTGCGCGTGACGGTGAGCCTCAAGCCGCCGGCTGACGAGGCCCGCGGCGCGCTGGCCGCGGCCGCGCGGCGGGCTCTCGGTTGACGGGTCGACCAGCTGTCCCCACCGTGTCCTTCGAGAGGCCTGCACACATGCGTGGACGACGTCTGGCGGCGCTCGCGGTCGCTTGCCTTCTCCTCCCGTCCGCCGTCAACGGGGCCGAGGTCAGCGGCGGCTCCGATGGCGACCTGAAGCTGTCCTGGACCGTGGAGCCCCAGACCCGCGACTACACCGCGGTGTGCGGCAATGTCTTCAACCAGCGGCGCATGTCGGGGCGCAATATCCGCATCACGGTCGAGGGGCTCGATGGCGGCGACCGGGTTCTCAACGCGCGAGATGCCTCCGCCCCGCGCGACATCGCCGCCCTCGGCGGCCTACCCTTCTGCGTCACCATGCCGGTAGGCGCCGCTCGCTACCGGGTCCGCATCACGACGATCGACTGGGACATTCAGACCGGTCAGTAGTCCTCGCCCGCGGGGCCGTCGCGTTTCGAGTACACTAGCGACCACGAGCCGCCCCCAGATCATCCCTCGAGGAGGAGCGCGCGAATGGCGAAGTTGAAGTTTGGCGCTTGGATCCCCACCTATGCCTGGAGCGGAGGCAAGAGCGATCCCCGGAACGTCAAGGGCATCCGCGAGTCCATCGAGAAGTGCGAGAAGTACGGCATCGATGTCTGGGTCATCGATCACCTCCTCTCCGCGCCCGGCCTCTACGGCAATGCCTGGCTCGAGCCGCTCAACGTGCTCGCCTACGCGGCCGCCCTCACTCGCAAGGTCAAGATCGCCACGGGGATCCTGGTCTTGCCCGTGCGGCATCCCGTCGTCCTCGCCAAGGAGATCTCGACGCTCTGCCATCTCTCCCAGAACCGCTACGTGTTCGGGGTCGGGCCGGGCTGGTACGCGAGGGAGTACGAGGTCACGGGCTCGCGCATCGAGGAGCGCGGCAAGCGCACCGACGAGATCATCGAAGCGGTGACGCTGCTCCTGACCAAGCCCAATGCCTCCTTCTCGGGCAAGTACTACCAGTTCACCGACGTGACCATCGAGCCGCGGCCGCCCCGGATGCCGCAGATCTGGGTCTCCGGCGGCTCGCGTGTGCCCGACCCCGGCGAGCACGACGTGCCCGTCATCGCCACCACCGTCATGGACCGTATCGTCAAGGCGGGGAACTGGCTCTCCCGCTGCTCGGGGACGCAGGAGTGGGTCAAGCGCGACTGGGGGCTTCTGCAGGAGCACGCCCGCGCCAAGGGGAAGGATCCGAAGAAGATCACCTTCGGCCACTGCAACTTCATCCACATGGTCGACACATCGAGCGACGAGAAGGCCAAGCAGCAGTCGAAGGCGCCCTTCATCCGGACCATGGGCACGCACCGCAGCTACGAGCACCTCCAGGAGTGCTACATGATCGGCAGCCCCGACCGCCTCAACGACCGCATCGAGGACCTGCGCAAGGCAGGGCTGCAATACCTCGTGCTCGGGCCGGTCACGGACGACCCCAAGCAGATCGACCTCATGGCGAAGAGGATCGTGAAGCAGTTCTAGCCATGGCGCTCCCCGCCAAGCTGACCGCCGCCGAGCAGCCGGTCGCCACCTGGGCCGAGGGCGTCGAGACGTACTTCGAGCGCGGGTGGTCCGACGGCCTCCCCGTGGTGCCCGCGACCGAGGACGCGGTGTGGCGATTCCTCGAGGCCGTCGGCCGCGCGCCGGGCGACGTGGTCATCACCGAGCCCGTCCGGCGCCGCACCATCACCGCGGAGAAGGTGGCCATCAACGCCGTGCTCGCGGGATGCCGGCCGGAGTACATGCCCGTGCTCGTGGCCGCCCTCGAGGCCATGAGCGATCCCGCCTTCACGCTGCATGGGGCGATCACGAGCACGGGCGGGTCGGCCACCCTCGTGGTCGTCAACGGCCCCATCAGGCGGCGCCTCGACTTCAACGGCGGCGCGAACGTCTTCGGCCCCGGGTGGCGGGCCAACGCGACCGTGGGCCGCGCCATCCGGCTCATCACCCTCAATTGCCTGGGCGCTCAGCCGGGGGTCCTCGACAAGTCGACGCAGGGGCATCCCGGCAAGTACAGCTACTGCATCGCGGAGAACGAGGAAGAGAATCCCTGGGAGCCGCTTCACGTGGAGCATGGATTCGCGCGCGAGGCGAGCACGGTCACCGTCTTCGCCGCCGAAGGGCCGCACAACGTCCTCAGCCACTACGGGGAGACGGCGGAGGCGATCCTCGTGACGCTCGGCGACACCATGGCGAGCCTGGGCAGCTTCAGCCCGGGGCAATCCTTCGTGGTCCTTGCCCCCGAGCACGTCCAGATCCTCGCGCGGGACGGCTGGACCAAGCCGCGCCTCAAAGAGGATCTCTACGCCCGGGCGCGACGCACGCGCGCCGATCTCAAGCGCGGGGGCAAGCTGGCCGGCGCCATCGAGCCGGGCGACGAGACGCAGTGGGTGCATCGGGGGCAGGGGCCCGATGACATTCACGTGATGGTGGCGGGCGGCGGCGCCGGCGGCCACTCCGCCTTCATTCCCTCCTGGAGCCGTTATCGAAACTCGCTGGCCGTCACGCGGGAGGTTCGACCATGACCATCAAGATCCTCGATCCGACTATCGCGCCCGATCACGCGGAGAGCACCCTGGCCAAGCGCGTGGCCGATCTCGACGGCAAGGTGCTCGGCCTGCTGAGCAACAGCAAGGTCAATGGCGATCACCTGCTCGATCTCATGCGCGAGCGCCTGGCCGCGCGGTATCGCATCAAGGGCGTGGTGACCATGACGAAGTCGAGCGCGAGCCGCGTCGCCGACGAGGCGATGCTGGATGCCCTCGCCCGGGAGTGCGATGTCGTGGTCACGGCCATCGGCGACTGAGGGTCGTGCAGCACGTGCAGTTTGCACGACGGGATCGAGCTGGATCGGCGGGGCGTGCCGACGGCCGTCATCTGCACCGAGCAGTTTGTCTCGAGCGTGCGGGCCCAGGCCGAGATCTGCGGGAACCCGCTTTACCCGTTCGCGGTGGTGGCCCATCCCATCGGGAGCCTGTCGAAGCGTGAGCTCGAGGAGCGCGCGGACGCGGCCCTGCCCCGGGTGGTGGCGATCCTGACCGGAGCGCCCTGACCTACTTCTCCCGCCACACCTCCTGCAGCCGTCCCCAGCCGTAGATCGAATGATGGGGCACCAGGTTCTTCACGTGGGGCCACACCGTGAAGTAGTCGAGCCGCCAGACGAGGGACGGCCGGGCGGCGGTCTGCTCCAGCTTCAGCTGGATCTCGTTGACCATGGCGAGCCGTTTCCGGGCGTCCAGCTCCTGAGACTGCCGGTCGATGAGCTGCGTGAGGCTCTCGTCGCAATAGCCTGAATAGTTCCGGGACGAGCCGCAGGCATAATGCTCATAGAAGTTCGCATCGGGGTCGTCGGGCTCGAGACCGTTTCGATCCGCGCCGAGCTGAAACTCCCCGCGCGCCTGCATGGAATACCACTGGGAGGAGTCCACCTGCCTCAGCGAAGCGTCGATGCCGACGCGCTTGAGCTCGCTGATCACGAAGGAGCTCAGGTCGGCAAAGGCCGGGAGGTTGCGGGTGACCATCTCGATCTTCAGGGGGCTGCCGGGACCGAATCCGGCCTCGCCGAGCAGCTTGCGGGCGTGGGCCTTCTCCTCGCCGGGATTGCCGTAGCCGGCGAGCCCGCGCAGATCAGCCTCGAGCATGCCCCAGACGCCGTAGGGCCTGGGCAGCATCGAGGCGCCGAGGATGGCGCCGCCCTGGTAGACGGCGGCCACGAGGGCCCGCCGGTCGATGGCGCGGCTGACGGCCTGACGCACCTTTGCGTTGTCGAACGGCGGCTTCCTGGTATTGAGGATGAGATGATCGAGGACGCTGGAATTCACGGTCGTGATGACCAGCTGGGGCGCCGCCTTCTTGAGCTGATCGGCGATGCCCTTCCCCGTTTCGCCCGGGAACGTCGCATCCACTCGCCCCGCCTGGACCGCCGCCGTGGCCGTTCCGCGCTCCGCGATGATCAGATATCGCAGGCCGTCCAGGTAGGGCCGGCCCTTCACGAAGTAGTCGGTGTTCTTCACGTACTCGACGAACTCGCCCTTGCGCCAGTCCTTCAGCTTGAAGGGCCCGGTGCCGACGCAGCCCGCTCGGTAGCTTGCCGCCGGCACGTGCGCGGCGTAGATCGGCGTGTATCCGGAGGCCAGCATGAGGAGCAGGGAGGGCTGGGGCCGCTTCAGCCGGAACACCACGGTGAGCGGGTCGATGGCGTCGACCGCCTCGACGTTGGCCCACCATTCCTTCCGCGGGTTGAACCGCAGCTTGACGGGAGCCTCCGGCGCCTCCCGGAGCATGTCGAACGTGGCCTTGACGTCCCTGGAGGTGAAAGGCTTGCCGTCGTGCCACTTCACGTCCTTGCGGAGAAAGAAGACGAGCTTGCGATAGTTCTCCTGCCACGACCATCGCTCGGCGAGCTCACCGATGAGGTTGTCCACGCTATGGGTGGGCTTGAGCGGATCGAAGAGCACCAGGTTGCTGAGGCACGGCATGGCCGGCCACATCGTGGAGATCGTCGGGCTTTCGTGGATCGCGAAGCCCTGCGGCAAGTCCTCACGCAGCCTCAACGTGAGCGAGCCGCCCGCCCTGGGCGCCTGGCCGAGGGCGGGCGAGGCGGTCACGATCGCCAGTGCCGCCAGGCCGACCACGCGAAGGGATCGCGGAATCTTCATCGGGGTCAGGTATCACAATCCAACATCAAACCTCGGCGGGTAGTGGATGTCCGCGCGTAAGTTCAGGAGGAAATGTATGAATGTAAGACCTGACCCCGATCTCACTGGATCACTTCGTCGGCTCGCGCCAACACTGACGGCGAGATCGTCAGCCCGAGGCTCTTGGCCGTCTTCATGTTGATCACCAACTCGAACTTCGTGGGCTGCTCGACCGGTAGGTCCCCAGGCTTCGCCCCTTTGAGAATCTTGTCCACATACACGGCGGTCTGCCGAAACAACTCGGGGAAATTCGGCGCGTATGACATGAGACCGCCGGCCGGCACGTAGTCTCTGTTTAGGAACATCGTGGGCAGCCGGCTCTTGGCCGCGAAACCGAGAAGCTGTCGTCGGGCGGTGGGCGACATCACTTGGCTCACGAACAGCCCGTCAGCGCGAGCCCTCGTGATCTCCGAGAGGACATCCCCGAGGTCGTCGCGGCTCTTCACGGCTATGGCGAGGGCCTGGAGTCGTAGTGACGGAGCAGCCGCGTCGATCTCTTTCAGCATGGCCCTGTGAAATGGTGCGGCCGGATCCCACAGCACGGCCACGCGCGAGACCCTCGGCGCGGCCTCCTTGAGGAGTTGCAGCCGCTTCACGCCCGTTTCCGCGAGCATGAGCGAGTTGCCCGTGACGTTCCCGCCTGGGCGCCTGAGGTTGGAAACGAGGCCGCCTTCCACGGCATCGGCACTGGCCGCGATGACGATCGGGATCGTCGAGGTAGCCTGCATGGC